>Ga0209157_1001398_pt1 | contig 20140 bp, 15 predicted proteins | sample GraSoiAngelo_135_FD_185892 | JGI IMG/M metagenome (GOLD analysis project Ga0209157, IMG submission 185892) | Grasslands soil microbial communities from the Angelo Coastal Reserve, California, USA - 14_0929_05_40cm (SPAdes) (version 2) | ecosystem: Environmental > Terrestrial > Soil > Grasslands ...
CCCCCGCCCGCCCCGCCCGTGGTATCGAGCAGCTGCGTCTTTCCTTCTGTATCGAGCCCTGGCCGGGTTTGCGGGACGGCCGCTGATCCCGGACGACCGGTGACCGCCGCGACATCCGCCGCGAACTTCGCCACCGTCTGATAGCGCTCGACTGGGGATCGCGCGAGCGCGGTGTCGAGCACCGGTTGCAAGCCGGGGGGAAACGTGAGATCGGGACGCGCCTCGGCGAGTTTGGTGGGCTCGTCGGTCAGACGCTTGATCATCGTCTCCTGGACCGTCGTTGCGTCGAACGGCAGCTTGCCGCAGAGCATGCGGTAGAACACGAGCGCGAGCGAATACAGATCGCTGCGCCCGTCGAGGGCGTCGCCGGAGAGTTGTTCGGGGCTCATGAACTCCGGCGTCCCGATTACGAGGCCGGTCTTGGTGACTTTCTGTCCGGGTTGATCTCCGCCCACCGCCTTGGCGATGCCGAAGTCCACCACTTTGACGACGTCGGCGCCGCTCTTGCGACGCGTCAACATGATGTTGTCCGGCTTCAGGTCGCGATGGACGATGCTGAGATCGTGAGCGGCTTGCAGCGCCTCGGCCACCTGAAGGAAGATGGTGACCGCGCGCGGCACTAGCAGCGCGCCTTCGCGCTCGAGAAGATCGGTGAGCGGCTCACCCTCGATGAACTCCATGGCGAGATAGATGAGTCCGTCGGGCGTTTCGCCGAAATCGTAGATCGCACAGACGTTGGGATGGGTAATGCGGCTGGCGTTCGACGCTTCGCGATTGAACCGGGCGACGGCGTCGGGATCGTGCACCATCGCGGGATTCATCACCTTGATGGCGCTCCGTCGTCCCATCTTCACGTGTTCGGCGAGGTACACCTGACCCATCCCGCCTTCGCCGAGCTTCTTCGTCACGTGATAGCGATCGGCGATCACCTGACCAACCAAATCGCTCGCCCCCCCCGGTGCCGCCGAACGCAGCGTCTGTCCGTCGCTGGGACAGAACTTCACGTCATCGGCATACTCGGTGGAGCAGACGGGACAGATCTTCATGCGGCCGGTGTGCCCCCGGCCTCGCCCGGCAGCTCAACGCGTAGCAGCTTGTCACCGACCATAATCCGAGAGCCGTGGTGCAGCACCATCGCACCGCGCGCCGCGATCGCCACGCCGTTGCGGCTGTGGTCGTCGACCAGCACGAAGTCCGCGTCTTCGGAGCGCACCGTCGCATGCTGCGCGCTCATCGACGGATCGTAGGGGAAGATCCAATCGCCACGCTCGCGGCCCATGTGGACGTCGCGCCCCGGTGAGAGCTGAATGACGTCACGCGAGCTGCCGTCGGACCGGAGCTGCGTCAGGCTGGCGATATCGGCGCTCGGCACCATGCTGCCCATGCGCTTCGTCGCGTCGGCATCCGGCGCGTGCGGGCCAGGATAGCCGAGGCGCCGGAAGCGAAGCACCTGGGCGCCGATGAGGATGAGGTCACCGTCGGTCAGGCGGTAGGGCGTTTCGAGGAATACCCAGGTGCCGTTACGGCTGCCGAGGTCGCGGACCTCGAGGCGGCCTTCTTCCCACGACAGCTTCGCATGCAGCGGAGAGAGGAACTGATCGTCCGGGAAACGGATGTCGCCTTCGGTCCGGCCGATAGCGGTCGAGTTCTGCCTGCGCTCGAACCGTTGCAATTCGGTAGCCATCTCGGACAACAGAACCAGGGTGAGGGAGTGATCGGAGAGGCGGTCGGGAGAGAAGCGGCGTTCGGGCTCCCCCCCGCTGTGCGCGGTAGTGATAGCGCCGCACAGCGGACAGGGCGCGGGGGGATCCGCTGCGGCGCCCATTCCCGGAGCGGGCGGGCCGCTGGTACGGGACACCCCGCCGCTTCGAGAACCCGCCGCCACGGCCGCACGCGCGACCGCCGCCTTGGTGAGCGGCTTGCCGCAGTCGTTGCAGAATTGCGCGTCGGCCTCGTTTTGGCGGCCGCAATATTGGCAGGCGCTCAGAGCCATAAAGTAAGGTGGCCCAATCTATTGCTCAATGCTAGCTTGCGCCACATGCGACTCGTTTGGACCGCGCTTCTCGTTGCTGCGACGGGTTGCGCGGCGTCTGCAACGCGTCGCGCGTCCGCAGCTGCCGCTCCGGTAGCTCCTTCCGCACACGAGTCGTTGCACATCACGGTCGTCTATCCCGACACCGCCGAGCCGATTCAGGCGCAGGACTCGTCTTTTCTCTTCGGGAATGTCGGTCGCGGCCGGGCGGACGTCGTGCTCTCCGTGAATGGCCAGTCGGTTCCCGTGTACGCGAGCGGGAGTTGGCTCGCGTGGGTACCGTTGCCGCACGATTCGCTCGTCCGTTTTCACATCGTCGCCCGTGCCGGTGTCGGGGGGGGCGCGGAGCAGGGCGAGACGACGTTCGTCGCACGTATCGCGCAGCCGTTCCAGCCGCCGGCGGGCGCGGCCGCATGGATCGACACCACGAGTTTCTCGCCCACCGACTCGCTCGCCTTTCCCGCGGGTGAAGGCATCCGGCTCTCGCTTCGTGCGACGCCAGGCGCGCGGGTGCGACTCCGCATGGAAGGAAAGGGAGCGATATGGTTCGTTCCCGACACGTTGCCCGAAGAGCCGGCATGGGGCGTGCGCGCGTTCGGCACGGACACAACGGCCTACCAGCTGCCGGTGGCCCGTGACCGGTATGTGGCGTGGCTGCCCGCGCAGCTGGTCTGCGACGCGATCGTCGAGGCGATTGTCGGAAACGGCGCGCGCCGTCTGGCCGCTCGTCGTGGACACCGTCGATCGCGCGCATCCCACCGTCATCGTCCTGAATGACGATACCGCGCATACGGGCACGACCGACAGCTTGACCGTCGGAAAGGCCGTTCCCTACGGCACGTACAACTGGTTCTTCCCAACGGGAACGACCGCGGTCGCGGATGGTCGCTGGAGCGGACAGACCCGGCTGCGGCTTTCGCGTGGGGCCGACGCCTGGGTCAACACAGCCGACGTGGTGCCGCTTGCGCCGGGCACGCCACCCCCGGGCGGCATCGTCGGTTCGGTTCGGCTCATTGCCGGGCCGCGATCGCTGATCCTGCGCGTGCCGCTCCCCGCACGCGTTCCGTTCAAGGTCGAAGAGGACGAGCGCAGCCTGACGGTGCGCCTTTACGGCGTCTCCTCCGACGTGAACTGGATGCAGCACGGCGGCACCGACTCCTACGTCACCCGCATGAGCTACGCTCAGCCCACCGCGGACGAAGTCACGCTCACACTATCGCTCGCTGGACGAGTCTGGGGATATCGCACGCGCTGGAGCGGGCGCGATTTGGTGCTGGAGATTCGCCGCCCACCGGTGATCGATCCCCGACGCCCATTGGCGGGTCGCACGATTGTGCTCGATCCCGGCCATCCGCCCCTCGGCGCGAAGGGGCCGTCGGGCCTCTGGGAACCGGTGGCGGTGCTCGCAGTCGCGCAGCAGGCAAAGACGCTGCTCGAAGCGGCGGGCGCGACGGTCTTGTTGACCCGTACCGATTCCACGCCGATCGAGCTCTACCCCCGTACGCATTTTGCCGAGCTCCACGACGCCGACGTGCTGGTCTCGATTCACGCTAACGCGCTGCCGGATGGCATCAATCCATTCGCGAATAACGGGACCAGTGTCTACTACTTCCATCCCCGCAGCGCCGCGTTGGCGCGCGCGCTCGACCGGGCGCTGGTCGCGGAGCTCGGCGTCCACGATCTGGGGATGGGCCGCGGCGATTACGCGCTCGTCCGCGATCCCTGGATGCCGTCGGCGCTCACTGAAGGCTTGTTCATGATGATTCCCGAGCAAGAGGCGATGCTCGCGAGTCCTGACGGGCGGCTGCGCTATGCGCGAGGGGTCGCGAAGGGGATCGAGGACTTCCTGCGGGAAATGGTGCGGTGATCACGACGCACGACGCACGACGCACGTTGATTCTATTGGCACTCCTCGCCTCACCGTGCGCCGTCCCCGCCCAGGTCAATCCGTCAGGGCCTTGGAGAACACTTCACACAGAGCACTTCCGCGTCCACTTTCGGCCCAGCTATCGCGGCGTCGCCGTTGAAGCGGCTGCGGAAGCGGAGCGCGCGTTTCGCCTGCTGTCCACGGAGCTCCATCCGCCGCGCGGCGTCACCGATCTCACGCTCTCGGACGACATCGACACACCGAATGGCTTTACGACGACGTATCCTTCCAACCGCTTCACCATCCTGCTCACGCCGCCGGTCACCGATCCCGGGCTCCAGACCTACGACAGCTGGCAGCGGCTCGTCATCGTGCACGAGCTCACGCACGTCTTTCATCTCGATCGCTCACGCGGCATCTGGAACACGTTGCAGTCGGTCTTTGGTCGCGCTCCCGGCCTCTTTCCCAACCAATATCAGCCGAGCTGGGTCATCGAGGGGCTCGCGACCTACTACGAGTCCCGGTTCACCGCAGGTGGGCGCGCGGAGGGCAGTTATCATCGCCAGGCGGTCGGAGCGGATGCCGCCGCTCAAAAGCCACGATCGCCATGGGACGCGTTGCTGTTCACGCGCTGGCCCGACGGTCTCGCGCCCTACGCGTACGGGAGCCGGTTCTGGGAGTATCTATCTCAAAATGGGGGGGGCGGGGGGGGCGGCGACTCTGTCATCCCGCGCTTCAGCGAGCGCACAGCCGGTCAGCTCATTCCGTTTCGCGTGGGCCGGCCGCTGCGGCTTGCCGGCGCGCCCCTCGACGTGACGTGGAAGCGGGCAATCGCGACGGCGGTCCCCGGAGCACTGGTCACGTCGAGCACACTCATCGCCGGCGGTCTCCGCAGCCAACCGACGCCGCGCATCTCGTCCGACCGCCGATCCATCGCGTATGTCTACGACGACGGTCGCGGCGCTCGCCGCATCCGCGTAACCGACGTCCCAAGCGGTCGCGTGCTGCGTTCACATCGTGTCAACGGTCAGGTGAGCTATGACTGGCTGGGCGACACGTTGATCGTCGCGCAGCTCGATTATGTCGGCCGCTGGACCGTACGCAGTGACCTCTGGCGGTGGTCGCCGCATGGCGCCTGGCAGCGGCTGACGCGGGACGGACGCCTGATCGAGCCGCGTGTGGGTGCCGGCGTCCTCGCGGCATTGCATCTCGGACCAGCGCTCGATGCGCCGGTGTTTGCCCCGCAGCTCACCCGTGACGCCCTCGGTGCGCCCGGCGCGACGTGGGGCCCGACGGTCCCATCGCCCGACGGCCGGTCGGTCGTGGCGGCGCGTCACGAGAACGGGCACTGGGCCCTGGTGCGCTGGCAAACCGGCGCTCCACGCTCGCTCGAGGTGCTGTTCGAATCACCGTCCGCAGTCGCTGATCCCGTGTGGACGCCGGACGGTGTCCTCTTCGTAACAGACGCCCAGGAGTTTCCGCAGATCCATCTCTGGAAGCCTGGCCAAGGTGTGACACAGTTGACCGCGGAGCCATTGGGCGCGCGCACGCCCGCGCTGCTGCCCGACGGACGGATTCTGTTCACCACGTTGGGACACAACGGCTGGGAGCTACGCGCGGTCGCGCCGCTCACCCCATCGCAGCCGCTGGCCGCCCTCTCGCTGCCACCGCCGTTCGATTCCGCGCCGCACGTCGCCATGCGCGAGACGGGCTACTCCTCGTGGCCATCATTGCGGCCGCATTTCTGGATCCCGCTCGGATTCGACGCCGCTGAGGCCGGCCGCTTCCTCGGCGCCGCGACGGCGGGCACCGACGCGCTCGACCGCTACAGCTACTACGCCGAGGGTCTGGTGTCGGCGTCGCCGCTCCGTGCGCAAGGATGGTTCGTGCTACTCGACAACGCGCTGGGCAACCCCACGCTCGACGTGTCGGCGTCTAACAGTTGGGCGCTCGTGGGAATCGACAGCACGGGACATGTGGTGTCGACCGAACGTCTCAACGCCGCGCTAGGAGCCACGCTCGTCACCCATCGGTGGCGCAGCTTCCTCTCGCTGCGAGTCGCCGCGGAATACGAAGGAAGGCGATACATCTCCTTGCCCGATACGTCGCTCGCTGCGATCTGCACCGGTTGCCGGGGCCGCGACCTCGTCGGCGGCTCGGCGAGCGTTGCGCTCGGATCGGTGGTGGCGGCCCCGCTTACAGTGTCGCTCCAGGACGGTGCAACGGTCGGCTTCCTCTACCGTCGTCGCGAGGAGCAAGGCACGTCACGGTGGTCGAACGAGTTCCGCGCGCGCGGCGGCCTGTACGCGCGACTCGGCCCGCGCCTCGGGTTCGCGTATCCAGTCCTTGCCGTTCGGCTCGCGGCCGGCGCGATCACCGGGACCATCCCCGATCTTTTGTCGGTAGGCGGCGTCTCATCGGGACTGGCGCAGATCGGATTCGGGCAGTCGATCGGATCGTTCCGCACCTTTCCGGTGCGCGGATATGATGGCGGCGCGGCACGCGGGCATCGCGCCGCCACGGTCTCGGTCGAGTACCGGATGCCGCTGGCGATGCCGGGCAGGTCGATCGGGCATCTTCCCGTCGGCACCGACAAACTCGCCCTGTCCGTCTTCAGCGACATCGGTGACGCCTGGGATCCAGGGCAGGGGATCCGGCTGTATCGCTTGCGCTCCGTGGGTGCGGAGCTGGTGGCCGACATGACCGTCAGCTACGATCTGCCCCTGACCTTACGGTTCGGCGTCGCGCAACCCGCCACCGGTCACACGCGCCTGTACGCCGCCTTCGGCGCCGACTTCTGACGCGTCTCTAAACTCGAAGTTCGCTGGACGACGTATAATCAAAGACCATGGTGCTGCTGCTCGTCCTTGCAGCTCTGGCACAGTCTCCAGCCGATCGCGTCGCGATTGAATCGCTGCGCGATTCGCTCGCTCTTGTCACCGACAGTGTCGCGCTGGCGCGCCTCGAAGCGACCACCATCGAGCTCGCAAAACGACATCGGGACGACCCGCTCGTGCATTTGCGGCTCGGTTTCATCGCGGATCGTCTCGGCGACCTCACCAAGAACAAATCGCATTACGACGACGCGGCCGGAGAATTCGAGTGGGCGGGCGAGCTGCGCCCCGAGTGGCCCTATCCGTGGTACGGCCTCGGCCTCTCGGAGCTTGCCGTCGGCGAGAGCAGTGTGATGGCGATCGAAAACATCCGGCAGATGCTCGGAAAGGATTACCTGTCGAAAGCCGCGAAAGCCTTCGCGCGCGCGACGGTCGCCGATCCGAGCTTCGCCTCGGCCGTGGTCGATCTCGCGAATACCGCGCTGACGCAGCGCATCCGTCCCCGGCTGGACGTGGCGCTCAACGCGGTGCGCTTCGCCGCCGCATCGACGGCGGGACGCCAGCCCGACGTGCAGCTCGTGCGCGGCCGTGTGGAGCGCGAGGCGGGTGAGACCGACTCGGCGCTCGCGGCCTTCCACGCCTATCTCGCCGCCCAGGGAGATTCGGGGATCGGCTTACTCGAGATCGCGCGCACCGCGTACCTTGGGCGCCGGCCCACCGAGGGTTGGTCTGCCTACTTCAACGGCATTCGCGTCGCCACGTCGCCGGCCGCGCTCGGTCTCTACCGGGCCGATCTCTCCTGGATCGCGGAATCCACGGCGCTGAAGATGTTCGACGCGCTCGCGACTCCCGGTGAGCGTGCCGCCTGGCTCGACGAGTTCTGGAACAAGCGCGATGTCGTGCAGGCGCGCGATGTCGGCGAGCGGCTCGCCGAGCATTACCGCCGCTGGTTCTACGCCCGCCACAACTTCCGGCTGGTCAGTCGCCACCGGCATTACGACATCACCGAAGTGTATCGCCCCAACCAGGCGGAGTTCGACGATCGCGGCATGATCTACATCCGGCACGGCGAGCCAGATCGCCGCGCGCGTTTTCTCTGCCGCGAGCCGGAGGATCCGAACGGCGAAGGCTGTGCGGCGAACGAGAGCTGGCTGTATCGCCGCCGCGAGGGCGATCTCGTTTTTCACTTCGTGGCGCGCGGCGACGTACAGGACTACAAGCTCGTCGAAAGTTTGGCGGACGTGCTCGGTTTCCGCAGAGCGGTGCGGGCGTCGATGAGTCTGGACCCCGAAGTGCCGGCCCTGTATCAGTCGCGCGATGAATTCGGGCCGCTCTACGATCGCGTGGCGCGCAGCCAACACGCCGCCGGCACTGAGCTGGCCGAGGACCGGATTCAGGGACGACGCAACATCACGCTCGGCACCAGCAGCGACAGCTATGCGCAACGCTTCGATCAGGTATTGGATGTGGTCGCGAATGCCTTCGTCCTGGGGACGGGGAGGGGGACCGGGGGGACCGGGGGGACCGGGGGGACCGGGGGGACCAACCGCACCGACAGCGTTGGCGAGATGCTGCACGTGGTGTTTGCCATCCCCGGAGAGCGCCTCAATCCCGATCCGGCTCCCGACGGCGTGCGCTATGCACTGCGGTTCCGCCTGATGGTGTCGGACTCGAACGACCACCTCGTCGCCCGCGTAGACACACTGCGTGTCTTCGCCGCCCATCAGGCACTGCGCAATCCCTCGTATCTCACGGGCCTGCTCGCCGTGCCGCTCGCGCCCGGACAGTATCGCTACCGTCTGCTCGTCACGAGCGTCGATGCCAGCGCCGGCGACCTCGTGATCGATGGACTGCGCGTCGAGAATCTCGATCCCCGCCGCTTTGCGGTGAGCGACGTCGTCGTCGGCCGAGCGGGGTCGGGTCTCGTGTGGGTGTCGGTGCCGAGCGACACGATCTGGCTGAATCCGTTGAATCGTTTTCCCGAAGGCAGCGCCGCGGAGTTGTATTACGAAGTCTACGGACTCGCGAGCGGCGCGCCGTATCACACCGTCGTCCGGCTCGAAAAGGAAGGCGGTCATTCGTTATTCGGTGCGATTCGCGGTCTGTTCGGCGGCGGGCGCTCGCCGGTGTTGCTCGAATTCGACGCACCCGCGGACGGCCCGGTGACACGCGTGCATCGCGGGATTGCATTGCGCGACGTCGGGAAAGGCAATTACCGGCTCACCGTCGTTCTCACCGATCCCGCGAGCGGCGTGAGCGTCACGCGCTCGCAACGATTCCAAGTCGTCGCGCGCTAAACTGTTGACCCTGCTCCGCGCGAACCCTAAGTTAGCCCGTTCGCTCGGAGATCGAATTGTATTGCTCCCGCTGTGGCACCCAGAATAAGGACACCGCGAAGTTCTGCGATTCCTGCGGCCTCGACCTGACCGTGGCGACGCCTACCGGCGTGCGCATCGAGGCACCGGAAATCACGGAAATCGATATGGTGCGCCAGGAGCTCAACGAGGAATACGAAATCCTCGAGGAGCTGGGGCGCGGCGGCATGGCCATCGTCTTCAAGGCCAAGGAAAAGCAACTCGATCGCGAAGTCGCAATCAAAGTCCTGCCGTTCTCGCTCGCGTTCGATAAGGAATTCGTCGAGCGCTTCCAGCGCGAAGCCCGCACGTCGGCCAAACTCGAGCACCCGAACATCATCCCGATCTATCGCGTCGGCAAATCAGGCCGCGTGATTTACTTCGTGATGAAGTTCCTGCGCGGCAAGCCGCTGTCCAGCGTTCTGGCGGCCCGCGGGAGCCTGCCTCCGCTGGAGATCAGGAAGATCCTCGCCGAGGTCGCGCGCGCGCTGGCGTACGCGCATAAGAAGGAAATCGTCCACCGCGACATCAAACCCGACAACATCATGTTCGACGAGCACGGGCACGCCGTCGTGACGGACTTCGGCATTGCGAAGGCGGCCTCGGGTGGGAAGCTCACGGGCACCGGGATGTCCATCGGCACGCCGCATTACATGAGTCCGGAGCAGGCGAAGGCGCAGCCGCTCGACGGTCGCAGCGACATCTACTCGCTCGGCGTCGTCGCCTACCAGTGCCTCACCGGCGCCGTGCCGTTCGATGGCGAGGATTCATTCTCGATCGGTTACAAGCACATCATGGAGGAGATCCCGACTCCGCCCATCGATACCCACGACAAGCGCACGCTGTTCGAGATCATCAAGAAGATGATGGCAAAAGTGCCCGATCAGCGATTCCAAAACGCCGAGGAGCTGGTGGCGGTACTCGAAGGCGGACGCTCCGTCTCCTTCACGACCGATGCGACGCAGGCGTTGCCATCCATGGCGCGCCTCTCGGCAGCGCCGACGACGCCGCTCCCCCGCGCCACCGGCACGCGTCCACCCGGCGTTCCTCCGACGATCACCGGCGAAGCGCCAACCGCGCGGCGGTCGGTGCTGGCGGGCGTGTTTCTCTGGTTGCTCATTGTCGGCTCGGTGCTGGGCGGTGGCGGGTTCTACGCGTACAAGCAGGGCCTGATTTTCGCGAAGACAAGAGGGCCGATCGGCGATTCCACCGCAACGCGCGACACCACGCACCACGATTCGACGAGCCTCGCCGCTGCCGACGGTGCGAAGGAGACGCTCGACACGAGCCGCACCGCGATCGTGCGGCCCCCGCCACCCCCGTCGGGACCGCCCGGACGGCTGGTGCTCCAAGGGATACCGCGCGGGGCCCGCGTTTCCATCGAGGGCCAGCAGGTGCAAGGGACGCAATTGGAGTTGGCGTCCGGGGTCCATCACCTGACCGTGCGGGCCGCGGGGTACCAGACCTACGATCAGCAGGTCACGATCACGCCCGGTCAGACGTTCACGATGCGGGTCGTCATGCAGAGCACCGGCGATGAAGCCGCGGGCCCGTGCGATCTGTTCGGTCCGGCGTACAATCAGGACAACCTCTGTTTCGACACCCGCCCGGTGCCGCTATCACCGACGCTCATCCCGGTCCCTCAGGATGCCCCGATCTTTCCGCGGCAAGCGATTCTGCTCATGAGGGTCTCGCGCAACGGCACGACGATGGAAGCGCGCGTGTTTGTGCCCTCGAATGTGGAAACCTTCAACAACGAAGCTCTCGACATGGCGAAGAACCTGCGCTGGAACCCGGCTCAGAAGAACGGTGAGCCGGCCGAGGCGTGGGTGCAGTGGCCATTCCAGCCCGTACGCCAGTAATCCATCCGACCGCCTTCATCGCGCCGGGCGCCGTCGTGCTCGGCGACGTGACGTTGGGGCCACGCTCGAGCGTGTGGTACCAGGCCGTGCTCCGTGGCGACATGGCACCAATCGTGGTCGGCGAGGATACGAACCTCCAGGACGCCACCATCGTGCACGTGGACGAGGGCAAGCCCGCGCTGATCGGTGCGCGAGTCGGCGTAGGCCACCGCGTCATCCTGCACGCCTGCGTTGTGGAAGACGAGTGTCTCATCGGGATGGGGAGCATCCTGCTCAACGATGTGCGCATCGGAACGGGCAGCGTGGTCGCGGCGGGCGCCGTCGTCCCCGAAGGCATGCAGGTGCCGCCCGGCTCGCTGGTCATGGGAGTCCCTGCGCGTGTCGCGCGTCACGTCGATGATGGTCTGCGGGCGCGCATTCGCGGGACGTGGGAGCACTATGTCGCGGAGGCGGAGCGCCATCGTCGTGGGGCGTTTCCGCTACAACGAACAAGTTTGTGATGTTAATACTCGGAGTGTGAGACGCGCCAACGCGAGTCATCAGTCTTGCCGGGCTCTACACACACGCCTACCTTGGGCCTCCACGTTCCGTTAACTTCCTAAATTCCTCTCGATTCGCCGTGAGCTGCGCATGACCGCATCTGAAGACCGCCCCAGCCTCGACCTGAACGCCAACGCGCTCACGGTCCTCGAGCGCCGCTATCTGGTCAAGGACGAGCACGGGAAGCCCGTCGAGCAGCCCCAGGACCTGTTCTGGCGGGTCGCCCGGACGATCGCGGCTCCCGACCGGGCGTATGGAGCGTCGCAGAAGGCGGTCGAGAGCGTCGCCGAGACGTTCTATGAGCTTATGGCGACGCGGGTGTGGATGCCGAATTCGCCTACCCTGATGAACGCGGGCCGGCCGCTGGGCCAGCTCTCCGCCTGCTTTGTGCTGCCGGTCGAGGACGCGCTCTCCAACGGACGGTCCGGGATCTACGACACCCTGCGGGCGATGGCGCTGGTGCATCAATCGGGGGGTGGCACAGGCTTCTCCTTCTCGCGCCTCAGGCCCAAGAACGACGTCGTCCGCTCCACGATGGGGGTCGCTTCGGGACCGGTGTCGTTCATGAAGCTGTACGATGCCTCGACCGACGTGGTGAAGCAGGGCGGCACGCGCCGTGGCGCGAATATGGGTATCCTGCGCGTCGATCACCCCGACATCCTCGACTTCATCCACTGCAAGGATGACCTCACGCAGGTCACGAATTTCAACATCTCCGTCGCCGTGACGGACGCGTTCATGCTCGCGTTGGAAGCTGGGAAGTCGTACGACCTGATCCATCCGCGCACCGGCAAGGTGGTAGGGCAGCTCGACGCCCGCGACGTATTCAAGCAGATCGTCCACGGTGCCTGGAAGACGGGTGAGCCGGGCGTGTTCTACATCGACCGCGCCAATCACTACAATCCGGTTCCGCATCTCGGCAGCTACGAGGCGACCAACCCCTGCGGCGAGCAGCCGTTGCTTCCGTATGACGTCTGCAACCTCGGCTCGATCAACGTCGGGTTGTTCGTCAACGAGACGGCGAGTGATGTGGATTGGGACTGCCTGCGGACTGCGGTGCACCTCTGCACGCATTTCCTCGACAACGTCATCGATGCGAACCGGTACCCGCTCGAGGAGATCGACAGTCTTGCGAAGCGGATTCGGCGTATCGGGCTGGGCATCATGGGATGGGCCGACCTGCTCGTCCGCCTCGGCATCTCCTACGACTCCGATGCCGGCGTCGCGCTTGGCCGCAAGCTGATGCAGTTCATTGACGAGGAGTCGAAGGTCGCCTCCGAGAAGCTGGCGGAGCAGCGCGGCGTCTTCGCGGAGTGGGACCGCTCGATCTGGGGACCGGATGCGACCTGCGCCCGCAACGCCCGCGGTGAGCGCATTCGCCCGATGCGGCGGCTGCGCAACTGCAATCTCACGACCGTCGCGCCCACGGGCACGATCTCGATCATTGCGGGTTGCTCGTCAGGCATCGAGCCGCTCTTCGCGGTCGCGTTCATGCGCAATCAGGCGGGCGTGTTGATGCCCGATGTGAACGAAGACTTCGTGGCGATCGCCAAGCGTGAGGGCTGGTATTCCGACGAGCTCATGAAGAAGATCGCGGAAGCCGGCCACATTCATTTCGATGCCGTGCCGGCGACGTGGCAGCGCGTGTTCGTGACGGCGCACGACGTGACCCCGGAGTGGCACATCCAGATGCAGGCCGCCTTCCAGGACTTCACCGACTCGGCGATCTCCAAGACCTGCAACTTCGCGAATGACGCGACCGAGGAGTACGTCGAGCAGATCTACCGCTATGCCTATCAGCTCGGCTGCAAAGGCGTGACGGTGTATCGCGACGGCGCGCGCGAGAACCAGGTGCTGTCCACCGGCTCGACCGCCAAGAAGGTGCAAGAGGGTGCAACGGGCGGCACGGCGGGGAAGGACGCGCTCACCGAAGCGCTCAGTCGGATCGCCGAGCACGAGACCGAGTTGCATTTGACGCGCGATCGGCTCCACGACGTGGAAGCGGAGAACCTGCAGCGGCGCGCGAAGCGCTCTCGCCCGGATCTGCTCAAGGGTTCGACGCGCCGCGTCGAATCGCCGCTCGGCACGATGTACGTGACCATCACCGAGGACGACAAAGGACAGCCGTTCGAAGTGTTCATGTCGCTCGGGAAGGCCGGCGGCGCGCTGATGGCGGACGTGGAGGCGATCGGCCGGCTGATTTCGTTGGCGCTGCGCTCAGGCGTGCCGCTGCCCGAGATCTACCGGCAGCTTCGGGGGATCTCGTCCGATCGCGCGGTCGGATTGGGACCGCACAAGGTGTTGTCGGTTCCCGACGCGATCGGCATCGCGATCGAGAAGTGGATGCAGGACAAGCAGGGCGTGCAGCAAGACCTGCTGGACGGCACCGCAACTCCCGCTGTCGCGTCGAGCGAAGTAGTCCGGGGGACCGCGGGCGACGCCACGCTTCGCGCCGCGCTCGGGCCGGGCCAGGACTTCATCGGTGCCTGCCCCGACTGCGGCTCACAGCTCGCGTTTATCGAGGGATGTGCGAAATGTCACGTCTGCGGTTTCTCGGAATGCGGGTGAGCTTATTTCGACCGCGACCGCTGTGACTCCAGTCACGACGGGCACTTGCGGGGCAGGGTAGTCTTAGGCCATGGAAAGCTCGCGGATGGTTCTGCCGACGCGTCTGCAGGTGAAAGGGTGGGCGCGGGTCGGTCCCTCCGGCGCGCACACGCTGCGCCGTGGCGCCTGGTATCCGGTCGTGCGGATCTCCTCCAGCAACATCGTCGTCCTCGACGTCAACCGGCACAATGTGCCGGTGGACCGCCGCTTCCTCGAGATCCGCTATCACCCGCCCGAGCGTTGGACGATCGTGCGCTGCGAGCCGCGCGTGATCGAACGACTGGGACGAATCTTTCCGCTGACGTACGCGGTCTGCCCCTCGTGCCGGCATCGGCAGGGCATTGAAGCCAGGACCAATGACATGACGTGCGATCGCTGTCATAAGACGGCGGGAATGGCATGGGATGAGCTGAGCTAGAACGCGAAACGTGATACGATTTACAGAATTACGACCGAATCCCCCAGAGAAACGGTCCCCGTCCCTTCACCGACACAGTAAAACCCCCGCATTCCTCTATCCAAGAACTGCAGATGCTTTTTCAGCTCCTCCGGCTCGACTTGTTTTCCGAGTGCCCATCCCGTGAACGGCCGGCACGGGTGGGCGACTTGAAGCACTCGTAACCGAACGCGCTCCTTCCCGTCGGGCGCCAGGATCGCCACGCCCTCGGCCAGGTCCTCGTACGCGAACCGGCCGTCCGTCTCCGCGATGATGTTTTCGCCCGCGCACCCGACGACGACCCGCTCGCCGAAGTGCTCGCGCATCGCGTCGTAGTGCGAGGTGAATCCGAGCGAGATGCCGTGCAGCCCGTCCTCGTTCTTGGTATGCGGATGCGCGCGGTGGTGCACGTCGACGACCCACGCGTCATCCTCGATCGCGCCCAGGGCGCCTTCAGGCGTGACATTCAGTTTCGGGACCGAGAGCAGCGGAGCGGGATCGTACCGCCGAGTAGGTTTCTCGCCCGTCTTCAGTGAGCCGCGCTGGATTTGGAGTCGGGCAACCGTTCCGATTGTGCGCATAACGCAATGTAGCGTGATGTGCTACATTGGGCCGCTTCATGGGTCGTCCCATCGGGTGGGCGCGATGTTTGGACAATGTCGCCGACGTGCTGCGTCGAGGCGCCTGGTATCCCATCGTCGAAGCAACCTCCGACAAGGTCGTCATTGAAGTGCGGCAGAGACCGGTCCGACTCAGCCGCATCGACGTCTCCGTCCGCGACACGCCGCCCGATCACTGGACCATCGTCGTCCGCACCGGCGTTCTCCGCCCTACCCTCGGCGGCAGGGAAGGGGAGGACGTGATCACGACCTACGCCGTGTGTCCCCACTGCCACGAGCGGCAGGACTTCAAAGGGAAACCCGACGCCCTCAGATGCACGCGGTGCTCGCGGGAATCGAAAGTCGACTGGTCGGAAATCTGCTGACTCGGCGGTCTTGCGAAGCCGGAAACTGTTTAGTATGTTAACTATCAACATGTTAACAACTACCCACGTGACTGGCGGCGCATGGCTGATCGCTCGGAATTGGCGCTCCAGCTGACGGACGCCGTCGCGGCCGCCTACCAGGCGGTCGAGCGCGCCGGCAATCGCGCCTACAAGAGCTTTGGGCTCTCGCAGCGCGCCCATGCGGCGATGGCGGCCGTGGATCTCGGTGGCCCCGACGGCGCGCGCCCGAGCGACGTGGCGCGCGAATTGGGCGTGTCCCGCGCCGCGGCCACGACGTTCATTCAACGGCTCGAGGCGAAAGGCCTCGTCGAGACCACGACCGATCCTGACGACGATCGCGGCGTGCGCGTCACGCTCACGCGCCACGGCTTGGAAGTCCTGCTCCGCGTGGGACAGCTGGAACGCCGCCTCGCGGCCCGCACGATCGAGGGGATGCCCGCCTCAGCGATGGCGCGCACGATCCACGTGCTCCAGGAGCTGCGCCAGCGCCTCGAACAGAAGGTGCTCGAGGTCGTGCGCTGAATGCGTATACCGATGTGCGAATCTTTATGCAGTCGCCCGCAATCTGGCTCGCTGCTGGTGTCACTTCACGTAGTACTTCAATGGCTTTTCTTATGCATAGTTGCTTCAACGCATTCAACTCACCGTGTGGGGACGTGGTGTCGCTTATCCGAGACCCAATCGAACCCGTTCCAGCTTGGCTAGTTTTCCACATCTCGAACCACTCGTGAATTTGTGGAAAACCGATTGAACGGCGACCCGAAGATACGTCGCACGAAAATCGTGGCGACCCTGGGGCCTGCCACCGCGAACGCGTCCACCATCGGCGCCCTGCTGCACGCCGGCACGAACGTCGTGCGTATCAATGCATCCCACGGTACGCCCGAGCTCCGTGCGGAATGGATCGCCGCAGCGCGGCGGGCAGCGGAGTCGCTGGCGACGCCGGTGGCGGTGCTCCTCGACCTCCAAGGTCCGCGTATTCGGGTTGGAGACCTTCCCCATCCACGCGAGCTGACCCCCGGCCAGCAGGTCGTATTCGCGCCGGAGGAAGTCGCGCGGGGCGACGAGCTCCCGACCACGTACGACGGTTTGGCGACCGACGCTCGGGTTGGCTCGCGCATTCTTCTGAACGACGGCCTCTTGTCGGTGGAAGTCACCGGGGTGGATGCGCCACGCGTACGCGGTCGCGTCATCGACGGCGGTATGCTGACCGCGCACAAGGGCATGAACCTGCCGGGACTCCACGTATCGGCGCCGGCGCTGACGGAGAAGGACCGGGAGGACGTGCAGGACGCGGTGCGGGCGGGCGTCGACTATCTCGCGCTCTCGTTCGTCCGTCGCGCCGAGGACATCGAGGAGCTCCGGGGGCTCGTGCCGAACACGATCAAGCTGGTCGCCAAGATCGAGAAGGCGACGGCACTGGAGAATCTGGAGCGGATCGTGGCGGCGGCGGACGCGGTGATGGTTGCCCGCGGTGATCTCGGCGTGGAGCTGCCCTTCGAGCAGGTGCCACTCGTGCAGAAGCGGCTGATCAGCGAAGCGAATCAGCAGGGAAGACCGGTCATCACCGCTACGCAGATGCTCGAATCGATGGTCCACGCGCCGCGCCCGACGCGAGCGGAAGCATCGGACGTCGCCAACGCAATCCTCGACGGCACCGATGCCGTGATGCTGTCTGCCGAGACCGCGGTCGGGCAATATCCGCTGGAGGCGGTGCGGGCGATGGATCGCATCATCCGCGAAATGGAGCGCCACCCGCTGCGGCAGCGGGAAGAGCGGCGCAAGGCCGCGGATGGGGTCACGACGGAAGACGCGATTGCCTGGGGGACGTTCGCGGTCGCGCGCATGCTGAAGACGCCGCTCATCGTCACACTCACCAAGGGCGGGTTCACCGCGCGCAAAGTCGCCGCGCTCCGGCCGCCGGTGCCGATTCTGGCGGTGACGACCGAGTCGACGACGTATCGCCAGCTCGCGCTCGTGTGGGGCGTCGTTCCCGTCCTCGTCGACCACGTGCCGGGGTACGACGCCATGTTGGAGGTGGTGCGCGATCTCATTCTCAAACGCCGGCTCGCCAAGCAGGGCGACTGCATCGTGATGACGGCGGGAGTACCGTGGGACGTTTCGGGCAGCACCAACCTCATCAAGGTCGAGAAGGTGTGATGTGCGGCTGATGTTTCTCGGCACGGGTACATCGTTCGGCGTGCCGCAGATCGGCTGTCGCTGTCCAACCTGTACATCCTCCGACCCCCGCGACAAGCGCACGCGCACGGCTGCGCTCATCGAGACGAGAGGTACGCGGCTTCTGATCGACACGCCGCCCGAGCTGCGGCTCCAGCTCGTCGCGGCCGGCATCGATCGGATCGACGCCGTGCTGTTTACGCACGCGCACGCCGACCATGTGCACGGCATCGATGACCTGCGTGCGCTGTCGGTCCTCCAGGGCGCGATGCTTCCCGCATACGGCTCCCGGGAGACCATGGCGGAGCTCGCCGTCAAGTTCCCGTACATCTTCGATCCGTCCTTCGTCGTTCCAGCGGGGACGAGCAAGCCGGAGCTGGCGCCGCATGTGCTCGAGGCCGGGGTGACCGTTTCCATCGCCGGTGTACCGGTGCTGCCGTTATCTCTGCCGCACGGCGATCATCGTGTGCTGGGATATCGGATCGGTTCGATCGCCTACATCACGGACGTGAAAACGATTCCCGACGACGCCATCGCGGCACTCGCGCATCTCGACGTGCTCGTGCTCAACGCCTTGCTGTCGCGCCCGCATCCGCTGCATCTCTCGGTGCCCGAAGCCGTAGCCGTTGCGCAGCGCATCGGCGCGCGGCGCACGCTCTTCACGCATCTCACGCACGAGACGACGCACGCCGCGCTCGCCGCGAAGCTGCCGGCGGGGATTGCGCCCGCGTACGACGGACTGGTTATCGAAGTGGACGAGCCATAGATTCCGCCGCGAGGAGGGGAGGGAGCGCTCTAATGCTGCAGCAGTTCGACGAGCCCGCCGTCCGCCAAAGCCCCAAAATGGATGCGCTGGTGCGCGAGGCGGTGTTCGGCAACGAAGACGCAAGGACGCAGGCGCGGTGGATGCTCTGGGAAATCGGCCAGCGGGCAGGCGTCCGTCCCGCGTCGATCCACGAGCTGTACCTGGCGCGCGGGCGCGGGGAAGTCCCGCCGTTCACCACCCCCGCGATCAACGTCCGCATTCTCTCATACGACGCCGGGCGTGCGATTTTTCGCGCGGCGCAGCGCCTCGATGTCGGCGCGGTGATCTGCGAGATCGCCTACACCGATCAGCGTCCCGCGGAGTACGTCGCCGTGATGACGGCGGCCGCGCTGCGCGAGGGATTCAAGGGCCCGCTGTTCATTCAGGGCGATCACGTGCAGGTCAACGCCAAGAAATATGCCGCCGACGCCGCAGGCGAGCTGAAGGCGCTGCGCGCGTTGATCGAGGAAGAGCTGCAGGCGGGCTTCTACAACATCGACGTCGATACCTCGACCCTGGTGGATCTCTCGAAGCCCAACCTCGACGAGCAACAGCGGACCAACTACGAGCGCGCGGCCGAGCTGACGCAGTTCATTCGCGAGCGCCAGCCCGAGGGTGTGACCGTCTCGGTCGGCGCCGAGATTGGCGAGGTCGGCGGCAAGAACAGCGACGTCCACGAGCTGCAGGCGTTCATGGAGGGTTACAACCGCACGATCCGGCGGCTCGGGACCTCGCCCGGCATCTCGAAAATTTCGGTGCAGACCGGCACCAGCCACGGCGGCGTCGTCCTTCCTGACGGCACGATCGCGAAGGTGCAGCTCGATCTGGCCGCGCTCAAGGCGCTGTCGCACGACGCGCGTACCAAATACGGACTCGGTGGCGCGGTGCAGCACGGCGCGTCGACGCTCCCACCCGAGGCGTTCTCGCAGTTCCCGGCATGCGAAGCGGTGGAGATTCACCTCGCCACGAATTTCCAGACGCTCGTGTTCGACCATCCCGCGCTCCCTGCCGATCTGCGACGCGACGTGAACGCCTGGGTGAAGAACGAAGCCAAGGACGAATGGAAAAAGGGTGATACGGAAGAGCAATTCATCTATAAGAGCCGCAAAAAAGCGATCGGACCGTTCAAGCGGCGCTTCTGGGATCTGCCGGCCGACGTCCGCGCCGCGATCGGCACCGATCTCGAGAAGACGTTCGCGTTCCTGTTCGAGCAGCTGCGGGTGAAGGGGACGCGCGCCGCCACCGATCGGTACGTGAAGCCGAGGCTCGCGTCGCATGCGGCCCCACGGGGCGCGCTCGTCGCGGCGCCGGATGACGCGGAGGCGGGCGAATGAGCGAACGTGGCAGCAGCGGGTTCGGGGCGTTCCTGTTCGGCATCGCGCTGGGCGCGGTCGCCGGATTCCTGTTCGCGCCCGAAGGCGGCGAGGGCACCCGCCGCCGGGTCGGAAAAGGACTCCGTAATCTCAAAGAGCTGGCCGAAGAGAAGGTCGAGGAAGTGCGCGGGCTGCTGAAAGAGGCCGAGGAAGAAGAAGAGGAGACCGAGGAGGACGAAGCAGACGAGCCCGAGATCGCCACGCGTGAGCAGCTGCGGCGTCGTCTCGAGGCCGCGCGACCCGACG
>Ga0209157_1001402_pt1 | contig 20110 bp, 17 predicted proteins | sample GraSoiAngelo_135_FD_185892 | JGI IMG/M metagenome (GOLD analysis project Ga0209157, IMG submission 185892) | Grasslands soil microbial communities from the Angelo Coastal Reserve, California, USA - 14_0929_05_40cm (SPAdes) (version 2) | ecosystem: Environmental > Terrestrial > Soil > Grasslands ...
GGTTTGGGAAGAATATTCCCCTCCTCGCAGAGGAGGGGTGGCTGCGCGGTCAATCAAGAAGCCGCGAAGCGACCTTTTTCCGCGCAGACGGGCGCGAAGCGCGAGCGCGATAGCGCGAAGCCGTAATGTCGCGTCCACCCCTCCTCTGCGAGGAGGGGAATGAGTATTGCACGGTCAACGTTTATTTTTCCTGTCGTCTTTTATGGCAGATACGTAGACTATTTTGCTGTTCCGACTAAAAACATGCGGGAGGCTTGCTATGGCATCGTGGCAGATGGCTGGTGACTATTTCGAAACATGCAGTTGCGATTATGTATGTCCGTGTGTGCCGACAAATATGGCAGGAAAGCCGACCATGACTTGGTGCAATTTCGCGATGGTGTTTCACATCGACCGAGGCACCTCCGACGGCATAAAGCTGGACGGCCTTAGCTTTGCTGTCATTGGCCACACACCAGACATCATGGGTAAAGGCAACTGGTCGGTCGGACTGATCGTAGACGACCGCGCGTCGGCCGAACAGAAACAAGCCATCACCACAATTGCCAGCGGACAAGCCGGGGGCCCTCCGGCCATCCTTACGGCCGTTGTCGGCAAATTGCTCGGCGTCGAGTCTAAGTCGATTACCTATAAAAAAGACGGACTGCGCCGATCGGTGTCCATTCCCGGTATGCTCGAACAGGCATGCGAAGGCGTGCCGAGCGTCGCGAATCCCGCCGAGCCGCTGTATATCGACAACACGATGCATCCGGCGAATTCCCGTCTCGCCCTGGCCAAAGCTACGGCGAGCCATTTGCATGCGTTCGGCCTCACCTGGGACGACACCAGCGGCAACAATAACGGCCACTTCGCTCCATTCAACTGGCGCTCGAGCTGAACCTTTTATGGGCTGTTTCCCCGCTCGCGCAGAGGGAACGTTTTAGAGGAAGTATCATAGAGCCATGCATTCATCAGCTTATTGGAAGGCGGTGCTTGTGGATCGAGAGAACTTCCTCGAACGCGTACTGGAGTTGTTACGAACATCAGGCGTTCGATACTGTGTTGTCGGAGGGACTGGCGTAAATGCTTACACGTATCCGGTTGTAACCGAGGATCTCGATATCGCTGTATCGGCCGAAGAAATTGAGAAGCTCGAAGCGGAGCTGCGCCGAGAGTTTAAAGTCCGTCGCTTCGCCCAGGTCATCAATGTGTCGGCCCCACAATCAAAGCTTCAAGTCCAGGTTCAAACCGATCCTCGCTACTTCGATTTCGTCGAGCGCGCGGAGATGCGCGATGTGATGGACTTTCAGCTTCCCGTTGCGCAAATCGAGGACATCCTGAAAGGAAAGGTTTGGGCTGCGCTGGATGCGACGCGCCGCAAAAGCAAAAGGCAGAAGGACCTTGCCGACATCGCGCGTATCCTGGAAGTTTCCCCTGAGCTTCGAGGCCAGGTCCCCGCCGAGCTTCTCTCGAAGCTTCTTTAGCAGGCTGCTACGCCTTAAGTGATTCCGCCAAAGCGATGGTCTGGCGGGCTCGGTCGACGATCGGCATATCAAGCAACTGACCGCCGAATGCGATCGCGCCTTCACCGCGGGCGCGCGCGTCGTCAAAAGCTTGCACGACGCGGCGGCAATAGTCGACTTCTTCAGCCGTGGGCGTGAACGCGGCGTTGACTTCGTTGATCTGGGCTGGATGAATCAGCGACATGCCGGAGAATCCCAGGCGCCGCGACTGCAGGGCAAACTTCTTCAATCCTTCGATGTCTTGGAAATTTGGCCAGACACCATCCACTGCTTGCACATGCGCGGCAGCCGCGGCCGTTACCATCGCCGACCGGGCATAGATGAGATCGACGGCTTCACCTTCGCGGCGAAGAGGAAGGCTTAGCTCCCTGGAGAAGTCCTCCGCTCCGAACATTAGTCCAATGACGCGCGGCGAAGACGTGGCGATAGCGTAAGCGTTGAATAAGCCTCTCGGACTTTCCAGTGCGAGCAGCAATCGAACACTTCCGCGAACCATTCCCATTTTCGGTTCGCGCTCGTCGAGAATTTTTTCCACAACGTTGACTTGCTCGGGAGTCTCGACTTTTGGAACAGCCAGACCTCCCAGCGCCGGCCGGATGACGTACTCGACGTCGGCGTTCATCCGTTCGTGTCCGACGGCATTGATACGTACATAACGCGCCGGCGTGCGATACGACGGGTTCTCTTTCTTCTGCGCGGCTATTCCATCCAGCGATTCGGCAATCTGCTTCCGCGCGATTTCCTTGGCTGCTGGAGCGACGCCGTCTTCTATATCCAAGAGGATGGCATCCACCGGCAGTGCGAGGGCTTTGTCGATCATCTTCTGCCGGTCGCCCGGTACAAACATCCAGGAACGGAGTAAGGCGGTCTTCTGATCCATAGCCTGAAATTAGTACGACTTCGGCATGCCGAGCACGTTCTGGCCAAGGAAAGCCAGGACCATGTTGTTGCTGACGGGCGCCGCGACGAGCAAACGGGTCTCTCGAAATTTTCTTTCGATATCGTAGTCGCGGGCGAAGCCGTATCCACCGTAGGTCGACATGCAGACATCCGCAGCTTCCCATGCGGCCTCGGACGCCAGCAGCTTGGCCATATTCGCTTCGGCTCCGCATTTTTCGCCGCGATCGAATTTGGACGCTGCTGCGAATCGCATGAGATCGGCTGCCTCCACATGAGCGTACGCCTTGGCGATGGGAAACTGGATTCCCTGGTTCGTACCGATCGGCCTCCCAAAAACGACACGGTTCGTGGCGTACTTCGACGCGCGATCGACAAACCAGCGGCCATCGCCGATGGACTCGGAAGCGACCAGAATTCGTTCCGCATTCCAACCATCGATGATGTAGCGGAAACCTTTGCCTTCTTCCCCGATCCGGTTTTCCACCGGTACCTCCATATCTTCGAAGAAGACCGCCGTGGTGTGGTGATTTACCATGATATCCAGCGGCTGAATGTCCAACCCCTTTTTGACCTCGCGCATATTGACGAGGAAAACGGAAAGTCCTTGCGTCTTATCTTTCAGTTCCTCATAAGGTGTCGTTCGAGCCAGCAGAAGCATCAAATCGGAGTAGTTCGCGCGCGAAATGAAAATTTTCTGACCGTTGACGATGTACCGGTCTCCCTTGCGGACAGCGCGTGTCTCGATCCGCGTGGTCTCGGATCCGGCATTGGGCTCGGTAACGGCAAAGGCCTGCAAGCGCAGCTTGCCTTGAGCGATCGAGGGCAGATAGCGCCCCTTCTGTTCCTCGCTTCCGTGACGAAGCAACGTGCCCATCGTGTACATCTGGGCATGACATACGGCGGAGTTGCCTCCCGAGCGATTGATCTCTTCCAGAATAATGCTGGCTTCCGTGATCCCCAGGCCCGCTCCTCCATACTCTTCCGGTATCAAAGCAGCGAGATACCCGCTTTCGGTGAGCGCATCCACAAATTCCTGCGGATACTTCTCGTGCTTGTCCACGTCTTGCCAATACCGGTCTGGAAAATCCTGGCAAAGCCTGCGTACTTCTTCGCGAATCGACTGCCGCGCATCTTGTACCGAGGCGGTTGATTCCATGCTGTGTCCTCCGGACATCGAGTAATATAAAAGGCCGCAATTATATCAACTGCGGAGGATTCAATGCCTGTCAAGTCCGGTTGGGAGGGCCGTTATTTCGAAGATTTCGAGGTTGGAGATATTTACCGTTGCCGTCTCGGAAGAACCGTCACTGAGAACGACAACATCTGGTTTACCCTCCTCACCAACAACACCAACCAAATTCATTTCAACAACGAGTACGGGAAACGCACGGAGTTCGGGAAATGTTTGATCAACAGCGCGCTCACGCTGGCAATTGTGGCGGGTATGGGTGTCGCCGATGTCAGCGAGAACGGATTCGCCCTCGGGTGGGATGAAATCAAACTGCCGAATCCTCTGTTCGCGGGTGACACGCTTTACTCGGAGTCCGAGGTTCTGGAGAAACGCGAATCGAAATCGAAGCCGCAGTGGGGCATCATCAAGGTGCGAACGCGCGGGATCCAGCAGGAAGGAAAAATCGTCATCGATTACTCCCGAAGCGTGATGGTGTGGAAGCGTGCTTACGCTCCGAAGCAGCAACTCTTTCCGGAAATCCGCGCCTGATGACGGAGGATCGGCAGAGAAACATCCCTCGCGCGCTTTCCGGCGTACGCGTTCTCGCCTTGGAAGTATCTGTTGCCGGACCTCACTCGACCCGGATTCTCGGCGACATGGGAGCCGAGATCATCAAAATCGAGAAGCCGGGGACAGGCGACTTGATTCGCAGCTGGGACTCGGCCGTCCGTGGCATCTCGTCCGGTTACGTCTGGCTCAACGGCAACAAGCGAAGCTTTGCCATCGACGTCAAAAGGAGGGCCGGCCTCGAAGCGGTCCAGCGGTTGGCAGAACGCGTCGATGTTGTGCTGGAAAACTTCGCGCCCGGTGTCGCTGCCCGTATGGGATTAGGAGCGGCCGAGCTCTCGGCACGTAATCCGCGACTGATTTATTGTTCTTTGTCCGGATACGGCCAGGATGGCCCGTACCGCGATGTGAAAGCGTATGACCTGCTGATCCAAGGCGAAGCCGGCATCATCGCCACCACCGGTTATCCCGATAAGCCTGCAAAGGTCGGCCTTCCGATCATCGATCTGGCGTCGTCCATGTATGCCGCTGTCGGAATTGTTTTAGCGCTTTATCAGCGGGAGAAGACTGGCACCGGCCAGGTCATCGACATCTCGATGTTTGAGTCTGCTGTTGCATGGCTCGGGTATTTTCCACATCACTACTGGCACCAGGGAGAAGAACCCGAAAGAGTGGGCATGCGCCATCATTATGTAACCCCGTACGGGCCATATCTGGCCGGCGACGGAGTTTATGTGAATCTGGCGGTCGCAACCGCCGGCGATTGGGACATCTTTTGCCGGGAGGTCATTGAACGTCCGGATTTATTGGAAGATGCCCGGTTCAACACATCCGAAGCGCGCCGAAAAAATCGCGCGGCGCTGGAGGAACTCATCGAGAATATTTTTCTGGAACGTCCGCATCAGGAATGGTTAGGCCGGTTACGCGCGAGCCGTTTGCCTCACGGCGAGGTGAAGGGCATAGCAGAAGTTCTCGCGCATCCGCAAGTGATCGCCCGCCGGATGATCCGGGATATGGGATCGCCGGTGGGGCGCGTCCCTGTTATCGCCAGTCCTCTCCGGCTTTCCAACAGTCCACCGCGGTTCGACCGCATTCCGGCACTGGGCGAGGACACGGTAGCAATTCTCGGTGAGATTGGCTATACCGACGGCGAAATTGAAAGACTCCGCCAGGATCACGTCATCTGAAAACAACAAAAGACAACTTTCTCCGGGAAATTATTCAGCGCATTGTGTCCGTATTCGTACTCATGCCCCCTGCGCCGGTTATGAGCTTTCCGATGACGCCGGAACGCGTGGTGACACCCATCTTCACCATGACAAGCCGTAAGAAAACCTTCACGGTGTTCGGGCTGATCTTCATTCGCTGCGCGATTTCTTTGCTCGTGAGCCCCTCTGAGAGATGCTGGACTGCTTCGACTTCTCGATCGGTCAGTTGAAATCGCACCGCCAGGTCGGATAGAACCGAGTGCGGGCGTTCGAGAGTGATGGCAATAACCGCCTTCGAATTTCCATTGGATTCGGGCTCCAGAACAAAGACCCGGCATAGATACCGCCTTTTACCCGATATAAAGTGTGTCGTCATTGGGCAATCACTACTGTCAGGCTTCTTCTGGATGATCGACCCTATAGACTCTGAGAATTGGGCGCCAGGCGCTTTAGGCGGTTGATTTGGATAGGCAAGGATGCGACGTGCTTCGGAATTGGAATACACCGACTTCAAAGCCGAATCCAACAGGACGAGGCCAACCATGGCCGAGTTTGGTACTCTCACGCGGATCATTCCGCTCCTAATTAATTCCGGATAATTCCGGAAACCGATCTACTTACTGCAGCCGGTCCGAACCCGCATTTCTCGAAAGCGGGCTAAGAGCGATCTTGGGAAAATAGGAACGTTTGTCAACCAGAATTTTTATTTCCGTTACTTTAGATGTATGACAACAGCAGCAGATTCGCTGAGCGCGCCGCGGCGCGCCTGGGAGCCGAACGTCAATAAAGAACCGGTGATCACACGATGTTCGGCTTGCGTTTGTGCCAGTCTGTGGCTTGTTCGTAGGCGTGGGCAACTTGGAGCACAAGGGCATCGGCTCCAAGCGGACCGCTGATCTGTAATCCAATCGGCAAGCCCGACCGAGTAAAGCCGCAGGGGACGGAAATCGAAGGCCAGCCGTATAGGTTGAAGGGTGAAGTGTTTTGAATATTACGCGCCTGGAAATCGGGCGAGCCGTTTCGGTCGGTGCCAAAGTCGGCGATCCGCGGCGGGGCAACGGGACAGGTCGGCGTCACGATCACATCCACTGTCCGAAACACCTGGCCGATAGTCCGCCGCGTGCGTTCGATCTGCTGACGGCCCTGAATGTAGGCCACCGTGCCGATGGTTGCGCCTGCGCGTAAACGCCCGAGAGTCTCGGGCTGATAGAGTTCAGCGCTGTTTCGAATGAACTCGGCGTGGTAAGCGTACGCTTCGGCTGCGCGCACCAACGCTCGCAGGTCTTCCTGCCCGCGCGCCGATATCGTCACCTCCGTGATCCCCGCCGTCAGCTTTTGGAGAACAGAAAGCGCCTGGTTCGTCGGCGTCTCGATCTCGGGTTCCAGTCCCTCGAAGAAGAAATTGTGCGCCACGCCAACCCGCACCGATGTTGGCCGTGCGCGCAGAGCCGCCGTGTAGTTGGGCACATCCATCCTGACGCTCGTGATTTCTTCCGGATCGTAACCGGCAATGGCCTCGAGCAGGAGAGCCGTATCGGAAACCGTGCGCGTCATTGGGCCCACGTGGTCGAGTGTCCAGGACAGAGGAATGACGCCCCGCGTGCTGACCAAGCCGTATGTCGGCTTGTGCCCTACGATTCCACAGTACGCCGCAGGATTTCTGATCGAACCCGCTGTGTCCGATCCCAACGCGCCATAGCAGAGACCAGCCGCAACCGCCGCAGCCGACCCACCGGAAGAGCCCCCGGCAATACGGTCTAAGTCCCAGGGATTGTGCACACCGCCGAAGTACGTCACGAGAGAGCTTCCGCCAAACGCGAACTCATGCATGTTGGTTTTGCCGACAAGCACGGCGCCCGCAGCCTTCAGTTTGCGGATCACTTCAGCATCCTTATCGGGTACACGGTCCTTAAACACCGCGCTGCCGGCGGTCGTTTTGATCCCTATCGTATCGAAAAGGTCCTTAACGGCAACAGGAACGCCGTGGAGAGGCCCGCGCCATTTCTTATGCTGGATTTCGGATTCCGCTTCTTGTGCGGACTTTATCGCAACATCACGCGTAACCGTGATGTAGGCATTCAAGGCCGGATGAAGTCTTTCGATGCGCTCCAGAATATTTCGCGTGACTTCAACGGGCGAAACCTTCCTGCTGCGGATGAGTTCGCTCAACTCTGTAAGACTCAGGAACGCCAGGTCGTTCGTTTGTGAACGGTTCTGCATACCTGTCAGAACGTCGCAATCGGATTCATCGGCGATCCGGTACCGCCCCGGATCGGCAGCGGCGCGGCGGTCAACAAGAACTCCCATCGTTTGCGGGCAGCGGCAGCAGCGCTCAGAGCTTCAAGATCGCAGTTGTCGATCAAGTGGATTCCCAAGGAAACGAGAGCGAAGTCATGAACCGCGCCGACAACATCCGATGGAGAAACATACTGTGGATGATCGGCAGCCAGTATGGCGATATCCTGCCTCTTCAACCACGGAATTACCGAAGGATCGAGGCCGGCATCCTTGCCGCCCGGTGCTCTCCCGCGCAGATAGGGCCCAACTTCCTGCCGCCGCGCCCAGACGCCGGCACGGACGAACACGGCGTCGCCGGGTGATAGCTTCAAGCCGGCCTTTTTCAGCCACGCCTCGATGTCTTCAACATAGATCGGCGTCCCCGGCTCGAGATATTTCACTCCTTTCATCAGGGGAATGTCGATGAGGATTCCACGTGTGAAAATTCCGTTCTTCAAATTGTGAATCGAGTTCTTCGCGTGACCATCGGCTTTCTTCACCTGGTCCGGGTCCGGCTTGTAGCCGTTATAGAACACACCGTCATAATTAATGTGCGCAAGAGAGTCGAGGTGCGTATGCGCGATGCCGTGGAATGCGACGCCGATCCGGTCGGTGCCGAGTCCGAGCATCTCATGCTCATAGGGCTGCGGATTGTCGATTGCCTTTTGGGTATCGACATCCGCCGCCAGCGATACCGAGAAACCGTCTTTCACCAACGCCGCAGCCTGTTTCCGTTTCGCGGGCGTGATGAAGTTCATCGTGCCGATCTCGTCGTCTTTGCCCCAGCGCCCCCAATTATTGAGATCCTTCTTCCACTGCTCAAACTGCTGCGGCGTCACCTTACGGTTGCCCGTGGCGGTCTCTTGCGGAGCGCGTGCACTCACGGTGAGCACTAGAACCGCGATGACCGAAATAATTCCGATCAAAATTCCTTTGGACATTTTTGTTCCTCCTTCTCTTTGGGAGAGGGTCTCAAAACGATCGTGAGTCGGCGTTTGAAATGACATCTGACATTGGCAATTTCTCTGAAGAAATGTTCAATGTTCAACGTTCAATTGTCATTTTGCGCGACCCTGCCCTCTCCCAGAGGGAGAGGGTATACTTGCCGCGGCTAAACGATTATGAACGAAAAGACTGAAGGTGCGAACAAGATCGTCACGTGCGGTTTACTTTTCAGCGCCCAATTGTTTTCCTTCATGATCCGGTTTGCTTTCGGCGTTGTCGCGCCGGTCTTGATGGAAATGTATCGCATTTCGCCGAAAGCCATGGGTTACGTCTTATCGGGCTGGAACTGGTCGTACACAGCGGGACTGCCCATCATGGGTGTGATCGTCGACCGGTTCGGTCCGTACATCGTCTTGGGCGTTGGGTCGTTAGTCTGGGGAATATTCACGGTCGCTCTGCCAATCGCAACGTCGGCTGTCCCTCTATTTCTATTGCGCATGTTTTTTGGATTGGGACAGACAACGCTCTTGCCTGCCGGAGCGCTTGCCGTTTTCCGAGGATTCAGCTTACGGGAGCGCGCAAGAGTTATAGCAATTGTCTTTTCAGGAAACCAGGTCGGCCTGGCGATTGGCGCCACTGTTGCGGCATTCATATTGGCAAGGTTAGGATGGCAAGCGGTCTTCTACTGCATTGGCGCCGCCAGCCTGCTGTTCACTCTGGGTTGGTTCACTTTGTATCCCGATAAGCGGATCGGCGGTCAATCTGCCGCGCTTGCGGATTCGCTCACTCCCAATCCGGCAGCCCAGACTCCCTGGTTATGGCTCCTTCGTCATCGTTCGACTTGGGGAATTGCCTTCGGCCAGATGGGGTATCTATACGCCTATTTCTTTTTTGTCAGTTGGCTTCCGGGTTACCTCATCCTCGAACGCAGGATGACGTTGCTTCAATCCGGAATCATTGCTGCACTCCCGTTCTGGGCCGGCCTGGTCGGCACATTGGGCGGCGGTTGGCTCGGCGATTACTTGATTGAACGCGGCGTTTCGACAACATTCTCTCGCAAGAGCATCATTGGAACGGGCCTGTCGGCATCGGCCGTTTTTGTCGTCACGGCGGCATACGTTGAGCAAGCCTGGCTCGCCGTTACGCTGTTGACGCTTTGCGTCGGCTCTCTTCGGCTGGCAACCGGTTCGGTTAATTCGTATCCAATCGATTTGGCACCCCGGCCGATGGTGGGAGCCTTGACGGGACTTCAGAATTTTTTTGGCAACATCGGAGGGCTTCTTGCGCCCATCGTCACCGGCTACATTGTCAATGCCACCGGATCATTCTCCGCATCCTTTGTTGTCGCGGGAGGCATGGCGCTCTTCGGCGCCGCCTCGTACGTGTTCATCGTCGATAATAGGTTGAAGTGAGGCGTGCGTCCGATTTATGGTGATGGCGATATGCATTCGCCAATCGTCAATCTGTGACAAATGCAGAACACATTTCTAACCGCTGTGGTATTTCTGATTTCGCTGGCAAGTCCTAGTGTGCCTGCCGCAGCGCAACATCCGCCGACTTCGTCGCCGCGGGCAGTGCTCAACACATATTGCGTGACCTGCCACAATCAAAAACTACGTACGGCGGACCTGATGCTCGACAAAGCGGAAGTCGATCATCCCGCCGAGAATCCGGCCATTTGGGAAAAAGTACTTCGCAAGCTCCGCGCGCGCGAAATGCCTCCGCCCGAGCGGCCGCGGCCGGACGATGCGACGTACGAATCAGTGGTGGCGTACCTGGAAACGGCGCTTGATCAGGCCGCAGAAGCGAAGCCCAATCCGGGCCGTCCGTCGGCCTATCGGCTCAATCGTTCGCAATATGCCAACGCGATTCGCGACCTGATTGCGCTCGAGATCGATTCCGCCGTGCTTCTGCCTGCCGATGATTCCGGATACGGTTTCGACAACATCGGCGATGTGCTGACGGTTTCGCCGATGTTGCTGGAGAAATATCTTTCCGCGGCGGCCAGCATCAGCCGTCTGGCGGTTGGCGATCCTTCGGTCAGTCAAACGTCTGTCGATTACCCGATTCATCCCGCCACGGTTCAAACCGAACGAGAGAGCGCCGATCTGCCTATTGGTTCTCGCGGGGGAATTGCGATCCGGCATGAATTCCCGCTGGATGCGGAATACGTCATCAAAGTTCGCCTGCAGCGAGGCAAGGATGCGACAACCATTGTGGGAAACTCCGAGCAGCGCGAATTGGATATTCGTCTGGATGGCGCCCGGCTGAAGCTTTTTACGGTTAATGCCTCCGACGACGACCTGGAAGTGCGCGCTGCAGTGAAAGCAGGTCCTCACATCGTTGCGGCAACGTTTTTGAAGGACACCGTGAAATCAGAGGGCATCCTGGATTTGACGGGGAACCAGGCCTTTTTCGAAGGTGTCGGCACGGTTTCCATTGCCGGCCCGTACGGTGCGAAAGTCCCAGGCGACACACCCAGCCGGCGAAAGATTTTTATCTGCCGGCCGTCCGGACCCAAAGACGAAGAAACTTGCGCAACCAGGATCATCACGACCTTAGCTCGTCGCGCCTACCGTCGCCCGATCAAAGCGGACGAGATCCCAACGTTAATGATTCCTTATCAGGCAGCGCGCGAGCACGGGACTTTCGAAGACGGAATCCGGATGGCGCTCGAGAGGATTCTCGTGTCGCCTAATTTCTTGTTCCGCGTCGAAATCGATCCGTCTGGGATTGCTCCTGGCACTGCTTACCGTATCCGTGATCTCGAGCTCGCCTCGCGGCTTTCATTTTTTCTATGGAGCACCATTCCCGACGACGAGCTTTTCGATATCGCCGCGCGCGGCAGATTGAAAGAAACGGCTGTCCTCGAGCAGCAGGTCCGGCGAATGTTGGCGGACCCGCGCGCCAACACATTGGTTTCGAATTTCGTCAACCAATGGCTGTACCTTCGGAACATGGAGAATGTTTTGCCGGACCCCGTGGCTTTTCCCGGTTTTGACGAGAACCTTCGCTTCGCGCTTCGAAGAGAAACGGATCTCTTCTTTCAAAGCATGCTCAAGGAAGATCGGAGCATTCTCGATCTATTGCGTGCGGATTATACGTTTTTGAACGAGCGCCTGGCTCGCCATTATGGAATTTCCGGCATCCACGGAACCGAGTTTCGGCGCGTCAGTTTGACAAACGAGGAGAGAAAGGGCTTGCTGGGAAAAGGCAGCGTGCTCACAGTCACTTCATATCCGAACCGGACCTCGCCCACGCTGCGGGGCAAGTGGCTGCTCGAAAATATTCTTGGCTCACCGCCGCCGCCACCGCCGCCGAATGTCCCATCCTTGAAGGAAGACCAAGATGTACGGAGTCTCACGATGCGGCAGCGCATGGAACTTCATCAATCAAATGCTGCATGTTCGACTTGCCACTCGCGCATGGATCCGCTCGGCTACGCCCTCGAAAATTTCGACGGCCTGGGCCGATGGCGCGAGGGTGTCGATTCTTCCGGAACTCTTCCGGACGGAACAAGGGTAGACGGGCCCGCCGGACTCCGGAATGTGTTACTCAGCAGAAAGGATCTCTTCATCCGGACAGTGACGGAACGCCTCCTGACTTATGCGTTGGGGCGCGGCGTGGAACCTACCGACATGCCGGCGATCCGCAAGATCATTCGGAATGCCGCACCTAACGATTACCGCTGGTCATCATTAATCATGGGCATCGTCAACAGTGTTCCGTTCCAAATGAGAAGGGCTGGATTATCGTGACCATATTTAAAAAATGCATTCCCCGGCGCACTATCTTGCGCGGAGCAGGAGCGGCGCTGGCATTACCGGTATTGGATGCCATGTTTCCGGCGCTTGCCTCTGCGGCACAGACGGGATCGGGACGTCCAACACGCCTTTCATTCTTTACCGTTCCCAACGGAATCATCATGGAGAAGTGGACGCCGGCGGCTTCCGGCAGCGGCTTTGAGCTGTCCCCTATTCTGGAGCCCCTGTCCGCATTCAAGGATCGCCTGTTGGTGATTAGCGGTCTGGCCAACAACGAGGCGCACAAGCTCGAATTCGAAATTGCCGGCGACCACCCGCGGGCATGCAGCGCGTACCTCACAGGCACGCACCCGAAAATGACTTCGGGCGCTGATATTCGCTGCGGAGTATCCGTCGACCAGGTTGCGGCGAAAGAGTTCGGCAAGTATACGCAGCTCTCCTCTCTCGAGATCGGATTGGAGTCCTCGCTTCTCGGCGCGTGCGAGTCCGCATACAGCTGCGTGTACTACAACACCATCTCGTGGGCGACTCCCACCACGCCGCTTCCGATGGAAAATCGTCCGCGGGCGATCTTCGAGAGGCTCATCGGGGATAGCACCGACCCGGGCGAGCGAGCAGCCCGCCTAGAAGAACATCACAGCATCCTCGATCTGGTTTCTGACGACTTGAAGCGGCTGATGCGGTCTGTGGGCGAAACCGATCGGGCGAAGCTCGATCAGTATGCCGACGCAGTCCGCAGCGTCGAACGGCGAATCCAGGTGGCGGAGCAGCAATCCTCAAAGGAATTACCGGCGATGGAAAAACCGATCGGAATTCCCGAGAAGTTTTCCGATTACGCAAAATTGATGATGGATTTGCAAGTGCTCGCTTTCCAGGCCGATGTCACACGAGTCGGCACCTTCATGATCGGCCATGAAATGAGCGGCCGGGCCTATCCCGAATTGGGATTTGGAGACCCGCACCACTCACTGACCCACCATCAAGGGGATACATCAAAGATTGAGAAGGTCGTGAAAGTGAACGTGTTTCACACCACCTTGTTCAACTATTTGTTGGAAAGGATGAAGTCGGTCGCTGATGGCGACGGCACGCTGCTCGACCATACACTGATCATATACGGCAGCCCGCTCAGCGACGGCAATATGCATACATACAAAGACCTCCCAGTGCTCTTGATCACCACTGGAGTTGCGGGCATGCGAGGCGGCCGGCACGTCCGATATTCGAAAGACACACCGGTGGCGAATCTGTATCTGGCATTGCTGGAAAAGCTTGGAATCCAGGCCGAAACATTCGGCGACAGCACGGGGAGACTGGAGTTGTAGTGGCGGTCCGCAGAGCGGAGAGCTAAGTAATGCTTTTCGTAATTACGGTGACGTATGGGTGGAGTGCATTCCCCTCCTCGCAGAGGAGGGGATATTACGCGACGGTAATGATGAAGTACTGTACTTAAGAGGGGAGTTGTCGCCGCTACAGTCAACATCGATGAGAAAATTACTGACCTTTTCGGTTTTGTTACTCGCAACGCTACTTCTACCCAGCCTCCTGTCCGCCGCTGATCTGCGTTTGATCGACGCGGTACGGCGCGGGGATCGTGGCGCTGTCCGTGAACTGCTTCGGAATCATGTCGACATCAATGTCGCCCAGCCCGATGGGTCTACCGCACTGCTACTTGCCGCCGATCGCAATGATCCTGAACTGGTGGATCTATTAATCAAGGCGGGCGCGAACGTCAACGCTCGCAACGATTACGGAGCCACTCCGCTCTACGCCGCAAGCGCTGGCGGCAATATCGAGATTCTCGAGATCCTCTTGGACGCAAAGGCGGACGTGAACGCTACGCTCGTGGGGGGTGAGACCCCTCTTATGGCTGTTGCGGACAAAGGGAACGTCGACGCGGTGCGCCTCCTGCTCGATCACGGCGCTGATGTCAACGCTCGAGAATCCAAGGGAGGCCAGTCGGCATTGATGTGGGCCGTGGCCGGCAGGCACACCGAAATTGTGAAGCTTCTGCTCGATCATGGAGCAGACGTCCGTGCCCGGTCGAAGGGCGATTTCACTGCGCTGCTCTTTGCTGCGCAGCAGGGCGACGCCGGCTGCGGCCGCCTGTTACTTGAATCCGGAGCCGACATTAATGAAACACGGAAGAGCGATCGCATGACCCCCCTTATCGTTGCGGCCGCGAGCGGGCACTACGATTTTGCCGCCCTTCTTTTGAACCGTGGCGCCAACTTGAATCTGACTGATGACGGGGGGCGCACAGCACTGCACTATGCGGCATTGGATGAGAAACGCGTGGATCTGGTGAAGGCCCTTCTCGGTCACGGCGCGAATCCAAATCCTCGGACCACGAAGGATTCCCCTCGCAACTACAACGCAGGTGTCAGCTTCAAAGGCGCGACCCCGCTGCTTTTTGCCGCGTCGCGCGGGAATATCGATGCGGTTCGCGCATTGATTGCGGGCGGCGCCGATCCGTTTATGACTACCGACGACAAGACTGCGCCCCTGCACGTGGCGAGCTGGGGCGGCACTCCTTATGCGAAAGACTGGACCGAAGACGAGAAGAAAAATTTACTAGCGGTGACCCGGCTGTTGGTCGAATTAGGAGCGGATATCAATTCGGCCGGTGAGCACAAATGGACTGCCCTTCACGGAGCGGCGTACAAGGGAGTCGACTCGGTTGTTCAGTTTCTTGTTGAAAAAGGCGCCAACATGGATGTCCTTGACGAATACGGGCAAACTCCTTTGAGCATTGCCAGCGCCGTCATCACTGCCGGCATCAAGGACTACTACTATCAGAGCTCACGCGTTGTCCGGCAAAGCACCACCGACCTTCTGTTGAAGCTGGGCGCCACGCCTCTCGCCCAATCCGGCGTCCAGGCGCTGGAACTGTTCTCCAAAGAGCGATAATCGCAGCGCATTCCCCTCCTCGCAGCCTTGCACAGAAAGTGGAACGTAGGCACTGTAGCGGCGGTCTATGACCGCCGGCGATCACGCAAATTGTTGGATTGAACCGCCGCTACAGTTGCACAGTGTGGCATCGTGCATTTCGTGTGCAAAGCCTCTCCTGGCCCCGGCTTCGCTCTTGCCAAAAGGACATTCCCTTGTGAGCATACCCTTGAATCTCCCAGATGGACCTGGAGGTGACATGTTCGCAACTTCCCTGCATGCGGTGAGAAAAGGATGTTTTGCCACCGCTTTTGTTATTTGCATTGCATCGCCGGCCGCCGCGCAACCGCCGGATGGGGCGCCGCGGCTCATTCATGGACCCGCATCGCGGCCGCTTCATTTGATTCCGCCGTTGATGCCGCCGCAAGATCATCACGAGATACCGCTGCGGCTCGTTCCTCCGGGCGATACCGGCCAGCCGCAACCGGATACGGCACTCCAAACGACAATCCTGCCCTCCGCGCCCAACTTGGGCTACAAATTTCCCGGCGTTGGAGCGGGAGATTACGGATACCAGGTCACCTCGGCTCCCCCCGACACCAACGGTGATGTGGGATCAACTCAATACGTGCAGTGGGTCAATACATCTTTCGCCGTATTCAACAAGGCCGACGGCACTCTTCTCTATGGCCCGGCTGCAGGAAACACATTGTGGGCCGACCTCGCCAACGATCCAGATCTTGGGCCATGTGCCACCACCAATGATGGCGATCCGATCGTGCAATACGATCAACTGGCCGGCCGCTGGGTGATGAGCCAGATTTCATTCAATAGCGGCACAGGTTATTACGTGTGCATTGCCGTTTCGCAAAGCGATCAAGCCGTAAGTGCGGGCGCGCTTGGCGCGTGGAATCGTTACGCTGTCATATGGGACTCAACGCTCCCCGATTACGCCAAGATGAGCGTCTGGCCCAATGCGTATTTGCTGACCGCCAATATGTATGTGAAGCTTGGCCTCTTCGGATGGTTTTTTTCGGGCGGGCAGGCTTGCGCGCTCGATCGCAGCGTTTTTATAGCGAATGGCAGCCCAACGGCCACTACGTTGCAGTGTACACAGGCGATGTCCAGTTATCCCAGTTTGCTTGCGGCCGATCTCGAAGGATCAACGCTCCCGCCGGATCCATCCACCGGCTTCCTCATGAATCTGGGTTCCAACGCTTTGAACTTCTGGAAGTTCAAAGTCGATTTCAATAACTCGAGCAACACAATATTGACCGGTCCAAGTAGCATTCCGGTAACGGCTTTCTCCCAGGCATGTAATGCGTGCATCACCCAAAAGAACACAACTCAGAAGCTCGATTCTCTTGGCGACAGGCTGATGTTTCGCCTCGCATATCGAAATCTTGGAAGTTACCAATCGATGGTGCTGAATCACTCTGTAAATGTGGGTAGCCGCAAGAGCACCCACGCGGGTGTGCGCTGGTATGAACTCCGATTCAATACGAGCGGCACTCCGGTCGTGTATCAACAAGGCACCTTCTCGCCCGACGCGAATCATCGTTGGATGGGCAGCGTGGCGATGGACAAAGTCGGAAACATTGCTGTTGGCTACAGTGTCTCCGGTTCCACGATGTATCCCGCCATCCGCTATACCGGTCGTCAAACGACCGATCCAACCGGAACAGTGCAAAGCGAAGTCAGTGTGGTTGAGGGCAGTGGCTCTCAAGGTCCAAATCTCAGCCGATGGGGAGACTACACGAGAATGAGCGTCGATCCTGCGGACGATTGCACGTTCTGGTACACCAACGAGTACCTCAAAAGCAGCGGCACCTTCAATTGGAGCACGGAGATCACACGATTCAAATTTCCGTCATGTTCGGCGCCATGAAATAGCGGCGAACACTGTAGGGGCGATCTCTAAGGGTGTGAACGAATTGGAATCGAGCGTATTCCCCTCCTTGCATCACCGCCGCGGAGCGCAAGCGCGGCAGTGATGCAAGGAGGGGAATAACGCACCAGCGTAATTCGTTCACATCTTAGATCAGCCCGACGACGAGTGCGCCGTGCCGGCTTTCGCCTTCGGTCATTCCGCGGGCCTTCATCCAGTCGTAAGCGCGGTTGAATAGCGCTTCGTCGTAGTAGTCCACGTGCTTGTAGCGAACAAACGCACGCAGCAGTTCGTGCGGTTCCAGCGCGCCCTTCGCGTGCGCCGTCACATGATGGGCGTAACTGTAAAAGCCGGCATTGATGAGATCGACGGCTTTGTTCTCCGCATCGTAGTAGGCTTTGCGCTGTTCCGGCGTCAATTCCGCCGCCACGACTTCCCCTCCACGGTAGAATGAAGCCGCGATGATGTGGGCGCCTTCTTTCAAACCAAGGCTGATGAAAGGCTCCATGACGGTCACCGCGCGGTAGGTTCCGTTCTTGAGTCCGCCCCACCGCTTCTGCGGTAATCCCCCGGCTTGAATGTTGATGTGATCGCGGCCAATGGCGCTCTCCAGCATCTGGATGGTCGTGTAATGCGAGCCGGTGAGTTCCTGAACCACCACGGGAACGTCGAACATGTCTCGCGGAGTTTGTAGCCCGTCATCAAACGTCAGGATGGCTTGCGCCGCGATCGCCGCCCGGAGAGCCGCAACTTTGCCGCCGCGTTTCCCGCGCTCCAGCCGGTCGATGCTGGCCCATTCGCAGACATTGTAGCTGTCGGCCGAGCCGCACTCGAAGAGTTCTTCTTTGAGGCGAGAGAGAACCGGCTTCTCCGCGCTGTCCTTTTCCCGATCCGCGTACGTCGCCGAGAAACTGACATCGAGCCCTGCTTTTTCAAACAGGCCTTCTTCGATGGCAACAATCACCGGCAGGTCGAACACCGGATTATTAGGTGCGACTTTTACCACAGGCTTCGCCGCGGAACTCATAAACGGAACCTCCCGTCGCTAGCATACCTCCCCTACCGCAGCAGATCCAGCGCCGGATTACGCTCGAGTCCCTGGATGATTTCTCGCGGGAAGAGTTCATTCTTACTTGTTTTGAAGCTCCTGATAGATGACGTTGAAGTTCCCGCCGGGGCCGCCACGTCCACCCTGAAGGTTATATTCTTTGAATTTGTCCGGAAGCTTCAGGTCAGCCATCGCCTGTTCTGGAGTCTTGCCGGCGGCGAGCGACTTGCGTGCGTGCACGAGGAACAAACGGTTGAATTCGCCATAGTCGACGAAGTCCTGCCACTTCAACGGACCGGTCGTCGTATGGCCGGTAATGACTGTATCGACGTTTTTAATCGTGCTCATCGCTTTGGCAATGGTTTGGGGGTAAGCGATTCCGCTTCCTCCGTTGTTCCTGTCGATCAATGGCTGGCCCCGCGTCGCAAAAACGTCGCCGGCATGCATGGCGCGTAATGCGCGGAACACAACGAATGCGTCGCCGTTAGTGTGGGCCGGTCCGAAATAATAAAGGTCGATGGAATCCGGTCCGCCCAGCAACGTCATGCGGTCCTTGAAGATCTTGTCCGGCAGCGCGTACTTGTTTGCCGGGTCTTTGAAGACATCCATCTTCTCCATATTCGTCTTTGTGTTCTCATGCGCGACAATTTCAACATTTGCTGGAAAGAAGACATTGCTGCCCGTGTGGTCGCCGTGAGTATGCGTGTTGATGATGAGCGTGACAGGCTTGCCGCTCACGGTCTTGACCTGGTCTAGAATCGCCTGGCCATTGTTGGCGAGCTTCGTGTCCACGATGACAACACCATTTGCCGTGAGGAACACCGCAGTGTTTCCTCCACCGCCGGGAATCATGTAAAGCCTGTCCGTGACTTTCTGGATCGTCCCGATCGGCCCGAGGCCGGCGCCGCCACCACCGCGCCCCTGTCCACCGGCGCCTTGTCCTGCTTGCTGCGCGATGATGCCCGCCGAGAGCATTACGAACCCGACGGCCACAATCGTTCCCAATACCAACAGCCGTTTCATGAGAACCTCCCAATTTGAATACTGTGTTTTCTTAGAGCCGCTCCTTGAAGAAGCGCAGGATCGGGCCTGCCGTTTCCGACGACCGGCTGCCCGGCTCCAGTATCGGATCGGACGCAAAGAAATGGCCCGCGCCTTGAACGACGATGTGCCGCGCGTAGAAACCAGCCTGTTTCAACGCCAGCAGGAAATTATCCGACTGCGCTCGATCGACAATGTCGTCCTCGGTACCGTTTACGATCAGGAATGACGTCGCGTTCTTTCCCTTGACGGCATATGTCATCGGCGAGGCCTCCAGATAGATCTTGCGGTTCTCCGTCAACGGCACGCCGAGAAACTTCTCGGTGATGTTATCGTGCGGCCGGTGCAGTTGATCGTGATTCCATTGCTGCGTCATATCATAGACGCCGTAGAAGCCGACCACCGCCTTCACGCGCGCGCTCACCGAGGCAAAAGCGTCTCTAGGATAAGCATTGATGAACGGGGCATCTTCGTAGGTGAGCGCGGTCAGCGCAACCAGATGCGCGCCGGCCGAATCGCCCATCATGCCGATGTGCTCAGGGTCGACTTTGATCGCCTCCCCTCGCCCGCGAACAAATTGCACTGCCGAGCGCACGTCCTGCGCGGCCTGCGGATAAGTCTTCTGCCCCGGCTTCGACAGCCTGTAGCTGACCGCGAACACCACATAACCCTGCTGCGCCAGATAACGACCCCAGTAACCATAGGAGGTGCGGGCGCCGGCCTGCCAGCCGCCGCCATGTACGCCGACGATCGCCGGATATTTGCCCGGCGCCTTGGGTTGATACAGATCGCCCTGCAGTGCAACTCCGTCATGATTGGCGTATTCGACGCCACTCTGAACCTCTACGTCCCCTGCCGCCGTCTGCGCGCGCGCCGGAGCAAGACCGGCCGCTAGCGCCAGAGCGCTGAT
>Ga0209157_1001403_pt1 | contig 20110 bp, 17 predicted proteins | sample GraSoiAngelo_135_FD_185892 | JGI IMG/M metagenome (GOLD analysis project Ga0209157, IMG submission 185892) | Grasslands soil microbial communities from the Angelo Coastal Reserve, California, USA - 14_0929_05_40cm (SPAdes) (version 2) | ecosystem: Environmental > Terrestrial > Soil > Grasslands ...
ACTCGCCGCGCACCGTCGGCCGGTGCCGGTACGACCAGGCCGCCTCCCCGACGATGCGCCGCAGGTGCGCGTTGCCGGTCTTGGTGATGGCGCCCCGGCGGACCCGCTCGCCGCTCGAGTCCTCCCGTGGCACCCCGCCGCTGTATCCCATCAGTTGCCGGGGCTTCCGGAACCGGGACAGCGATCCCACCTCGCTGACGATGGTGGCCGCCGACACCTTGGCGATCCCCCGCAGCCCCTGCAACGCCTCGATCACCGCCCGCAGGCACGCCGGGGCCGCCTCGACGGCCACGTCAATGGATCCCTCCAGCCGCCGGATGCGCTCACGGGCGTGCTCGACCTCGGCCAGATGGTCGACCAGCACCGCCTCCTGCGCCGGCGCCTCGAAGTGCACCTCGCGCCGCACCCACTCGACATGCTTCCGGGTCCAGGCCTTGAGGCCCTGCGGCGGACGCCGGCCATGCCGCAGCAGGAACTTCTGCAGCCGGGGCCGCCGTGATCGTCTCCGCGTGCACATCCAGACCGACGAATCGGATATCATTCTTCATCGACCGGCTCCTTTCGCATGTAGCTCTGCGCTACGTTGGTCTTCCAACCCGCAGCGTAACCTACGCGCTGCGAATCGGAGTCGGTCGTTCCATTCTGACTAGTACAGGTACGGGTGCTTCCCGGCCTGCTGCATCTTCCGGAAGATCAGGTTCGCCGTCAGGTAGTGCATCTGGATCTTGAGGTTGCGCGGGGAGGGCGGGAAGAAGCGGCGCAGGATGGAGCGCATGCTGAAGAAGTCGCGGTAGGTGGCCCAGAACTTCTGCTCGGCCATTTCCGGCGTCATGCGTTTCGGCCGGATGACCGCGCTGCCGTAGTGGTAGCGGTCCCAGTCCCGCGTCAAGATCCGTCCTTCCTTCTCCATGCGGTCGTAAAACGGCGTCCCGGGGTACGGGATCGGAAGGTGGAACTTCGCCAGCGGCACCTTCTGGCGGATCAGGAACTCGAGGGTGCGATCGAAGTCCGCCGGATGGTCGTCGTCGAGGCCGATCATGATCAGGGCCACGACCTGGATGCCGCGCCGGCGCAGCAGGCGGATGAGGCGGGCGTACTCCCGCGCCTGGGCCCAGGGCTTGTTGATGCCATCGAGGTTCGACTGCTTGATCGTCTCGAAGCCGATCGAGAGAAGAAAGCAGCCGCTCTTGGCGGCCAGGTCGAGGAGCTCTTCGTCCTCGGCGATCTGGATGGTGCACTGGCTGCACCAGCGCATCGACTTCGGGATCATGGAGCGGAACAGCTCCTTGGCGTAGCGCCGATCCGCCACCGGATTGTCGTCCATGAACAGGACGTTGCGTGATCCCTTGGCGCGGATGGCCTCGAGGTCGCGCAACACCTCGGCGATCGGGCGTTTGCGGTACGTCCCGTCGTGGAATTGCGTGATGCAGCAGTAATCGCAACGGAAAGGGCAGCCGCGCGTCACGTACAGCGGGAACTGGAAGTAATACTCGCGGTACACCCTCTCGCGCATCAGCTCGGGTCGCCAGAGCGGCAGATGATCGAGGTCGACCACCGGCAGCCCGCGGAGGTCGTGCAGCTTCTCCCCCTGGTACACGCGTTTCCGGAAGCCTCCGCGCTGGACATCGGCCAGAAGCTCCGGCCAGGCATACTCGGCCTCGCCCTTGACGATGGCGTCGCAGTGCTCCAGAGCCTGTTCCGGGTTCAAGGACACCCACTCCCCTCCCATCACCACCGGCAGACCGCGCGATCGGTAGGCGTCCGCGAGCCCGTAAGCGCGGCCGATCTGCAGCCCCATCGCCGTGATGCCGACCAGGTCGGCGTCGGTGTCGAGGGGCGGCTCGTCCATGAAGTCGTCCACCAGCTCGCAGGTGAAGTCGGGCGGTGTGAGGGCCTCGAGATGGACGAGCGTCAGTCCGGAGGTCCAGTACCGCCCGACGCGCGCGACGGACCCGTCCGGCCGGCGGTGCGAGGCGGAAATCAGCAGGATCTTGCGGCGGCCGCCGCGGGCAGGCATCGGAGGTCGTGTCCTCACGTCCGGCCGCGCGCGGGTGGTGCGCCGCGGCGCCTCAGCCATTGGCGCAGGACGGTGCCGACGATGCGGAACGTGTCGCGCAGCGGCCTGTAGTGACTCGTCGCCCGGCCATCGACGACCAGGAGCCTTATCGGCACCGAGGCAATCGGCAGGCGCCACTCCGCTGCCCGCATGAGCGCCTCCATCTCGGCCTCGTAGCGCCGCCCCTCGAGACGCAGCCTCGCGAGGAAGACCGCGTCGTAGAGCCGGAAGCCGCTCTGGGAATCGGGCAGATCGACCCCGGTGAAGACACGCAGGGAGGCCGAGGAAAAGCGGTTCATGGCGCGGCGCGGGCCCCACATGCGCGCGAAGTCGCGGTTGCGCGAGCCGACGATCAGGGCAGGGCGCTCTCTTCCGTACAGATCCGCGAAGGCCGGGATGTCCTCCGGATCGTGCTGGCCGTCGGCGTCCAGGGTGATGACGGCCTCGAGGCCGCCCGGCGGGGCGAAGGCGCCCTCGCGTTCCGGAGCGGCGGCGCGCGTCTCCGAGAGCAGCGCCTCGAAGGCGGTGGCGAGCGCCGCCCCCTTGCCGCGATTGACGGAATGGCGGATGACCTCGGCGCCCGCCTGGCGCGCGCGCTCGGCCGTGTCGTCGGTCGAGCCGTCGTCGACGACGATGACCCGGGGGACATGACGGAGCGCCCCCGCGACGACGGCCCCGACCGTCGCCCCGGCGTCGAGCGCCGGGATCACCGCCACCAAAAGCGGCGCGGCCCCGTTCTTGCCCGACGGGTCAGGCCGCGCCACGCTTCCCGGCGACGAAATCGACGAGGCTCTTGAGTGAGGTGAGGATGCGCCGGCCCTCGGCCACGTCCGCGATCTTGAGACCGTACTCCTTCTCCAGCCCGACCACGAGCTCGAGAAGGTCGATCGAATCGAGATCGAGACCGCCTCCCACGAGCGGCGCGTCGTCCTGGATGCTGTCGGGATCGACCTGCTCCAGGCGCAGGCGGCGCACGATGAAGCGCTTCAATTCTCCGTGGAGCCCGTGGCTGTTGCCGGACATGGCAAGGCGGCTGTTATACCAGAGAGGCCCGCCGGTTGCAATGATGCGGGGCGTCGTCTAAACTCGCGTCTCCCCATGCGGGAGAGCCGCACGTGAGCGATGCCACCTTCCCTCCCCACTCCCATCCGTTCCGAATGATCGACGTCATCCTGGAGCTCGAGCGCGAGCGCTGCACGACGATCAAGGCGGCGAGCGGCGACGAGGTGGTGCGTGACGATTGGGGAGCGTCCGCGGGGCGCACTCCCTTTTCTCTTCTTCTCGAGGCCCTGGCCCAGGCCGCGGTGCCTCTCGCGGGACTTCAGGATCTGGACCGCCCGCGCGCATCCGATCGGCCGCTGCGCCCCGCGGGGATGATCGTCGGCATCGACGGAGCGCGCCTCCTCCGGCCGGTGCGGCCGGGCGATCGCCTCCTGATCACCTCCTCGGTGATCGGACGCTTCGGCGGCATGATCCGGGTTCGCAGCATCGCCGAGGTTGCCGAGTCGGCCCCCGGCCAGGCCGTCGTGGCGGAGGGAGAATTCACGATCGCCCTGGAGGAAACGCCGTGAGGCTGGTCGCCGTTACCGGGGCCGGGGTCATCTCCGCCCTGGGCGCCACCGCGGCCGCGACCTGGGAGGGGCTCGTCGCTGGACGCAGCGGGATCGGGCCGCTGACGCTGTTCGACGCCTCGAAAGACCGCACCCATACCGCCGCGCAGATCACCTCCACCCAATGGGACCGGGGACTCACCGGGACGGAGCCGGCGCGCCTGTCACGCGGCGACCGGCTCGGCCTTCATGCCGCCGGGCAGGCGTTCGCCGACGCCGCCCTCGACCCGTCGCGCGTCGAGGCGAGCCGCGCCGGGCTGATCCTCGGTGGCGGCGGGGGCGGACTCCTGCAGGCGGAGGCGTATCTCGGAGCGGTTCTATCGGGCCGCACCCCGAAACCGTCCTCGGCCCGGGGTTTCTTCATGGGGACGACGGCCGACCTGATCGCACAGCGCTTCGGCCTCGGCGGCCGGGTGCAGACGATCATGAACGCCTGCTCGTCATCGACGATCGCCATCGGGATGGGCGCGTCCCTGGTGGCCGGTGGCGCCCAGGAGGTGGTGCTGGCGGGCGGCGTCGAGACGCTATCGCGCACGACCTTCGCGGGCTTCAACTCGCTGCGGCTGGTCGACCCCGATCCGTGCCGCCCGTTCGATCGCAGACGCCGCGGGATGTCCCTGGGGGAATGCGCGGCCTTCCTCGTGCTCGAGCCGGTCGAGGCGGCCCGGGCGCGCGGCGCCCGCATCTACGGGGAGGTCGCCGCCTACGGAATGTCCTCCGACGCCTACCACCTGACCGCGCCCGATCCGGAAGGAAGAGGCCTGCAACGATCGATGCGGGCCGCGCTCGCGGCCGCGGGGATGTCCGCGGACGACGTCGATCACGTCAACGCGCACGGCACCGGCACCGAGCAGAACGACGCCGCCGAGACGCGGGCCCTCAAGGGGCTGTTCGGCGCGCGCGCCGACCGTGTCCCGATCGTGTCAATCAAAGGGGCCGTCGGCCACTGCCTCGGCGCCGCCGGGGCCATCGAGGCGTTCGCGTCTTTGATGTCCCTCGTCCACGGGCTGATCCCCCCGACGACCGGGCTCGATGAGCCCGGTCCGGACTGCGACCTCGACCATGTCCGCGGTCGCGCCCGGGAGGCGAGGTTGCGCGTCGTCCTGTCGAATTCGACGGCGTTCGGAGGGAACAACGGCACGCTCATCCTGAAAGCTCACCAGGCATGAAAGTGAAGCCCGGCAGGAACAAGGCGCGTCGGGCGGAGCCGCTCCGCCTCCTGTTCGTGTGCACCGGCAACGCGGCGCGCAGCCAGATGGCGGAGGGTCTCGCCAACCATCTCGGCAAGGGGCGGATCGAGGCCCACAGCGCCGGAACGTTTCCGGCCGGGATGGTGATGCGTCATGCCGTCGCGGTCATGAAGGAGCGCGGCATCGACATCAGCGGCCACTACTCGAAAGGGCTCGACGAAGTTCCGGCCCGGTTCGACAGGGTGGTCACCCTGTGCGACTCGGCGGTGCGCGAATGCCCTGTTCCGCTCATCAAGGCCCGCCACGAGCACTGGTCGACGCCCGATCCGAGCTTCGTCGACGGCGATCCCCAGACTGTGCGCCAGGCCTTCCGGCAGGTGCGCGATCGTCTCGAGTCGCAGATCGCCGCCCTGATCGAAAGGCTCGTCGACGGGGACGGGAGCGCATGACCTTACGCGTGGTGATCACGGGTGGCGGCGCCATCGGTCCTTTCGGCGCCGGGGTCGGGGCCCTGGTCGAGGCGGTCGCGACCGGCCGGACCGCGACCCAACGGCCCGGGCGGGGGTGCGCCGCGCGTCTGCGCGACGGCGTGGACGCGGGTCCTATCCGCGCCAATGTCTGGCGTCGGCTGGATCGCTGCTCCCGCATGGCCGTGGCCGCCGCGCGCGAGGCGCTCGAGGACGCCCGGCTCCGCGCCCCGGCCGGAGTCCCTGTGGCGAGGGATCAGGCGGCGCCCGCGCTCGTTTTCGGCACGATGTCATCAGGGGTGGAGACGCTGCGCGCCTTCCTTGCCACGACGTTCGCGGAAGGGCCCGAGGGCGCCTCGCCGATGCTCTTTCCTTTCACCGTGCCGAACTCGCCCGCGAGCCAGTGCTCGATCCTTCTCGGTCTGCGCGGCCCGAACCTGACGATCAGCGAGATGGAGGCGTCCGGACTGGCGGCGATCGCGACCGCCGCCGGTCTGGTGCGCGCCGGCGTCTGTGACGTCGCTCTGGCCGGCGGCGCCGACGAATGGGTCGGGGAGTACGACCGGGCCTGGGCACGGCTGCGCCTGACGCACCGGGGGGATCCCGCCGCCTTTCCCGGCCCCTTTGGCAGGGGCCGCCGTGGGTTCGTTCCGGGCGAGGGGGCGTACTTCGTGGTCGTCGAGTCGCTCGAAGGGGCGGCCCGCCGCGGTGCCCCGGCGTGGGCCGAGGTGGCGGGCGAGGCCATGACGCACGCCCCGGGTCCGGCGCACGGCTGGCCCGCGGAGCCCGGGGCCATGGCCGACGCGATCGGCCTGGCGCTGTCCCAGGCGCGCCTGCGGCCCGAGGAGATCGGTTATGTCGCCGCGGCCGCCAACGGCTCGCGCGTTCTGGATGCCGTGGAGGCGCGCGCCCTCCGACAGGCGTTCGGCCGGGCGGCGCGCAGGGTTCCGGTCACTTCGGTGAAGGGGGCGGTGGGGGAATCGGGGAGCGCCTCGGCCTGCGCCGCCGTGGTGGCGGCGGGATCCATCCGCGACGGCTTCGTCCCGCCCGTGGCCGGTCTCCTCGATCCCGACCCGGACCTCGATCTCAACCTCGTCCTCGGAGAGGCCCGCCGCGGTCCCGTGCGTTCGGTCCTGATCGACGCCCTCGGGACCGGCGGATCCTGCGCGGCGGTCGTCCTCAGCCGCGCGGATTCCTAGGCGTCCGCCTCGGGCAGCGATGTGCGGGCGTCATCGAGGATCTGCTTCGCCTCGTCGGCTTCGGGCTCCGGCACGTAGACGGCGAACACGGTCGTCACCGGAAGCAGAAGACCCGCGCCGCCGGTGAACGGCTCATCCGGAACGATCGCGTGCGGGACGCCGCTGTCGTCGAGGTAGGCGAGGATCGGGTGCATTCCGGCGCTCTCCAGAAGACGGAGGGCGAGGAGGGCCTCCTCCCGCGTCGCCTCGACGGCCGCGGGACGCGCTCCGGCGAGAGGGCTGCCGCACGAGGGGCAGGGCGTCGCACCGGCCACGACCGGCTCGCCGCAGGTGGGGCATCCATCCTCGGTGTCCATGACGGCATCGTATGCCCGGGAGCCGCGGGCGGTCAATCACGCCAAGCGGAAGACGTCTTCCAGGTTGCGCGTCGTCGCTTCGCCGACCGCCTCCGGCGTCAACCGCTTCAAATCCGCGACCTTCGCCGCCACGAGGACGACGCGCGCCGGCTCGTTGCGCTTGCCGCGGAACGGGTCCGGCGTGAGGTAGGGCGAGTCGGTCTCGCACAGGATGCGGTCGAGCGGCGCGAAGGCGGCGGCCTCGGCCACGCCGGAGGAGTTCTTGAACGTGACCGGCCCGGCGAACGACAGGTAGAAGCCGAGGTCGAGGCAGCGCCGCGCCTCCTCCTTTCCGCCGGAAAAGCAGTGAAACACGCCGCCTATCTCCCGCGCCCGCTCTTCGCCCAGGATGAGAAGAGTGTCGTCCCAGGCCTCACGCGTGTGGACGACGATGGGCAGTGTCAGGGAGCGTGCCAGGCCGATCTGGTCGCGGAAGACCTGCCGCTGCGCGTCGCGCGGCGAGAAGTCGTAGTGGTAGTCGAGCCCGATCTCGCCGATGGCCACCGCTCGGGGCAGCGCCGCCGCGCGCCTGATCCCCTCGGCGACCTCCGGCGTGAAGCTCTTCGCCTCGTGCGGGTGCACCCCCGCGGTGAAATGGATGAAGTCGTGCCGGGCCGCCAGCGCGGCGCAGGCCTCGGCGTCGCCGATGAACGATGCGACCGTGACCAGCCGGGCGATGCCGGCCTGCCGGGCGCGCGCGATGACCTCGTCCCGATCGGGGTCGAAGTGTTCCAGGGTCAGGTGCGCGTGGCTGTCGCTGAACACCCGGGCTACTTCACCTTCCATCCGGGAGGCACGGGCTCTTCGGTCGTCAGGATGTAGGGCTGGCCGGATGCGTCCGAGGCGGCGAGGAGCATACCCTGGGACACCACCCCGCGGAGCTTCGCCGGCCTGAGGTTGGCGACCACGACGATCGTCTTGCCGACCAAGGACTCGGGGGCATAGCGTGCGGCGATACCGGCGACGATGGTGCGCGTGCCGGTGCCGATGTCCACGGTGAGCTTGAGCAGCTTGTCGGCGCCCTGGACGCGCTCGGCGGCGACGACCCTTGCGGTCCTGAGATCGACGCGCCCGAAGTCGTCGATGGCGATCTCGGCGGCGCCCGCCGTGCCGGCCGGAGCCGCCGCGTCGGGAGCCGGGGGTGCATCCGGCCCGGGGGCGGGAGCGCCGGTCGTGGTCTCGGCTGCGTCCATGCGCGCCTCCTTTCCGCCCCTGGCGTCCTTGAGATACTCGGCCTTGTCAATGCGGGGGAAGAGCGACTCACCGCGGGCAATGGGCCGCCCCGGCTTCAGCTCGCCCCAGTGGATGTGCTCGAGGCTGGCGGTCGTGACGTCGCCGCTGAGGCCGAGGCGTTTCCACAGACCGGACGCGGACTGCGGCATCACCGGGGCGACGAGGACGGCGACGATGCGCAGTCCCTCGGCGACCGTGTAGAGCACCGAATCGAGCGCCCAGCGACGCCCGGGGTCCTGCGCCAGCTTCCACGGCTCGTTCTGCACGATGAAGCGGTTGAGGAGCCCGACGAACCCCCAGACGCGCGCCAGGCCAGAGCTGAAGTCGAGCTCCTCGAAGTCCTTCACGAAGCCTGCCACGGCGTCCTGCGCCGCTTTCTTCAGCGGCTCGTCTCCCCGGAAGCGCGGATCGGTCTTCGGCACCTTGCCACCGCAGTAGTCCTCGATCATCTTGAGCGCGCGGCTGGTCAGGTTCCCCAGGTCGTTGGCCAGGTCGGTGTTGACCCGATCGATGAACGCCTCGTCGGAGTAGTTCGCGTCCTGCCCGAACACCATCTCGCGCAACAGAAAGTAGCGCACCGGATCGACGCCGAACGCCTCGATGAGGGGGACCGGATCGACCGTGCCTCCGCGGGACTTCGAGATCTTGAGAGCATCCCGCAGCCACCAGCCGTGCGCGACGACGCGTCGCGGCAGCGGCTCGTCCGCGGACAGCAGGAAGGCCGGCCAATAGACGGCGTGGAAGCGGATGATGTCCTTGCCCACCAGATGCATGTCGGCCGGCCAGTAGCGCGCGTAGTTCTTGCGGTCGGAGCCGTACCCGAGAGCGGTAATGTAGTTGCTGAGCGCGTCGAACCAGACGTAGAAGACGTGCTTCGGATCGCCGGGAAGGGGAATGCCCCAGGTGAAGCTGCTGCGGCTGATCGACAGGTCCTTCAGCCCCGACTGGACGAACGACACGACCTCGTTGCGGCGCGACTCCGGGAAGACGAACTCGCGATGATCGGCGAAGTGTTTGAGGAGCGGTTCCTGGTATTTCGAGAGACGGAAGAAGTACGACTCCTCCTCGGTCCAGTCCACCTTGTGCCCCTGATCCGGGCAGCGACCATCGACGATCTGGTTTTCGGGGTAGAAGGACTCGCAGGAGGTGCAGTACCAGCCTTTGTAAGCATCTTTGTAGATGTCACCCTTCGCCAGGATCTTCTGATACAGCCTCTCGACCCCGCGGCGATGGCGCTCTTCCGTTGTTCGGATGAAATCGTTGTGGCTGATCCCGAGCGTCCTCCAAAGCCCGCGAAAGCGCTCGACCACCTGATTGGCGAGCTCCATCGGCTTCAGTCCCTTCGCCTGTGCGGCGCGCTCGACGGACTGTCCATGCTCGTCGGTGCCGGTCAGGAGAAAGACGTCCTTGCCGAGCATCCGATGAAAGCGCGCGATCACGTCGGCCAGGACGGTTGTGTAGGCGTGGCCGATGTGCGGAACATCGTTGACGTAATAGATCGGCGTGGTCAGGTAGAACTTGCGGGCCATGACGTCCCCGGTCTAGGAGCGCTCGTCAGCCTCCAAATAGATTTTGAACAGTCGATAGAACTCGGACTCGAAGCTCTTGTGATGGTGGCGCTCCAGAGCCGCGCCGAGCGTCGATCCCGTCTGTAGCAGCAGACGCACATACTCGTGGTACATGCCGTCGGCATCCCCCTTGGCGGCGAGCGCGCGCATGAGTTTCTCGGCGTCCATGGCCGGGATTCGCAGACCGGCCTCGCCGCCGGGCCGGGTGGCGATGTCCAGCGCCCCTTCCGTGACGTCCAGAACGACCCGCAGCATGCGGGCCGTCTTGACCTTGTCGTAGATCATCGGCCTCTCGCCCGTCCTTTCGTCCGCCTGGAGCGGCGCGCCCCGCGGCGGCGCGTGCCTCCCCTTGTCCGTCCGGGCAAAACCGGCGCCTGCGCCCAGGACGCGAGCGCCTCGGGTCCGCCCCGCGGCGGCGCGTACGCCTGCACGGCCAGCCGCTGGACTTCCTTGAGAGGCACTCCGGTTTTGAGGGCCACCCTGCGGCAGTCCTCGTACTCCGGCGTGGCCTGCACCACCTCGCCATTGTAAACGGAGACCTTCATCCGGATTGGTCCGTACGGCGTCCGCGTCGTCTCGATGCGTCGCGCCAGCTCGATCCGCCCCATCGGCTGGTAGCGGAAGCCGATGGTGGTGGTTTCCCGGAAGATCACCGAGCTGACGTCCTCCAGCTTGGGCTCGGGACAGATGACGGTCACCATGGTGCCGGGGCGGCTCTTCTTCATCTGGATCGGCGTATAGAACACCTCCAAAGCACCCGCGGCGAACAGGCGATCCATGAGGTGTCCGTAGAGCTGCGGGTTCATGTCGTCGATGGTCGTCTCGAGCACCAGCACCGTCTCCCGAAGCACCGCCTCGTCCAGCAGGTCGCCGTGGAGGACGCGCAACAGGTTCGGGTGGCTGTCGAACTGCTTCGTCCCGGCGCCGTAGCCGATGGCGCGCACGCGCATCGGCGGAAGGGGACCGAAATCGGCGGCGAGGGTCGCCGCCAGGGCGGCGCCGGTCGGGGTGACCAGCTCCCCCTCGACGTGCGTGGCGTAACACGGCTTCCCCTTCAGGATCTCCGCCGTGGCCGGTCCGGGGACCGGAAACGTCCCGTGCTCCATCGTCACCATGCCGCGCCCGACGTGAAGAGGCGAGCAGACGACGCGCGGCCAGCCGAGTCGCTCCAGCCCGATCATCGCTCCGACGATGTCGACGATGGCATCGACGGCGCCGACCTCGTGCAGGTGGACCTTGTCCCTGGAGACGCGGTGCACGCGCGCCTCGGCCTCGACGAGGGTTTCGAAGGCGCTCATGGCGCGTCGGCGCACTTCGGACGACAGGCGGCTCGCCTGGACGATGCGGGCGATGTCTTTCAGGCGGCGCTCGGGCTGGCGCGCCGCGGTGAGCGCGACGTCGACCTTGGTCCCGGCCAGCCCGGAGCGGTTGACCCGCGCGGCGGACAGGGTGTACCCGGACACACGCAGCTTCTTGAGCTGCGAGCGCAAATGGGCCGGCTCGACCCCCAGGTCCACGAGGGCCCCGAGGAGCATGTCGCCGCTGATGCCGGAGAAGCAGTCGAGGTACAGTCCGCGCATCGTCAGGTCCCGAGAAGATCCGGCAGCACGCCTGCCGCCGGCCCCAAGATCAGTTCGTCGGCCAGGGGCGACAGCGGCGTCTCTTCGACGTTGATCTCGACCAGGTACGCGCCGTGCCGCTTGGCCAGCTCCGGAAGGGCCGCGGCAGGATACACCAGCGCCGAGGTCCCGATGGAGAGGAAAACTTTCGAGCGGCGGGCGGCCCCGGTCGCCTCCTGCATCGCCCCTTCGGGAAGGACCTCGCCGAACCACACGACGTCCGGGCGCAGGAGCGCTCCACAGGCGCAGCGCGGCGGGATCTCGGGCAGCGGCACACGCCGGTCCTCCCGGGACGTGCCTTCCTCGGTGCAGCGAACCCGGAACAGGTCGCCGTGGAGAAGGATGACCCCGGCACTTCCGGCCGCGGCGTGGAGCCCGTCGACGTTCTGCGTGATTAGCCGGAAATCGGGATGGTTCCGCCCGAAGCTTGCCAGGGCGAGATGCCCCGCATTCGGCGCGCATCCGCTGACCTGCCGCCGACGCGCATCGTACCAGGCCCAGACCCGCCGCGGGTCGCGGGCGAACCCCTGCGGGGTCGCGAGGTCAAGGAGCGACTCGTTGTCCCAGAAACCGCCCGGGCTGCGGAAGGTCGGGACCCCCGACTCGGCCGAGATGCCGGCCCCGGTCAACGCCGCGACGCGGCGACCGCGCCCCAGCAGATCCCTGAGACGCGCCGAGATCGCGGCCATCCGTTTTCCCCCGCGCGGACGTGAGCGGCCATGCTAGCCGCCCCGTTCGAGACGTGTCAAGAACTCGCGACACCGACTCGCTTCCGTCCGCGAGGCGGATCGCAGCGCATCGCGCCTCATGCTCGCTCGTGAGGTCTCTCGGCCGGCCATCTCGCGCTCATGGCGCGGCTCGAAATCGGCGCGCCGCGCTGCAGTCCGCCTTTCACCTCGGGCGTTCTCGAGTCGCGGCGCCGTGCCGTGCGTCGACGCGGGACGCCCAAAGCGCGGGATGGGCAAGAGCGACCCTTGGGCCGACGGGAACGTGGGAGATGGCTCGGAAACGAGGCGCCGCGCCCTGCCCGGCGGGCGCAGGGCCGGCGCCTCGAACCCGGGGTAGCTGGGCGCGCGGCGATTCAGGAAGTCGCGACGAGGTCCTCGACCCGAACGGGCAGGCGCCGGACGCGCTTGCCGGTGGCGGCGAAGATCGCGTTGCACACGGCGGGGGCGATGACCGGGACGCCTGGCTCGCCCACGCCCGTCGGCGGTTGATCGCTGGGAACGATGTGCACCTCGACCTCGGGCATCTCGTCGATGCGCAGCACCTCGTACTCGTCGAAGTTGGCCTGTTTGACGCGGCCCTTTTCGATGGTGATTCCTGATTTCAGCGCGGCGCTCAGCCCGAATACGATTCCGCCTTCCATCTGCGCCGCGATGATTCCGGGATGGATGGCGCGCCCGCAGTCCACGGCGCAGACCACGCGATGCACACGCAGGGCGCCGTCTTTGCCGATCGAGACCTCGGCGACCTGGGCGCAGTAGGTCAGGTACGAGAAGTGCGCGGCGATGCCGCGCGCCCGCCCCTTCGCCAGAGGCTTTCCCCAGCCGCCCCGTGTGGCCGCCAGGTCCACGACCGCCTTCAGCCGGGTGGTGTCCTGCACGAAAGTCTGGCCGGGGTAGGCGATCGTGCGTCCGCCGGACAGGAGCTCCTTGCGCAACGCCAGGGGGTCCCTGTGAGCGGCCGCGGCCAGCTCGTCGAGGAAGCTCTCCACGACGAAGGCGTTGAAGGAGCTTTCGACGGATCGCCACCAGCCGCGAGGCACGATCGACTTCGCGGCGGCATACTCCACGCGCACGTTCGGAACGGCGTACGGCAGGTCCCTGGCGCCGCCAATCTCATCCTCCTCGGGGTCGGAGGCGGTGGGCTCGTGGTAGGCCTTGATCGATGTCGACACGAGCCGGTGATGCCAGGAGGCGATGCGGCCCTTCACGTCCAGGCCGGCCTGGATCCGGTGAAACGAGGCGGGCCGGTAGAAGTCGTGCTGCAGGTCGTCGGCGCGGGACCACACTGTTTTCACCGGTGCGGTGACCGCCTTCGAGATCTCGACCGCCTCGACGGCGTAATCGGGATTGATGCGCCGTCCGAAGCCGCCACCGAGGAGCGTGATGTTGAGCCGGACGGCGCCCGGGGGAAGGCCGGCGGCGCGGGCGATGTCCGCCAGCGCCCAGCTCGGCGTCTGCACCGGCGCCCAGACCTCGCAGCGGTCCTTCTGCCAGGATGCCGTCGCGTTCTGCGGCTCCATCGTGGCGTGCGCCTGGAAGGGAAGCTCGTAGATCGCCTCGAGTCGTTTCGCCGCCTTCTCGAGCGCCGCGGCGGCGTCGCCGTCGTCGCGCACGATCTTGCCGGGCTGCTGCGACAGCGTTTCGAACTGCGCCCGGAGGGTCTCGCTGCTCTCGGCGGCGCCGTCCCCTTCATCCCAGTCGACGCGAAGCGCGTCGCGGCCCTTGAGCGCGTTCCAGGTCGAGTCGGCCACCACGGCCACGCCGGTCGAGATGGGCACGACGGCACGGACGCCGGGCGAGGTCTTGGCGCTGTTGGCGTCGAAGGGCTTTGCCTTGCCGCCGAAGACGGGAGAGCGCGCGACGGCGGCGTACAGCATCCCGGGCACCTTCACGTCGATGCCGTAGACGGCGCTGCCGTCGACTTTCGAAGGCGTGTCGGTGCGGGGCAGGCTCTTGCCGACGATGCGGAAGGACTTCGGGTCCTTGAGCGGGGCGTCCTGCGGCACCGGAAGAGCGGCGGCCTTCTCGACCAGATCGCCATAGCGGATGCGCCGGCCGGTTGGTGCGTGAACGACGGCGCCCCTCTCCGTCCGGCAGGCCGAGCGGTCGGCGCCCCAGGTCTGCGCCGCGGCCGTCACGAGCATGGCGCGCGCCGCCGCTCCGGCCCTGCGCATCGGCTCGTACCTGGTGCGCACGCTCGAGCTTCCGCCGGTGTCCAGGTCGCCGAACCTCGGGTCGGCCCAGGCCTGCTCGACGCGCACACGCGACCAGTCGGCGTCCAGCTCCTCGGCGACGATCATCGGCAGCGAGGTGCGGACTCCCTGTCCCATCTCCGATTTGCTCGCCCAGATCGTCACGTCACCCCTGGCGTCGACCTGGAGAAACGCGTTGGGGGCGAAGAGCGCGCTCGGGCGCCCCCGCGGCCCGGTCGCATTCATGGCGGCCGATAACCGGACACCCAGGACCAGTCCGGCGCCGGCGGCCGGGACGATCCTGAGGAACTCGCGGCGACTGACGCTCGTCACCGGGCTCATCGGGGGCCACCCGTCGCGGCGCGGCGCACCGCCCGGCGGATGCGCTGGTAGGTGCCGCAGCGGCAGATGTGTCCGCCCAAAGCCGCGTCGATGTCGTCGTCCGTGGGCTTCGGCTTCACGGCGATGAGCGCGGCGGCGGTCATGATCATCCCCGACTGGCAGTAGCCGCACTGCGGCACGTCCTCGGCGATCCAAGCCTTCTGCAGCGGGTGGCCGCGGTCCGCGGACAACCCCTCGATCGTGGTGATGGCCTTCCCGGCGGCGTCGGAAATCGGCGTCACGCAGGAACGGATCGCCTGGCCATCCAGGTGGATGGTGCAGGCGCCGCAGAGCGAGGCGCCGCACCCGAACTTCGTTCCGGTGAGCCCGAGGGTGTCACGGAGAAACCAGAGAATCGGTGTGGCCGGGTCTGCCTCCGCGGTGACTTGCTTGCCGTTGACCGTCAGCGTGAATGACGCCATCGGAGCCTCCTGTCGATCCGACTCATGCCTTGCGGATTCACCTCCGGGTCCTGACTGCGGCAGGCGACCAACATTGTATCAGGAGTGTGGTTGACACCCTCGAGGGCCCTTGCGTATAGTGCGGCGGCTTCCGGGTTCCAGGCACAACACACACGCGGAGCGCGCCGGGAATGAAGCTTCGTGCCCTGTTCCGGACGAAGAGCGTCGATCGGATCACGCGCGAATCCGAGACGGTCGTCGAGCACACCCTGAAGCGCACCCTCACATCGTTCGACCTGACGATGCTCGGCATCGGCGCCATCATCGGCACCGGGATTTTCGCCGCGATCGGCACGGCGACCGCCGGCAACGCCGACCGGCCCGGGGCCGGGCCCGCGATCATCCTGTCGTTCGCCTTGACGGCCGTGGCCTGCATCTTCTCGGCCCTCTGCTACGCGGAGTTCGCGGCGATGATCCCGATCTCCGGCAGCGCGTACACCTACGCCTACGCGACGCTCGGCGAGATGGTGGCCTGGATCATCGGCTGGGACCTGATCATCGAGTACGCCGTCGGCAATATCGCCGTCGCCATCTCCTGGGCGGCGCACTTCAACGACGTGCTCGAGCACGCTTTCGGCCTTCGCCTGCCGGGCTGGCTCACCATGGACTACGAGACGGCCACCCGGACCCCCGGGGTCATCGACTCCGCGCCTCACCTGTTGGGCTTTCCCATCGTCATGAACCTCGCGGCCGTGGCCATCGTCGCGCTGGTGACCTGGGTACTCGTCATCGGAGTCAAGGAGAGCGCCGTCTTCAACAATGTCATGGTCGGCATCAAGATCGTGATTCTGCTGCTGTTCGTCTGGGTCGGGTTCAAATACGTCCAGCCCGACCACTTCAGACCGTTCATCCCGAACGGCTGGGCGGGGGTGCAGGCGGGTGCGGCGCTGATTTTCTTCTCGTACATCGGCTTCGACGCGGTGTCCACGGCCGCGGAGGAGACCCGCAATCCGAAGCGCGACATCCCGATCGGAATCATCGGATCGCTGCTCATCTGCACGGTGATCTATGTCGCGGTCGCGGCCGTGCTGATCGGCATCATGCCCTGGACCGAGCTGGGCGTCGCCGATCCGCTGCCGAAGGCACTGGCGTTCATCCATCTCGATCGGGCGGCCGGTATCGTGTCGTTCGGCGCGGTCGTAGCGTTCACCGCGGTTCTCCTGGTCTTCCAGCTCGGGCAGCCGCGCATCTTCTTCTCCATGTCGCGGGACGGCCTCTTGCCGAAAATCTTCGCCGCCGTCCACCCGCGGTACCGGACGCCGCACGTCACCACCATCTGGACCGGCGTCTTCGTCGCCTTCTTCGCCCTGTTCTCGCCCCTCGACAAGATCGTGGAGCTGACGAACATCGGCACTCTGTTCGCCTTCGTGCTGGTCTGCATGGGGGTGATGATCCTGCGGCACAGGGATCCGCACCGCCCCCGCCCCTTCAAGACTCCCTGGATCCCGCTCCTGCCGATCTGGCTGGTGATCCTGTGGTACCTGCCGCGCGAGATCCTGCACGAGGATTGGGGAAAGCGCTTCGAGCACACGGTGGTCCTGCTCCTGTCGGCGGCGGGAGTGCTATTTTCGATCATCGGTATCTATGCCTGGCTCAAGCGGCGTAGAGTCCCCGAGATCGTGAAGACGGAGTTCGCCCTGGCCGGCATCGGCTCATGCGTCTGGCTGATGGCCGGACTGCCGGCGCTTACCTGGTGGCGGTTTGCGGGGTGGCTCGCGATCGGCCTGACAATCTACGCGTTGTATGGCTCCCGCCACAGCCGGATGGCCGACCGCGTGGTGCAGCTGCCCGCCCATCTCAATGCGGTGACGCCCGGCGCCGTCGTGATGGCCGGGGTCGTGTGGTGGGCCGCGCCCCACCCCTACAGTCTGATCGTGCCGATCCTGATCCTGCTCGGGCTCTCGTTCTATGCCTTCTACGCCACACAGCGCCGGAACGCCTGAATCGGGCCCGGCCCGTCGCCGCAGGTCGTCCCGCGGCGTCCTGAGGAAAGCACTCCTCTGTTCGGTCGCCATCGCCGGCGTGACGCCGACACTCCTCGCCGAGGCTCCACCCGCCAAAAAGCAGGAAGCCCCGCCGAGAGTCTCCGCCCTGCGCTGCGGCCGCCTGCTCGACGTGCGCACGGGGACCCTGCGGGAAGGGGCGATCGTCGTGGTGCGCGGCGATCGCATCGAGGAGGTCCTCGAGCGTGGCGCAAAACTTCCGGAGGGGGTGTCGCTCATCGATCTGTCGGCCTTCACGGTCCTGCCGGGCCTCGTCGATGCCCACACGCACACCTTTCTGCAGCCCGGCGAGTACGACGTGCAGCTCTTGAAGCAGTCGCTGCCTCGCAGGACTCTGCAGGCGGCGGCCCAGGCGCGCGCGCTGCTTGTGGCCGGATTCACGACAATCCGCGACCTGGAGACGGAGGGGGCGATGTTCGGAGACGCGGACCTGCGCGACGCCATCGCCGACGGTCTGGTGGCAGGCCCGCGGATGCAGGTGGCGACGCGGGCGATCTCGACGACGGGGAATTACGCCCTTCTGGGGTACGCGCACGAAGTGGCGGTGCCGAAAGGCGTGCAAATCGCCGACGGACCGTGGGAGATCCGCAAGGCCGTGCGCGAGCAGATCGAGAACGGCGCCGACTGGATCAAGTTCTACGGCGACTATCGCACATTCCTCCCGACCGGGGAAATTCTCGACCTGCGCGTCACCATGACCCAGGAGGAGATGGACGCACTGGTGGACGAGGCGGCGCGCCGGCACCGCCCGGCGGCGGCGCACTGTTACGGCAACGACGCGGCGCGTGCGGCGATCAGGGCCGGCGTCCGCTCCGTGGAGCATGGCCTGTTCCTGGACGAGACGACCTTCAAGATGATGCTCGACAAGGGTGTGTACTACTGCCCGACTCTGACCGCCTACCGCACCTCCTACGACGCGACGCCGACCCCCGCCTGGAAGAAAGTCGTCGACGCCCACCGCGACGCGTTCCAGCGGGCTCTCAGGATGAAGCTGAAGATTGCCTCGGGGAGCGACGCCGGCGACTTCCCTCCCGAAAACGCCGCGAGGGAGCTCGAGCTGATGGTGGACTATGGTCTGCCGCCCCTCAAGGCGATCCAGGCGGCGACCCTGGTCGACGCGGAGCTCCTCGGCTGGCAGGACCGGATCGGCGCCGTCGAGCCCGGCAAGATGGCCGACCTCATCGCCGTGGAAGGAAACCCCGTCCAGGACATCTCCGCCCTGCGCAGGGTCCGGTTCGTCATGAAGGGCGGTGAAGCCTTCCTGTCGCCGCCCGCCGTTACGAATTCGTCATTCTGAGCTCGGGCCCGCAGGGCCCGTCCGACCTGCGTCCTGTTTTTTCCTGACCTATAATTCACGGCGGCCCACGACGGACGACTCGAGGGATCTGTTTGGCCAACCACACCCTGCCCGTGCAAGAGCAGCTCCTGAACCTTCAAGCGGTAGGCCGCCCGTCTTGGCAACATGAGCCGCCGGCACGACATCTGGATGACTGAACGGGCGGCCTGGGAATCGGCATGCGTTTTTTCGACCGAGTCGCGCTGACGCTCCTGACCCGGGGACTGACGATTCTTCTCGGGCTCGTGGGAAGCATCGTCACCGCGCGCTGGCTCGGGCCCGAGGGCCGGGGGATCCTGGCGATCGTCTCGGTCGTGACCGGTCTCGCCCTGCAGTTCGGGAGCCTCGGCCTGCACAGCGGGAACGCCTATTTCGTGGCGCAGGATCCTCGACTCGCCCGCGGAGTCCTCGGGAACGCCTCGGTCCTGAGCCTGGCGCTCGGCACGGGCGCGGGGATCGCGGCGATCGCCACCTTCCTGGCCGAGCCGCGCTGGTTCGCCGGCGTTCCCCTCGTTCTTGTGGTCGTGGCGGCGGCGACGCTGCCGTTCCATTTCTTGAATCTCTTCCTGCAGAACGCCCTCCTCGGAATGCACGAGGTGAAGGCCTTCAATGCCTTCGAGGCGGCGGGGAAGGTCCTCACCTTCGCGGCGCTCGTGGTCTATCTGGTCGTCTTCGACGGCGGCCCGGAGGGGACGGTTGTCCTCTTCTCCTCCTTCGCCGTCATTTCGGCCCTCGCCGCGGTCCTGTACTGCCGGCGCCGGGTCCCCTTCCGGTTCTCTTTCGATCGGGCCCTGTTCGCGCGCATGATCCCGTTTGGCCTGAAGTCCTACATGTCATGCCTTCTGGCGTACCTGGTGATCCGCTCCGACATGCTGCTCGTGAACTATTTTCTCGGGACCGCCGCGGCCGGCGTCTACTCGATCGCGGCCCAGGTCGCCGACAACCTTCTGCTCATCCCCGCGACCATCGGATTGATCCTGCTCCCTCGGATCGCCTCGGAGGCGCCGCGCAACCAATCGGCGGTCACGGCGCGCGTCACCCGCCACGCCGCCCTCGTCATGACCGTGCTGTGCGCCACTGCCTGGGTCCTGGCGGGGCCGGTGATCTCCCTGCTCTACGGGCCCGGATTCCGCGAGGCGATTCCGGCGACCCGCTGGCTTCTTCCGGGGATCTGGGCTCTCGGGATGAACAGTATCCTGATGCAGCACTTCGGAGGACAGGGGATGCCCCTCGTGACGATCACGGCGCCGCTCGTGGGCGCCGTGCTCAACCTGTCGCTCAACGCCTTTGTCGTCCCCCGCTTCGGCATCGTGGGAGCGGCCGTCACCAGCAGCGTCGCCTACTCGATGATGCTTCTCCTGAGCCTTGGCGCCTTCCTTCGGGGAGGCGGAGTGCGCCTGTGGGACAGCCTGGTTCTCGCGCCCGAGGAGCTTCACGGGATTTTCGGGATGCGCATCTGGGGGGGAGGTGCCGCGGAGGCATCACGAAGGGTCGGCGGAACTCCGGGCGACACCGGTTCGCACGATCGCGACATCAAGCGGCGCACGGCCGCGCACTGGTCGGACAGCCCGATCGGGACGCGCACCGCGGGATTCGATCCGAAGTACCGGGAGTTCACCAGGGAGTGGTTCGAGGAGCACGCCCGCTTCCGCTTCGTCGATTACGGCCCGTG
>Ga0209157_1001405_pt1 | contig 20092 bp, 19 predicted proteins | sample GraSoiAngelo_135_FD_185892 | JGI IMG/M metagenome (GOLD analysis project Ga0209157, IMG submission 185892) | Grasslands soil microbial communities from the Angelo Coastal Reserve, California, USA - 14_0929_05_40cm (SPAdes) (version 2) | ecosystem: Environmental > Terrestrial > Soil > Grasslands ...
TTCGATTTCAAAATGCCGGTCGTCGGCAGACTCATCCGTGGCGCCACCGTTGGACGGACGTGCGGGCGTTCATCGAATTGTCCGGAGAACATCCGACCCTCCCGCGGGCGGAGGCCCTGGCGGCCCTCGCATCCGAGCGGGTCGAGGTCCAGACGGCCTCGTTCGATAACCAGGTCCTTCGAATCGATGCGGTCGGACCGGTCGAACGGGCGACCCATCGCCTGGGCTTGGCCCACCTCGTGTCCGAGGAACTCGCCGCCGGCGATTTCGAGGCGATCCGGGCGTTCGCCCAGGACGTCGACCTCCACGGTCGGACCTTCCGCGTCCGATCGCGAGGCCTCGGCATCGACGTCGATCCGCTCGCGGTGGAAGGTCCCCTCGGGTCCGATTTCGGCCGCACGGGCCGGGTGGACCTTGATCAACCGGCCGTCGACTACCGCCTCCTCATCGGCGAGGAATTCCTCCTGGGTCGCGTGATCCACCGGGTGGACCGCGCGCGCCTCGAGGCGACGAAGGTCGCGCATCGGTCGTTCTCCCTCCCGATCTCCCTCCACCCGAAGTTCGCGCGCGCGCTCGTGAACCTCGCGCGGGTGCCGATGGCCGGCACGGTCCTGGATCCCTTCTGCGGCACCGGGGGCGTCCTCCTCGAGGCGGCGGCCATTGGACTCCGTCCGATCGGACTCGATCGCGACCGGAGGATGGTCCTCGGCTGCCGCTCCTCCCTGCGGGATGTGCACGCCGAGGATCGCCTCGCGATGGCGGATGCGGGACATCTTCCGTTGCGATCGGGGAGCGTCCACGGGATCGCGACGGATCCTCCCTACGGGAGGGCCGCTTCGACGCGGGGCGAATCGATCAAGAGTCTCTACGGTCGGGCATTCCGCGCGTTCCGAGACCTGCTGCCCTCCGCGGCGCACGTCGCGATCGTCCTCCCGAACGACGCGATGATCGACCTGGCGTCCGAGCATCTCGAGTTGATAGAGACGCACGCGCTCCGCGTCCACCGGTCCCTGGTGCGGCACTTCTGCGTCTTCGTCAGCTCGTGACCTGCAAGGTGATTAGCAAGTCCTCTTGCAACGTGCCGTCCGGTGTCGTCGCGTGCACCTCGAAGGTCACCGTCGCCGGGAGGGAGGAGGTGCCCCACGAGGCCGGCGCAGTCACGTTCAGATCAAGGACCGCGCGCTGGGAGACATTCAGCCGGAACGTTAGGGTGTCCGTGTTCTCGGGGGTCGTGGCGGTGCCGATCTGAAGCGCCGTGAATCGGATCACGAAACCGAATTCGTTGAGGTTGTTCTCTCTCAGGTTCACGACGACATTCTCGGGCGCCGCTCCGGTATCGTTGAGTGCGAAAACCAAACGGATCGACGTGGCCAGGGCAATCGTCGCATTGATCGGGAACGGGAAGCCAGGAACGGCCTCGAACGCGAGGTCCCGTTGTGTCCCGACCGGAGCGAAGGGCTGGGGCACGAAGGTGACGATCAGGATCGCGACGGCGACGATGCCGACGAGCTTCCGGGTCGGGTCGAGACGAGTCAGGTCGTTCAGCGGCGGCGGATGCCGCACACCGAGAATCAGTATCAGGAACCCAAAGACAAACCAGCCGGGATATCCTGGCGGAGGAAAGACGGTCAATGCGAAAAGGGTGAGAACCGCGGCCCAGGAGACATAGAACTGCTTCTTCCCGAAAAGCGCCCTCGCGACGTGGCCTCCGTCCAGCTGCCCCGCTGGCAGGAGGTTGATCGCCGTCACGAACAGCCCGACCCATCCCGCGAAGGCGAGCGGATGCAGGGAGAACGAACTCGGAAGCGGGAAGAAGAGGGAGAGGAAGGAGAACAGGATCGACGGCCGGATCGCCTCGCCCACCGCGTTCGGCGGAAGGGCGGCGGTCGACGCGGTCGACAGCGCCAGGCCCGCCAACGTGACCGGGATCGCGATCGCGAATCCGACGAGGGGTCCCGACACCCCGATGTCCAGGAGGGCCCGCCGGTTCGGGATCGGATCGCGCATGCTGATGAACGCGCCGAGCGTGCCGAGGGGCGGGACCGACGGCAGGAAGAACGGGAGAGACGCCCGGACGTGATATCGCTTGGCGACGACGTAATGGCCCATCTCGTGGCATCCGAGGATCGCGAAGAGGGGAAGGGAGAAAAACACGGCGCCGTAGCCGATCGATTCGGCCGAGAGGATCGGCTTGCCCGAGTAGTCGGCCCAGTTCCAAGCGCCGCCGAAGAACACGATTGTGAGGACCGTCAGGAGGAGAAAGGCGACGTTCACTTGGACGCCCGCGAAGCGCCCCTTCGGTCGCCGTTGGACGTGCACCAGCGTCTCCCCCTTCTCCTGAGTGATGGTCGGGATGTAGTCCTTCGGGACCAGTTCCTGGCGGAGTCCGTCGAAGGGCGCGTCGACCCCGGCCGGAGGGACGCGCACTTGGAAGGTGAGCGCGAGCGGCGTCACGATGACGCCGTACACATCAAAATGCTTCGCCACCACGGTCCGGATCGACTCGACCTCGGCCTCCGCGGAGAGCACGGCGCGGGCCAACCTTCCCGTCTAGATAAAGGTGCGCGGGTTACACCGGACGAGCGCCGAGAAGCCACAGGATTGCCGCCGTGCCGATGCCTGCCGCGGCGAACCGCAACCCCGTGACGAGGACCCGTTCCCGCACGAGATTCCCCAGGTAGACGCCGAGGAGGAACAGGATCACCAGGGTGATCGCGACCGCGACGACGGTGGCGGTCCGCGCTTCGAGGAAAACGAACGGAATGATCGGCAGGAGTCCGGCGATCAACGGCGCGATCCCGTGGACGAGAGCGCTCAGGATCGCCGCGAACTGGAACGCCTCCCGATGTTCCTCGCTCAACCGTGCCAACATGGCCCGTTCGATCGTGCGGATGTCGAGCTTCTTCTCGACCCGCTCCGCTTCGTACGCGCCGACGGCGCTGCTCACCGCGAGCGCGATCGCGGCGCCGAAGGAGGCGGAGAGGACGAGCGCCTTGTGTTCCTCCAGGGTCCCGAACGCGGATGCGCCGATGATGATGCCGAGGACGGTCAGCGCGCCATCGAACGCCCCGATCACGAAATAGCGGCGGATGATCGGCCCGACGTTCGTGATCTCGTCGTACTCCCGGAGTCGACGGCGCCAGGCGCGGAGGTCCATGTCATCCGCTCTGGATCCCGAGCTTCGTCCGGATGAGTTCCTCGAGTTTCGTGGCCGCCGCCCTCGCCTGATCGACGTTCGGGAAGCTCGCCTCGGCGAAGTCCTCCTTCCCGCCGCCCTTCCCGTGGAATTCCGGTGCCACCGTCCGGACGAGCTCCGCGGCGTCGATCGGGACGTCCCTCCCTCGCGTCACGACGAGTTTCACGTCGTTCGGCGCTTTCGCCCAATAGATGCCGGTCGCGCGCGACTCCGACGCGGTCGCCTTCGACATGGACATCATGAAGCCGACGCCCTGCGCGACCTCGTCCTTCACGATCGGCCAGGCGCCTTTCGCGGTCCCGATCTCCTCCCGCGTCTTCGCCGCGGCCTGTTCGTTCGTCGTCCGCTGGGAGAGCTTGCGCAACTCCTTCCACTCCGCCACGAGCCGTTCCGCGGCGGAGACGACTTGGTCCGGCGGCACGCTGAGGATGTCCGCGGCGCGCCGGAGATCGTCGCTCTGCTTCCGCATCGCGTCGAGCGCTCCTTTGCCCGCGGCGTATTCCAGTCGGACGACGCCGTCCTGGATGCGCGTCGACCGGAGGATCTTGATCAGGGACACGTCGCTCGTCCGGGACACGTGGGTCCCGCCGCAGGCCTCCACGTCCCACTTCGGGATCTCGACGACCCGCAACTCGCCCCCGGGGACGGAGCCGCCTTGGTACAATCGGAACCCGAACTTCTTCTCCGCCACGTCGCGGGCCATCACCTTCGCGCGGACCTGATGGTGGCCAAGGACCTCCGCGTTCGCGAGTTCCTCGATCCGCGCGACCTCGGCTTCCGTGAGGGCGTCGTAGTGGGTGATGTCGAGCCGCGCCAGGTCCGGGGCCTTGTGGGCCCCCGCCTGCCAGACGTGGTTGCCGAGGACCTTGCGCGCTGCGCCGAGGACGATGTGCGTCGCGGTGTGGTTCCGCATCAGGGCCTCCCGGCGTTCCCCGTCGATCACGCAGGTCACGCGGGTCTTCAGGAGCGGGGCGGCATCGCCGCGCACGAAGTGTAGCACGGAGGGCCCGACCTTCTGGACGTCGTAGACCTCGCGGTCGGCAATGGTCCCGTGGTCGGCCTCCTGGCCTCCGCCCTCCGGATAGAAGTACGTCTGGTCCAGGACGACCGCTTCGCCCTCGACGGCAAGGACCTTCGCGCGGAAGGAACGCTTCCGCTTGTCCTCGTACACGCGGAGCTTCGTCGGAGGCAGGTCCCGCAATATGTCGATCTTCTTCGCAGGTTCCGCGGCGGCCGGCCGGTCGTGGCGGGCCGCCACCCGCGCGTAGAAGTCATCCGGGATTTCGACGGGCACGTCCGTGAATTCGCGGACGACGTCGGGATTCAGGCCATGGCTATCATATAGCTGGATCAGAGCGTCGACGTCGAATCCCTTGCCGGCGGCCTTGAGGTCCTCCGCGATCTTGGCGACCGTGGTGCGGCCCTTCTCGAGCGTCTCCCGGTACCGGGCCTCCTCGACCTTCAGCAGCTTCAAGATGTCGCCCTTGTTGAACCAGAACTCCGGATAGTCCTCGCGCATCTGGTCGACCATGAAACTGACCGTGTCGGCCAAGGTGTACGTGATGTTCAGGTCCTTCAGCGCCCGAAGGCCGCGCCGGACCAAGAGGCGGGCGAAATACCCTTCCCGCGCGTTGGACGGGACAACGCCGTCCCCGAGGAGAAAGATCAAGGCGCGCGCGTGGTCGCACACCGTGTACAAGGCCTCGAGGGGCGACACCTGCGCGACCAGGTCCTCCACGGAAATCCCGACCCGTTCGGCCGTCTGGCGTCGGATCTCCCGGATGTCCGCCAGGTCCTCCACTTTGAGCATCCCTGCGACTTTGGAATATTCTCGGAGGACCTTGTCGTCCACCCGCTTCGCGCCCGTCGCCCTCTTCAGGTAAGCGAGGGCATCTCCGAAGACGGCCTCATACGCCGAGGTCGTTCCCTGCGAGAGCCACGTGAGCCGTTCGAGCCCATAGCCGGTATCGACCACGGTCGTGTCCATCGGCACGCGGTGGCCATTCACGTCCCGGTTCTGCATGAACACGAGGGTCGCCGCCTCGGCCCCGCCGAAGACGACCTCGAGGCAGGGCCCGCTGTTCCCGCCGCCTTCCCACCAGGCCTCCTTGTACCGCACGAGCGTGGGATCGACGCCGAGCCGCTCCGTCAGGAAGAGCTGGCACAACTCGACCGTGTGATCCTTCCAATAGATTGGATGGTCGGGGAAGTTGAAAGCGTGATGCGCCATCATCTCGAACAGGGTGAAGTGTTGGCCCGTCTTCCCGACATTGTCGATGTCGATGAACCGGACGCATGGCTGGCTGATGGCAAGGGGATTCGCGGGTGGGCTCGCCTGCCGGCTGATCACCCACGGCTGGAACGGATACACACTCGCCTGGACGAAGAAGACGTCGTCCCGCCACCGCGCGACGATTGGATAGCGCTTCACCCGCGCATGGCCATTTTGCTCGAGGAAGGAAAGGAAATCTTCGCGCATGGCGCGGTACGTGAGTTTCTTCTTGAACGGCGAGTTGCCGATGAAGTCGTACTCCTGACATGGCGCCTCCCCACACGTCTCGTGATGTCCGAGGGACCAGAAGGCCTTCCCGCACTTCGCACAAGTTTGGCGCGTGAATCCTTGTTTCCTGAAAAGCTCGACCTCGTATTCACTCTCAGGCATTCGCGTCTGGATGAACGCGCTCGATATAAAGATGTATCAAGACCACGGGAGCGATCTGTGTTCCGGCCAACGAGTGGGAGACCTCGCAGGCATTTTGTAGGATTCTTCAAAAGAAGAACTAATCGATTCGGACACCCAGATGGCCGTACGCCACACTTCGAGTCCCGAGGAAGTCCCGAAGTTCCCGCGACCTTCTTGGCGTGAGAAGGAAGACGGATTGACCGAGCCAAACGACTCCGTCCCGCTCGATGAACCCGGGATATCGATATTCCTTGATGCCGCCACGGATCCGCGCTTTGGTCCTGGTTCCAAACACAAAACGCGCAATCTCGACCGATGTATGCTTGTCGTGTCCAGCGATGTCGTACGAGACGATTTCGAGTCCCCGGTTGCGCTGCGCGGACGCGAATGATCGCAGTCGATCCTTCACGAGGTGGGAGCGCATTCCCCGCATGGCTATCACGAGGTGTTCCCTCCTAATGAACGCCGCGAAGGGAGGTGACCGAAAGTATTCGGTTTGTAGACGTCTTCAAAACGAATCGGGACCAGTCCCTCGATTTTTGAAGAGTTCTTCAAAACATAGTATTGCCTCTGGCGGACCAGCTCTCGGAGAATCTACAAGCCCGTCCGAATTTTGTAGAATCCTACAAAAAGACGCCACTCGAGATCCGGCCGTTTTTGAAAGGTTCTACAAAAAGGCTCGTCAGCTGCCGAGGAATTCGCGGGCGATTACCATGCGCTGAATCTCGCTGGTGCCTTCGCCAATTTCCGTCAGTTTCGCATCTCGGAGCATCCGTTCCACCGGATAGTCCGCGATGTACCCATAGCCTCCATGGATCTGAACGGCCCTGTTCGTCACAAAGGAGGACATCTCGCTCGCGTACAACTTCGCCATCGCCGCTTCTTTCTTGAAGGGGAGGCCTCGGTCCATGAGCCAGGCGGCCCGTCGCACCAGGATACGAGCCGCGTCGATTCGAGTCGCCATGTCCGCAAGCATGAACTGAACCGCCTGGTGCTCCGCGATGGGTTTCGAGAACTGGATTCGTTCCTTTGCGTACTTCACCGATTCTTCGAAGGCGCCTTGCGCAATTCCGACGGCCATGGAGCCGATGCCGATTCGACCCCGGTCGAGGATTCTCAGCGCATTGACGAATCCGTCGTTCTCGCTCCCGAGGAGAGCGTCCTTCGGGAGCTGACAATTCGTCAGGATGACCTGCGATGTGGCGCTGCCGCGGACCCCGAGCTTGTCTTCGACCTTTCCGATCGAGAGTCCGGGGTTCCCCCGTTCCACGATGAACGCACTGATCCCTCGGTTCGCCTTCGCGGGATCCGTGATCGCATGGATCACGAAGGTCCCCGCGACCGGAGCGTTCGTGCAGAAGGTCTTCGTGCCGTTCAAGACCCATCCGTCTTTCTTGCGTTTGGCCGTGGTCACCATCGCGGCTGCGTCGGAACCGCTTGTGGGTTCTGTGAGGGCCCACGCCCCGATCTTCCGTCCGCTCGCGAGATCCGGGATGTACTTCCGCTTCTGGGCCTCCGTGCCCGCGAGCCAGATCGTGCCCATGCACAGCGAGTTGTGGGCAGCCATGATCAGCGCGTGGGAGCCGCACACCCGCGCGATCTCTTCGATGCCGATGGCGAGGGCGAGGGCATCGAGCCCCGCGCCCTCGTACTCCGTCGGGATCGCCACACCGAGGAAACCGAGGCCCGCCATCTTCGCGACGGTCGCCTTCGGAAACTCGCCGGTCTTGTCGACGTGGGCCGCGACCGGACGGACTTCCTTCTCCGCGAAGTCTCGGACCGTTTGCCGGATCATCTCGTGTTCGGAGTCGAGTTCGAAATCCATCGTGTCTCTGCCGGTCTAGCACGGCCGCGCTCTTAGGATTTCGCTCTGCCAGCCCCGGGGAGACAGGTCAGGGACCGGGAGCCTGTTCCGGGAGGCTCGGAGTCCTGCGTCGTTGATCGCCCATCGCCCCGAGGACGTTCCGACCTTCCCGCAGGAGGTCGACCGCGGCGTTCCTCTCCCGCGTCACGTAGTCGATGATGTCCGAATACCGGCCCGCGAGGTACATCCGCGGCACACGGGCGCCGCTCTCCTTGTCCGAGAAATTGTGCAGGCTCGATCCCGAGAGAGAGCCGCGGTTCAGCATCACGAGGATTGGCCCCAGGTCCACATAGGGCTTCGTGAACCAGTAGTACTTCAGCCTCGCGAGGTCCCACTCAATCAGCTTCCACTTCGTCGCGCGTTCGATGAGGAACGTGAGGTCGAAGCGCAGCCGGTTCCCGACCGGGACGAAATCCCAGGTGGGCTCGAGGACGCCCTTGTCGAGGGCCATCTGGACCACCTGCTTCTCCCCCCACTCCCACTCCGCCAGCACCTGGAACGGACCGACCGCGGAGAGGTCGTCGTCGAGGGGCTGGTACTGGACCGTTACGATCCGGTCCTGTTGGGGATCGTCCCCGGTCGTCTCGATGTCGAAGTAGTAGAGAGGCAGACGGAACCCGTTCCGCGGGAATCATCGCCGGCACCGGGCTTAAGGCCTTTGACTACACGGTGCGTGCGACAGTCTTTTGTGCGGTCTCGGATTTCCCGCGAACGGACCCGCGGGAGAAGGGCGGACATGCGCGTCGGGATCATCGGGATCGGGATGACGGCGTTCCGTCCGTCCACGCCCGAGTACAGTTGGAAGGAACTCATGTTCGAGGCCGCGTCCCGCGCCTATGCCGACGCGGACGTCGATCCCCGGACGCAAGTCGATTCGTTCATCACGTGCGCGGAGGACTATTACGAGGGCTTCGGGATCTTCGACGAATTCACCCCGGACCAACTCGGCGGCGCGCTGCGCCGCGTGTGCACCGTGACGGGGGACGGCCTCCAGGGCCTCGCGAACGCCTTCATGCAGATCCAGACGGGGCTCATCGAGGTCGCGGTCGTCGAGGCGCACAGCAAGGCCTCCGATCTCATCACGCTCGAGGGCATCGTGGAGCATGCCCTCGACCCGATTTGGAACAAGCCTTTGGGAGCCCATCCGTTCGTGGTCGCGGGCCTCGAGGCGGACGCGTTCCTGCGCGGCACGAAGACCTCCCCCAAGGCCCTCGCCGCCGTCGTCGCGAAGAACCGGAGGAACGGGCTCCGGAATCCGCTCGCCGCGTACGGCGCGGACGTCGACCCCGAGCACGTCCTGCGATCCGAGGAACGCTTCGCTCCGTTGCGGGCCCTCGACATCGCGAATCCCGCGGACGGGTGCGTCGTGCTCGTCCTCGCCTCGGAAGCCGCGGCGAAGCGACTCCACGCGAATCCCGTCTGGGTCCGCGGCATCGGATGGGCGACGGATTCTCCCGGCCTAGAGACGAGGGATTGGGTCCAGGCCACCTACGCGGAACTCGCGGCGAGGATGGCGTATCGCCTCGCGAAGGTCCGCCGACCCACCTCGGAGATTCACTTCGCGGAGGTGGACGATCGATTCTCCTACAAGGAACTGCAGCACCTCGAGGCGATCGGACTCGCGAAGAGGGGCGAGGCAGGACGGAAGGCGTCGAAGGGGGAGCACGACCTCGCGGGCCCCCTCCCCGTGAATGCCTCCGGCGGATCCCTCGGATGCGGGAACGTCTTCGAGGCGACCGGACTCCATCGCGCCGCGGAGGTCGCTCTCCAGCTCCGCGGGGACGCCGGGACCCACCAGCTGGACGGGGTCCGCGTCGGCGTGGCCCAGTCCTGGCGGTTCGTCCCGAGCTCGACCGGTGCCGTGGCCGTCCTGGGGGTCGGGAGATGAAGACGGTCGGGGTCATCGGCGCGGGGATGACCCTCTTCCGCCGGCGGTTGCAGGAGACCGGCAAAGAGATGTGCTTCGAGGCCACGAAGATGGCCCTCGATTCCGCGGGCCTCACCCGGGCGGACGTGGACATGGTCGTGAACGGGACCGCGCCGGACGCCTTCGACGGCGTCCACATGAAGGGCGAGTACCTCGCGGACGGCTGCGGCGGCTACCGGAAGCCGTATACCCGGGTCTTCACCGGCGGGGGGACCGGAGTCTTCAGCACGATCGCGGGATGGTGGCATGTCGCCTCCGGCCTCGCGGACGTCGTCCTCGTCGTGAACGAGGAGAAGATGTCCTCGTGCCAGCCGCACCCGCAGAGCGTGTTCGCGCACATCTGGGACCCGATCCTGGACCGGCCACTGAAGCCGAATCTGGTCTGGATCTTTGCGATGGAGATGAACCGCTACATGCACGTCCACGGGGTGAAGAAGGAAGACATCGCACGGGTCGCGGTCAAGAACAAGCGGAACGCGGTCGGCCATCCCTGCGCCCAGCTTGCGGACCCGAACATCACGGTGGACGACGTCCTCGCGAGCGAGGTGATGGCCTGGCCCGTGCAGCGATTGGACATCAGCCCTCCGAGCGACGGGGCCTCGGCGGTCGTCCTGGCGTCGGAGGATTTCATCCGGCGCCGGAAAATCAAGGACCGTGCGTGGATCTCCGGAGTCGGCTGGTGCATCGACTCGACGATGTGGACGGATCGCGATCTGTATTTCCCGGAATACGTGGCGCGGGCCGCGAAGCAGGCGTACAAAATGGCGAAGATCTCGGACCCGCGAAGGCAGATCGACTTCGCCGAGCCGTACGATCCCTTCGACTACAAGGAGCTGCACCACCTCGAGGGCCTGCTGCTCGCGAGGAAAGGAGAGGCGCCGATCCTGACCCGTGAGGGCGTTACGGAGCGGGACGGGGACCTTCCTGTCTGTCCCTCCGGAGGTCTCATGGGAGTGGGGAATCCGATTGCCGCGACTATGGGTCAGAAGATCGGCGAGCTCTTCTGGCAACTCACGAACCAGGCGGGGAAGCGACAGATTCCGCAGGAGGTTCACACCGGGGTCGCCCAGGCCTGGGGCGATCTGATGCAGTACGGTTCCGTCGTGGTGATGTCGTCATGAGCGAACGCATCACGAAGTGGCCCGGGGTCGAGCTGAGCGCGGCCGACCTGTCCGAAGGCAAGGTCACGCAGACCCGGTTCCGACCGAACGCGAAGTACGCGTGGTCGGCGGGCGAGGCGATGTCGCGATTCCTCGCCGAGCTTCAGGACGGACGACTGATCGCTCGGACGTGCCATTCCTGCAAGCGGACCTTGTTCCCGCCTCGGATGTTCTGCGAGGAGTGCTTCCGGCCCACGGACACATGGACGTACATTCAAGACACCGGGACGATCGAGACGTTCTCCGTCTCTTATCTTGACACGGACGCGAAGCGGATCCCGGATCCGATCCTCGTCGGCGTCATCAGTCTGGACGGCGCTTCCCCGAAAATGGGGATGATGCACTACTTCGGCGAGATGACGAAAGAGGAAATCCGGATCGGGATGCGGGTCAAGGCGGTCTGGAAACCGTGGGAGGAGCGTCGCGGCAGCGTCTTGGACATCAAGTATTTCGCGCCGTTGCCGGAGGGAAAGAAATGACGTTCCTCGAACGGACGACCGATGCCCGGAAGCTCCGCCACTGGGAAGGGAACATGGAGGCGGACTACATTTACACCTCCGGGGTGGCGGGGGAGCGGTTCTTCGTTGCCCTGCGAGACCAGGGGAAGATGCTCGCCTCCCGATGCGCCGCCTGCGGCCTCGACTACCTCCCGGCCCGGCTCTTTTGCGAGGACTGCTTCGCAGAACTCACGGAGTTCGTCGATGTCCCGCAAGAGGGGCGAGTCGCTGCCTTGACCGTGGCGCATCTCGACCGCGAAGGCGTCCGACTCTCCCGCCCCCAGGTCTGGGCGTTCGTGACGTTCCAAGGGATCCGCGGCGGTCTCGTCCATCGCCTTCTGGTCCCCCCCGGCCGAGCGCGCGTGGGTTTGGCGGTCCGGCCGAAACTCAAAGCCCGAGAGGATCGGGTCGGCGCGATCACGGACATCGAGGGGTTCGAGCCAGTCGGTTCCTGATTCTGAAAATCGGGCCGCTGGCTTGATAACCCCCTTCCTGGGTACCGCGCGCATTATGCTGCGAAAGCCGACGGTGGAACCCGAGGCGAAGACGTTCAAGTTCAAGATCTGCCTCGTCGGCGAAGAGGGCGTCGGGAAGACGAGCCTCATCCACCGGTTCGTGTCCGGGGCCTTCGACGAATCGTACATCCGGACGCTCGGGGCCGTCGTCTCGAAGAAGACCGTGGCCATCGGGTCGATGCAAGGCCGCCCCGTCCAGGTCGACATGATGATCCTGGATATCATGGGCAAGCGGACGTTCCTCCAGCTTTTCAAGGAGGCGTACTTCCACGGGGCCAAGGGCGTCCTCGCGGTGTTCGACACGACCCGCGCGGCCTCCCTCCGAGATCTGTCGAAGTGGATCGACGGCGTCCGGGACTCCGTCGGCCCGATCCCTGTCTACGCGCTGGGCAACAAGACGGACCTCACCCCCCGACGCGAGGTGACCCCGGAGGACGCGTCGAACCTCCTTCGTTCGTACGAGTGCCCGATCCTCTACACGTCCGCGAAGACCGGCGACAACGTCGAGGTGGCCTTCCAAGGCCTCGCGAAGACGATCGTCGAGTCGAGCCAGTCCAGTTGAACCACGTCGACGGGCGCAACCATCTTATAGGCACGGGCGTTTGAAAGCGCCGAGGCGTTCATGCGGGCCGAGGACGACCGGAAGGCCCTCGAGAAAGAACGGAAACGGTGGGAGGACACGACCCTCCGCAAGGCCGTGGAGTCTCTCCCGGAACGCCGAAAGGAATTCGTCACGACTTCGAGCCGCCCTTTGAAACGTCTGTACACGCCCCTCGATTTGGGAGTCAAGACGGACGAGGAGCGCCTCGGGAAGCCGGGTGGGTTCCCTTACACCCGCGGGATCCATCCGACGATGTACCGCGGTCGCCTGTGGACGATGCGGATGTTCGCCGGCTATGGGAGCGCGGAGGACACGAACCGGCGGTTCAAGTATCTGATCGCGCACGGAGAGACGGGCCTCAGTGTCGCGTTCGACATGCCGACCTTGTACGGATACGACACGGACGAGCCCGAAGCGAAGGGGGAGTTCGGGACCTGCGGGGTCGCGGTGTCCTCCCTCGAGGACATGCGCCTCCTCTTCCGTGGGATCGACGTCGGCGAGGTGAGCACGTCGATGACGATCAACAGTCCGGCCTCCGTGATCTGGGCGATGTACCTGGTCGCGGCGGAGGAGCGCGACATCCCGATGTCGAAGCTCCGCGGCACGATCCAGAACGACATCCTGAAAGAATATCAGGCCCAGAAGGAGTGGATTTTCCCTCCGGAACCGTCCATGCGGCTCGTCGTCGACACGTTCGAATTCGGCTCGAAGCAGGTGCCGCAGTGGAACACGATCTCGATCAGCGGCTATCACATCCGCGAAGCGGGAGCGACCGCCGGGCAGGAGCTGGCCTTCACCCTGGCGAACGGCATGGAATACGTCCGCTGGGGGATCGACCGCGGACTCCAGGTGGACGACTTCGCGCCCCGCCTGTCGTTCTTCTTCAACGCGCACAACGATCTGTTCGAGGAACTCGCGAAGTACCGCGCAGCCCGCCGGATCTGGTCCCGCGAGATGCGGGACACGTTCGGCGCGAAGAACCCTCGTTCGTGGCTCCTCCGATTCCACGCGCAGACGGCCGGCGTCAGCCTGACCGCGCAGCAGCCCGAGATCAACATCGTCCGGACGACGGTCCAGGCGCTCGCCGCCGTCCTTGGCGGCACGCAATCCCTCCATACGAACGCGTACGACGAGGCCTACCAGGTGCCGAACGAGGCCGCGGCCCGAATCGCGCTGCGAACCCAGCAGATCCTCGCCCACGAGAGCGGCGTCGCAAACACGGTCGACCCGCTCGGCGGGTCCTACTTCCTCGAATCCCTCACGGACGAGCTGGAGGACGAGGCCTATCGATACTTTGATCGGATTCAGGAGCTCGGCGGCGTGATCCCCGCGATCCGGAAAGGGTTCTTCCAGCAGGAGATCGCGAACTCGGCGTATCGGTATCAGCGGGAGATCGAGGACAAGGAGCGGGTGATTGTCGGCGTGAACGACTTCGTCGTCGACGAGCAGCCGGAACTCGAACCGCTTCGAGTGAGCGAGGCGTCCCTGAAGGCCCAGGTGGAACGTCTCCGCCGCATCCGGCGAACGCGAGACGCGAAGAAGCACGCGCGGTCCCTCGACCAGCTCCGCAAGGGTTGCGAAGGCGATGCGAACACGATGCCCCTCATCCTCGACGCCGTGCGGGCGAAGGCGACCCTGGGCGAAATCATCGACGTGATGCGGGAGACCTTCGGCGTCTGGGAGGAGCCTCTCCTCTATTGAGGTGATCCCGATCGCGAAGAAGATCCGCGTCCTCATTGCCAAACCCGGACTGGACGGTCACGATCGCGGGGCGAAGGTCGTCGCCCGGGCGTTGCGCGACGCGGGGATGGAGGTCATCTATACGGGCCTCCGGCAGACGCCGGAGGACATCGTCGAGGCCGCAATCCAGGAGGACGTCGATGCGATCGGCCTCTCCTGCCTGAGCGGGGCTCACATGACCCTCTTCCCCGAGGTCGTGAAGCTCTTGAAGAAGAGGAAGTCGGGCGACATCCTCGTTGCAGGCGGCGGGATCATCCCGGAGGAGGATGTCCCGAAGCTGAAGAAGGCAGGCATTAAGGTGGTCTTCGGACCCGGGACGCCCCTCCGAGACATCGTCGCGTTTTTTGAGACGGCGGGCAAAGGTGCGTGAGGCCGTGCCGGCCCGGAAGGGAGCCGCGCACGACTCGGTCTCGGACCTCGTCGACGACTTGCTGGCGGGCAACAAACGGGCGGCCGCGAAGCTCATCTCCCTGATTGAGGACGATGAGCCGGAGGCGACGGACGCCCTCGCGCGGATTTTCCCGCACACGGGCCGAGCCCACGTCGTCGGATTCACGGGGCCGCCCGGAGTCGGGAAGAGTTCTTTGATCAATCGGCTCGTGAGAAAATACCGGAGTCGGGACCGGAAGGTCGGAGTCGTGGCGGTCGATCCGACATCGCCGTACACGGGCGGCGCGGTGCTCGGCGACCGGATCCGGATGGCCGATACCGGCGTGGATCCGGGGGTCTTCATCCGGTCGATGGCGACCCGCGGCCACGCCGGAGGACTCGCCCTCGCGACCTTCGACGCGGTGCGGGTCCTCGATGCGCTCGGCATGGACATCGTGTTCGTCGAGACGGTCGGTGCGGGCCAGAGCGAGGTCGAGATCGCGACCCGGGCACACACGACGGTCGTCGTCGAGATGCCGATGACCGGGGATGCCGTCCAGACGATGAAGGCCGGGATTCTCGAGATCGGCGACGTGTATGTCGTGAACAAAGCGGACCTCGGGAACGAAGACGTGCTTGTCGCGAACCTGAAGTTCCAGCTCACGGCCCGGGACGGCTGGATTCCCTCGGTGATCCGGACCGCCGCGACGGAAGGTCGGGGCATCGACGAACTTGCGGATGCCCTCGACCAGCATGCAGCCTATCTCGACCAGACCGGATTCCGGGCGAAGCGGGAGGTGGCCCGGGCCCGACTCGAGATCCTCGAGAACGCGCAGCGCCTCCTCTCCCGACGGGTTGCGAATCGTTCGCGGTTGGGCCGTGCTTTTGACGCGCTCGCGGAGGAGGTGGCCGCGCGGCGCCTGGATCCGCACGCTGCGGCGCGAAAGCTCCTCTGGCCGACGCGGCCTAGAGAGAAGTGAACTCTTACCACTTGGGCTGCGCTCGCTCCCAGTCGACCGTGTCGAGGAACTCGTGGAAGCGGGTCATGCGATACCCCCATGCCGTTTCCAAGGCGGGGATGTCGACGTGGTACCCTTTCGTCCTGAAAAACTGGAACATCCGAAGTCCGTCGTCGCCCATGAGCTTCCGCGCATCTTCCTCCGATTGCTCGGCATATCGGATCGGGTGTCCGAGCTTCTGCGATAGCGCCGCGGGGAGATCGCCGAAGGCGATTTCATCGCCCGCGAGCTCCACCGTCTTCCCGATCGCCATCCGACGGTTCTCGAATGCGCGGGCGACGATCTCTCCGATGTCCTTGACCGCGACCAGCTGCTGGCGGCTCCCCGGAGGAACCGGGACCTGCATGATCCCGTCTCGGAGCGTAGACAGCATCCACGGGCTCGCGTAGTTGTCCATGAAGGCGACCGGCCGGGTGATGGTGTGCGGGACTCCAGACACCTTCAGGAGTCGCTCCACTTTCGCCTTCGACTCGAAGTGTGGGATGCCGGTGTCTTCGTCCGCCGAGGCAACGCTCGCCAAAACGACGTGTGAAACTTTGGCGGCCTTCGCCGCGTCGATCGCGTTCTTCCCCTGTTGCACCTCTTTCTCCGGGTGCACGGAGAAGTTGGGTTCGAAGGGGGTCGTGACGATGAAGAACCCGTCCGCGTTCCGAAGGAGCGGAGCGAGACTCGTTTTGTCCGTCAAATCTCCCTGAACTCCTTCGATCCCCGCAGTCGCGAGGTCCTTGAATTTCGACCTGCTCCGCGTCAGGCCGAACACTCGATGCCCTCGCTTCATGAGCTCTCGCGCGACTGCGCCGCCTTGCTGCCCGGTCGCTCCCGCGACCAGGATGGTCTTGGTCTCAGCCATTCATCCTCGCCTGGCGGGCGTAGAACGTCCGCGGTACTTGTAGGTTGGACCCTGTGAGGAAGACTCACGGCGAGCGTGTGAGGCGGGCCACGTTGCCCCGATCTCAACAAAGAGTCGTCTTTCCGGAGACGCTCGGGTGGGGATTTGAACCCCAGAATACCCGCTTAGGAGGCGGGTGCGCTATCCGTGCTACGCGACCCGAGCACGGCCGGAGGCAGGGATTGCTCGGTCTTAGACTTTTTAGACCGCGTGAGCCGTGTTGTCCTGTGTCCGGTTTCTGTCCTCGACCAGGAACTCCGGGAGAAGCGGATCGACGGGACCCGCGCGCGCTACAGTTCTTCTGGCGCCTTTTCGCGAGGGGCAGCCGCTTCGCCTTTTGCCGCCCGCCTGGTCGGCTTGGGCTTCGTCGCGGTCGCTTTCTTCCGGGGCTTCGTCTCCGCGGGAGTCGCGGGTTCTGCGGCGGCCTTGGCAGCCTCCGCCTCCGGCGGCGGGGCGGCCTCGGGCTTCGTCTCCTTCTTCTCGTACTCCTCAACGAACCGGATCGTCTTCAGCTCGGTGAGCTCGCGGAGGTCCGCCACCACGCGGAACTTGGACACGAACCATTTCTCGTCCGTCTTGCAGACGTCCGGGAGCTGGATTTCGGACGCGCCGTCCTCCAGATGGATCTTGAACTGCTCGCCGAGCCCGTAGTCCATCTCGATCACGGCCCGCACCCGTTCCTCCTGGGTCTTCGCCTTGCGGACCGGCGTGACGATGTACTTCAGCGTCTTCCCCGCGAGCGGGTTGTTGAAGTCGACCCGGACGCGGCCCGCACTCACCGCGGTCACGATCCCGCGCTTCCCGCTGATGGAGACCTCCATCCCGACCTCGGGATCGATCTCCTGGCGGAGGAATTCCCGCTCCGTCTTGAGTTCCACGAGCCGAGGATCGCGAACCCCCGCGCCCTTCTCCGCGGGGATGACCACTTCTTTCCTCTCGCCGATCTTCGCTCCGGTGAGGGCCGTGTCGAGGCCTTCGAAGAGCCGCCCCTTCCCGACGACGACCGGGCTCTCGATGTAGACCTTCTTCTCTTCAAACTTGCCCTCTTTCTTCGCGACTTCGTCATGCGTCGTGTCGAAGAGGGTCTGCGTCCCGTTCGGGTTCACCGTCCAGGCATCGTACTCGAGCCAGACGATGTCTCCCTTCTCGATCGTGTCCGAGGCCACCAGCTCACCGCAGGATGTCCTGGGAAAAGCCCCTCTCGCTTAAAGATTGCGGGCTTCACTTCACCATGCCGATCGCGACGGAGATCCGCTTGTACCGATTCCGGATCGTGACCTCTGTGACCCCGGCGACTTCCGCGACCTCCTTCTGGGTGCACGGCTTGCTCGACAGGATCGCGGCGATGTAGATCGTCGCGGCCGCGACGCCGCTCGGCGCGACGCCGGAGGCGAGTTCGTCTTTCTCCACCTTGTCCAGGATCTCCTTCGCCTTCCGCTGCACGTCCATGTCGAGTTCGAGGCGGTTGCAGAAGCGCGCGATGTAGTCCCGCGGACTCTGCGGCAGCAACTTCAACCCGAGCTCCCGAACCAGCGTCCGGTAGGTCCGGCCGATCGATTTGCGGTCGACGCTCGATTTCGACGCAATCTCGTCGAGGGTCCGCGGAACGCCGCACTGCCGGCACGACGCATACAGGGTCGCGGCGACGACCTCGTCGATGGAACGGCCGCGGACCAGGTTCTTCGTCGAGGCGCGGCGATACAGGACCGCGGCGCTCTCCCTCACGTGCCGGGGAAGGCCCATCTTGGAGGCCATCGTGTTGATCTCCGTCAGCCCCTGGGCCAGGGATCGCTCCCCGCTCTTCGACGTCCGGATCCGGTGCTGCCACTTTCGGAGGCGGTAGATCTGGGCCCGCGACTTGTGCGGAATCTGCCGCCCGTAGGCGTCCTTGTTCCTCCAGCCGATCGAGGTGGAAAGGCCCTTGTCGTGGGCCATGATCGTGCTCGGCGGACCGGCCCGCTCCCGGGACTCCCGCTGCTCCGAGTCGAAGGCCCGCCACTCCGGACCTTCGTCGATGATCATGTCATCGAGGACGAGCCCGCAGTCTTCGCAGACGATTTCGGCGCGCGAATAGTCCCGGACGAGATGGTCCCCGCGGCACTCCGGACATGCCGTTGTAATCTCGACCTCACGCACTTTATCCGTCCTCCCCCAAGAAGAACATCATGCATACGAAACAGGAATTATATTAACCCTTCCTCGCGGCCAGACCCCTTTTTCCGATGTTATACCCCCGCGGCTTTTCCCGCGAGCCGGGACCGAATTCGGGACGTCCACTCCGCCGTGCCGTCCAGCATCGCCCCTCACGAGGGGACCTCGAAAAACTCCCCGTTCCGGAGCATGCGCCATCGCCCCGGGAGGGTCGGGAGGACTTCCGAGCAGACAAGCCGCATGTCCTCGGTCGCGGTCTCGTGGAGCGTGTAGTACGGGACGCACGTCCGGGCGTCCCGATGGGCGATCAGGCGGTTCCCGTCCAACATGAGGAACGTGTACGATTCGACCTTCCGCGGGAACTCCGTGTCGATCGCCGCCTTCGCCTTCGCGACCGCCTGCTTGAACTCGGGGAGGGGCCGGGCCTCCGTCCCCAGGGAATCGAGGAACCGGTCGTAGATGAACTGCGTGTCGATCTTGCCTTCGCGGAGTCCGAACCCTTCGATCTCGCCGTTGTGCGCGAAGAACGTCACGCGGCCGTCGACCTCGCGGCGGAACGGGTGGGAGTATTGCTCCTGGATCGTGTCCTTCTTGGACGCGTACCGCAGGTGGGCGACGAGCAGGAGGGGAGGGCTGCAGATGCGGGCGAGGCGCCGGACGAACTCCTCATACCTCGGGTCCGCCGTGGCCTTGCCCGGACCTCGGACGTAGAACTCGCCTTCGGCGCCGATGCAGGCGATCCCCCAGCCGTCCGGATGGCCCGCCTTCGGATTCGGTTGCGGGCATCCGAAATCCCGGAAATTCCGGCCCGTGTCGGCGAGCTGGCGGAACGCCAGGAGCGTGTCCACCGGCGCCGGTTTGCGGCTGACGATCCCGAGCATGCGGCACATGTCATCCCAGTTTGTACCCAATCTTCCGGAGGAACGCGATCCGATCCTCCCGTTCCTTCGTTCCCTCGACGCCCTTCGTCCGCTCGCCGTCCACGACGCCGAGGACGCCCCGACCGCGGGGCGTCTTGGCCACCACGACGTCCACCGGATTCGCGGTCGCCGCGAAGATCGTCACGACCTCGGGCACGTCCCTCAAGGCCCGCAGCACGTTGATCGGGAAGGCATCCCGCAGGAACACGATGAAGAAATGCCCCGCTCCGACGGCGAGGGCGTTCTTCGCCGCGAGGGATTTCAGGTCCTGCGCGTTGCCTTCGACCCGGACCAGGCAAGGCCCCGACGCCTCGCAGAACGCGACGCCGAAATGGATGCCTGGAACGGCACCGACGAGGGCTTCGTGGACGTCCTCCGCGGTCTTGATGAAGTGGGTCTGGCCGAGTATCACATTCAGGGCGCTCGGGTTCTCAATCGGGACGAGCTCCGTGTCCACCGGCATCGCCGATGTATCCGCCCTCGCGAATTAAAGTCTTGTTGCGACCCGCTGGGGTACGCTACGTGCATGCGCAAGGGAGAGGCGCTCCGGTTCCGGTCCGG
>Ga0209157_1001406_pt1 | contig 20059 bp, 21 predicted proteins | sample GraSoiAngelo_135_FD_185892 | JGI IMG/M metagenome (GOLD analysis project Ga0209157, IMG submission 185892) | Grasslands soil microbial communities from the Angelo Coastal Reserve, California, USA - 14_0929_05_40cm (SPAdes) (version 2) | ecosystem: Environmental > Terrestrial > Soil > Grasslands ...
GATATGGAACGTGAATGTTGTCACGCTACGTCAGAGGATCGTCGCAGGGAGCGAGCAGGGCCGCGTCGTAGCCGTCTCGCGCGCGTTCGCGACAGCCGGCGTCGCCATCGGAGCAGTCATGGGCGGCGCGTTGGCGACGATCCTCGAGGCGGCGCTCGGAGAACGGGTGGGACTAGTTGCCGCGATGACTGCGGGCGCGCTCGTCGCAAGCTTGTCGGCGATCCCCCTCATCGCAGGCGGCGTCGCGCGCATGCGTGCGTTGCAAGTTGTGGCTGAAACTCCGTAAGCCCCTGGGTGATGTTCCGACGCGCGCTCTCTACCGCCGTCTTTTGCCTGTTCGTGTTCGGTGCGACCCTCGCGGTCCAGGGGATCTGGTCGGCGCTGCTCGTGGCGAATCTGCAAACGACGCCGGCGCTGCCCTGGTCGGTCCCGGTCATGGCCGCGTTGCTCTGGGCGCTCTGGAGTTACACGGGCGGGCGCGCGCACGCAGGCGGTCCGCGCGCGCTCCCTGCGCGCCGGACGGCCGCCGCGCGCGATCTTCACCCGGGCGCTCGCCGCTGGGATGCTGGGTCTCGGCGCGCTCGTGCTGCTCTGGACGATCGTCTTCGAGCTCATCTCCGTGCCGGTCGCTGCGCGCGCGGACCTCGGGGCATATCCGCTCCCCACCGTGATCGCCGTGGTGACGATGGCGAGTCTGGTCGGCGGGCTCGTTGAGGAGGCGGGCCTGCGCGGATACGTGCTCGTGCGGCTACAGCGCGAGGTGCCCGGACCGCTCGCGATCGTCATTGCCGCCCTTGTCATCTCGCCCGGACACGGCGCGACGCAGGGGTTCGTCTGGCCGGTCCTGCTCTGGTACTTCCTCGCGGATGTGATGTTCGGAACGCTTGCCCTCGTCGCCGACTCGATACGGCCGGGCATCGTCGTCCATGCGATCGGCCTCTTCATCTTCTTCGCATTCGTATGGCCGGCCGACGCAGCGCGCACCGTCATCTCGATCGATCGCGCCGACGCAAGCTTCTGGTTCTCGGTCGCTGCGTGCCTCGCGCTGTTTGCGGCCACCGCGGTACTTCTCATCAAGCTCGGTCGCGAATCGCGCGCCGCGCGATTGCGCGGACCCTGACTGGCCTTCGGGACCAGTTCGCAAATCCCAGACCTAGACGTGGTGTGATGGACCATGTGTCGCCCGTCGCGTATTGGATGTCATCTGCTGGCACCCGATGTTCTGTGAGCTTCTCACTCGACGAGAAGGCAACTGATACGACGAGCCGGTCAGTGATGGGGAGCCATCCCCGCGTGCGGCGCCGGATCGGCTTTCACATCCATCATCGCGAGCATCGCAAAGCCGCCCGTTCGCCACGCGCGGATGAGCAGCACACCGGCGAGCGCGAGGAACAGGACGTTGAGGACCGTCGTGTAGTTCAGGGACAGCGACGGCTCGACAACCAGCGCGTTGCGCTGGTGCGGGATGAGCCCGAGCGCGCCAAACAGCAGCTCGACGAGCAGGCCGGCGAGGGCCATCGCCGCATAGAAGGTCGCGAACAGGAACACGGTCATCCAGGTCCCGTAGTAGCGGCGCTTGATCGACAGGATCGGCAGGATGATCAGGTCGGCGAAGATGAAGCTGATGACGCCGCCAAAGCTGATGCCGTTGTTCCAGAGCACCGCGGCAAGCGGGACGTTCCCGATCGAGCACACGAAGCTCACCACCGAGACGATCGGTCCGACGAGCGGTCCCCAGAGAAGCGCGAGCTGCGGCTGGTCGCTAAGGAAGAAGAGCTTCCAGAAGGACTCCGGGATCCACGCCGCGAGCGCCCCGGCGATGAGCAGCCCGAGCACCACGTCGCGGATCACGGAAGCCCAATTCATGACGAAGAGGTGGCTGATCGCGGTGAACCCCTGGCCGGAGAGGATCTTCTGAATCAGCGCGCCCTCGCGGACGGACATGTCCATGGCAGCGTGGCCCTCCATCGATCCTGGAAGCCCCTTCTCGGTCTGGCGACGCGCGTCAACAACGCGCCGCCGCGTGAGGAAGAGGCGCAACAGCAGAGCGAGGACCATGATCATGATCGGCCCGCCCACGAACTCGGCGGCCGCGAACTGCCAGCCCATGAGGATCACGAGGATGATGCCGAGCTCGATCACCAGGTTGGTCGAGGCGATCTCGAACGTCATCGCGGCCGTGAAGTTCGCGCCCTTGTTGAACAGCGACCGCGCCAGCGCCACTGCGGCATACGAGCACGAGGAGCTCGCCGCGCCGAGCAGCGAGGCGACGGCGAGGGTGCGCGGCGAGTCATCGGGCAATAACCGGCTCATCTGTTCCTTCGAGACGACCGCCTCGACGACGGCGGAGAGGGTGAACCCGAGGACGAGCGCCCAGAGGATCTCCCAGGTCATCGCGAAGGAAATGGAAAGCGCATGCAGAACGGCGGTGAATAGATCCATCGGAAGATCTAGTGGGCTGCTGCGGCGTCACGCTCCGCGTCAAGCTGCGCGACGATCGCGGGGTAAGCATCCGAGAGGCAACAGCGACATGACGCGTACCAACGGCGCATCCCGTCGTCGATCACGGCGTCACCCGTGAGCGTCTGGACCGCGGTGGCGCTGGCGTCAACCTTCGCAGCCCATCTCACAGGGTCCGCTTTGAACGCGCTCAGGCACCCGCTCGAACAAAAGGCGTACATGCGGCCCTCGTGCTCCACGGTCCGACCCTCCGCCTGCGCGTCAGGGACGACGACGACCATGTCGCAGATCGGGTCGAGCATCCGCTCCGGCGCCTTTGCTCCGCTCACGCGCTCATCCTAGAGGCGCCGATTGCCGCTCGTGGCTCCCGCTTGATCGAGCATGATGTCGCGGCAGCTCGCCGTCGGATGGCGATGCGAAGCCGCGGTCACCGACCGCCAGCGCGACCGCACCGGGCCCGGCGTGGACTTGTAACGCAGGCAAGCCTCAGACGATCAGCGCCGCGGGTAGGCGAAGGCTACTTGGGCTTCGGAGTCGTGGGCTTCGTGGTCGTGCTCGAGCAGCAGGCGCCGCAGCAGTTCCCACATGCGCAGGCCATCAGGCAACCTCCAACCGTTGTTGTCCCGACTCTACGGGCCGTACGGCTGGCGGCTGCATACCATCACGGCGTGCAACTTCGCGTGCTGCCACACGGCGGGGAGCCGATCCAGTGCGACGCGAGCGGCTGTTGCCTGTGGACCGCACGCAGTTCGGTCGCGGCCGCGCGCCGGCGGCTGTACGAGGCGAGCCGCGGGGCCCTTCCCGCGTCGGCGCGGATAGAGAATGCCTGTCGCAGCCGGCGCTGCGTGAACCTCGATCACCTGCGGGTCACGACACCAGCCGCCAGTCGGACCCGATCGCCAAGCGTCGCACAGTGCCGGCGTGGTCACGACCTCACGCCCGGGAACGTCGTGCGGCACCGCGACGGGCGTGTCGCCTACTGCCGCCTTTGCCGCAACGAACGCCGGCGCGAGCGCTATCGCACCGATCCCGCGTTTGCTCGTCGTGAGATCACGCGCCAACGCGATCTGCGGCGTGCATCGCCAGGGCGCGTGACCAGACCTGGCGATGCGAGCCGAGCAGCGCACGCCGCCGCAGAATAGCCGCGCGGTCGTGTTCCTTGAAGACGACGTGCCCAAGCACTTGAAACCTGGTGTGCTGGACTGTCCGCGCAGTTCAGATGCCTGACGAGCCCGCGGCGCATGGTGTAGGACGGACCATGGTCTCCGAGCTTTGATACTCGCATCTAGAGCAATGGTTTCAGCGATCTTATGCTCAAAGCCGCAGACCATTGTGCGCGAACGCGCACTTAGTCCTCTACACCATTGCTCTTACGGGAGGCCTGTGTCGCAAGTTTCCGAGTAAAATGAGCCCTTCGCCGAGGTAGCTCAGTTGGTAGAGCAATGGTCTGAAGAATCGCGCGACGCGATTCGCGAATTGCACAGAAACTCGCGACTGAAACCGATCTCCAGCCTCGAAGAGCAATGGTCTCAGTGATCAATAGTCTTGAGTGCGGCGGGCAGGCCGCAAGTGAGGGAGAAGCGACTCGCCGCATGGGACTCTTGACCTTCAGCATCAACGTCACCCTGGACGGCTGCGTCGACCACCAGGAGGGAATCGCCGACGACGAGACACACGCCTTCTTCACCCGCCTCATGGACGAGGGCGGGGCGATGCTGTGGGGCCGCGTTACCTACGAGATGATGGAGAGCTACTGGCCGGCGGTCGCCCGCGGAGACGAGGAGGCGCCGCCGGCAATGCGCGAATGGGCGGTCAAGCTGGAGGCCAAGCCGAAGTACGTGGTGTCGTCGACGCGGAAGGACTTCCCGTGGACCAACAGCCATCACATCGCCGGCGACCTGCGCACGGGCGTGCAGAAGCTCAAGGACGCGACCCCGGCCGGCGTGCTTCTCGGTAGCGGCAAGCTCGCGACCGAGCTGGACCGGCTGGATCTGATCGACGAGTACAAGTTCCTCGTCCACCCGAGGATCGCCGGCCACGGCCCGACCCTGTACCAGAGCGGGCTGCCCAGCACGCGACGGCTCGAGCTGGTCTCGGCGAAGCCGCTCCGCAACGGCGCGGTCGCCATGCACTACCAGCGCGCGCGCTGACTCAGCGCAGCCGCATCGCGCCCAGCTCGCGGGCCAGCGCGTCGTCGGGAGCCTTCTCGCCGCGCAACACGGCGTACCCGCTGCACGAACCCCGTCTTGAGCGGCGGCGCATGGTCTAGTTAGGGCAGTGGTCCCAACCGTTGACCGCGTCGATTTAGAGCAGTCGATTTAGAGCAATGGTTTCGGACCGATCGTGCTTGGTCGCGTAAACCATTACGCCAGTTGCGTAACATAGTCGTCTAAACCATGTGGCCATTTCGCGCGGCTCCCGCGCCACGAATCTCCAATAGAATGAGGCTCTCGCCGAGGTAGCTCAGTTGGTAGAGCAATGGTCTGAAGAATCACGGGCGACGCGAATGGCGAAATTGCTTAGAAACACGTGGCTGATACCGGAGTTCAGCCCCGAAGAGCAATGGTCTCAGCGGTCAATAGTCTTGGATGTGCGGCGGGCAGGTCGCACGTTTCACGCGTAGTTCGATCGATTGGCTGATCCAGAATCAGCCAACCGAAGCTTCGGAGCTACCACGGACTTACCGCGCAAGTCCGATAGAACGCCCGGAGCGAGCCCAACGCCGTCGGCGCGAATCAACTGAGCTTCTCAGAACCTCCGTTGCTGGCGAACCGGCGGCCGAGCGCAGAAGTGCCCGCGTCAGGCCTAGCTGTTCACGTTGTCTCGGCCGGTCCCACGTACTTCACAAGGTCATCGCCGGGCGGGCATGGGCCCTTGATACGCGCTCCAGACTGCATCTCTTCGAGCGCGTGAGCGACGATGCCAACACCGCGCGAGAGACAGAACAGACCCTTCGCCGCTGCCGGAGGTAGACCCAGCTCGCAGTACACGATCGCTGTCACGCCGTCCACGTTCAGCCCGAGCGTGCGGCCCTTCGCCTGAGCGAGCGCCACTTCCAGCGCGAGCCCCGCGCGGGCGAAGGAACCCTTGATCTCACCTGCAGCTATTGCCCCGTCGATGAGCCGCAGCATCGGACTCCGTCGCGGGTCCTCATCCTTGTGCAGCTGGTGGCCGAAGCCGGGGATCTTTTCATCGGACCGTAGCCGCTCGGCGATCAGCGTCGTCGCGACCGACGCCAGCGATGTGGCATCAACCGCGCTTCGGGCCGCGGCCTCGTATAGGAGCTCCATGCACTGCTCGCCGGCGCCGCCGTGGTCGTCGCCGAGCAGGTTGATACCGGTCGCGACGGCGCAGTTGAGTGGGACACCGCATGTCGCCGCCATCCGGGCAGCGGCGATCGACGGCGCGCGCGCCCCGTGATCGACGCCGGCGATCAGCGCGGCTTCGAGCAACCGCGCCTGCGGGTTCGAGAGCCGGAGATTGCCGACCATGAGACCGACGACCCCTGCATACGACATTGACTCGACGAGGTGCTCGATACGCTCGCCGCGGATCACTATCCGCCCTGGCTGGATATCGCTTATGGCGGTCTCCCACCAGGCGTGTCCGCCCTGACGGAAACGACTTAGCGCGCTTCGCTCGCGCCGACCCATACCGTTCCAAGCGCATCCCGGTCCATGTTCTTAGTGAACGACCGTTCCATGTCGCGCGTCGCGTTCTTCAGCAATTCCGCGAACTGATGGACCCGCACGTCAGTGAATCGCAGCGTCGGTCCGGAGATCGCGAGCGCAGCTACCGTGCGGTCGCCGGCGCGTATCGGCGCCGCTACTGAGGATGACCCCCGTTCGCGCTCTCCATGACTAATCGCAACTCCTGTTTGGCGGACGCGCTGGAGCTCGTGCATCAGCCACGCGCGATAGTTGGGATCTTTGTCGCTATGAGCGAGCGCCAGATCCATCAGCTCCGTCGGCGCGCCAGCTAAGAGCACCTTCGCCGAGGCACCACCCCACAGCGGCAACCGAGTGCCGACCGCCACCACGTACCGGATGCTCTGTGGCCCCTGCTTCTGAGCTGCGCAGACCCGCCACTGTCCCTCGAGCACGTAAAGGTTGACGGTTTCGCGGCTGCGCTCGCAGAGCTGTTCCATTGTCGCGTCGACGGCGACGGGCAACCGCCAGACGAGATCCACCGCTCGCGATAGCCGAATGAGCCGTGGGCCTAAACAGATCCGGCCGTCCGGCCGACTGTAGAGATACCCAGATCGCTCCAGGGTCTGGATCAGCCGCAACACTGTGGTCTTCGGTAGCTCGGCGATGTCGACCAGCTCGCGCGCTGTTCGCGCCGGGTGCTCTTCATCGAAGAGCGTAAGAAGTGAGAGGGCGCGTTGGACGCTTCGAACACCGTCTCGACTTACGACCGCGACCGTTGACTTCACTCCATGGTTCCCGCCGTACCGGCCATTGATCTCGCGCTGCCGCCGAGGTCGACGATGGAGCTGCTCGCCAAGCGCTCAAGCTCCGTTTCATCGAGGCCTAGGTCACGCAGCACGGTGGCGGTGTCAGCGCCCGCGTCTCGTCCCAGCCACCGTACGCTGCTCGGCGCCTCGACAAACTTCGGGACCACGCCGGGAACTAGGAGCTCACCGACCCCCTGCGGGCCGACCAGCCGAAGGATCATCTCGCGCGCCTGATACTGCGGATCCGCGACGACATCCGCGATGCTGTAGACCGGCGCGGCGGGCACCTCTGCGCGCACCAAGATCTCCCACAACTCACGGAGCTCGTGCCGGCGTGTCCACGACTCGATCAAGCGATCGAGCTCAGCAACATTGGCGCGTCGGCTTTGGTTGTCTGCAAAGCGCGGATCGTCAGCGAGCTCGGGTCGGTCGATCGCGGCGCAGAAGCGACGAAAGATCGAGTCTCCGTTCGCGCCGATCGTGATCCAGCGGTCGTCCCCGGTCGGATAAACGTTCGACGGTGCTGACCCGAGCAAGGCATTCCCTCGACGCTGACGGATGGGCCCCGCATACCCGTATTCGGGGAGGATCGACTCGAGCAGCGAGAAGACGGACTCGTACAGCGCGACATCGACGGTCTCGCCTTCACCGGTGACCTCGCGACGATGCAGCGCTGCGAGGGCCCCGATCGTCGCGTACAGGGCGGCCACCGCATCGCCGAGACTCACGCCGACCTTCAGCGGCGGACGATCTTCGAATCCGGTGATGAAGCGGAGGCCGCCCATGGCCTCGCCGGTGCTGCCGTACCCAGGCCGGTCCCGGTAGGGACCGCTCTGGCCAAAACCGGAGATACGAACCACGATCAGGCGCGGGTTCTCCTCGCGCAGCACCGTCGGGTCGAGATTCCAGGACTCCAGGCGTCCCGGGCGGAAATTCTCTACGAGAATGTCGACGGTTCCCGAAAGTTTGCGCACAAGCCGTTGTCCCTCGGGCGTGCGGAGATCGATGACGACTGACTCTTTGTTCCGCGACTGGACCATCGACCAAAGGGAGCCATCCTCCGTGACCAGGCCCCAGTTCCGGAGCGGATCGCCTCCCGGTGGCTCGACCTTGATGACGCGCGCACCCATGTCCGCGAGCAGCCGGGTGGCGAAGGGGCCGGCGATGAGCGAGCCGAGTTCGAGAACGCGCAGACCGCTCAGTTGACCTGTCGGCTCCCCCATGCCCGTAGTAAACCATCCTGTGGACTAATCCGTCCATGCAGTGGATTAATCAGCTATCGTCCCTCGGGAGATGGACAGAGGGGGAGCCTTCTCGGCGGACGCCTTCGTGGCTGGGACGTGGCAGAGCGACACCTCGGGTGGGGTCCAAAGGCGGCTTTCGCCGCACACGGGTCGCGAAGCTTCCATCGCGGCGGTTTGTGGAGAGGAGGAAGTCCTCGCCGCGCGCCGGTATGCGTCCACGTCGGCTCGCGAGATACGCAGTCAGCCTGCATACCGTCGAGCCGAGATGTTGGAACGCGCCGCGTCGCTCCTACTCGAGCGGCGGGAGGAGCTCGCTCGCCTGGAAACGACGGAACTGGGCAAGCCTATCAAGGACACGACGCACGAGGTCACGCGTGCAGCGGAGACGATGCAGATCGCGGCGGCGGAGGCGCGCCGGATCGCCGGGGAGGTCCTGCCGACCGACGGCTGGCCGAGTGGCCACGGCTCGAGCGCGATAACTATCCGCTTGCCGGTCGGTGTCGTCCTCGCGATCACCCCGTTCAACGCTCCGGTCAATCTGCTGGCGCACAAGGTCGCGGCCTCATTCGCGGCCGGCAACACGACGATCGTGAAGTCACCGCCACAAGCGCCCGGCGCGACGACCTTGTTCGTGCGGATTCTCTTGGACGCGGGTATGCCTGACGCGGCCCTACAGGTCCTTCACGGCGGAGCCGTGCTGGGTACGGCCTTGGTCGCCGCTCCCGAGGTGAGTGCCGTCGCGTTTACCGGCAGCGCCGCCGCTGGCCACAAAGTCGCGAGCACTGCAGCGGGCAAGCGTCTTGTCCTCGAGCTCGGGGGAAATGCCGCGACGATCGTGTGCTCTGACGCTGACCTGGCCGAGGCGGCCCGGGTGTGCGCCCGAACCGGATACAGCAACTCAGGACAGAGCTGCATCTCGGTGCAGCGCGTGTACGTCGAGTCGCCGCGCTTTGAGGAATTCGTCGGCCTTTTCCGTGCGCAGGTCGCCTCGCTGCGGGTCGGTGACCCACTCGACCCCGCGACCGACGTTGGAACGATGGTGGATGCTGAGGCTGCGAAGCGCGTCGCCGGGTGGATAGGAGAAGCCGTCTCCGCGGGTGCACGACTTGAAGCCGGGGGGATCATCCATGGTGCGACGCTGACCCCGGCAGTCGTCGCGGACCCGCCGCGCACCGCGAAGGTCGTGACCGATGAGGTGTTCGGCGCACTCGTCTCGGTCCTGCCATTCGATGACTTCGCCGGCGCGATCCGCGAGGCGAACTCGACGCCGTACGGGCTGCAGGGTGGCCTGTTCACCTATGACCTGCGACGCGTTGTTGAGGCCATCCGCGACTTCGATGTTGGCGGACTCGTGGTCAATGGTTCCTCGAATCATCGCTTGGATCACCTTCCGTTCGGCGGCATCAAAGACTCGGGTATCGGACGCGAGAGCCCCCGGTGGATGATCGAGGACTTCACGTACGTGAAGACGGTCCACTTGCGGGGCATGTCCATATGGGCGTGAGCCAAATGCAAGCCGCCGTCCTGAACGGTCCAGGACAGGTCGACGTCCAGGCCGTTCCGATCCCTGAGTGCGGGCCCGACGATGTCCTGCTTCGCATCGAAGCCGTGGGCCTTTGTGGCAGCGACTTCGCGATACATGCAGGTCACTGGAGGTTCCCCCGGCCGTTCGTGATCGGTCACGAGGGATACGGGCGGATCGTCGCGATCGGCAGCGCCGTCCGGGACCGGACGATCGGATCGCTCGTCGTCGTCGAGCCGAACATCGTCTGCGGCACTTGTCCTGTCTGCAGGAAGGGCGCGTCGTCGCTGTGTCAGCACAAGCACTCGCTCGGCGTGGGCACCGATGGTCTCTGTGCTCAGTTCGCACGGGTGCCCGGCGCTTTCGTATGGCCTCTGCCAGAAACGATCCAGCTGGAAGACGCGGTCTGCATTGAACCCCTTGCCGTGGCGCTCGCAGCCATCCGTGAGAGCGGCGCGCGATCAGGTGATGAAGTCACGGTTTTCGGCGCCGGCTCACAGGGGCTGCTGCTGACACTGGGTCTGGCCGCACTCGGCATTGCTCCGCACGTCGTCGACCCTCAGCCACAACGGCTTCAGCTCGCCCGCGACCTTGGTGCTCGGGCGGCGTCTGTCGAGGCGCCTGAAGGCTCATCCTCGGATGTGGTCTTCGAAACGTCCGGTGCGCCGGATGCATTGATGGCCGCGATCGCGACCACCGCTCCGGGTGCGACCGTCATGCTCATCGGCTTTAGTCATCAGCCGGTTCTCGTCGACACCGTGCGCATCGTTCGTCAGCGACTGCGCGTTCAGGGCTCGATCATTTACCAGCATCCCGTTGACTTCGCCTCCACCGTCGGCCTCGTGACCGACGGATCCCTTCATCCCGGACGCGTGATCAAGCGGACGTTCGCATTGACGGACGCGGATCAGGCGTTGCGTGCAGCTCCGACGTTGCCTGGAAAGACGTTGATCGCCGTCACCGCGCATGGGAGGACCGGATGACATCAGCGCTGACGCGTGATCAGCGTCCATCGTCGGGACAGTCGCCGTCGACCGGAGCCGAAGTTCTCGTCAAGCAACTGGAGAGCTACGGCGTCGAGGTCGTGTTCGGGCTGTGCGGCCACACGAACATAGCGGTCCTCGACGCTTTGTCTCGGAGCCGGATCCACTTCGTCACCACGCGCCACGAGCAGGGAACGGCGCACATGGCGGACGGCTACGCACGTATGACCGGCAAGCCCGGTGTCGTGCTCACGCATGCCGGGCCGGGGATGATGAATGCGATCACCGGCGCGGCGACAGCCGCGCTCGATTCCATCCCGCTCGTTGTCATTTCCGGGGATGTGCCGTCTTACTACCGCGGTCGAGGGCCTCACCAAGAGCTGAACCTGCAAGTCGACGGGGATCAGTGGGAGCTCTATCGGCCGTTCAGCAAACGCACCTGGCGCGTCGATCGTCCGGAGGATCTTCCGCGATACACCGAGCGCGCATTTTGGACGGCACAGAGCGGCCGTCCGGGGGCCGTCCTCTTGAGCGTCCCGATGGACATGTGGTCGCGTCCTCTCGACTCCGCACAGGCCGAACGCTATCCGCTCCCGGCGGAATTCTTCGGTGCCGCGCTGCAGGGTGGCGTCGCCGAGCAGATCGTGGCGCGCGTGGCCGCCGCGAAGCGACCACTGCTCTTCATTGGTGGTGGCGTTCGACGCCCCGACGTGCGCGCGGCGGTGCTCAACGTCGCCGAACGGCTCGGCGTGCCGATCGCGCACTCGCTGATGGCAAAAGGTGCCCTGCCGGACAGCCATCCGCTGGTCATGGGGATGACGGGGTTCTGGGGCACGCCACTTGCCAATACGTACGCACGCGAAGCAGACGTGATCCTTGCCCTAGGCACACGCTTCGCCGAGACCGACTCAAGCTCGTGGGATGAGCGCTTCACGTGGAATGCTCATACGACCGCGCTCATTCACATCGACATCGATCCGGCTGAGATCGGTCGCAATTTCCCGGTAGCGATCGGTGCGGTGGCCGACCTGCGTCACGCTGCGCCGCAGCTTGCCGCGGCAGCCGGTGCCTTGCCGGCCCGCGAGCACGCCGGGTTGCGTAAGCGGATCGCCAGCGCGCGCAGCACGATCTGGGACGAGACCGCCGAACGCGGCCGCCTCGACGACTTCCCGCTCAAACCCGAACGAATCCTTGAGGACGTTCGGCGGACGGTTCCGGCCAACAGCGTGCTCGTGACCGACGTCGGCTGGAACAAGAACGGCGTCGCGCAGCGGTACCGGTTGCCGGATGAGGGCGTGTTCCTCACCCCAGGCGGTCTCGCGACGATGGGATTCGGCCCGGGGGCGGCAATCGGCGCAAAGATCGGCTCGCCTGACCGACCGGTCATCGCGCTCGTCGGAGATGGAGCGATGAGTAGCCAGCTCCCAGTACTACCGACTGCGGTGGAGCAGGGCACCTCTGTGGTGTGGGTGGTGATGAACAACGCTGCACACGGCACGATCGCCGATCTCCAAATGTCGCACTACGGAGTCAACCACGGCACGCTCTTCAAGCTGCCGGACGGCAAAGCCTATACGCCCGACTTCGCGGGGATCGCACGCGCCTGCGGCGCGTGGGCCAAACGGATCGAGAGCGCACCCGAGCTCGTTGGTGCGCTGCGCGATGCCATGCGCGCCGGTGGTCCCGCGCTCATCGACGTGCCAATGACGAACGACCCGGTCCCGACGCCCGGTCACTGGAACATCAACGACATCTATGAAGGGAGGTTCGATTGAAGATAAGGACGATCAATCCGTTTCGGGATGCCAACGCCTTCTGGCTTGGATTGGACGAGCCCGGGTACCGACGCAAGGTGTTCAAGATCGTCGACCGCGAACTCGTCGATTCCGAGTTCATGGTCGCCGGTCTGACCATCTTCGACCCAGGGGAGTCAAGCTCGGTCCACAACCACCCTGAGTCTGAGGAGATCAATTACATCGTTCGTGGGAGCGGAACGGTTCTATCCGAGGGCGAGGAAGAGGAGTTCGGGTCCAACTCCTTCATGTTCATCCCGAAAGGCGTCGTCCACCGTCACGTGAATACAGGCACCGAGCCACTCTGGCTGGTGTTCATCTATACGCCACCTGGCGACACACCGACGACATGACTTCGAGAGCGAACCGAATTAGCGGAAGGGGACGTGCAAATGGCGAGACTTAGGATCCTGGCGGGCCTGACCATCGCAGCCCTCGTCGCATTCGCGTGCGGGGGCACCCCTGGTACTGGCGCGACCGCCTCGCCCTCAGCGGTGGCGGCGACCGCGTCGCCGAATGCGGATCCGATCCGGGTGACTCTCATCGGATCCTTCACGGGACAGAACGCGGATCTTGGCAACTGGATGTGGAACGGCGTGAAGCTGGCGGTCGACGAAGCGAATGCAGCGGGTGGCGTGAATGGCCGCAAGATCGACCTGATCAAGTACGACGATCAAGGCCAGCCGACGATCGCCACTGATCTCGCGCAACGCGCGATCAGCGAGAAGACCGTGATGGTCTATGGGGCGAATCTCAGTACGCTCTCGCTGGCCATGATCCCGATCCTCACCGCTGCGAAGATCCCGCAGATCACCTCAGGACAGGCTCCGGCCCTGCTCCAGCAGAATTCGCCCTATATCTTCATCGACAGCACGACGAGCGTCGTTTTCGACCAGACGCTCGCGAAGTACGTCCTGAACACGATGAAGATTAATTCCATCGCGATGATCTCGAACAACGGGACCTACGGAAAAGGCGAGCACGACTCTTTCCTCGCCGAGCTCACCAAGGCGGGTGTCGCCCCGACCGCGGACAAGGTCATCGCCCCTGACGTGAAGGACTTCACGGCAGTGCTCACCGAGATCCGGGGCACGAACCCCAAGGTGCTCTTTATCGGCGCCGAAGAGGTGCAGAGCGGACTCATCGCCAAGCAGGCCCGCAGCCTTGGCATCTCAGCGACCTTCGTGGGCGCAGCGCCGATCGGCACCCCGACGTTCGTGCAGACTGCTGGCGTCGATGTGGCCGAAGGCAGCGTGATGACCTCGCCCTACCTGAGCAACGACACCAACGCGAAGACCAAGGCCTTCGCGGCCGCGTATCAGAAGGCGTTCAACTCGGAGGCCGAGTTCCACGGCGCGAAGGCGTATGACGGGATGAGCATCTTCATCCAGGCCATGAAGAAAACGCCGAGCGACCTAAGCGGCCCGAAGCTGATCGAGGCAGTTCGTTCGATTACCTATGACGGGCTGCTCGGGCAATTCAAGTACGACGAGGTCGGACTCGGGCTTCATGCGACACAGATCGGCATCCTCAAGGCCGGCAAGATCGTTGCGCAATAGCCGGCGTCGATCCCAGGCAAATTACGTGGGCCGCGGATCGTTCCGCGGCCCACGCGGCCTTCAGCCCCCGTGATCTACTTCCTTCAGACGCTCGTCGGGGGCCTCGGCATGGGCGCTGTATACGCGCTCGTCGCGATGGGCTTCTCCATCGTCTACCGCACGATGGGCCTGGTGAATTTCGCCCACGCCGACGTGGTCATGATCGGCGCGTTTCTCGCCGCGACGCTCTTCGTCACGATGCATCTGCCTTTCGCCGTGGCGATCACCCTGGCCGTTCTTCTGACGGCCGTGATCGGGTTGGGCATGGAGCGGATCCTTCGCCCGCTCGAGAGCAAGGATCTCAACTTGATGCTCATCGGCACGATCGGATTCGGCATCATGCTCCAGAGCGTCGCAATCGTGATCTGGGGTTCGTTCGGAATAGCCGTGCCGACGCCGATCCCCAATGTCCCGATCGATGTCGGCGGCGTGATCGTCACGACGTATCAGCTTTTCGTGTTGGCCGTATCGGGAATCGTGATGCTCCTCCTCTACGTTTTCCTGGACCGCACGAAGCTGGGAACCGCCATGCAGGCCGCCGCCATGGACCGCTCAGCCGCGACCGCGATGGGTGTGAACGTCGCGACCTCGAATGCCATTGCGTTCGCGATCGGATCGGCCATCGCGGCGGTTGCCGGTGCGCTCGTGGGGCCGCTCCTTTACGTCAACCCCACGCTGGGCGTCTACGTTGGCATTAAGGGATTCGCCGCGGCGATCCTCGGTGGCTTCGGTAGCATCCCGGGCGCGATCGTCGGCGGCCTAATCTTCGGCCTCATCGAGGCGTTCGCCGCGGGTCCGCTGTCCGCGTACTCCGAGCTGCTGACCTTCGTTGTGTTCGCCGTCGCGATGATGGTGCGCCAGACCGGCATCTTCGGTGAGCGGACGGTCGATCGCGCGTGATCCGCATCGGATTCGGCAAGCCGCTGCTCGTCGCTCTGCTGCTGCTGCTTCCAGTGGTCCTCGACTCGTACACGGTGCATGTCGCGATCCTCATCATGCTGTTCGCCATCGTGGCCGTCGGACTCAGTCTGGTGATGGGCTTCGGCGGGCAGGTGAATCTCGCTCAGGCAGCGTTCTTCGGGACCGGCGCGTACGTCTCTGCTGTGCTCTCCACGACCTACGGTTGGAATCCCTGGCTTGCGGCCCCCGTCGCTGTGCTGGCGACGTGTGGGGTCGCACTTGCGGTCGCGGTCCCCGCTCTGCGCGTGCAATCCCACTACCTCGGGATCGTGAGCCTCGGTCTCGCGGTGGCGTTCTCCAGCCTGCTTTCGAACAGTGACCTCACCGGTGGCGCGTCCGGGATCAGCAAGATACCGGCGCTGGTCTTTCCGGGACTCGACCTAAGTGGTCCCCGCGACTACTACTACCTGGTCGCGATAGCGCTGATCCTCGTCGTGGGGTTCGCATTGTTCGTCGCGAACACGACGCTGGGGCGCCGCTTCAAGGCCATGCGAGATGACGTGCTCGCCGCGGCCGCATCGGGTATCGAGGTCCGCTACTACCGGCTGATGGCGTTCCTGCTCGCCGGTCTGGTCGGCGGTGTTGCCGGCGTGCTCTACGCCCACAACGCGCGGTACGTGAGTCCCGACACCTTCGGCCTCGGTGTCATGTTCCTGCTGCTCGCGATGGTCATCATCGGTGGGCAGGACAGCATCTGGGGCGCCGTCGTCGGCGCCGTCCTGCTCATCACGGCTCGCAACCTTTTGACCGGTGTTCAGACATATCAGCAGCTGGTCTACGGCGGGCTGATCGTCGCGACCGTGGTGTTCGCGCCACGTGGACTTGCAGGAGCGGCCTCTGATATCCGGCGGCGATTCGACCTGCCCTGGCTGTCCATCCCGACACCGTGGAAGGCTGGCGCGGTGTCTGCTGCGCCCACCAGGCTGAAGGTCGTGCCGCCCTCGCCGGAAGGCGTCGCATTGCGTGTCGACTCGGTGAGCAAGCGATTCAAGGGCCTGCAAGCGCTCGACGGCGTCTCCCTCGAGGCGAGTGCGGGCGAGATCCATGGCGTCATCGGTCCGAACGGCTCTGGGAAAACGACGCTGTTCAACGTGATCTCAGGCATCTATCGGCCTAACGGCGGCCGTGTTTTCGTCTGGGGTCGGGACGTGACTGGGCAGCGCTCGTTTCGGATGTCTCGCCTTGGCGTGGCGCGAACGTTCCAGAACCTGCGGTTGTTCCGGCAGCTGACCGTGCTCGAGAACGTCATGGTCGCGCTCGACCGCGATCCTGCCCATGCGCACATTCGCTATCTGATCGCACCGTGGGTCGTCGTGCGCAATGAGAGGGAACGCAGAGCGCGGGCGCTCCGTTTGCTCCAAGACTTCGATCTCCACGAGGTCGCGGACGAGCTCGCCGTGAACCTGTCCTATGGACGCCAACGCCGGCTCGAGATCGCGCGGGCGTTGGCATCGGAGCCGACGATCCTCCTCTTGGATGAGCCGGCCGCGGGACTCAACGCCGCTGAGCAGGAGGGTCTCAAGGCGATGATCCGCAAGATCCGCGACGCCGGCGTCACCGTCATCGTGATCGAGCACAACATGAATCTCGTCATGAACGTCTGCGAGCGGCTCACCGTCTTCGGCCACGGCAAGGTCATCGCCGCGGGCACGCCGCGCGAAGTAGCGGCGAATCCAGTCGTGATCGAGGCCTATCTTGGTCAGGACGCTTCCGAGTCCGAGGCAGCCTTGTGACCTCGCCGAATATCGCGGGCTTGACGGTGCAAGACCTCTCGGTGCGCTATGGCCGCGTCCAGGCCGTGTCCGGGGTGAGCTTCTCAGTGGCTGATGGCGCGAGTCTCGGGATCATCGGAGCGAATGGAGCCGGCAAGAGCTCCACCCTGAAGGCGATCTTCCGGTTAGTCGATTCGACCGCCACATCGATGCACTTCAATGGCACATCTCTCCAGGCGACTCAGCCGCACCACGTCGTCTCTCTGGGTATGTCATACGTTCCCGAAGGGCGTCGGGTCTTCGCCGGCTTGACCGTCCGAAAGAATCTCATGCTGGGGGCATACCGATCGAACTGGCGGCACCTCGGAGACCGCATCGAGCGCGTGTATGAGCTCTTCCCCGCGCTCAAGAGGTTCGACAGCGCGCTGGCCGGCGCGCTCAGTGGCGGTCAGCAGCAGATGCTGGCCATCGGGCGCGCGTTGCTCAGCGAGCCGAAGCTACTTGTGCTGGACGAGCCATCGATGGGCCTTGCCCCGGTGCTCATCGACGACATCGCGACAACCCTTCGTCGCCTGCGCAGCCAAGGCGTGAGCATGCTTCTTGTAGAACAGAACGCGAAGCTCACGTTCGGCCTTACCGACCGCTGCATCGTGCTTGAGAACGGTAGGGTCGTGAAGGAGGGTCCGTCGTCGGTCCTTCGCGCTGATCCCGCCGTCCGACAGATCTATCTTGGGTTGTGATCGATGCATGATGTCTGTGCGACCGTTGGCACGGTGCGTTTGGTAGAGTGCCGTCGTGGGAGCGCTTGACGCAATCGACTGGCAATTGCTGAGCTTGATGGCCGACGCGGTGACGCCGGCCATCGCGGCTTTGGCCACTGCGGCCGGCATTTCGGAAGCTGACGCCGCGAAGCGCATCGACAGACTGCGCGAGAGCGGGGTGATCGCGAGCGTCCAGGCGCGGATCGCACCTGATCGTGTCGGACTTCCGATCACGGCCTTCTTCATCGTCCGCGTCGCTCAGACGGAGGACAGTTACCAGGCCATCGATCACCTGATCCGGGAATTCGACCAGGTGCAAGAGGCCCACGCGGTCAGCGGCCAGTACGACTGGATCATCAAGGTTCGGGCCGCGGATCCCGAGGACCTCCGCAACCTCCTCACTAGGCGGCTCGCGTTGCTGCCAGGATTTGTCCGGGCTGAGACCCTGATCGTCCTCAGCACCGCCATCGACGCGGTGAACGTCGAAGCCGTCTCGCACCCGAGGTAGCGATGGGTTGGACTGACCACGAAGAGGCCGACGCGAGTAGGCACATGGTCGCGGGTCGCGCTCGCGTGTTCGATCGCCCGATCGCCCTCGCCGGCTTCATGGGTGTCGGGAAGTCGACACTGGGCAAGCTGCTCGCAGACGCGCTTCATCGTGACTTCTTCGACACCGACCGTGAGATCGAACGGCGCAGTGGGCGCACGCCGAACGACTTTTTCGCTAACGGCGAAGAGGCAGAGTTCCGACGGATCGAAGCACAGGTGGTACGTGAGCTTGTGAGGCGAGGGCCGGTGGTCATTTCGCTCGGAGGCGGCGCGCTGCTCGACCCCACGTCTCGGAAACTCCTCCAGCACAAGACGGCTTTGGTCCATCTGCACGTTTCATGGACGCATCTTCGGGTGCATCTCTCAGAGATCGCAGAGGGTCGCCCGCTTCTCAAAGGGAAGTCCGTGCCCGAGATCCACAGGATGTACTTGGCTCGTCACCACACCTATCAGGGAGCCGCACTACGGATCACGGTCTCGCGCGTCTCGATCGACGAGGCGATGAGAACGATTCTGACTGCGCTCGACCTTGTCCGCGGACCAACGACCCTTACCGCGGCTCTACCGGCACGCGCCCGATTCGATGTCGCCTCTTGGGATCAAGCTTGGTTGCGCCGGGTCGGCAAGGCGTGACGGCGCGGGTCGTCCGCAGTCGACGCGCGGCGCGCATGGCGGAACGAGTCTCGTTGTTTGCTCCGCCGGATCCTGAGTCTGCGCTCTGGTCTGCCTTCGGCTACGACACGATCTGTCTGTTTTGGGGCCTTCCGCTGAGGGCGTTTAGCGCACTCTCCGAGGCAGAACGTCAGGGAATGGTTCGAGTCTCCAATCGAATCGATGACATGTCCGTCACCGACAAGGAACCTCTGCTGCTTGAGATCACGCTCGCCTCGCCTATGAAGCGTCTGGCGATATTTCGCCGGCTGGCTCGCGCGCTCGCAGGCGGTCGGCCGATCGTCGGCAAGGTTCGCCTCCCGGGGCGGCGCGTGAAGAGCTCGATCTAACGTGATTGGTTTCGACGAAGGCGTCCAATCGATTTAGCAAGGGTCAATCCGGCGATTCCAGCTGTCGCCTCAGACCGCCGTCGCCTCAGAATCAGGGTTTTCCAGCTAGTCGATCTCGGCTCATGGTCTCTTGTGTGTTGGACATCGAACTACGCGAAGGGCCGCGAGCTGCGCGCTGACCGGAGACCAGCGGGTGCGAACTGAATGGTGTGATGGACTATTGCGCCGGCCTGAATGCGGGACGCCCCGCATGACCCACGGCATACCTGACATGTGACCGGTCGAGATTTGCCTATGTATGGAGCCCTCGCCAAGGCGACTCAGTTGGCAGACTTCGCCTATTCGAGCCAGGTGCGCTCGGTGACCGTTGCGAAGTTGAACTGTGATTCTCTAACCGCATCCCGCGCTCTGCGCAAAGTGAAGTCGCTGATGGGACGCGGAGGGCGTTCCAGATCAAACCAGCCCCACTCGATGATTTCACGTGGGTCGGGAGGGTGCGAGGGCAATGCAGCCAATAGTTCGGCTAGAAATACAAAATGGTGCATACCCCTGTCCGGCCGCCATTTGGGCTCCCAGTAGACACCGACGCAACGTTTGATCCGCGCATCGACGCCCAGTTCCTCGTGCACTTCGCGCAGTGCGCCCTCAAGAGCGGACTCGCCGACCTCGCAGTTGCCTCCCGGTATCTCCCAGTTCTTCCGGCCGTAGTTGTGATGCACGAAAAGAACCAGCCCGGACGGGCCGATGAGAACGACGGCAGCGCCGAGTGCATGGCCGGCTATCGGCCCTAATTCGTTGGTCACCGTGGGCCATCCATCATCGCCTCCGGCGACAGCCGCGTCCACGACCTGGGGCTTCATGAGCAATTACGACGACGGACCACTGCTCGCGTTGGCCCTTCGCCCAAACCGGGTGAGACATGGTCTAGGAAGGGCAATGGTCTAGGCGTTTGATACTGCCCCAGAGAGCAATGGTCTCGTCGACGTCCCGCTCAATCGCGCACACCCATTGCTCAGACTC
>Ga0209157_1001407_pt1 | contig 20057 bp, 19 predicted proteins | sample GraSoiAngelo_135_FD_185892 | JGI IMG/M metagenome (GOLD analysis project Ga0209157, IMG submission 185892) | Grasslands soil microbial communities from the Angelo Coastal Reserve, California, USA - 14_0929_05_40cm (SPAdes) (version 2) | ecosystem: Environmental > Terrestrial > Soil > Grasslands ...
GAGTCCAGTAAGTTTGGGCGGGAGCGTGCGGGCGCGGGTCTTTGCGCGGCGCCAGTCCTTTAGAATCCTGGCGTATGACTTCAGATGGAGGGTGCGCGCCAACTTGCGGAACTGCGCGCGTTCCTCGTAGTCACCCAGCACGGACTGGGCCCGCTTCAACCGGCTCACGATCTCGGGTCTCGCATAGGCCTGGTCCAACGCCCAGTCTTCCTGATAGCGGATCGGTTTGATCTTCAACCGGAGTGCATGGAGCGTCTTGCGCCGAGGGTTGGCTGTTGCCTCGCTGATCCGTTCGTGGAGGCTCTCGGCATGCTCCCGGCGCAACTTCTCCATGCGGTCAGCCATCCAGTCCGGGGAGGCGGGTGTGGGAGAAAGCGCATGGCGGCGTACGCGGCGCTCGATTTTCAGGTAGACCTGCGACCGGTCCAGCTTCACACGTTTTTTTCGGATGCAGTCTTTGACCTTCCGGATATCGGATGGAGCGGCTCGCAACCGAGTGAGATAGCGTTCGAACACCTGCAACGTTCTAAAAGAGCTCAGGCGGGAGGCGCAGTTCGCCATGATCTCCGCGTTTCGGTCCTCACCCACGAGCTCAAGGTAAGCCTGTAACCGTCTGAGGTGGGTGCGCAAACGATGGACGGTTTTCGGACGGACGTCTCCTGCCGACAGCTTGGCCAGCGCGTGCAGCGCGACGGTCTGGTACCTTGCCGCGCGGTCATCTTCCGCTGACAGGTGTCTCATGTCCTTGGGTCTAGACCTCACCGAGGATCTCGCCGGTTGGCTGTAGCCCGCATTATTCATGAACGCTTCTGCTGCAATCGCGGATTCGCTGCTGCGACAAGCCTGCGTGCGGCTTTCGCGGCACGCTGGCGGGCGGGCTCGCCGCTCAGTCGGTCAACGTACTGCGGGGAGTATGTCTCCCTCCTTCGCGGCTCCACGCGCCCGTCTCGCGACGCGACTGCGCGATTTCGCCACGAACCGTCATGAATAATGCGGGCTAGGGGGCCAAACTTTAGCATGCCGGGTCCGGCCGATCAAGGGGCTTCATTTGGACCCGTCCGGTGTGCTAGAATCCGCCGCCTTGTGAGGTGCGTATGGACTGTCTGCTGTTTCGGCACGGCATCGCGGTAGAGCGGGAGGACTGGGACGGTCAAGAGGCTGAACGGCCACTCACGCGCAAGGGGGCGGAGAAGGCGCGCGACGCTGCCGTCGGGCTGCGTCGTCTGGACATCGCTCCCACCCATGTGCTGTCGAGCCCGTTGACACGGGCGCTCGAGACGGCCAAGCTTGTCGGGGAGTTATTCCGGCTGGCGGACGTGAAGGTGTGTGATGAACTCCTACCCGATGCTCCGCCTGACAAGCTCTTCCCTCTCTTGGCCTCCTTGCCCGAAGACGCCTGCGTGATCTGCGTGGGCCATGAGCCGCATCTCGGGCTGGCGGCGGGAGTCATGCTGTTCGGTCGTCCCGCCCCCGGGCTTTCTCTCAAAAAGGCGGGGGCCTGCTGCATCCGTTTTGATGACGGGCCGAAGGCGGGGAAGGGAGCCTTGTGGTGGTGGCTGACCCCGGATCAGCTCAGGAGGCTGAGGAAGCCTTAGCCGGCTGGCCGGTCGAGGGTTGGGTGAGACGGCCAGTCTTGAGGACCGGCTCGATTTTGGCCCGGAGCGCCTCCTGAATCTCATCCGGCGGTTTTCGCGCATCCACCACCTCGAAGTGGAACTCCTCCGCCATCCTGTCGAATTCCTCGATCAGCAGCGACTGGTATTTCTTGAAGCTCTCGTACAGATCGGCGCCCAGCTTCAGGTCCATCCCGGATTCCCAAAAGTTCATCCCTTTGCTCTCGATCACCCGCAGCGCCAGCGTGTCAACGTCGATGCGGAGGTAGCAGATCAGATCCGGGACGATGGCGAACCCGAACACGTTCCGAATCCAGGTGGGGTCCCCGCTGCGGACCACGTCGCGCGCCAACGCGGTATAGATGTAGCGATCGGCCAACACGACGAAACCGGAACGGAGGGCCGGAATGATCTGGTGCTCCAGGCGGTCGGCGAAATCGGTGGCATACAGCAGGCTGAACGACCATCGGTCCAGGATGTTCCCCTGTTTGGCCACCTCGATGGTCTTGGACATGAGACTGGACCTTGTCCACCCGGTCGTGAGGACGCCGTATCCCTGCACTTCGAGCCACTCCTGCAGCATCTCGATATGCGTGGAACGGCCCACGCCGTCGGTTCCCTCGATCGCGATCAGTCTCCCCTTGAGGTCACTCGGATTTAGGTAGGTCAAACCGTCGCCAAAATAATGCCCGTTTCCCATGGGTGCCTCGCTTCGGCCGGTAGTTCTCAAGCGCCTTTGAAACCAGTTGGCGCATGTCGTTCTGTTGCTCCTCGATATCCTTCGTCGCATCCATCGTGATGAACCCGTACTCGCTCACCATCTTGTCGTATTCCGCCAGGATGCGGGACTGGAAAATGCGGAAACTCTCCGTGATGTCCTGACTGAGGCCCATATCCATCCCGGCCTCATAGTATTTGAACTGTGCCCGCGTGCCGCCCAGCAAGCGGTCGATCGCCACCTCAATCGGCACCTTGAAATAGAAGGCCATATCCGGCCGGATCGCAAAATTGTAGAGCTTGCGCACCCACATGGGAGAGACCCCGCGCACGGCATCACGCGAAAACGCGGTATAGACGTAACGATCGGCCAGCACCAGCATCCCGGCCTTCAGCGGTGGAAGAATGTCGTGGTAGAGCCGATTGGCGAAGTCGGTCGCGTGCAGCAGGCTGAACGTGGTGGGGGTCAACGCCTTGCTTTTCTTCCCGCGGCGGGTCGTCTCGCGGACCAGCTCCGAGGAGTTCCACTCGGTAAAAAACACGTTATAGCCCTTTGAGTCCAACCATTTCTGGAGCAACTGCAATTGCGTGCTCTTGCCGGACCCGTCCAGGCCTTCGACGATGATCAGTTTGCCGGGAAAGGGATGCGGCTGATCGAACGTTAAGACGGGCGGGCTCATGCCGGTGCTCCTCCCGACGCCTTCGCCACGAACTGGACCGGTCTCTTAAAGACCTTTTCGAACAGATCGGAGCGCCCGCGGGCCGCCCAGATTTCCAGCTCGGGGTCGCCGGCGGTCCGGAGCGTGATCGTGACCGGCTTCCCGAGCTTCACCTCCAGATCCTGGATCACGGAGAAGTGGCTGCGATCCAGGCCGTCGGCGATCCTGAGCAGCGCGCTCAGGGCCTCCAGCCTTCTCCGATCCCGGGCGGACAGTATTTTCAGGGGTACGTGCTCAGCCTGCGGCAAGGCCCGGCGATGGTAGCGCGCGATGTTCGCAATCATTTCGATTTCGTCCGCCGTCAGGCCGTACAGGTCGCTGTTCTTGATGAGGTAATAGGCGTGCTTGTGATGCTGCCGGGAATTGATGAGATAGCCCACATCGTGCAGGATCGCCGCGTATTCGAGCCACTCGCGCTCGCGCTCGCCTAACCCGTGCAGCGGCTCGGTCTGGTCGAATAACCGGGTCGCGAGCTTCGCCACGTGATGGGAATGGGTCTTGGGGTACTGACAGCGGCGGGCCAGGTAGATGACGTTCCGCCGACGGACGTTGGGAATCTCCCGCTCGGCGCGGAGGCCCTCCCGGTTCCTCTCGATGAAATCGTAGATCAGCCCGTCCCGGATCGCCTTGTCGCTGATCGTCATCTGGTCCTGGTCGAGATGCTCCATCAAACTGCGGACCACCGTGGTGGCCGGCAGCAGCGTGTCGACCCGTTTCGGGTCCAGCCCTGGAATAGCCAGGCGAGCCTTGGGCCTGGCGTCGATCAGGAGACGTTCGACGGCTGCGACCTCTTTGAGCGTCACCGTGGCTAGGTTGAGCTGGGGGATCGGCTGGCCGGTGCGGCGCAGGTAGATGATCTCGGCCAGGTTCCCGATCATGCCGGATGTCCCGACCAGCCGATCAAACTGTTTGGTCTTGAAATGCTTCAGAGCGGATTGAAGCTGTGCGTCGATGGCCTTCCCCATGTCCCGGAGCATCGGCTTCGTGGGGGGGTCCTGCTCGAGATACAGGTCTTTCAACCTGATCGCGCCCAGCTTCAGGCTCTGTCCCTGGACCATCGTGTCCCGGTTGCCCACGATCAGCTCGACCGAGCCTCCGCCCACGTCCACCACCAGCGCGGGCCGATCGCTCAGGTCCATGCTATGCCGGACACCCAGGTAGATCAAGCGGGCCTCCTCCTGGCCGGTGACCACCCGCGCCGTCAGTCCGGTCTGCCGCGCCACCTCCTCGAGAAACTCCCCGCCGTTTCTCGCCTCGCGCACAGCGCTCGTGGCCACGGCCTCGATCCGCTCGTAGCCTTTGTTACTGGCGAGCGTGGCGAGGGTTCGGATCACCTCCAGGCCGCGCGCCATTGCCGCGTTCGACAGGCGACGGTTCTTGAAGGCCCCATCGCCCAGACGGGTCATGTCCTTGAACCGGTCCAGGATCTTGTAGGAGGAATCAGGCTCGACTTCGGCGAGAACCAAATGAATCGAGTTGGTGCCGATGTCCAAAACGGCCAGCTTGGTCATGAGGAGCAGCTTAGGGGAGCGCAGCGATCAAGTCAACTGGAGGTTTCGTCAGGGAAATCAGATGGTTCGCCATCGCGATTAGAGCACTCCATCTCTCGGTGGCTCACATAGGTGAGAGATAGTCGGGACGGCTACCCGATCGCTCGGGCGACCTCCCGTTGGATCGCCTGGGACAGATCGTTGTCGGCGTTCCGGTACAACGGGCACCATCGGTGGCGACCTGAGGCGCAGAAATCCCTCTGATCGACCGAGCTCGGTTCAAACGGCACCACCACCCCGAAGCATTGCGAGGTCGTCCCTGTGATGCGACGATCCACGAAGTAAGGACACTTCATTTGCGCACTCACCTCCTTCCAACTTTTCCTCAGTATTTCCCTTCCCCTCAGTCCCCCTCCCCTCAGTCCTCCCCCAGGGGGCACAACCCTGGGGGAGGACTGAGGCTCACAGGAGTAACACGGACACGTCGGCCATCCTACAGGGCGTGCATGTCATTTCGGTTAAGGCTGTATTGCGGATGGGTAAAATTTGATGGCCTGTTCTCAGTTTGAAGACGATGCGTTTTAGAGGTGTCTCAGGAGAGAGGGATGTCGAGAGGCGTGCTCAGGCTGAATTGATCGCCTCGTAGCTCCGGCGCACGTCCGGTAACGGCTCCCAGCATAGCAGGCTCAGCAAGGAGTTAGATAATGGCATCAATTCGGTTCTCTGTTAGAAAGCCGGCCGAGCGACCCGACACGGGTGTTTGGCTGGCATGGATTGTCACTGTTTCTCAAGAGGCGTTCTTTTTCTTCGGTCGGGGCAAAATCACACACAGTATCGGATGGTGCTTCGGAAACGAGCCAGCCCAGAAACTCCTCATATTCCCGAACTCTGGCCTCCCCCCACGTCACGCGCATGGTATAGGCCGACGGAAAGCCGTTGTACCCCGTCTCATAGTAGCCATTCGATTCCTCCATGAGGACGGGCTCCCTGTTTTGGTACTCAAGTAAGACCATTCCCTGCTTGAATTTATACTTCGGCTGCTGGTCCAGCTTACTCTTGAGTGCGACCTTCACGGTGATTCCATTCTCGTTCTGTTCCTTCATGGCGCTCAACAGGCTCGTGAGCCGGTCTCCGTTTTGGAGGAGCTGATCAGGTATGATGAAGACACGCGTGACGGCAACCCCCCGTTTGGGCGCAGCGAGATTGGCGTCCTGATAATCCCTGAAGCTCGTCTGCCAAGGAAGAATGCCATAGTCAGTCGCAAGAATGAGATCTTGGCGGCCGGTGTGTTTGACGCCTCGGATCAATTCATCAAGCGTCATGTCGGTGGCTGTGGTCCCCAATTGTTGTCCGTCGAGCTGATCTTTCAGTTTGTTCAGAGCCGTATCGATCTTGTCTTCCAAATACGGGTTGCCCTTGGCATAGTCCACTCTCAGTTGGGCGCGCAGATGATCAATGTGAGGCCGATGTTGCATCGCCAGGCTCACCATGATGGTGGCGAGCAAAACCAGGATCGCGCCCAGATAGACTTTGATCGGAAGCGACCATTTGCCGCCTGTCCGGTTTTCATAGACGTCAAAGATGACAAACGCGGCGACCGCGAGGACAGCCGAGACAAGGTGCCAATTGTTCAAGATCCATTGTACGCGTTCCATAGTCCTCTCTTTCTAATTCTGATTTCCTTGATTCACCATACACCCGTCTGCTCGGTCGTAGAGATCCTTTCTCCGGCCAGACCGGGACTGATGAAGGGGGGCAGCCTGAAACGCGATGCCCCGCTCCACGTTCTCCCGTTCTCCTTTTGTGGGGTAGTTCGGAAGAAACTGCTGGAGTGCTGCTGTGACGCTGCACACTTTATTTCCGAATGGGGGAATTGTCAAGCAAATGGCGGAATGCGGGAAACAGGTGTGTGATGAGGGAAGGCAGCTCCGTCTTATCCTGACTTTTTGATCGCCTCATAGATGCGCCGCACGTCCGGCAACGGTTCCCATCCCAGGATCCCCAGCGAGTCGTCCACGTAGGCCGGCGTCCGCATGCCGTTGAGGACGCAGGTGACGCCCGGGGTGGAGGCCAGCACCCACAGGGCCTTCCGCGAGAGGGATTCTTTCCGTTTCGATTCGGGCAGGAAAGGATCGAGCAGGTTCGTGATCGCCATGGTCTTTTCCCGGCTCTTCACCGTCGCCTCCCGGCGCAGCTCCTTCAGCAACGTGAGGAGTTCCGGAAGGTACCGATCCCGCCAGGCCTGCCAGCGATCGCCCACCTCACCGGTCAGGTGCTGGCTCAGGGCTCGCAGTACTTGATGGAGGTGCGGCGCAATCATCTGACCTTCGATCTGCTCCCAGTGCTCGATGCTCTGCACGCGCGCGCGCACCTTGGCCAGTTCGTCCGCCCAACGGAAGTAATCCTCCGGCGGAAGCCCCTGCCCGGCGTTTTTGATGTGCGGGACAAACTCTCGCCGGTATTCTTTTTCGAGATCGGCAATTCTGTCGCGCTGAGCCTCGAACGAGACGGCTGGGGGCTCGACCGGCAGCTCGGCCAGCCGGACCATCCCGCCGCCTTTCGGCGGAATCGCGTTCAGGGGACGGTTGGCCAAGACAGCCAGGCCTTCCGCCTGAGCCAGGTCGAGGACGGTCTGCTTCTCCCCCGGGCCGGTATTGGGCGTCAGCATGGCGCCTGATTCGAACAGGTTCATCGGGCACTGCAGCACCTTGAAGTGGTGTGTGGCGCAGCCGGCGCTCTGCGCTCCGGCCCGGGCCGCCTCGAGCATGCGCGACAACGAGGTGGCTTCCGGGTCGCTCGGCTCCGCGGTGCAGGTATTCGACGACACCCCGTAGTACCGGAGGCGCCCCGCCGCGACCTGGCCTTCGAAATAGGCGAAGGCTTTCATGATTCGTTTGTAGAATTGGTCGCGCAGTCTTGGCAAGTCGGTTAGCTGGCGATGGTTGGCGTCTGAGAGAAAATATTCCGGGTTGTGGAGCAGACAGACGTCCAGCATGGCCAAGCCCAGGCGGTCGAGCGAGAGGTCCAGTTGATCGGCCAGGAACTCGGGGTGAAGACAGTGCCAGATGCCCTCGCCATACTTGACCACCTCCGAGTATGGCTTGCCGGCCTTCTCCCGGGCCTCGGCGGCCTTTAGGTTTTGTCCCTGCACGTAGCCGATCTTGGAGACCACGATGACTTCCTCGCGCTTCAGCTCGCCTTTTCTCACGAGTTCGGTCAACACGGCGCCGATCAGTCGTTCGCTCTCCCCATCCGTGTAGTTGGTGGAGGTGTCGATCAGATTGCAGCCTTCGCGGAGCGCCTTGGCGAGCGCGTCACGATGCTCCGATTCGTCCGCGTCGATCCGATAGCCACCGAAGCCCAGTCGGCTGGCGGTGAGACCGGTGGCGCCCACCATGCCGTACCCGTGGGCGGCGAGTCCCGCGGACGCAGGGTTGTTGACCGAGCGGACGGCGTACGCGCCGGTCCCGCCCGGCGTGGCATGACCGGCGAGCCGGGTGCCTTGCAATGCCCTGGGGTGGGCTGCCGAATCAGCCGGTGCGCGAGTCTGACCATCCGCGTCCCCACGCGTGAAGGCGGCGGCCACGCCCGCAGGGTCTGTGATCGGCGTCTGGCAGGTGAAATTTCGGCACAGATAGAGCGCAGCCTTTCCTTGAACCAATCCTTTGCCGAGCAAGAGGGGATGCCGCGTGGCGGGTCCCTCAGGGTCGTGGTGCGCGATGATGCGGTTGGGCAGGTAGAACCGGTTGATTTCCGCCCGGAGCGCCTCGAACCCGGCCTCGCCGGGGCGGCCGACCAGCGCCAATTCCACCGGGCCGTTCATGAGCAGCTCCGCCACCACCAGGCTCTTCGCAAAGGCTCGCGGGTGCCGGGCGATCTGCCGGCCATAGGCCCGAATCGCATGGGCGGCCGCCTCCCGAAACTCCTCGCGGCCATAGTGAAACGAGAGACGCGCCAGCGCTGACGCGGCGACGGCGTTGCCGCTGGGGGTGGCGCCGTCGGGGCCTTCCCGGCTCCGAAGGATCAGCGATTCGTGATCTCGCGCGGTCGTGAAGAACCCGCCCTGTTCGGTGTCCGCGAAGTCCGCGAGGATGCGCTCGGCCAGGCGAACGGCTTCGTGCAGATATCCTTCGTGGGCGCCTGCTTCGTACAGGTCGATCAACCCATCGACCAGGAAGGCATAGTCTTCAAGGCAGGCCTTCACGTGCGCTTTGAAAGCTCGATAGGTTCGATACAGGCCCCCGTCGGGACGGGACATGGTCATCAGGAGGAAATCGGCCGCCTGCTCGGCGGCCTCCAGATACCGGCTGTCACCGAGCACGCGAGCCCCCTCCGCCATCGCGCTGATCATCATGCCGTTCCAGGCGGTGAGGATCTTGTCGTCCAGTCCAGGCGGCACCCGCTTGCGCCGAGCGTCGTAGACGAGCGGTCGCAGCCGCTCGAGGGTGCGGCGGAGCTCATCGGGCGCGACCTTCAGGTCTCTGGCCATATCATCCAACGACCGGGGAATGTTCGGAATACTTTTGTGCTCCCAGTTGCCGCTGGGCGTGATGTCGTAATAGGCGCAGAAACGGCGCGCGTCTTCTTCTGACGGCGCCACCTGGCGAATTTCCTCCGGGGTCCAGACGAAGAACTTGCCCTCGACTCCTTCCGAGTCAGCGTCGGTGGCGGAGTAGAAGCCGCCCTCCGGGGCGGTCATTTCTCGAAGAATATAATCGAGCGTCTCGGTGGCGACCCGCCGGTAGCTGGCCTCGCCCGTGACCTGGTAGGCTTCCAGATAGGTCCGGGCCAGCAGCGCATTGTCGTAGAGCATCTTCTCGAAGTGAGGGACCAGCCAGCGTTCGTCCGTCGAGTACCGCGAGAAACCACCGCCGATCTGGTCGTACAAGCCGCCGGCCGCCATCGCATCGAGGGTTTTCCGCACCATTAATAGCGTGTGCGGGTCGTTCATCCTGTGGTACCGGCGGAGCAGCAAGGAGAGGCCGGTCGCGGGCGGAAACTTGGGCGCCGTGCCGAAGCCTCCGTAGCGCGGGTCGAAGTCCTCGGCGAACTGAACCGCAGCGGCCTCCAGCTCAGCCTCGCCCACGGCCATCGGCGCGGCGATGCGCATCTGTTCCTTCAATTGCGCCGTCACATTGGCGGCCTGCCGGCGAAGCCCGTCCGGGTCCGTGCGCCAGAACTCAGCCACCTTGTGCAGCACCGTGCTAAAGCCGGGCCGGCCCCAGCGGTCTGTCGGGGGGAAGTACGTGCCGGCGAAGATCGGCTCCTGCTCCGGGGTCAGGAACACGGTCATCGGCCAGCCGCCCTGTCCCTGGTTCAACGCGAGGGTGGCCTGCATGTAGATCTCGTCGAGATCGGGTCGCTCCTCCCGGTCCACCTTGATGCAGACAAAGTGCTCGTTCATCAGCGCGGCGATCCGCTCGTCCTCGAACGATTCGCGCTCCATCACGTGGCACCAGTGGCAGGCGGAATAGCCGATGGACAGGAGGATGGGCTTCCTGAGTTCCCGCGCGCGCCGGAGGGCTTCCTCGCCCCATGGATACCAATCCACGGGGTTCTGCGCATGCTGGAGGAGGTAGGGGCTCGTCTCCTGGGCGAGACGGTTGGCCGGCCGGCCGGTGCCTTCGTGTGACATAGGCAATCACCGTACCATCGAGAACGCGCGATGGTCAACACCGGAAAAGAAGCGGCCCGCGGACTCAGCGTGCGCCGAGCGCGGGCCGATAAGAACTTCTTTGAACGCGTGATTACTTCTTTTCCTTCTTGGCTTTCTTCGCCTCCTTCTTCTCCATGCCCTTGTCGCCGGCCTTCATCTCGCCCTTCATCTCACCCTTCATCTCGTCGTGCTTCTCGCCCTTCATCTCGTCATGCTTCTCCCCCTTCATCTCACCACCGCCTGCTTTCTCATCGGCGAAGGCGAAGGAGTTGAAGCCCACCAGGAACATGACCGCCACCAGTGCAACCATGAACCGCTTCATCGGTCATCACCCCCTTTCAGGGTCGTCTGTTCAGCAGGACTGCGCTGCAAGCGGACACCCTAATCCAAACGATCTGCCAATGTCAATAATACAGACATGGGATCCCCCGCTTGCGGAGCGCAGCGGTTTAGTTTGAGCGGTTCTGGTTGGACAGATACGTTGCAGGCAAGAGATGTGAGATAATCCCTGATACATTATTAGCCGTGCAGGCGAGGCAGACCATGCCCGATATGGGACCCTATTCGAACTATACGCTGACCGTCCGGCTGGAACTGGCGAACCGCCCCGGCATGTTCGCGCGTGTCGCGCTGACCTTGGGCAAAGAAGGCGTCAGCCTCGGGGCGGTTGATATCGTGTCGGCGAGTCCGGAGAAGATGGTTCGGGATGTAACCTTCGATGTCAAAAGCGAGGAGCACGGTGAGCAGGTGCTTGAGCTGTTGGGCACGATACCTGACGTGAAGGTGCTGTCCGCTTCCGATCGCATCTTCCTCCTGCATCTGGGAGGCAAGATTCGCGTCGAAAGCAAGCTGCCGCTCACGACGCGGAACACGCTGTCGATGGTGTACACGCCGGGAGTCGGGCGAGTCTCCCGGGCGATCGCGAAGGACCGGGCGAAAGTCTACGCCTTCACGACGAAGAGCAACAGCGTGGCGGTGGTCACGGATGGATCGGCGGTGCTGGGCCTGGGCAATCTCGGCCCGGAAGCGGCTCTCCCGGTCATGGAGGGGAAGGCCATGCTGTTCAAGGAGTTCGCCGGCATCGATGCCTGGCCGATCTGCCTGAGCACCCAGGACCCCGATGAGATCGTCCGCATCGTGCAAGGCATCGCGCCCAGCTTCGGGGGTATCAATCTGGAGGACATCAGCGCGCCGCGCTGTTTCGCGATCGAGCGCCGCTTGAAAGACACGCTGGACATTCCGGTGATGCACGATGATCAGCATGGCACCGCCGTCGTCATCCTGGCCGCGCTCAAGAATGCGCTCAAGGTGATCAAGAAGCGCTTCGAAGAGGTGCGGGTGGTCGTCAACGGGCTCGGTGCGGCTGGGACCGCCTGCTGTCAGATCCTGTTGGCCGCGGGGGTGTCGCATCTGGTGGGCTGCGGTCGGCGTGGCATTGTGCTGTCCGGAGACCCGGACAGGCTACGCACCTGCCGGCATGACCTGGCTCCGTGCCTGCATCAGGACCGCCCGACGGGGACTCTCCAGGATGGCCTGAAGGGCGCCGATGTCTTCATCGGCCTCTCGGTTGGAAACGTCCTGCGCCCCGAGGATCTGGACCTCATGGCCGAGGATCGGATCGTGTTCGCCATGGCCAATCCGGACCCGGAAATTGCGCCGGAGCTGGCCATGCCGCGCTGCCGGGTCTTCGCCACCGGCCGGTCGGACTATCCGAATCAGATCAACAATGTCCTGGCTTTCCCGGGCCTCTTTCGCGGCGCCCTGGATGTCCAGGCCAGGGATATCAATGAGGCCATGCAGTTGGCCGCGGCCCAGGCCATCGCCGAGATCATCCCCGAGGGGACGATCAGCGAGGATTACATCATTCCCAGTGTCTTCGACAAGCAGGTGGTGCCGCGGGTGTCGAAGGCGGTCGCCGCCGCCGCCCGGGAGACAGGCGTCGCCCGCCGGCTTCGGAAGACATGAGTCGTCATCCGCGTTATGCTAGAATGCCGCCGGCACCCAGACGGTCGGCGGCTGTCGGGTGCCAGAGGCGAGTTCCCTCAGGGATGTGATGGCCTTCACTCGGGCGAAGCTGGCCAGGTATCAGGCCGGGATGCGGCGGCGCATCGAGACCCTCCGGACAAAAACCGAGGACAGCCTCGACTTCGCGATCGACCACATGATGCAGGATCGGGTGGACTCCTATTTTAAGGTCGAGGAAGGATTGGAGGAAATCGACCGGACGTTGGGACTGATCGAGGAGGAACTCGAGGAGATCTGGGATTTTTCCGGCGCGCTGCGTCTTGACTCGCGCCTGGAATTCATCGAAGACCTCTTTGAGGAGCTTGACAGCGAAGCGCGACAGCGGCCGCGCCGCCGCCGCCGCAAGCTCAACATGTCCGATTTCTTCAAAGCGGCCGGCGGGGGCGGGGACGCGCGGGGTTCCCGCGGCGAGATTACCAACGCGTCCGACGCGTTCAACGCGCTTGGCCTCGACTCCGGATGTTCGATGGCGGCGATCACTGCGGCCTTTCGGCAGCGCGCAAAGAGGCTTCACCCCGATGTCCGGAAAGGGGATCGAAGCTCGGAGCCGGAGCTGCGGCGGATTATCGAGGCCTACCAATACCTCAGGGAGCACTTGGGCCTGATGCAGACCGATCCGACTCGTGACTTCTGATCCCGAACGCGTGCCCTCAGAGAGCGCCCCTTCATCCGTGAGCCGCCAGACACCCCGCTACATCGCCGATCCGGACGGCCTTCGGGGCCTCTGCCAGCATCTTCGCGGCAGCGATCGGATCGCCCTGGACACGGAGTTTGTGGGAGAGGGCCGGTTCGTGCCCCGCTTGGAGCTGATCCAAGTGGCGACCGGCGACCTCTGCGCGGTCATTGACGTGCCGGCCCTCGGCGCCATCACTGAGCTGGCCGAAGCGCTCGGCGACCAGCGGATTCTGAAAGTATTCCACGCCGGGCGTCAGGATTTGGAACTCCTCTCCGCCCATACCGGCGCGCTCCCGTTACCGTTCTTCGACACGCAACTGGCGGCGGCCATGGTCGGGTACGGCCTCCAGGCGGCCTACGGGCAACTGGTGCAGAAAATCACCGGCAAGAAGCTGGACAAATCCCACACCTACACCAACTGGAGCCAGCGGCCGTTGACCCAGGAGCAGATCAACTATGCCCTCGAAGACGTCCAGTTTCTGTTCCCGATCCACGAGCATCTCGTCAAACGACTCCGATCCCTCGGACGCCTCGACTGGGTGCAGGAAGAGTTCGCCCGATTGCAGTCTTCGCTGAGCGATGGCGCGCGAGGCCCGCACGAACGCTTCCGGCGCATCCGCGGGTGGGAGAACTTAAAACCCCGCGCCGGCGCCGTCCTCAAAGAGTTGGCTGCGTGGCGGGACGAGGAAGCGAGGCGCAGGGATGTCCCCCGCAGCCGGGTCGTGCGCGATGAAGTGCTGCTGGAACTCGCCCGCCGCCCTCCCGCGACCCTGCAGGACTTGAAGGGAACACGAGGTCTCCATGGAGCCGAAGTTGAGCGGAAGGGGGAGGCGATTCTGGCGGCGATTCAGCGCGGGTTGGCGATTCCGGAATCGGAGTGGCCGACGGTGTCGACGGCTCGCGGGCCTGAACCGGAATCATCCGGACAGGTGGACCTGCTGCAAGCGGTCCTCAAGGCCCTGGCGAAAGACGAGCACATCGCACCGACCCTGCTGGCCACGGCATCCGATCTTCAGGCACTCGTGGACGCCAAGCACGGTCGTGACAAGCTGGACCTGCCGATCCTCCACGGCTGGCGTCGCAAGCTGGCCGGCGAGAGGCTGCTTCAGGTGTTGGACGGGAAAACGGTGGTCAGCCTGGATCGGCACACGGGAAAGCTCCGGTTGACCCCTCTCCCTTCCCAGTAGTGCAAGGCTACTTTTCCGAGGTCAACAGGATGGTCAAAAAGGCCTTCCAGCAAGGCCGCAGCGAGCGAACATCCGAGGCGTACTGGTTCTAGGTACGTCGCAGGATGGAAGCGAGGCGAGAACGACGCTGGAGGCCTTTTTCAACATCCTGCTAAAGTAGTGGCTTCACCGCCTCCGCCGGTCGGGCCAGGATCACTTTCTCTCCTTTCTCCACCAGCGGACGCTGGATCAGATCGGGGTGCTTGACCATCAGATCAATCAGCTCCTCATCCGTGAGGTTCTTCTTCGCCAGTCCCAGCTTCTTGTAGATGTCTTCTTTCGTTCGGAGGATACGCTTTGCCGAAAGCCCCGCCTTGTTCAGCAGCCCTTTGAGCTGAGCCTTGGTGAAGGGCTTCTCGTAGTAGTTGACGGCGGTAAAGGCCTGTCCGCTGGCTTCGACCAGCTTGACTGTCTCCCGGCAGGTCGAGCAGGTTGGTTTCTGGTAAATGGTAATCATCGCCATCGTTGCCCTCCGAATGACCGAGGCTTGACGTTGTTTTTCTGCGCGTGGTAATGGAACAAGGCTAGGGGCTATTCGCGATAGGAAGAGGGATCAGCCCATAGCCGACCACCGATTGCCTGCGTGCGACGCACGAGTATGCCCACAGCCGGAACCAGTTCGAGCGGCGGTTTCACCGTTGCCGGCGCGACCCAGCGGACGCTGAAAGAGTTGCGGACGAAACGACGGGGACAGCCGGTCTTCGTGGTCGGCCATGTCGTGGAACGGAAAGGGCAGGAGGCGGCCTTTGAACTCTTCAACGTCCGTCTTGCCGTGGTCAAGTTCGCCGACGGGGCGTTGCTGGGCTACGATCCGGCGGAATTGCTGCTTCCGACCGAAATCGATGAGAAGGGGGTCGCCTATTTCGAAATCCGGCAATGTCAGCGATGCGACCAGCATTTTCCGCTGACCTCCGAAGAGTTCCACGCAGAGCACGAGCGGACGGAATGCCCGGCCTGCGCGCCGTCATCCACAGGCTAATCCACCAGCGGGGCGAATTCCAACGCCTTCTTCAGCAGGCACTCCCCGGCAATTCCTTGAAGGGTCATCGGCAGCATGCCCGCATCCAGTATTTTAACCGAGACCAGCCGGTAGCCCTCTGGGGTCATCCAGGCTTCGCCCTTGAGCGAATGGCAGATCTCCAGCTTCTTCCAGATCAGGTTATCGAGAATCGGCTCGGTTGCGATCAAGGTCGCCTCGGTCGCAGCTCCACCGGTGGACACCTGCGCCGTGACCTGCTTCCTGTCTTTCGGGATCTTGGTGACGACGGCAAAGATGACCAGAGGATCTTGTTGCGCGATCGCCAAGACCGCTGAGAGCAGGAGCGAGAGTCCTGCGCCGACTTTCAGCCATCTGGCTCGCCTCATAGCCTGCTCGTTCCTCTTCGTTGATCAGTTCGGTCGCTCGCGAGACGGGCGGGTCGACGCATCGGCGTCCCTCATCGCGCGGGACGGCCTGTCCCTGTCTGAAGCGCAGGGAGTGATCCGGGAGCCATCCGAACGCTCGACTGCAGCGCCGTGCATGGTCGTGACGGGGCAAGGCTCCGGTGTGGGTCTGGCGCTGTTGCGAACGGGCGCAGGGTCCCCATGACTGAGAGCGCTCGTGCCGATGATGCTGGCGGGCAGGCTGACGGCGCTGCGTCCGCCACGCCCCATGGTCAGGGCGGCGGCCAGCGCGACTCCACCCACTATCAGCAAGGTTGTGACCGCTCGTGGCATGTCTCCCGCCTTCTTCGGGCCGACCGGGAACGGTATGTTCTTCACGTAGTATGCCCAAGGGTGTGCGTCATTTCAAGGGAAGCTCGCCTGAAAAGGCCTCGTGACTTGACGAGGACTCGTTGAGCCATTATTGTTTGAGTGTTGCTCTAGATGGTCCGGTGATTCACCAGGACTGAGCGGGGGTGGAAGATGCCGCATGATTTCATGCCGGGATTGGCGGGGGTGCCCGCCGCCAGGTCCTCGGTGAGTGACGTGGATGGCGAGCGGGGCGTTCTGGAATACCGTGGCATCCGGGTTGAGGAGCTGTGCGCGAAATCGTCGTTTTTGGAGACGGCGTCTCTGTTGCTGTTCGGACCTCTCCCCTCACAGTCGGACCTGGATCAGTTCGTCGGGGACATTACCATCCACCGTCGCATCAAGTATCGGATCGTGGACCTGATCAAGTGCCTGCCCGAGCAGGGTCATCCAATGGATGCCCTGCAGGCGGCCGTGGCGGCCCTCGGGATGTTTTACCCGGGGCGAAACGTTCAGGACCGGGAGAATAACTATTGGTCCGCCGTCAGGCTCATCGCCAAGCTCCCGACGATCGTCGCGGCCTACGCGAGAATCCGCCGGGGGGATGACCACATCCCCCCGCGCGATGATCTGACCTTCAGCGAGAACTTTCTCTACATGCTCTCGGAGAAGGTGCCGGAACAGGTCTGGAGTCAAGTCCTGGACAGCTGTCTCATCCTTCACGCAGAGCACACGATGAACGCCTCCACCTTCGCGGGGATGGTCACGGCCTCCACCCTGGCCGATCCCTACACCGTGGTGTCCTCATCGATCGGAGCGCTGAAAGGGCCATTGCACGGCGGCGCCAACGAGGAAGTCGTGGAGATGCTCAGAGAAATCGGCACGCCGGGGCGGGTCCGGGCCTACCTCGAACGGAAGCTGAAAGACAAGCAGAAGATCATGGGATTAGGGCACCGGGTGTACAAGGTGAAGGACCCACGCGCCACAATTCTACAAACGCTCTGCGAACGGCTGTTCAAGGAGTGTGGGGCGTCACCCCTGTACGAGGTGGCGCTGGAAGTGGAACGAGTCGCGGTGGAGTTGCTGGCCGAGAAGGAAGTGCATCCCAACGTGGACTTCTATTCCGGGATCATTTACGACAAGTTGGGGATCCCGGTTGAGTTCTTTACGCCGATCTTCGCGATGGCGCGGGTGGCTGGCTGGCTCGCGCACTGGTTTGAGCAGCTCAAAGAGAATAAGCTGTATCGCCCGGACCAGATTTACGCCGGCGAACACAACCGCCCTTACGTGCCGATCGAGAAGCGCTGACTGTCTGGGGCCCTACCGGTCTGCTTCACGCATCACCAGTTCCCAGATCAGATCGTCCATGTCGTAGCGAAGGACGTAGCGGTGATCGTCGTCCGCGCGCAGCTTGAAATAACTGTGGCGGTCGGTATACCAGCGCCCTTCGATCTCTCGGACCTCACGCCGGGACCCTTCATGGACGAACGCCCGGGGAGTCTCCTCCCCCTTATGCCCGGCGTACGCGTCCACCACGACGTTGGCTGATCCCCCCGCTTGCGTCTCCCGCATCGCGGCCACGATAGCCCGCTGCCTTGAGCCTGTCAACCGGCCGTCGCAGGAAGGGGCTTGTGCAGGGTAGCTCGATGGATTAAGATTGCCCGACCAACGAGGGGACGATTTTCTCTGGGACTCATCGCGACAGTCGAAAGGAGGCACCCATGCCCGTCTACGTGAGCCTGGTCAAGTTTACCGAGCTCGGGATTTCCACCATGAAGCAGCAGGGGATCGCTCGCTCGGAGGCGGTTCAGCGGAACATCGAATCCTTGGGCGGAAAACTGCTGGATGCGTATTACTGCCTCGGGGCCTACGACGTGGTGGCCATTCTGGAGTTCCCGAACAACCGCGCAGCGATGAAAGCGGCGGTACTGAATGCGTCGCTGGGGCATATCCGGATCACGACGATGCCGGCTGTGGCCAGACGTGAATGGCGAGAATTGTTGCATGAAATCTGGGGTGAAAAGTTGAAGCGGAAATGAGCGGGGCATCGGGAACACGACAAGCGGTATGGCATACATGAGCAAAGGGAAGACAGTGGCCACGCGGACCAAGCCGCCGAAGAGGGGGCAGGCCCGGCAGCCACGGAGCGGGCAGGCGACTGATCCTCGACCCGGCGGGGCCGGGACGCGAACCGAACGGGACACGATGGGGGAGGTGGCGGTGCCCGCTGATGCCTACTACGGCGTGCAGACTGCGCGGGCGATTCGGAATTTTCCCATCAGCGGGCTTCGGTTTCCCAGGTCCTTCATAAGGGCTCTGGGATTGATCAAATGGGCTGCTGCGACGGTGAATGAGTCGCTCGGTTTGATCGAGAAGAAGGTGGCGGAGGCGATCCGGAAGGCGAGCTGGGAAGTGGTTGAGGGACGCTGGGATGCGGAATTCCCGGTCGACATTTTCCAGACCGGGTCCGGCACCTCCACCAATATGAATGCGAACGAGGTGATCGCCAATCGGGCGGCCGAGTTGCTCGGCGGCGCGCGCGGCAGCAAGCTGATCCACCCCAATGACCACGTCAACCTGGGGCAATCCAGCAACGACGTCATTCCGACCGCCATCCACGTCGCCGCGGTGGAGATGATCGAGCGGCAGCTCCTGCCGGCGCTGACCCGGTTGCACGTGGCCTTGGCTGCCAAGGCACGCGAATTCGACAGCGTGGTGAAGATCGGCCGGACCCACCTCCAGGACGCCACGCCGATCCGGCTCGGCCAGGAGTTCGGCGGGTATGCCCGCCAGATCGAGTTGGGTCTGGATCGGGTCCGGCGGGGACAGACGGCGCTGAGCGAAGTGGCGCTGGGCGGCACGGCGGTGGGGACCGGCCTCAATGCGCATCCGGACTTCGCGTCCCGCGTGATCCCGCTGCTGTCCAGGGAAATCGGGTGTCCCCTCACGGAGGCGGTGAACCACTTCGAGGCTCAGTCCACGCAGGACTCCGTCGTGGAGGCCAGCGGTGAGCTTCGCACCGTCGCGGTGAGCCTGATGAAGATCGCGAACGACATCCGCTGGTTGGGGTCGGGACCGCGATGCGGATTGGGCGAGATCCTCCTTCCTGAGACGCAGCCCGGGTCCTCCATCATGCCCGGCAAGGTGAACCCGGTGATCGCGGAGTCCGTGACCATGGTGGCGGCGCAGGTGATGGGGAACGATGTCACCATCATGGTGGGCGGACAGGCCGCGAATTTCGAGCTGATCGTCATGCTGCCGGTGATGGCCCACAATCTGCTCCAGTCCATCGAGCTGCTCGCCCGCGCGTCCGGAAATTTCGCGCTGCGGTGCATTGAGGGGATCACCGCCGATGAGGAGCGGTGCCGAAACTCGATCGAACAGAGCCTGGCCATGTGTACCGCGCTGGCGCCGGAGATCGGCTATGAAGCCGCTGCCAAGATTGCCAAGGAGTCGCACCGGACCGGAAAAACCGTGCGAGAGGTCGCCCGGAGTCAACAGGTCCTTCCGGAAGCCCGGCTCGATGCGTTGCTGGACCCGTGGCGGATGACGGAACCGGGAGAGGAGCCGCGCAAGCGGGAGCGGCGCTGACCGCGCTCCGGCCGGAAGAGGACCATGAAGCGGCAACTCCGAGCGTTTGCTCTTGTCGGTCTGTTGTGCGTCTCCGCGTCGCCGGCCGTCTGGACGGGCGGCGCCGGGGGGCAACAGCCGGGCCTGTCGAGCGACCTTCCGACTGTCACCCTTCCCCATCTCGCCGACCTCCGTGACCAGCTCGACCGACACCCCATCGGTCCGACTGAGGAGTTGCGCATCACCCCCTTGATCGAAGACCAAGACTCGAGTGCGTTGGTGGTCCAAGTACGGACCGCTCTGCCCCCGCACTTTCATCGGCATACGCGGGAGATTCTCTATCTGCTTCAGGGAGAAGGGATCTTTCGCCTGGAATCGGAACGGATCCCGGTGCGGACGGGATCCGTGGTACACGTGCGACCTGGTCAGATCCACACGTTCGCGCCTCTCGGCCGGACCCCTGCCGTTTTTTTCGTGGTGACGATGCCCCGGTGGGATGAGGCTGACCGCATCGCCGCCGACGAGCACCAGACGGCTCGGTAACCGTGCAAGTGCCCGTTGCTTTTGACAATTCTTCTGCGTCTATGCTAAAGTCCGCGAACCTTTTTCGAACATCTTTTTGAACACTGGGCCCG
>Ga0209157_1001411_pt1 | contig 20002 bp, 11 predicted proteins | sample GraSoiAngelo_135_FD_185892 | JGI IMG/M metagenome (GOLD analysis project Ga0209157, IMG submission 185892) | Grasslands soil microbial communities from the Angelo Coastal Reserve, California, USA - 14_0929_05_40cm (SPAdes) (version 2) | ecosystem: Environmental > Terrestrial > Soil > Grasslands ...
AGACGCGCCAACGGTCGGAGATGCGCCAACGGTCGGAGATGCGCCAACGGTCGGAGATGCGCCAACGGTCGGAGATGCGCCAACGGTGGGCGACGCTCCGACGGTGGGCGACGCTCCGACGGTGGGCGACGCGCCGACGGTGGGCGATGCGCCGACGGTAGGCGATGCGGGTCAATACGCCTACGTGCAGGCGCAGATCCGATCGCTGGTCGGCATTTCCGCGAACGGCGGGACGGCAAATGAAACGATCACAGCGAACACGTGGACGGCGGGGAACTACTACATCCGAATCCACGGCCGGCGCGGCGCCTTCAGTCTGACCAAGCCCTTCGACTTGAAAGTCACGAAGAGCCCTGGACCGTGCGAGAACGTTGGGGCGATCACCGCGGCGCCAGGCGGCGCCTCGACCATCGCGACCGGCTACACGGGCCCGCTGCGCACGATCATCGCGGTCGACTTCGCACGCATGACAGGCACGGCGGCGGAGCTCGACACCTTGAAGCAGAAGCTGATCGCGTTCGCCAACCGCCGTGAGGTCGGCGGCGTCATCGTGGACGTCGGCAAGGATGCGCGCGTCATCCAAGCCAACCTGCAGGCGGACAACTCTCTCAACGTCAAGTGCCCGTACGCGAAGAATCTCGTCGCGAACGAGATCAAGCGCGTTATCTCGTCGTTCCGAACGCCGACGAATTCGCTCATTCAGTACGTCGTGCTCGTCGGCGGTGACCGCGTCATCCCGTTCTTCCGCATGCTCGACCAGGCGCAGGTCGCGAACGAGCGAAAGTACGATCCGTCCGTCCTGGAGGCCAGCGCCTCCGAAGCGAGCCTCAAGCTCGGGTTCGTGCTGGGACAGGACGGGTACGGCACGCAGGTCGAGCTGCTCCGGGGCGATCAGGTTCTGCCCGTGTTCGATCTGCCCGTCGGTCGTCTCATCGAGACCGCGACCGAAGCGAGCGCGGTGCTCGACGCGTACATGGCCCTGCCGGACGGAGTCCTCGAGACGACCACCGCCCCGCTTGTGACGGGCTACGACGACATGGCCGACGGCGCCCTCGCGGTCCGCGCCGAGCTCGAGACCGCTCTCGGGAGGCCGGCGCTGCGTACGGTTACGGTCGGTGGGCAGCCGTACGACCTCGTCACGTGCACGGCGCCATGCGCTCCCGCGACGACGACGCCGCCGTGGACTGCGGATGTGCTCCGCGCGGCGATCCTTGGACAGTCGCAGCCGTCGCAGGTCATGTACCTCGGAGGCCACTTCGACCAGGGCCGCGCCACAGCCGCGGACGCCGTCACGACCATGCTCGCGCCTGAGATCGCACAGTCGGCGGTCGACCTGCGAGGCGCGCTGATCTTCGGACAGGGATGCCACCTCGCGTACAACACCGTCGACCAGGACCGCGCGAGCCTGACTGTGCAGCCCGACTGGGCACAGGCGGCGGCTCGCAAGGGCGTCGTCGGCTTCATCGGTGGCACTGGGTACCAGTACTTCGGCGTCCGCGAGCCGACGGACCTCGACGCGGTCATCGAGTTTGGCGAGCTTCTCTACCGTGACTTCAGCCACAATCTGCGGACCCAACCGCTGTCTGGCCGGGACCCGTTCTTCACCGGCGAGAACTCGATCGGATACGCGCTCGTCGACGCGAAGCGTTCGTACGTGCCGCTCTCACTGGCGGGCGTCAACCTAGCGGGCATCGGCGAGAAGCAACTATTCGAGACGACGCTCTTCGGCATCCCACACCTGCGGATCAAGACGATCAACAAGGTCAGCGTGACCGGCGAGGCCTCGATCGTGTCTCCCGCGACAACGCGAAGCGCCGACGTGACGCTACCGGCGTTCACGCTGCAGGACCGCGGTGGCTACCAGCTTGGTCCAGACGGCACGACAGCTCGTCCGTTCACACCGGTCCTGCCGCTGATCATCGAGAACGTCAGCGTCCCGAACCGGCAGCTCGTGGGCGTCGGCTTCCTCGGCGGCAAGTACACGGATTCGCCGAACGTCACGCCGACGCTGCGTTTGGCCGCGACCGAGTTCGGATCGACCTCCGGCGGCGCCTTCAGCACCACGACGTTCTGGCCGCAGCGTCTTACGACGGTTGACCACTTCACGGCGCTCACCGGCGGTCCGACGCAGCTGCTCATCACGCCGGCGCAGTTCCGGTCGAGCTCCGCTGGCGCCACGAGCGGGACCGAACGCGCGTATGAGACGCTCGCATTCCGTCTCTACTACCTCGCGCAAGGCACGTCACCGACTTCGCTGCCCGCGTCGATCGGAAACGTGACGACCGAGAGCACCGGCGCCGCATTGGACGAGCTCCTCTTCACGGTGAGCGCCAGCCACGCCACCGACGTCTGGGTGACATACACGCTGACGACCGGCGACGAGTGGCAATCGCTCGCACTGAGCGAGACCACACCCGGCTCCGGCATCTGGTCCGCAACGAAGACGCTCGCCTCGCTCGGCGCTCGATCGCCGGATGAGCTGCAGTTCCTCGTGCAGGGCGCGAATACCGACGGGATCGTGACGTTCGAAGCGAATGGCGGCAAGTTCTTCAGCGGGCAGCCTGTCGTCGCGACGACGACGACCCCGCTTAGGACGACGCGGATCTCGCTTACTGTCGACCCGGCTCCCGCTGGCGTGACGCCGTGCTCGGGCACGAGCACGCCGTGCGGGCGCTACCGCGACCAGCGGACGTTCAGAGCCCTTCTCGAGCAGCGCGTCGGTGATCGCTGGCAGCCACTGGGCGGCGGGTCGGTCCTGTTCACGCTCGGCCGGCAGCGCGCCCAGGCGACGACGGGCGACGACGGCCGCGCGAGCGTGACGATCACGCTCCAGCAGGGTGAAGGGACGTATCCGCTCGCCGTGTCGTTCGCGGCGGAGGACAGCCTGACGCATCTCGGCTCGGGTTCAGTTCCGGCGACGTTCACGATCGAGAAGGCGCCGACGCGGCTTGAGCTCACGGTGCCCTCGTCCGGCGTCTACGGCAACCAGTGGTCGCCGACCGCGAAGCTCACGCGCGACCGCGACAGCTTGCCGATCGCGGAAGAGAGCGTCTTCCTCGTCGCGACGGGAGCGTCCGGCACATTCGCCGCCGTCGGCACGACGAACGCCGCGGGCGTGGCGCACTTCGCCGGCCCAGCGCTGCCTGTCGGCTCGTACACGTTCCACGCCTACTACGGTCAGATCGTCTCGGTGCCCGGCGGTAATGTCGATGCGCGAAGCGCGGTGTACGGAGCGTCCCAGAGCGCGACACTCGCGCAGACCATCGCGAAGGCGCCGCTGACGATCAAAGCGAATGACGCCTCGCGTCCGTTCGGCGCTCCGAACCCCACGTTCACCGGCACGATCACGGGCCTCGCGTTCGGCGACAACATCACCGCGACGTACGCGACGACCGCGACGCCGACGAGCCCGCTCGGCACATACGACATCACGCCGACCGCGGTCGATTCCGGGGGGAAGCTCGGCAACTACACCCTCACGATCGTCAAGGGCAAGCTGACCGTGACGCCGGCGGCGATCGTGTTCACGACCAATCGCGACGGCAACAACGAGATCTACGTGATGAGCGCCGACGGATCGGCCCAGAGCCGCCTGACCAACAACACGAAGTCCGACACCGGTCCCGTGTTCTCGCCTGACGGCAAGCGGATCGCCTTCGTGAGCGACCGTGACGGCACCGCGGAGATCTACACGATGGGCTCCGATGGGACCGCGGTTGCCCGTCTGACGACGAACAAGAACTTCGATGGGACGCCGAGCTATTCACCGGACGGCGCGAAGATCGCGTTCACGAGCGACCGCGACGGCAACCTTGAGATCTACGTCATGAACGCGAACGGAACGGGCCAGACGCGCCTCACGAACAGTGGGCAAGCGGACTTCAACCCCGCCTTCTCGCCCGACGGCACGAAGATCATCTTCACGAGCACGCGCAGCGGCAACGCCGAGCTATGGATCATGAACGCGAACGGCACGAGCCCGACTCGGCTCACGACGAACATGGCGATCGACTCCGGCGCGGTGTGGTCGTCGACGAACCGGATCGCGTTCGCCAGCCGGCGCGATGGCAACCTCGAGATCTACGCCATCGACCCGAACGGCGCCAACCTCGCGCGCCTGACGAACAACACGACACCAGATATCAATCCGGACTGGTCCGCCGATGGCACGAAGATCGCCTTCAGCAGCTTCCGTGACGGCAACTTCGAGATCTACGTCATGAACGCCAACGGTTCAGGACAGACCCGCCTCACGAATAAGGCGGGCGCCGACACGCAGCCCGACCTGCGTTAGCCGCGCTCCCTACGCGCTCTCGAGGCGTCGCAGATCCAGCGCTGCCCCGAGCTCGGTGAACGTCGTGCGCGCCTCGGCGAGAAGCCGCGGCGCTTCGGCGCGGCGCGCATCGTCGGCCGGGAGCAGCAGATAGGCACGGGCAAGCGCAGCAAGCGTGCGCGCGGCCTCCTGTCGCTCGTCGCCACGCGATAGAAGCGCGCGGCTCTCCTCGAGCGCCGCGATGGCGGCGTCGCGAGCGCCGCGCTCGAGATGCGCCAGCCCGATCACCTGCAACATGTAGCCGCTGCGCTGCGTGAGCTCGGCCTCCCGGGCGAGTGAAAGCGCGCGCGTGGCTGTGGCGAGCGCTTCGATCGGATCATCCGCCACGTACGACTGCGCAAGATCGCGCAGGGCGTCGATCATGTACGTCCGATTGCCCGCGCGTTCGTATTCCCGTAGCGCCTCGCGGATGTCCTCGCGGCCCGGCGTGCGCTCGCCCAACTCGACCTTGGTCGCGCCCAGGCCCAGCAGGGCCATACCGATCCCGGTGACCCACCCGATCGAGCGTGCGATCGCCAGTGAGCGCTCGTAGCTCGCGTACGCCTCGGCGAGCTCGCCGCGCTGGTAATGCACTTCGGCCACGTTCGCGAGTCCGAGGGCCAGGCCGAGCTGGTCACCGATCCGCTTCCGTATCGCGTTGGCCCGGTCGTACGCGGCCCGCGCCTCGTCGAGGCGGCTGTGGCGACGGCTGACGACGCCGATGTTGTGCTCGAGCGCGGCCTGCCCGAGCTGGTTCCCCAGCGCTTCATACAGGGCGAGGCTCTGCCGGTCGAAGGCCAGCGCCTTCTCGAGATCGCCGCGATGGTGGCTCACGGTGCCCATGTGCTTGAGGGCTTCCGCCCGTGCTTCGTCGTCGCCGGCGGCCTCCGCCGCGGTGACTGCCGCCTCGAGCCGCTCCTGAGCCTCGTCGTAGCGACCGCTCCGCCACGCGATCTCGCCCATCGCGAGGAGCGAATGCGCGCGCTCGCCGGGCGCGTCGCTGAGCGCGTCGATCACCTCGCCGAACACCGCCGCGGCACCCGCCACGTCGCCCTGGATGTGTCGTACGACGGCGCTCTTGCGGCGCACACGTCCACGGGACACCGGATCAGTCGCGCCCAGCGCGTCCAGCGCGCCGGCATAGCGCGCGAGCGCGTCGTCGTAGCGTCCGATGACGCGGAGGACGTCACCCAGCGCTTCTAGACCATCGGCGCGTCCGAGGGAGTCCGCTGAGGCACGCTCGACCGCGGCGGCGAAGTAGTCGAGTGCCTCGGTGTTCGCGTACAGCCGCTGCGCGCGGTGACCCGCTCGGAGGAGCCAGTGCACGGCCTTCGGGTCGTCGTCGCCGCGCCGATAGTGGAACGCGAGCGTGTCGATGAATTCGTCCATGCGCTGCTCGAAGAGCGTGATGTACGCGTCGCCCACGGCGACGTGCGTGCGCCGCCGATTCGTGACGAGCTGGGTGCGATACGCGACCTCCTGCACGAGCGCATGCACGAACGCGTACGTCGGCTCGGCGACCGCGACGCGCGAGACAAAGCGCTCGTCCTCGAGCGTCCCGAGGGACGTCGCGTACTCGGCCTCAGGCGTGACGCGCTCGAGCACCCGCGTCCAGAACGTTCGCCCGATCACCGCGGCGTCCTGCGCGACCCGGCGTGGCGCTTCATCGAGATCGTCCAGATGCGCCTCGAGGAGGTCCTGGACGGTGCCGGGCACGGTGACCTCCTTGCCCGGCTTCAGCGATCGCACGACCTCTTCGATGAAGAACGGGTTGCCGCCGGTGCGCTCGAGGATGAGCGTCTTCGTCGGCGCATCGAGGGGCGCGGTCGCGAGCCGGTCGATGAGCTCCGAGGCAGCGTCGTCCGAGAGCGACTCGAGACCGAGGACCTCCGCCTGCCAGGTGATATCGGTCCGCTCGCGGGCCGTCGTCACGAAGAGGCACCGCAGGTCACGCATCGTGCCCACGAGCTCCGCGATGACCTCAGCCGAGGACACGTCGCGCCAGTGAAGATCCTCCACGACGATGACGAGCGGCGCGGCCGCGGCGCGGCCCGCGAGCGCCCCGCGGAGGAGCGACAGGAGCAGACGGCGCTTGCCGGCCGGATCGAGCGGTGAGCGGACCTCGTACCCGATGAGCTCGAGGAGGAGCGCCACGGCTGCGTCGCCGTAGCTCGCGAAGTCCGGCGCCGCCGCGATCGCGGCTCGGGCGTTCGCTTCGTCATCGGCGGGACCGATCGCGAGCATCCGTCGGACGATGTCCGCGACGAGCGCGTACGGCGTCGCCTGCTCATAGGAGTTCGCGCGCGCGCGGAGCCGCGTCGTCTGGCCGGGCAGGCCCGACAGCAGCTCGCCGATGAGCCGCGTCTTCCCTACCCCAGCCTCGCCGTGCACGTGAACGATCTGCCCGCGCCCGGTCAGGGACGCGCGATAGAGACCGTAGAGACGCGCCAGCTCGTGAGCGCGACCGACGATCTTCGGGCCGCCCCGTGGGCTCGCGCGGCGCTCGAGCCCCAGGACGCGAGAGACGGGCAATGGCTCGGACTTGCCCTTGACGAGGATCGCCTCGGGATCGCCGAAGAAGAACGCATTGCGCGTGAGAGCGCGTGTCGACTCGCTGATCAGCACGGCTCCCGGAGACGCAGCCGCCTCGATGCGCTGCGCGGTGTTCACCGCATCGCCGGTCACGGTGTACGCGAGGACATCTCCGGACAGCAGGCCCGCGACGACCTCACCGGTGTTGACGCCGATACGGATCGAGATGGTGATGCCGTAGCTCCGCTCGAGCGTCTCGTTGAGCGACCTCGCGGACCGCTGGATCTCGAGCGCCGCGCGGACCGCGCGGATGCCGTCATCCTCGTGCGAAACCGGCGCGCCGAAGACGGCCATGACCGCGTCGCCGATGTACTTGTCGATCGTCCCCCCGTAGTGCTGGATCGCGCGCGCGAGGACGCCGAAGTACGCGCCGAATACCGCGCGCAGCTCGCTCGGGGCGAGCTTCGAGCCGAGCGGCTCAGATGACACGATGTCCGCGAAGAGCACGGTCACGACCTTGCGCTGCTCGGCGAGCTGGTACGCGCGCTCGGACATGATCTGTAGGGACGCGCTCGTGGCGATCCCCTGTGCGACGTTCATGACTTCGCGGGTCGCCTGGCGCAATCCGACGACGCGGTACGCAGCGAGCGCTGAGCCACCGCCCTTCGGATGCGCATCCTCGCGTGGGCCGAAGCGGATCGCGCCGGCCGCGGCTTTGCGCGTCGCGGGGCTGACGAGTACAGACCCCAGCGGTGTCGCCGACTCGAGCGACTCGGCGAGTGCGACCGGAGCGCCCACGACCGTATCGCTCGCTTGAACGTCCCCGGCGATCGCGCCGGCGACCACGGGCCCGGTCGCGATGCCGATCCGGCACGCGAGCATCACGCCGTACCGCTCGTGCAGCGCGATGTTCTCGCGTTCGATCGCCTCTTGCATCGCCACGGCGCAGACCACCGCGCGTTCCGCATCGTCGTCGCGTGTCTCAGGCACGCCGAACACGGCGAGCACCGCGTCCCCGATGTATTTGTCCACCACGCCACCGCGGCGGTGGATCTCGCGCGCGAGGGCGGCGAAGTATGAGCCGAGCACGGAGCGCAGCTCCTCGGGATCGAGCTTCTCGCCGAGCGCAGTCGATCCGGAGATATCGGCTTTGAGCACCGTGACGACCTGCGTACCGGGCACGTCAGGGGAAGGCGTTACCGCCGCCGGCACCGGCGTCCCTACCTCCCTCACGACGCGCTTCACTTTACGGGCGCGCGCAAAGGGTCTCGTTACATTCGGCTACCGGTTGGCCCCCCACGCATGCGTCAACGCACGTCGGTGGTCGTCGAAACGATGTGCATCCACGTGAGCCCTGGCCGCAAAAGAAGGGGCGCGCCGGACGCGTCCTTGAACGCGTAGATGTCGCTTCCTTGCCGACTCCACGTGCCTTCGAAGCGCTTGCCGTCGCGCAGGATCACGACCTCGCCGGAACCCGTCGAGCGGAAGTCCACGGACGGCGCGCCGGCAGCGTCGGCGGTGCCGGGGATCTCGTTCACGTCGGTCTTGATGACGACGACGTTCTCCGGCATGACCTCGCCGCCGCTCGCGTCGTTCGTCTTCGTGCCGCCGCCATAGCTGCGGTGGTACGCGGTCTTCGCGGCGTCGTAGTCGTACTTCAGCGGCTCACCGAGCGCGACGGTCACCGACGCGGCGTCGGTGCCGCCCGACGGTGCATCGCCGAACTTCAGCGCGGACACGTCAACTTTGTCGCTGCCGCCGACTTGGCGGATCTTCGCGCCCGTCGTATACGCGTTGTACGGCGCGGGTCGGTCGCTCGTCCGCTCGAAGGCGTCGGCATGTTGGAACTCGTCGACGTCGACGAAGTCGCCTGACTTCGCGGCGTCGCGGACGAGCTTCGTCACCTGCTCCGACGCGCCGACGTGCGCGACGATCGCGTGGAGTGTCGGCAGGTACTGAAGATCGGACTGCCTCGCGCTCCGTACCGGTCCGACCTTCCCTGGATCCTTCGAGTGGAACACGACGGCGAATCGCGTGAGCCCGCCCTCGACCGGGATCTCCAAGATGAGATCGGCATCGGCAAGACCGCTCTGCGGACGTGCCGCGGGATCCGCCGCGACCTTCACGACGATCGGGCGCTGCCGGATGCTGTCGGAATTGGGTGCGGGCGTCCCACGCAGCGGCCACGTCGAAGGCGCGCCCGAACGCTGGATCGAGACGCCGACATCGGAGGGGCCGCAGGCCGCGAGGAGCACCGCCAGGACGAGCCCGACCGAGACGCGCATCTCAACATGCGAAGCAACCCGCGTACCGAGCGCGCGTTAAGCGAGGCGTGAGGTCGGCGACGGTGTTTTTCGTGGCGATCCTCGCGTGCGCGGGCTGCACCGCGGCGGCGCCGCAGCCCGCCTCGCAGAGCGCGCCGACCGCGCCCGCGGCGGCTGTCACCGTCATCGACCCGGTCGCTCGCTCGGCCGAGGCGAGCGGGTCGCCGTCGTCGAGTGCGACGGCGACCAGCGAACCGACGAACCCCGCGACGCTCGCACCGACCTCGCGCGCGACGGCGGCGCCGCCGGCGACCGTCGCTCCGCAGCCGTCGACGCCACGGCCAGCGACCGCGACGCCGACGTCACAGCCAGCGACCGCGACGCCGCAAGCGACCGTGCAGACGCAAACGCCCGCGCCTTCGCAGAGGTACACGACGCTGCCGCCGGGCGCCGCGCTCCCGAGCGAAGCGCAGTGCCTGAGCCAGATCGTCCGCAACACGTGGGAGCCACGTCCAGAGAACACGACAGCGAATCAGAACAATGCGTGGACGAACGGCTTCCGCCTGCGGGCGAGCTACATCGGAACGATCTTCCCGGCGTACGAGCTGCGCGTGACCGGCAACTTCACCGGTACGACGGATCAGATCATTCGCTGGGCGGCCTGCAAGTGGGGCTTCGACGAGGAGGATGTCCGAGCGCAGGCGGTGGCCGAGAGCACCTGGCGACAATCGCACCTCGGCGATTGCGGCCTGACGACACAACCGGAGACGAACGGTTGCGCGAGCGTCGGCCTCATGCAGATCAAGGGAGCGAACATCCCCGCGACGCATCCCGGAACCTGGCCCGCCGCCCTGACGAGCACAGCCTTCAATCTCGACTACACGCTGGCGGTGCGGCGTCTCTGCTACGAGGGCAAGGAGACCTGGATGCGCAAATTCAACCCGACGTACGCGGCCGGCGACGTCTGGGGCTGCATCGGCCGCTGGTTCTCAGGGAACTGGCGCGATGCCGCCGCCGAAACGTACATCGCTCAGGTGAAGGCAACGCTGAACGCGCGTCCCTGGCTCTCAGCTTCGTTCTGATCCCACGTCACTATTTCTGGCAGGATTCGCCCGATGTCGGCGACGGCGATCCTGCTCGTGCACGGATCGCTCCGCGAACGCATGGCCGCGGAGCTCACGGGTTTTGTGTACGGCAGCGGCGGCGTGATCGTCGGCCATGATCAGTATGTCGACCGGGAGCGCTCCCGGTACTTCGCGAGATTGGAGTGGAGCCTCGACGGCGCGCGGATCGACCGCCGCGCGCTCACTGATCAGGTGCGCGATATCACGAGGCGGCTCGAGCTGACCGCGGGTCTCTACTTCAGCGCCGACGTGCCGCGGATCGCGTTGTTCGTCTCGAACCTGTCACATTGTCTCTACGACATTCTCGGGCGGTGGCGTTCGGGTGAGTGGCGCGTCGAGATCCCGATTGTCGTCAGTAATCATGAATCGCTCGGTGACGTGGCGCGGCGCTTCGATGTCGAATTCCGACACGTCCCAGTGAGCGCCGATATCAAGAACACGCAGGAACACGCGCAGATCGAGCTCCTTCACGAGCGCCAGGTCGAACTCGTCGTGCTCGCGCGCTACATGCAGCTCGTTGGGCCCGAGCTCATCGAGGCATACCCGAATCGGATCATCAACATCCACCACGCGTTCCTGCCAGCGTTCCCCGGCGCGAGGCCGTATCACCGCGCGCACCGGCGCGGCGTAAAGATCATCGGCGCAACGAGTCACTACGTCACCGAGGAGCTCGACGCCGGCCCGATCATCGAGCAGGACGTTATTCGCGTGTCGCACGCGACATCGGTGGACGACATGCTGCGGCTGGGACGCGATCTCGAGCGGACCGTGCTCGCGCGCGCGGTCTGGCTGCATCTGCAGCGCCGGGTCTTGGTGGATGAAGGGCGGACGGTGATCTTCGCCTAGCTCGCGCGAGTCCGGCGCGGCTACGCAGATTCGAAGATGTACTCGTCGATGTCGCACACCGGCTCGTAGCCGATGTCCTGGTAGATCTTGTTCGACGTCGGGTTCGCGAGATCGGTGTAGAGGAAACAGAACTTCTTTCCCGTGTCGAGCTGCTCCTGACTGAGGGCGGCGACGAGCGCGCTCGCGTAGCCACGGCGCCGCTTGTCGGGTGGCGTGTAGACCGCACCCACGCGAATTCCGTTCGGCGTCGGCCCCGACGCGCCCGCCATGGAGACGACCACACCGTCCTCCCAGAGCCGCAGGCGGCCACCGGCGATCCATCGTTCGGCGTTCGCACGGGCCTCCGCCGCCGTGCCGGCGAGGTGTGGCTGCGCTTCCATACCGAAGGCATGGAACCACGCCGCGGCGAGATCCAGATCGCTCGCGCGTGCGGGGCGCATGTGGCCGTTGACACTGCGCGGCGGGATGACGCGAGCGAGCGCGTAGATGCGCTCCGCCGTCTGCACGTGCGCGCGCTGACCGGTTCGCGCCGTCCATAGCTCGACAGCCCGGCGCGCGAGATCCTTCGGCCCGATGATGCCGGGCGAATCGCCGGTCTGACGCACCGCGTCCTCGATGAGCATCCGCAGCGACTCGTCGGTGGTCCCCGCCGTCACGATGAGGTACAGGCCCGCGCGCATAGCGACGCCGACGATGCTGTTGCCGTCACGGACGGCGCCGAAGTACACAGCCGGTCCGTAACTCCGTCCGGCTTTCATCGCCGACGTGAGACCGAGGACGAGATTGTTCTCAGCCTCGCGCGCGCTGAGAAACGGACCGGCGATCCTCTCGAACTCCGCTGGACTGCCGGCTCGCTCAAGACGCAGCGCCGAAGCGCTGGTCACCTAGGGCGCGACCGGCTCCGGCTTCTTCTCTTCGGCCGGCTCGGCCTTCTGGATGGTGAGCTTGCCGTCGACCGGGTGCACGCGGACCGTGTCGCCCTGTCCGAACTTGCCCTGCAGGAGCATCTCCGCGAGCGGATCGGCGATCTCGTTCTGGATCGAGCGCGCGAGTGGACGCGCGCCGAAGTTGGAGTCGTAGCCGACCGTCGCGATATGGTCCTTCGCCTCGTCCGTCACGACGAGCGTCATCTCCTGCGACGCGAGCTGCTTGCGCACGCCGGCCAGCTCGAGCTCGACGATCTTGCGGATCTGTTCCTTGTTGAGCGGCTGGAACACGACCGTCGCGTCGATCCGGTTCAGGAACTCCGGCCGGAAGAACTTCTTCATCTCCTCGGTGACGCGCTCCTTCATGCGCTCGTACTGCGCCTGGGTGTCGGCGTCTTCGCCTGTGCCCTTCGAACGGAATCCGAGGGCGGATTCGCTCTTGAGGAGCTTCTGCGCGAGGTTGCTCGTCATGATGATGATCGTGTTGCGGAAGTCGACGGTGCGGCCCTTCGCGTCCGCGAGGCGGCCTTCGTCGAAGATCTGCAGGAGGATGTTGAAGACCTCCGGGTGCGCCTTCTCGATCTCGTCGAGCAGGATCACGCAGTACGACTTGCGGCGCACTGTCTCTGTGAGCTGGCCGCCCTCCTCGTACCCGACGTAGCCCGGCGGCGATCCGACGAGGCGCGACACGTTGTGCCGCTCCATGTAGTCGGACATGTCGATCTTCACCACGTTGTCCTGGCTGCCGAACATGAACTCGGCGAGCTGGCGCGCGAGGTGCGTCTTGCCGGTGCCGGTCGGGCCGACGAAGAAGAACACGCCGATCGGTCGGCGCGGGTCCTTCAGGCCGGCGCGCGCGCGGCGGACGGCGCGTGAGATCGTCGTGACCGCGGCCTCCTGGCCGATGACCTTCGCGTGGAGCGTCTCCTCCATCCGGAGAAGCTTCTGCGTCTCCTCTTCGGCGAGGCGCCGCACCGGGATGCCCGTCCACATGGAGACGACCTCGGCGATGTCCTCGTCGGTCACCTCGGGCCGCTTCTGCGACTGCGCGAGGAGCCAGTCCGCCTTCGCCTGCTGCAGCTTGTCCTGCTGCTGGCGCTCCTTCTGGCGGAGGGTCGAGGCGAGCTCGTACTGCTGCGCCTCCATGGCGGTCTCTTTCTCGGTGACGATCTTGTCGAGGTCCTTCTGCGCTTCCTTCACGTCGCTTGGGAGCGTCGAGTAGCGCAGACGCACGCGGGACGCGGCCTCGTCCATGAGGTCGATGGCCTTGTCCGGCAGGAAGCGGTCGGTGATGTACCGCGACGAGAGCTCGGCCGACGCCTTCACCGCGTCGTCGCTGATCGCGACCTTGTGGTGGTCCTCGTACCGGGAGCGGATGCCCATGAGGATCGCGATGGTCTCCTCGATCGTCGGCTCCTCGACCATGACCGGCTGGAAGCGGCGCTCGAGCGCCGCGTCGCGCTCGATGTACTTGCGGAACTCGTCGAGCGTCGTCGCGCCGATGCACTGCAGCTCGCCGCGCGCGAGGGACGGCTTGAGGATGTTCGCCGCGTCGACGGCGCCCTCGGCCGCGCCCGCGCCGACGAGCGTGTGCAGCTCGTCGATGAAGAGGATGACGTCGTGCGCGTGGCGAAGCTCCTCGATGATCTTCTTGAGACGCTCCTCGAACTCACCGCGGTACTTCGTGCCCGCGACGAGTGAGCCGATGTCCAGCGTGAGGACGCGCTTGCCCTGCAGCGTCTCGGGCACGTCGCCCTTCACGATGCGGTGCGCGAGACCCTCCGCGATGGCGGTCTTGCCGACGCCGGGCTCGCCGATGAGCGCGGGGTTGTTCTTCGTCCGGCGGCTGAGGATCTGGATGACGCGCTCGATCTCCTTCTCGCGTCCGATGACCGGATCGAGCTGCTGCGCCTTCGCCATCGCCGTGAGATTCACGCCGAGCTGGTCGAGCGTCGGCGTCTTCGATTGCGAGGCCTTGCCCCCCGCCGTCGCGGTCTCCGCGGTGGCGGGGTGCTGCTGGCCGAGCGTCGCGATGACCTGGTGGCGCACCTTCTCGAGCGATACGCCGAGCGATTCGAGGACGCCCGACGCGATCCCCTCGCCCTCGCGCACGAGACCGAGGAGCAGGTGTTCGGTACCGACGTGGCTGTGACCGAGCTTGCGGGCCTCGTCGATCGCCAGCTCGATCACCTTCTTGGTGCGCGGCGAGAGCGTGATCTCGCTCGGCGAGGTCGTCGAATCGCCGCGTCCGATGATGAACTCGACGGCGGTGCGCACCTTTGAGAGCTCGACGCCGAGCGAATCGAGGACGCGCGCCGCGACGCCTTCGCCCTCGCGCACGAGACCCAGCAGGAGATGCTCGGTCCCTATGTAGTTGTGGTTGAACCGGATGGCCTCGTCCTGGGCAAGCGCGAGGACCCTCTTCGCCCGATCGTTAAAGCGGTCGAACGGACCCATCAGTGCACCTTTGTCCTATATATCGGACGAGCCCTCATCTGGTTCCGATTATACGTTCGGTCTGATACGCGGACGCTCATCGGACAGTGTTTAGGCGCTGTCGGCGAGTCGAGCGGACAGGCTCAGGCGCCTGCGCTCCGTGTCGATACTGACGATCTTGACCGGCAGTCTGTCGTTCACCCGCACGACCTCGTTCGGATCGGCGACGTGATGTGCGGCAAGCTCACTGACGTGAATGAGTCCTTCGACACCTTCGGCGACCTTTGCGAACGCACCGTATGGCATGACGCGCGTGACGCTCGCCTCGATCGTCTGGCCCACCTGCACTGCCTCGACGAAGCTCGCCCACGGGTCGTCTGCGAGCCGCTTGATCGAGAGGCTGATGCGCTGGCGGTCGCGATCGATGCCCACGACCATGACCCGCACCTTCTGACCGACACGGAATAGCGACGTGGGCTCGACGCCCTTGTCCCAGGTTATCTCGGAACGGTGCACCAGACCGTCCGCGACGCCGACGTCGACGAAGATGCCGTATGAGGCGACGCTCGCGACGGTCCCCTCGAGGACATCGCCGTCGTTCAATTGCGCTGCACCCTGTGCCTTCCGCTCACGACGGAGCTGTTGGGTCGCTGCCTTCTCGGAGAGGATGAGCCGGTCACGCTTCGCGTCTGCTTCGAGCACGCGCAGCCGGAGACGTTTCCCGACCAGCGCGCGCACTGGCTCGGGGACACTCGCTTCGCTCGTGTCGATCGCTCCGACGGATCCGAGCTGCGAGAGCGGGACGAAGCCGCGCATGCCGACATCGACGACGACACCACCTCGGTTCGCGTCGATCACCGGCGCGTCGACGATCTCCCCAGAATGGACGAGCTCCTCCATACGCGACCACGGACGCCGATCGCGAGTGCGCCTGAGGGAGAGAACGACTCGGCCGTCCGGGCCCTCAGGGTGGACGACCGTCGCCACGACGCGATCGCCGACGCGCAGTTCGTCAGCACCGCCGCTCTCGCGCAGCGGAATGACACCCGCCGGCCGATCACCGAGGTCGATCGTCGCCTCGTCACCGCCGATGTCGGCGACGGTCCCCTCGACGGTCTCGCCGCGCCGCAGGGGCCGTAGCGCGACATCGGCGGTCTCAGATGCGAGGAGGTCCTCCATCGTTTCGGGATCGATCGACACGGCCAGGCAGGCGGCAGAGGGCGTGCCACTACACTCCCTCAAACCGGACTGAGGAGGGCACCGTCAACCCGACGGCGCGCTGGCCGGAGCGGCTCGAGCATCTCGCGACGCTCCTTCGAGCGGATGCCATGGCTGTCGTCTCGCAGTCCGGACCCTCCACGATCTTCACGTACCGCATCAGCGAGCCCGTCGATTGGCTCGCCGCCCTCGGCGCAGACGCCTTCGATCGTGCCGACCGTGGCCCATTCGTTACACCGATCGCCGCCGGACGCTGGCGTCCCGGCGCGGGCTTCGCCGTCGTCGCGCCGATGGATCTCTGGAGCGGCCGCGCGATCCTCTGCGGCCTGCGTCAGGAGATCGCCTTCGACGCGCTCGACGCCGCAGCCGCCGTCGGCGGGGCGCGCCTCCTTGAGATGAGCGCACTCGAAGGCCGAGCGCTCGCGGAGACGCTTCGTCAGAGCGCCGCGCTCGAGGAGCGCCTGCACGTGCTATCGGGCATCGGCGACGAGCTCGCGCACGCGCGTGACGCGACGGCCCTGCTGGCACGCGCGGCACAAGAGGTGGCGCAGCGGATGGGCGCAGGTGCGGCATCGATCATGGTCGTCGAGGGCGACGAGCTCCGTCTGCGAGCGTCGGTCGGTCTGCCGACCGACGTCCCCGTGGGACAACCCCAACGCATCGGTGAAGGCATCGCCGGATACGTCGCGGCGAGCGGCGAGAAGATCGTGCTGCGCGGCCGCGTCGACGACGTGCGCTTCCGCGGCACCGATCCAGACGCCGGCGAATCGGTGAGCGTGCCCCTGCACGAGGGCGGCGAGGTCCTCGGGGTGCTCAGCGTGAAACGGCCCGGGGCGGCCGACACGTTCGCGGACAGGCACGAGCTTCTCGAGGCGGTCGCGAACGATCTCGGTCGCGCGCTGCGCGCCATGAACGTCATCTCGGACCTCGAGCGTGAGCGGGCGCGCGCGCATGAGGAGGCGGGGATCGCCCGCGCCGTCGCAGCGCGCCAGACGGCGGCAGCCCTGCGCGGAACCCTTGCGCTCGGCCACCACGCGGTGGCGATGCGCGATCGTGCCGGGCGGCTCGTCGCCGTCGAGTCGGTCAACGGCGACGACGACTGCCGTCAGCGCGCGATCGACGCGAGCGCGCGCGCTGAGCCTGACGACATCGCCGGCACGCGTGTCGGCTTCGCCCGCCACGGCGGCGCGTACCAGGCCGAGGAGGGCGAGATCGCGCAGCGCACGGCCGACACCCTGGCGCTGCTCGGCCGCGGTCTCCAGACGGAGCACTCGGAAGGGCTTCGGGTGCTCGCCGTCGAGGACCATCCGGTGATGCGCCTCGGCGTGCGAGCGATGCTCGAGCGCGAGGGTTTCATCGTCGTGGCCGCGACCGCCACCTGCGCCGAGGCCCTCGGGTCGCTGGCCGAGGCACGTGCCGACGTCGTGCTCCTCGACCTGAACCTGCCCGACGCGAGCGGCACCGAGGCGGTCATACGGGTGCGGGAGGCGGCGCCCGCCGTACCCATCGTGGTGTTCAGCGTCGAGAAGACGCCCGCGCTCATCCGTGCTGTCGTGCGTGCCGGCGCGAACGGGTACGTCCTGAAGGACGCGCCGATCGCACGAGTGGTGGCCGCGCTGCACGCGGCCGCAGCGGGGCTCGTCGCGATGGGGCCGGATGAGGCCGCGCTGATGGCCGGTCCTATGCCGGAAGAGCGGATACACACGAACGGGGATGAGCGCGCTGCGCCGATACCCGAAACGGTCAACCTGGGTGGCGAGGCGACGCACGAGCCGCTGACGCCGCGCGAGCTCGAGCTCCTGCGCTACATGGCGGAGGGCTATACCAACAAGGAAGTCGCGCGCGCGATGGTCCTCGCCGAGGACACCGTGAAGAAGGCGGTGCAGACGCTCATCGCGAAACTCGGCGCCGCAGACCGCACGCACGCCGTCGTCCTCGCGCTGCGCAATCGACTGATCGAATAAACACTCCGTCCACAGTCCATCCACAAGCACGGGTGGGTATGGCACGGCCGTGTGCCTCTGCTAGAGGTCACCTGCCGAGCTAAAGGTTTCGGCACGAACGGGTATTCGAAATGTGCCTGACCGGGGATTAACTCGCTCGGCCGTCAGCGGCACAGTCAGTCGACCGCGGCGCCCTGAGGGGCCAGTTCCGCAAGGAGCTGGGGTGGGACGCAGCGGAGGCGGAGGGGGACTGGCGTGGACACGGCCCAGCTGTGGGCGCGTTGTCGGTCGGGCGACGCGTCGGCGCGCGGGGCGCTCATCGAGCGCTACTGGGTCCTTGCCCGCGCACTCGCGAAGCGCATCCGCCTCGTGAACAGCCCGCTCGCCGAAGACGACGACTTGGCGTCGGCGGCCGTCCTGGGACTCATCGACGCGGTCGACCGCTTCGAGCCCGGCCGCGGCGTCCCCTTCGAGGCGTACGCGAGCCTGCGCATCCGCGGGGCGATCATCGACGAGCTCCGCCGCACCGGCGAGCGCTCGCGTTCGGCTGGGGATCCCCATCTCCAGCCGCGGATGCTGTCGCTCGATGGCCTCGTTGAGGACGATTGGGTCGCCTTCCTGGCGACCGACGACGGCGTCGACGCACGCTTCGACGCGGACGACCTGCGCCGGCGCGTCGAGCGCGCGCTCGAGTTGCTGCCGCCGCGTCAGCGCGAGGTGCTCGCGCGTTACTACGCCGAGTCGATGACGCTCCGTGAGGCCGGCGCTCGCATGGGCATAAGCGAAGCCCGCGCGTGCCAGCTGCACGGCCGCGCGATCTTCAACCTTCGTCGTGCGCTATCCGTTCGTCTGCCGCGCGTGACGGTCGCGACCGCGTCCGCCGCCTAGCAGACGCAGGTGGGGAGGCAGGCGGGGATCCGCCTGCCTCATGCGTTCAGTTACGGGCCGTGATCGCCGAGCTGACCGCGGATCACGCCGTTCGGGCAGTTCGGCACGGTGTGCACGTTCACGTAGTACGCGGAAGTATTCGCACGCAGCGCCGCGAGCAGGAGTGGGTTTGTGAACGAACCTGTCGCGATGACGCCCTGCTCATTCCCGGCGACCCCCGCGAGGGGCTGGACCGCGGGTCCGGCGACGCCGGGCGGTCCGATGTGGATGTGCGCCAGTGATGTCGTGCCCGGCAGATTGTTCGCGACGATCCGGTAGGAGACGGTTCCGGTCGCTTCGTCGGTAACGTGGAAGACCGCGAGGCCGCGCGCCGAGTTCGATATGCCCGCGCACGCTCCCGTCTCCTCGTCAGTGCTGAGCACGGCCACGAACGTCGAAGGCGCGGGCTGGTCCGCACGTGCGGTGGCGCCCATGCCGGCGAATGCGAGAAGCGCGCCGCTGAATGCGATGGCGATCGTGCGCATGACGATTCCTCCCCTACGTAGCTATGGTCCCTTCACCCTACGGCGCGTCGTCACTCGCGGATCAGATCGCATTGCTCGTCCTGACGCAGGTCGCTGATCCGCACCGGGCCATGAGAGAGCTCGTCCGTCCGCCGTACAGAGCGACCGAGCGCCGTGAGTAGCCCCGCCAGACGCGTGCGCGGGAGCGCGATGACCTCGTCGAACAACGGATGCGCGATCGTGCTGAACGAGACGCGGCCATCGCGCGTCATCGGCGACTCGTCCGCGAGTGCCGCGAGACGTTCGTACTTCCACCACACGTACCGCTCGCGGGGTGCCGCCTCTGAGATCGACAGCCGGCGCGCGCCGGCGCCACCCTCGATACGTGCGTCGCCGAGGAGCGATCCGAGGATGATCTGCACCTGCGCTTCGTCCGGCACAAGGCGTCGGCGGATACGTGACGGATGCTCCCCCACGTCATCGGTTCGACCCTGGCTTGCGGGCAGCGTGGATAACTCGGCCGTCCTGAACCGCTAGCGCTGGACCGCTAGCGCCGAACGGGCAGCTTCTCTCCCGCGACCGCGAGGACGAGACGCGGCCCGTGCGCAGTCAGCCACGCATTCAGAAGCGCGTTGCGCCCGACGCGCGCGAGCGGCTCTTCCGGTCCGCATAGTCCCGCGCGCCAGCGCCCGATCCAGTGCGCGATGCCGAATGCCGAGCGGCGGAGCAGCAGCTCCGGGATCGCCGCGGCCTCCGTCGGGTCCAGTGGCAGCGCGCGACGGTAGCCGCCAATGAGCGCGTCGAGCACCGCCCATCGATCCGCCTCGGGAGTGCGAACGATCGTGATGTAGATCGCGCACGCCAGGTCCGCTGCGCGCATGTCGCCTTCGGCGAATTCGAAGTCGAGCACTCCCGTCACGACATCGTTCTGTAAGAGGACGTTGATGTACCCGAAGTCGCCGTGAACGATCTGCCGCGGGAGCGAGGCGGCAAGCGCGTCCCGCACCTCG
>Ga0209157_1001415_pt1 | contig 19983 bp, 16 predicted proteins | sample GraSoiAngelo_135_FD_185892 | JGI IMG/M metagenome (GOLD analysis project Ga0209157, IMG submission 185892) | Grasslands soil microbial communities from the Angelo Coastal Reserve, California, USA - 14_0929_05_40cm (SPAdes) (version 2) | ecosystem: Environmental > Terrestrial > Soil > Grasslands ...
CATCGGCTTCACCCTGCGCCAGCCGATTGTTCGGACGCTCAGCCAGGAGTTTGCCCTGGCCGTGACCGGCGAGTATCTTTACAACAAGACTACGCTGTCGGGACAACCCTTTGAATTTGTCCCCGGGATGAGGAACGGCGTGGGGAATGTCGCCGCCTTGCGCTTTATCCAGGAGTGGGTCTCGCGGTCCCAGACGACGGTGATCGCGGCCCGGTCACGATTTACGGTGGGCCTCGACCTGTTGGACGCGACGGTTAACTCCGGTCCAGTGGCGGACGGGCAATTCTTCGCGTGGCTGGGCCAAGTGCAAGGAGTCCAGCGGCTAGATCAGTGGTGGGGGCTGCAATTGCTCGGTCGAATGGACCTTCAACTGGCCAATGATCGGCTCTTTCCACTCGAACAGGTGCCGGTCGGCGGACGGTTCAGCGTACGAGGGTACAGGGAAAACTCCCTCATTCGGGACAATGCGTTCCTGGCCTCAGTGGAGTCACGCTTCCCGTTGCTCCGCTCAGCCGATGGGGAGGAAATTCTTCAACTGGCGCAGTTCATCGACTTTGGCCGGGCCTGGACCGCAAAAGGCCCGACCCCTGATCCCCAGACGTTGGCCAGCGTCGGGGCGGGGCTCCGGTGGAGCATTCTCCCGAAGGATCGCGCGCACTTCGAGGTCTATTGGGGGCAACAACTGAACCATTTCCGAACCGGAGAAGGCAACATGCAGGACCACGGCGTGCATCTGCAACTGGTCGCTGAGGTGTTTTAGGAGGATGTTGCAAAAGGTAAACGGCGCGGAGCGACCAGAGGGATTCCCTTGCTCCCGGAGCGTGCACGATCAGAAGAGAATGTACAGGACAACCAGGGAGTTCCTGTGCTCCCGCAGCGCGCGGCCTCAGAAGGGGAAGAACAAGAGGTAGCCAGACTGCCCTTTGTGCTCGCAGAGCCCCCACGATGAAACGGTGGTCGCTCGATGCGCGCAGTAAAGGGCAGTCAGGCCACCCTTCCAAAAGCGAGTGAAGAAAGGAAGAAGCGACGGCCGCAGTTGGAACTCCCTGGTCGCCCTGCTACAGGTGGAGGATGTCAGAGCAAGAGGTGCCGGGGCACCTGTTGCGGTCAGAATGCAAGGGATCGATGACGACCGCAGTGGGGATCGTCCAGCCTGCCTTGACAGGAAGGCTGAAGAGGCGCTCGGTGGCCTTTTGAACATCCTGGACTGTGGAGGAAGAGGAAAGGGCAGCCTGCCTGCCCTTTGTGCTCGCAGAGCCCCCACGATGAGGCTGTGGTCGCTCGATACGCGCAGTAAAGGGCAGTCAGGCCACCCTTGCAAGAGCGAGTGAAGAAATAATGAAAAAGCAAAGGAACACCATGAACGCGTATCACCAACGGAGGCAACGGCGGATCATATCCCGGCTCTGTGTCGCTCTTGGGTCTCTCGTCCTCTTGCTGACTGGCCCTGGCTCTGTCGCGAGCACGGTCTCTTCAGCACCCTCATCGTCTGAGTCTCCCATGCAACAGGGAGGGCAGTCCTTCCAACGAGGATCTTTCGAACAGGCGGTGCTCAAGTGGAAGGAAGCGGCCCTGGCCTACGAGCGGGAGGGCAAGATCGTTGAACAAGGGCAGGCGCTCATGCAGCTCTCGCAAGCCTATCAGGCGCTCGGCCAACACAGGAAAGCCTTGGAGAGTTTGGAATTGGCGCTGGCGCTGGCCCGACAGTCGGATGATCGGCGGCAGTTCGCCCTCATCATGGCCCAGCTTGGGCAGGTCTATCTGTCGTCGGGACAGTTGGAGGCTGCCTCTCAGATGCTCCACGAGGCCCTCGGGCTTGCAAATGGGTTGGGCAATGCCGGGCTCTCGGCGGTCATCCTGAATGATCTCGGCATTCTCCTGGCGTCTCAACAACAGTATGCCGACGCCCTCAAGACTTATGAAGAGAGTCTGTCTCTCGCGGAAACCGTAAGGAACCGCCCCTTGGCGGTCCGGGCGCGGATCAATATGGCGAAGGCGACTCTCCAGCTTGGTCGGTACCAGGACGCCAAAGACTGGCTGGACCTGGTCGTGAGCCAGCTCCAGGAATTGGACGAATCACATGACAAGGCCTATGCCCTGATCAACATTGGCATGGGCTATCAGGATCTTCGTGGTCATCTTGGGAAACTTGATGAGGTTCTGTTGTTGGAGTCCGCCAAGCTCTTTCGTGAGGCGACCAACGTGGCTCAGCACCTCGGAGACCCTCGAGCTGCCTCCTACGCCTGGGGCTATCTGGGGCGCCTTTACGAAGCGGAACGCCGCTATCAGGAGGCTCTGCCTCTCACCAATCGGGCGGTCTTCTCGGCCCAGTTGGCCAACGCGCCTGAATCGCTCTATCGGTGGCAGTGGCAGACAGGACGGTTGCTCACCGCGCTAGGACAACTGGATGACGCGATTTCAGCTTATAGCCTGGCGGTCGAGACTCTGCAGCCCATCCGCCAGGAAGTTGCGCTGGGCTCCGAGGGTCTCCATTCCTCGTTCCGGGAGACCATCAGGCCATTGTACTTCGAGCTGGCGGATCTCCTCCTGCAACGAGCTGCCTTGACAGAGGGACAGCAATACTCCGAACCCTATCTTCTCAGAGCGCGTGAGGTCGTGGAGTTGCTCAAGGCCGCCGAGCTCCGTGACTACTTCCGCGATGAATGCGTCGATGCCCTCCAGGGTCATATCGAGAAGCTGGATCTTCTCTCCAAGACGACCGCGGTCCTCTACCCGATCCTCTTTGCGGATCGTACGGAATTGCTGGTGAGCTTGCCGAACGGAATGGCGCGCGTGACCGTGCCTGTGACCGCCGAACGACTCACGCAGGAGGTCCGGGCCTTTCGCCGCCTGCTGGAGAAGCGCACCACGCGCGAATACCTGCCGCATGCGCAGCAACTCTATAATTGGCTCATTCGTCCTCTGGAGCCGAGTCTGGCAGCCTTCCCCATAGACACCCTGGTTGTGGTGCCGGACGGCTCCCTGCGGACGATCCCGCTTTCGGCCCTGCACGATGGGAAGCAGTTTCTGATCAGCAAATACGCGGTCGCAACGACGCCTGGTCTCAATCTAACGGATCCCCGTCCGCTTCGGCGGACCCGCCTCAAAGTTCTCTCCGCCGGCCTGACCGAAGGGGTCCAAGGATTTCCGCCCCTGCCAAATGTCGCGCTGGAGCTGCGAGCCCTTGAGGCCTTGTATGGAAGGCGTCCGCTCCTGAACCAAGCTTTCCTCTCCTCCAGCCTGGAGAAAGAGATGCGGGAGCAGCCCTTCACCATTGTGCACATTGCTACGCACGGCAAATTCGAAAGCCGCGTCGAGGATACCTTTCTCCTGACCTTTGACGACAAGTTGACGATGAACCGGTTGAGCCAAGTAGTGGGATTTTTCCGTTTCCGGGACGAACCGCTGGAATTACTGACCTTGAGCGCCTGCGAGACCGCGGTCGGCGATGATCGGGCCGCGCTGGGACTGGCTGGTGTCGCGATCAAAGCCGGAGCTCGCAGCGCCCTGGCTACGCTCTGGTTCATCAATGACGAAGCCTCCTCTCGGCTGGTGGTGGAGTTTTACCAGCAGCTTCAGAAGGATCCCTCGGCGTCCAAGGCTGTCGCGCTTCAGCGGGCGCAGGTGACGCTCATTCAGGACCTCGCCTATCGGCATCCGGGCTATTGGGCGCCGTTTCTTCTTCTGAATAATTGGTTATAGTCTTGTGGTCCCTCGTGCACCCTACCAAACTGCTCCGCTCCATGCCGGTGATCGGCCTGCTGGCGGGGCTTCTCGTCGGACTCAGCATCCTCGGCATCCGAGAAACAGGCCTCTTTGAATCTCTTGAGTTGAAAGTCTATGACTGGCTCGTCCGATCACGGCCCGAGCCTGGTGGGCCTGATCCCCGCATTGTCCTCATCACGATCACCGAAGAAGACATTCGTCGCCAAGGACAGTGGCCTATCTCGGACGCGACCATGGCGACGGTGTTGGACCGACTCGTGCAGTACCAGCCGCGCGCCATCGGGTTGGACATCTATCGGGATATCGAAGTCCCGCCGGGCCGCGAGAAACTGGATGCCCTGCTCGCCAGACATCACCACATCATTGGGGTCACGAAGGTCGGGGGAGGGGATCAGCCCACGATCCCTCCGCCACCGGTCCTGGACAGCGCTGAGCGAGTCGGCTTCAGCGAAATGCTCGTGGACGCTGATGGGATTGTGCGCCGCGGCCTGTTGTATCAGGAGTCTGAGGGCCAGGTCCTCTCCGCCTTTGGCTTACGACTGGCGCTGCTCTATCTCGACGCCGAAGGAATTCATCCGAATTTAGACTCTGCCGATCCTCGGAAGCTGCGGCTTGGACCGACGACCCTGGAGCGGTTTGAAGCCTCGGACGGAGGCTACGTCCGCGCCGATGCAGGTGGGTACCAGATTCTGCTGGATTTCAAGGGCGGACGACCCAAGCCCGCGACCTCCTCCCTGACGGCCCTCCTGTCTGGGCAGGTTGATCCCCACGCCATCACCGGCAAAGTCGTGCTAATCGGCGTGATGGCCGACAGTGTGCCGGACGATCTCTACACACCCGATGGCTTCATGCGAGGGGTTGAGTTGCATGGGCAGATCGTCAGTCAATTGCTCAGAACGGCACTCGATGGCGACGCCCCGATTGCCACGACCAGCGAGCTTCAGGAGATCTTCTACATCCTGCTATGGGGCCTGTTGGGCGGGACCATCGGTCTCTGGTGCCGATCCACCTGGCGTTTTGTGCTTTGGGTCGGAGGCGGCCTTCTGCTTGTCGGCTTCACGGCGGCCTTCGCCTTTTGGCAAGACTGGTGGATTCCCTCTGTCCCGCCGACTCTGGCTTGGGTCCTCTCGGCCTCCCTCGTCACAACCACGGCCTTGGCTCAGGAACGGAAGGAGCGGGCCCTGCTGATGCAGCTCTTTTCCCGCTACGTCTCTCCTGAGGTGGCAGAGGCGATTTGGGAGCAGCGGGATCAATTTCTGGAGGGTGGCCGGCCTCGCCCGCAAAAGATGATCGCGACCGTGCTGTTCTCCGACCTCAAAGGCTACACCTCCGCCGCGGAGAAGCTGGAACCTCGGGCTCTCATGGACTGGATGAATTCGTATTTGGAAACGATGGCGCAAGTGATCATCGAGCACGGAGGCGTGATTGATGACTATGCCGGGGACGGGATCAAGGCCAACTTTGGGGTTCCGCTCCCCAGGAGTACCGATTTGGAGATCAGTCAGGATGCCGTCAACGCGGTGCGCTGCGCCCTCGCCATGGAGCAGGAGTTGCGCCGGTTAAACGAACGTTGGCTGGCTCAAGATCTTCCGACCGTCGGGATGCGGATCGGCATCGGCACTGGCCCGGTAGTGGCAGGCAGTTTAGGCAGTGCCCAGCGGTTGAAGTACACGACGGTCGGCGATACCGTGAATATCGCCGCGCGGTTGGAGAGTCTGGACAAGGACCAGCTTGCTCCTACAGGCCAGGCTACCCACTGTCGCATCCTCACTGACGAGACGACGCTTCGCTATCTCGGTGGCCGATTCGAAACGCAACTGATCGGAGAGATGAGCCTCAAAGGGAAAGAACGTCCCCTCATCACCTACCGAATTCTGGGCCAGGTCAGCGCTCCTGCTCCAGAGCGCCACCCGGCTTGACGCTATACCAATCCTCAGTGGGCCAGTGCGGAAGCCGACACGACCCGGCTAGGAGCCAGCCGTTTGGCAAAGCCGGCCGGCTGGTTGATGATGAGAAATCCCTGCTCCATGGAAATCAGTCCTTCCGCTTGCCACAGGCTGAGCTGTTTGTTGATGCTCTCCCGTGACGTGCCGACCAAGTTGCCCAATTCTTGCTGGTAGAGCTGGACGTTGATCCGGATTCCACGCGGCGTTTGGACGCCGTAGGCCTTTGCCAACTTCCAGAGTTGCTTGGCTAGGCGCAGGGACAGCGGGAGGCACGAAATCTCCTGCGCGAGTTCATTTGCCCGCCGAAGCCTCGTGCACAGGATCTGGAGCAGCTTCGTTGCGGTTTCCTGGCACGTCTCCACCAGGGTTAAAAACTCCTGCCGATCCATGACCTCCAACTCGGTTGTCTCCAGGGCGGTCGTGGTGGCCTGGTGTTCTGTCCCTTCCAGGGCCGCCATTTCTCCGAATACGTCTCCAGGGCCAAGGATGTCGAAGATGATCTCCCTCCCATCCTCCCATGGAACACTCACTTTGACCTTGCCGCTTCGCACGACAAAGACCTCAGTGGCCGGGTCCCCTTTGTTGAAGATCATCTCTCTCGCGGGGATCTTTCTGACTCCGACGCGGACCGCCGGTCGTTCTCGCTCGGGGATCGCAAGCGCGGAAAATAGATAGCAGGCATCCTGGGCGCTGCCGACCTTGCTAGCAGCTAGCTCGTCATGGGTGGAACGTGTCGTAGGCATGAGACTCCTCCTGGCCTGTGTACAGGCCACTGTTGAGCTTCAGCCGTCTCGTCCCGCCACCCCTCAGGGAGGGCCGCCTCTGGTCAAGCCTGTCCTCCGGCGTCCGTGACGAGACGATGAAGGTTGCCATGGTTAGGCGACGAACTGATCGTTCAGGATCACGTGTCGATCCACAGCCCTCTCGATCACAGACAGTACCTTGTCCGTCGAAACCGGTTTCACCAGGTAGTCCAGCACCCCCTGTCGCATCAGGGAGTTGGCTAACTCGACGTCCGGGTAGCCGGTCAACACCACAATCGGCACGGACGGATACTGAGTTCGAAAATATGCAATGGCTTCGGTGCCGTTGATCTTCGGCATCCGGATATCGCACAGGATGCTGTCGACCATGAGCGGATTGTCGCCTTCGTTGAGCTTCTTGATCGCCTGGTCTCCGTCGTCGGCCTCTACCACCTCGTAGCCGGCCTTGGTCAGTCGCTCCCTAATCGGCTTTCGGACTCCTGCGTCATCATCCACCACCAGGACCCGTCCAAGCCTTCCACTCGCGCGTAGTTCAAACATTGGGCACCTCCTGTTTAATTTGAGAATTGTGCACCGGAAATGTGATGGTAAAAGTGGTCCCTATCCCTTCCTCGCTCTCGACGCTGATCTTTCCCCCGTACTTGGCCACGATCGTGTACACGATGCTTAGTCCCAGGCCGGTCCCCTTCCCCTGCTCTTTGGTCGTGAAGAAGGGATCGAAGATCCTGTGCAACTGCTCCTTGGGAATTCCGCATCCGGCATCTGAGATCGAAGCGACAACCGATCCGCCTTGGAGACGCGTGGCCAGCGTCAACTTCCCCTTTCCCTTCATCGCCTGGACGGCATTGCTGATCAGGTTGATGAACACCTGGTCGATCTCAGCCCGGTGGGCGCGAATGGCCGGCAGCGGCTGAGACTCTGTCACCACCTCCACCCCTCCGAAGTCTGGACCCCGCCGCACCATCCTGAGCGCTTCTCTGAGCCGGTCGTTGAGATCAATCTCGCTCTCCCCGTCATGAACGGTCGGTCGGGCATAGCTGACAAAATCGCGCACGACCGTGGCGATGTGTTGCGAGTAACAGACGATATCCAGCGCAAACTCCTTGATTTTCTCCGGCGAGGTCTCTTCCAAGATGATCTCGGCCATCCCCAAGATCGCTTGCGCCGGATTATTGACCTCATGAGCCATGCCGGAGATCAGTGTGCCGAGACTGGCCAGCCGTTCGGCTTGCACAAGCTGGTCCTGCAGTTGTTTTTCCTCGGTGACGTCCCAGATCACGAGGCCGGTCTGCGGCCGCTCGCTTCCGCGAATGGCCACCGGGAAGAGGCGATATCGGTACACCCGCTTCTGGTTCTGAAATTCCCGGTCCTGTTGCCAGTATCCGCTTTCAGCCGCATGGGGCTTGAGCCCTTGCATCAACCGGCTGCGTCGGGCCTCCGCCATTGGCAGTACCTCAGACACTGAGAGGCCTACCAGCATGTCGCGCCCTTCTCCGAAGTATTGGCAGCCCAACGCGTTGCTATAGACGATCCGCTCATCCTCATTCGCGATGAGGATGGCGCCTGGCAGGCTGGCCAGGATTTTCTCGGTTTCATCGTAGGCCTGCCGCAACGCCTGATCCGCTTTTTTACGCCCTTCCTCGACTCCGATGGCCGAGGCCAAAATCCCGATGAATTTCTTGTCACCTTCGCTCGGGATGAAGTCCCTCTGATAGACGACGCAGAGGGCACCGACATAGCGGTCCTCACGCCTGACCGCCTGGCCGAAATAGGTGTGCAGGTTGTAGGGGATGACGTTGGGATCCGTCAGAGCGTAAGACGTATCCTGAAGATGGCGCACCAACAGAGGGTAGTTGCCCCCTTGCTTGATCACGTCGCAGCAGATATGGCCGTTCGGCTTGTCCACCGGGTTGAAGCCCGGCGGCGTATGCCATTGCCCAATCGAGTGGAGCAGCTCTCCGTCCAGATAACTATAGAGTGCGCAGGTTCCGCCCAGGAGTTCTCCGCAGAGCGCGGTCAGGCGGTTGATGTTCTCGTTCGGGTCTTTGCCAAAGGTCAACAGACACTCATTGATCTTGGCCAATCGTTCTGCATGCCGTTTGCGTTTGACGAACTGACCGATTTGGCCGCCTATGGCCGCCATCATCTCGATCTGCTCGTCGTCCGGCGGGCGGACCTCTCGACTGAGAAACTCGATCACGCCGAGGATTTGGTCCCCCAGCAGAATTGGGAAGCCAGTCGCCCCACGCAACCCTGCCTTCAGCGCAATGGCCTCCCGCGGGAAATTGTTGTCCTCGTGTACGTTCGTGATCCAGGCTGGCTTGCCGCTGGTCCAGACCCGGCCCGGTAGACCATCACCAGGCGAAAACGTGAAGTCTCGACTGACCGACGCAAACTCGGCGAACTCCGCCGATGCCCCGTACCAGCAGTCGATGCACCGCAACGCATTGGCTTCTCGGTCCATGTCCCACAGCGCCCCAAAATCCCAGCCAAGGCATTCGCATAATGCTCGCAGGATCTTGGGTGCGGCCTCCCACAGCGTGGCCGATTCCTCCAGGGCTCGCATCGTGGCATACTGGGCGCGTAGACGCTGTTCCGCCCGCTTGCGGTCGGTGATGCATTGCAGCGAACCGGCCATGCGCAGCAAGTTTCCTGCTTCGTCCCAGATTGCTTGACCTCGGGATCGGAACCAGCGGTACTCTCCATGCTTGGTGCGCAGCCGGTACTCCACATCGTAGGGCTCTTGGCGTTCAATGTGGGCGGAGAGGGCCGAGAAGACGCGTTCCGTATCGTCTGGGTGCAGCAGCGCGATCAAGCTCCCCAGCACGTTCTCGAATTCCTGCTCTTCGAAGCCCAGCATTGCTTTGCATCGCGGGGAATACCACACCGGGGTATGGAGAGAGGACCAGGGCTCGCCGGGCAGAGGCCGTCCATCCCACAGTCCGTCGCTGGAACCCTGCACTGCTAATTCCAGGCGCTCCTCGCTTGCCCGTAACTGCTGCTCCACTTTCTTGCGTTCGGTGATGTCTTCCGCGATCCCGGTGATACGGTACACGTGACCTGACGCGTCGCGAATCGGAAAGGCTCGATCCCAAATCCAGCGGATCGAACCGTTCGGCCTCACGATCCGATACTCCTCGTCGTACGTTCCGGTAACCTGTTTGGTCAGAGCAGCCTGGAGGATTCTTTCCCGGTCATCGGGATGAATGGCCTCAAGCCAGGAACGTGGCGAGGCGTACAGGCTTTCGCAGGTGCGGCCCCAGATGCCCTCGTAGCCGGGGCTGATGTACATGATCCGGTTCTTCTCAGGATCGCTCATCCAGAACACTTCCTGGATGTTCTCTGCCAATTGGCGGAAGCGCTCCTGGCTCTCACGCAAGGCTTCCTCCGCCCGCTTGCGTTCAGTGATGTCGCGTATGATGCCGCTGTAGAAGATCCCACTGGGGGTCTTCCACGTGCCGAGGGACAGTTCCAGGGGGAATTCGCTCCCGTTCTTCCGCAACCCATGCAGTTCCATCGTTTTCCCAATGATTCGTGCCTCTCCTGTTGCCCTGAGCCGGTCCAGTCCCTTTTGATGAGCCTCTCGGTATCGAGCCGGCATGATAAGGGTTAGCGGCTGGCCCAGTGCGTCTTCTTCCGTATGGCCGAAGAGCAGTTGCGCGGCCCTGTTCCAGGACATGATCAGGCCGCGGTGGTCGGCGAGGACAATCGCGTCGGAAGCCGACTCCACGACGGCACGGAACTGTTCTTTGGCTTCGCTCAATTGGCGTTCGACGTACTCCGCCCTGTTCGAGAAATGGTTGACCTCCACCGCGCGACGCAGGACGGCCGTGAGTTCTTTTGTGTCGTAGGGCCTGGCCAGGCAGGCGAAGGCGTCTCGCAGGAGGACCCCGATCTTATGCTCGACCGTCGAGTCCCCAGTGAGCACAATAATCGGGAGCTTGGGGTCCAACTCCTTTATGGCCTTCAAGAGGGACAGTCCATCAGGATTCGCCAATTGAATATTCAGCAGCGCGGCCCCGTACCGTTCCTCCTTGACCTGTTGAATCACTTCCGCGCCGTGACCCACGGCGGTGACCCTGTATCCTTCCTGGGTCAGCAAGTCAGTCAGCGTATCGCCGATGTCCCGGTCATCGTCTATGATTAGAATCATGGGGGAAGTCGGGAGCAGGGCATCCCCGCCTTGCCTCGACTCCATTAAAGGCTTGGACCTTTCCTGGATGGCCAGTTCAGCCTGGTTTGAACAGATCCGAGGCATAAGCCACCTCCTCGCCCCGCAGAAGCTCGCGGCAGGATCTTGCCTATTAGGGAATCTGTCGCGAACTTTCTTTCCTCTTCTGCATTACAAGCCCTTGCTGTCTCCGAGCATCAGTGCTACGACCCAGCTATAGACCCATCCGACCAGCATGAATCCGACCAGCATCATGAGCACCAACATCAATCGTCCCTCCATCCTTCCGGTTCCTTTGATCGCTTCGACTGTGCGCAGAGAGACATATCGCAATCTGGATGCCATCCCGGCCCCTCGGACGCTGCAGCCGTGATTCCCTTGACTGACGTGGCGTTTGCCAAGGTTCTCGATGAAGAGAACCTGTGCTGGGGCCCGTTGCGGCAGCACCAGGTGGCCGTTGCGCCTCTACGTCGTGGACAGACGCATCCAGCCGATTGGCTTTCTGCGCAGTCTCCATGCGGGTTTTATGAGGCTGTGAACGTCGTTGTCAGCCTGTCAACAACGTTGACATTCCATGGAGGCCGTGATAGGAGGTGCGGTCGAAACGCCGCGACATATCTAAAGATATTCGCAGCTTGCCCTGTCTGTCTGGTGGGGAAAGGACATGGGATCGCGACGAGATGAACCGCTGCCGGAGGGTGGATCTCTGGACAGGCAACTGGTTGAGGTGCGGGCCGTCTGTGAAAAAATGATGGCGGAACGGGACGTGCCGGCGCTTCTGGAAATGATCGCGCGCGAGGGGGCTCGGCTGATGAGTGCCGATCGAGTCAGCATCTTCCTGTTGGATCGGGAGCGGTGCGAGCTGCTGTCGCAGGTCACGTTGGATGGCCAATCAATCCGGCTCGACGCCCGCCTTGGGATCGTCGGTGCCTGTGTCATGACGGGGCAATTGATCAACGTCGCCGATGCTCAGCAGGATCAGCGGTTTTACCCCTCGGTGGATGCACACACGAAGTATCGCACCAAGAGCGTCTTAGCCGCTCCGCTCCGCTCGCCGTCTGGAGAGACTCTTGGCGTCATCGAGGCGCTCAACAAGAAGCGCGGGCACTTCACGAGAGACGATGAAGAGATCGCGAAGGCCTTGGCAGCGCAATCGGCCATTGCGATTGAGACTGCGACCACCTTGCAGGCCTTGAAGCAGCGCCTGGATAAGTTGCAGGTCGAGAATTCCCAGTTGTGGAAAGAGGTCGAAGGGCGATTCTCCATTCAGAACATCATTGGGACCAGTGAGCCGATCCAGGCCATCGTGAGGCTGATTGACCAGATCCGCGATAGCACGGTCTATATCCTCCTTACGGGGGAGACAGGAACCGGCAAGGAGATGGTGGCCAAGGCCCTACACTACAATAGCCCTCGGGCGAGGGGCCCGTTTGTGGCGATCAACTGCGCGGCGCTTCCCGAGAATCTGGTGGAGAGCGAACTGTTCGGAATTGAAGAGGGTGTGGCCACAGGTGTAAAGCGTCACATTGGAAAATTCGAGCAGGCTCACGGAGGGACCTTGTTCCTGGATGAGGTCGGCGACCTGACGCTCGCGGCACAAGTCAAACTGCTGCGTGTTTTGCAGGAACGGGTGCTGGAGCGGGTTGGGGGTCGGACCTCCATCCCGGTGGATGTCCGCGTCATCGCGGCGACCAATGCGATCCTGGACAATGCCATCCGCGCCGGGACGTTTCGCCAGGATCTATACTTTCGCCTGAAAGTCGTGACGATTCACATGCCTCCGCTGCGGCGGGTTCGGGAAGACATCCCGTTGCTCGCGAATTATTTTTTGCGGAAATACTCTCAAGAGATGAGAGCGGCTCCCAAAAAGCTGAGCGCGGGAGCGCAACGGTGCCTGACAAAGTACGACTGGCCTGGCAATGTGCGGGAATTAGAGAATGAGATCAGACGACTCGTGGCCTCGACTCGTCGGACCATGATCGGCGAAGAGGACTTGTCCGACACGATTCGGGCGGCCTTCCATGAAGGGGGAGTTTCCTCGACAGAACCTGGCGGTTCGTTGAAAGGGGCCGTCGAAGAATTGGAGAAGCGCCTGATCGCGGAGGCCCTCCGCCAATCTCGGGGGAATCAACTCCAAGCCGCCAAGGCGCTCGGCTTGAGCCGGCAAGGGTTGATCAAGAAAAGGAATCGTTATGGCCTCAAACCTACCTGATCCGCGGCGGCCATGTCTTTCAGAGGGGCCGGTCGCTGGCGATGCTCCGCCGGAGCACCGCTTCAGCGTGACACTCCGGCCACGGTGCGGAGATCATAGGCTGCTACATCTGACAGCTTCACCTCCTCGAGCAGCGAAGCCCGTTTTCGACGAAGATTCATATCGGTCGGGGCTGCCTCGATCAGGTCGGAGATCGCCATCACTTCGTCGTACCAGAGCCCGGCCTCGTCTGAGCGCTTGGCTCGTTCGATAACGCCCATCGCAAAGATGTCTTTGGAGCGGCGCTCTGCGTCGCACACCACCGCGACAGACCACTCATATCGTTTTCCCGGCTCCAGTCGCACCCCCGAGTCCGCTAGCCGAATCGGATGGACGCCTGGCTGCACCGGAGGAGCAATGCGAGTTTCAAACAAGGGCCTGGGGACGTTTTCATCTTCGTCAATCAGGCTGAATTCGATCGGGTGACTGACCGCTGTCGAGATAAACCAATAAAGCGATGGCTGATCATGCGCGGTCGGCCCAGTCGGATAGGGGGCGAGGGCCGCAAGCGTTGGTAAGGTCCCACATATCCCGCGCGTCCCTGCTCCTTTCACGATCCGTCGATCGGGTTTGGTGTCCACCATAGGAGTGAGCGTCTGTGAGGCCGGCGGTTTGGCAGGCCGATCGCTGGTGAGCGAGGCCTCTGCTCGTTGATCAGCATTGAGACCCTCCGTGATGGAGGGCTGGTCTGCAGCCGGTACGGAAAGCGGCAGGCACAATGTAAACCCTGTGATAATCCAGCAGGCTGTCAGCCTGAGGTGTTTCATGGTCGTCCTCCTGTCTGTTGTCCCTGCGAGGTCGACCTTCACGGCCGGCCATGCGTCGACGGGGACTGTTATTCTGGTTCTTCGCTCTCCGTGATCATGTCGTTGCTAGAATTATGCCTGATTGTGAACGCGGCAACTATGAAGTAACTCACACCCCGCACTCTCCCTCAACCGAGTCAGGCCTTGCTGCATTCCCGGAGGACAGCTTAAAGGGATTCAGAACCTTGATCAAGCATGCGCATGAGACCCTGGCCTGCTCTACTTCGGAGGGTAGGGCAATTCAGATGCCCTGGAGGAGCATCGGGTGTCAATAGGTGTCCAGGTTCAAGTGACGCACGCTCGGTGCTATACTGATGGCGATTTACATTATAGACCGAAGCGAGCGCTCCCATCGTGAATGAGCCGCCTGGTGCGAGGCGTAGGCTGGAGCAGGACTGGGTGACGTGGCCTGATGAGAGGCTCCTGGACGTCAAATTGTGCGATCTGCCGGTGAACATCGAGGGCAGTCCCGTTGAAGAACAGCTCCGGCAACTTGCCGGCGAGCTGGAATCCCAGCACCTTCTCTTTCGACCGCATGTCTGGCTGTCGGATGAGTGGTTCACTCCGGACGGGGTCCCCGGGATCGCCATTCCCTTCTACCTGGTCCATCCACGATTGGCCAAGCTTGAGCTCAACCAGATGCTCGAGGTGGAAGGCGGCACCCCAGAGTGGTGCATGCGCATTCTCAGGCACGAGACCGGCCACGCGATCGAGAACGCCTACCGCTTACGGCGGCGCCGGCAGCGTCAGCAGATTTTCGGCAAGTCTTCCAGATCTTACCCCGACTACTATTCTCCCAAACCCTACAGCAAGAGTTTTGTCCTGCACTCGCAAAGCCACCCAGACGAGGATTTCGCGGAGACCTTTGCGGTCTGGTTGACCCCTGGATCCATGTGGCGTGAACGGTATGTCGGCTGGCCGGCTCTGAAGAAACTGGAATACATGGATGGCCTGATGCGCGAGATCGCCGGCACTTCCCCTCCGGTCACCTCGGAACAACGCGTTGATCCTCTCTCTGGTCTGCAGAAAAGCCTGCGGGAGCACTACAAGGCGAAACGGGAGCACTATGGATTGGTGTACCCGACCTTTTATGACCGAGATCTCAGGCGGCTCTTCTCGGACTCGCCTGAGTTCAAGGTCAACAAGACGGCGGCGAACTTTTTGAGTCGTGTCCGGAAGGAAGTCCGCCGCAAGGTGGCAGACTGGACCGGAGAATATCAATACACGATCGATCAAGTCTTGGAATCCATGATCTCACGATGCCGGGAGCTGAATTTGCGGCTGGCTGTACCGGAAGACCAGGCGAAACTGGACTTCACGATCCTCCTCACGGTGCAAACGATGAACTATCTGCATAGCGGTCGTCACCGGGTCGCCCTATGAAGAAACTCTCCGTCCTGGCGCTCATGCACGAAGACCTGATCCCGCCGGAGAAGCCAGGGGAAGGCGTGGATCTCGCGACCGTCGAGTGGAAGACGGAGTATGACATCGTCACGACACTCCGCGACATGGGGCATGAGGTGTCACCCCTGGGCCTGCGCAATGACCTGGCCGTGATTCGAAAGGCGATCGAAGAGAGGAAACCGCAGATCGCCTTCAACCTCCTCGAGGAGTTCGACGGGGTCGCAGTCTATGATCAAAACGTCGTGTCCTACCTCGAGCTCTTACGGATACCCTATACCGGCTGCAATCCACGCGGCTTGATGTTGGCTCGCGACAAGAGCCTGGCCAAGAAGGTCCTGTCCTACCACCGAATTCCCAGCCCTGACTTTTTCGTCTGTCCCTTGGGCGAGACAATCAAACGGCCGAAGCGTCTGGAATTCCCCTTGATCGTGAAATCGGTCTCCGAGGAAGCGTCCCTCGGCATATCACAGGCCTCGATCGTGGAGGATGACGAAAAGCTCAAGGAGCGGGTCGCTTTCATCCATAGCAGCGTGGGAACCGGTGCCCTCGTGGAACGGTACATCGAGGGCCGCGAACTCTACGTGGGCGTCCTGGGGAATCGGCAGTTGCAAGTCTTGCCGGTCTGGGAGCTGATCATGGACCAAATGCCCGAGGAGTGTCGGCGCATTGCCACCCAGCGGGTCAAGTGGAGCCGTAAGTATCAAACCAAGTACGGCATCACGTCCGGAGAGGCGAAAGATCTTCCGAACGGCATGGCCGGGGAGATCCAACACATCGCGAAGCGCGTCTTTCGCATCCTCGGACTCAGCGGCTACGCGCGCATCGATCTCCGGCTCGACCCGAATGGAACGGTCTATGTCCTGGAAGCCAACCCCAACCCCCAGATCGCTCACGACGAGGACTTTGCCGAGTCGGCTGAACGGGCCGGCATTCCCTACCGGGTCCTCTTGCAGCACATCCTCAACATCGGCCTGCGCTGGCGACCTGGCAGCATTATGTAGTGTGAGATGATCAGGTAACGGCCGTCTTCTCCGATCTCGTTTTCCTGCTCCCGCCTTCTTACAGGCCCTCGCCACGACACCCCCCTTGGAAAGGGCCCTCATCAACGCTCTTTCTCCCGGGCAATAAATGCCCATGATTTGTGATACCCGTACAAATTGGGGCAAGACTGACAGGGGAGGGTACCAGCCTCGGGCACCGGTGTGTTGTGGGGATGGGGTTCTGTGCATCAGCATGATGACGGAAATCCCACTATTTAGGGCCCCTCCCTGTGTGGATTGTGGTCCTGACATGAGGAAAGCCGTCTCGCGAGTCTCGGCGGCCTACTTATTGCTTTTCTCTCTGACGATCTTGCCACCAAGGCCATAGTTCAGGAAGAGAAAGGCTGTGCAACTGGTGCGGCACGTATACCTCCGGGGGGCTATGCTTGCACTGCTCCGTCTGGCGCTTGTCGCGGTAGGAGCCGATGCGGTCGAACTCCAGGGCTGGGAGACCAAGGTTGAAAATCAGGACCTGCGGTTTACGGTCCTGAAGGAGTTGAACAGCGAGGCGGTCCTGGACAATGAAACCCAGCTTGTCTGGGAGCGATCTCCAAGTCCAACAGGGGCTGAGTGGACCAGCGCTCCCGTGCGGTGCGCGATCAAGTCTGTGGGGGGGCACAAGGGGTGGCGATTGCCCTCATTCTACGAGTTGATGAGCCTCGTAGACCCCTCTGTCAAAGCAGGGCCGGCGAGCCCGAGATTACCGAACGGTCATCCCTTTCGCGACGTGAAAGCAGCCCCATACTGGTCAGGGACCTCGTATTCTGCCGACCCCGCCAGTGCCTACGCGGTCGATTTCTTCGTGGGAGATATCGCACTCCATGGGAAGAGCGGAATACGCGGGTACTGGTGTGTCCGCGGAGGTTTCTCTGGCCAGGATCGACATCGATTGGATCGTGGGCATCAGGTGGTGTTTCCCGGTCCCTTCAAGATGCTGCCCCAATTGAGGCACGGCCCCCAGTCGTTTTAATCCTTCCTGTCGTTTCCCTCGGTGCCATCCGCCTGCGGAACGAGACCAGATCAGAACTGGCTATTATGTTGCACTTGACACCCGCATTGTAATCTGCTAGAGTGTCCTCAACAGAAAGCGAGGACACCATGACCACCAAGCCGACGCTCACCTTGACCGCTTTGATGAACCGCTTCGCCACCGAAGACGCCTGCAAGCAGTTTTTGCAGGACAAGCGATGGCCGAACGGCGTACACTGCCCGCGCTGTCAGAGCGAGAAAGTGTACGCGCTGAAAGCCCGTCCATTCCATTGGGTCTGTAAGCAAGCCCGATGTGGCGGACGGAACGGCTATCGCTTTTCGGTCATCACCAAGACGGTCTTTGAGAACACCAACTATCCTCTGCGGACGTGGTTTCAGGTGATTTATTTGATGACGCAGAGCAAGAAGGGAATTAGCGCGTTGCAGATCCACCGCCAGATTGGAAGCGGTGACTACCGCACGGCTTGGTATATGTGCCATCGCATCCGGGCCGCGATGAAAGACACGACTTTTCCGAAACTGATGGGTGAAGTGGAAGTTGATGAAACCTTTATCGGCGGGAGTGATAAAAACCGCCATTGGAGTAAAAAGACGCACAATGCCAAGGAAGGCCAGAAGGCCACCGTGATCGGCGCGATTTCCAGGAAGGGCAATGTGGTGTGCCAACTGATCGAGAACACGGACCGTCTGACGCTGAGCCAATTTGTCAAAAAGACCGTCGCTGACAAAGTGTCTCTGGTCGCTACCGATGAAGCCCCAGGGTATAGCCGACTGAGCCAGTCCTATCCGCACGCCGTTGTGAATCATGCCAAGCACGAATACGTGCGGGGCAATATCCACACGAATAACCTGGAAAGTTTTTGGAGTCTGTTGAAGCGCGGCGTGGTCGGCACGTTCCACAACGTCAGCAAAGCGTATCTGCCGCTGTACTTGGCGGAATTTTCGTTTCGGCATAACAATCGGACGGATCCTAACATCTTTGAGGCGGTCGTAGCAGGATGCTGAGCACGCCCCCGCTGAAACGTGCTCAGATGAAATACGAAGCGAGGAACGTCCAATTACGCTTGCCATTTGGAGGCGACCTATGCCCAAAGCGAAGCCGGTGTCGCTCTTTCCGTTAAGTTTTGAAGAAGCCATCAATGCACTGATAAAAACGAATCCCCAACGAGCCAAGAAAATAGTGAAGAAACACAAGACAAAGAAAAAGATGTGAGACATTCAGTCATATGGGCCATCGGCCACGATTGTAAAATGCACTTTTAATGGGTCCGATGTCCCGTACCCTAATTCCAGAATCGCGCTGATCTCCTTGGCTGGACGTACTGTTGAGTGAAATTCCATTGAGGGTAAAAACGTTTTGTCCCCTGGAGCGACAGAGACAGCATGAAAGTGTGTGACGCTTGGGTATGCCCTGTCGCCAGGTTCTACCAGTCCAGTACATGGCGAAAAACAAACTAGTCCTTCTTGCGAAAGGCGTAGGCGGATCGGACTGAGTTGAACGCTTGTTTTTCTTCCCTCTTCTCGCACTTCAAATTGGCCGGTCGAGAAGGCAAAGCCAATTGGATTGTCACCAATTTTCTTCACGGGGACCGACATTCTGTACCCTTCGAGGGGATGACCGTTGATATAAGTAGCCAAGCGAGGAGGTGAAGTGCTGAGTGCTGGTAGTGTCGATGTATAAAAGATAGCAGGTCCGGCCATAATAAGAACTGTGGTAAATGAAGCAACGACGTTAGCTACACGTTTTGTCGATTTCTTTCTTCCCCAACGTCGTGAGAGCCATTTCTCTAACGATGGACGACCATACAGCCAGCACACCAAAACAAGTACGATGACGATCACCATGACCGCCATCCCAGCGTTTTCGTATCCGCTAAGCTGAAACGCCGCCCAAAGCAGTTCTCGTATAGCTTGACCGGACATCGAATCGATTGTAAGAGAGTAGGAATACAGGTGTCAAGTGCAACATAATCGCCTCAGAACTCACCTTGACAAGGATATCGAAAAGGAGTAGCTGACTGGCCTGTGCGACGGCCCAGCCTGATCAACCATCTTGCACCCAGGAGGCTCATATGGGACGGAGGGTCGCGGTCAAGACAGCGATCGTAGCGGTGTTATTGGCAGTGGCAGTCCCCTTGGGACTTGCCGCTGACATATCCCAGGAGGCGATGGCGAAGTATATTCTCGCAACGGTCAAGGCTTTTCGGACGGTGTATGTCAAACAGATCATCGATCAGGCCAAGAAGGCAGGCATCAAACCGAACGAGAACTGGACGAAGGATGACCACGCCATTATGCTACCCGCTCAGTTTGTGAAAGCGGCAGGTGCCGAACTGAAGGACTTTGAGCTTGGCTTGATCGGGCTCACCCCGATTTATAAATCCAACCTTCCCAAAACGCAGGCTGAAGCCGATGCATTGAAAAAAATGGAGGCAGACCCGCAGCTGAAGGTACTCACGTTCGCAGATGGCAATCAGTTTAAGGGCCTGGCGGCGGACTTTGCGATCGTCCAATCCTGCGCGGACTGTCATAACGCTCATCCGGACAGCCCCAGAAAGAATTTCAAGCAGGGCGATTTGATGGGCGCAATCGTGGTCAGGTTCAGCAAATAACACTGCTGCGCCTGCTGGGTGCGGGGGTGGTCTGGTCACGCAGAAGGCCGGAAGAGGATGTGAATCCTCTTCCGGCCTTCCCGTCTCAGCAGCACAAGCTCAGGGGCCGAACCGGAATCCGAACATCACGGCGATGCTTGTGCGATCGCGCTCAATGGGAGGATCCAGGTCAAGGTCGTGGAGATTGAGCATGATCGTACTGGCAAGCGCGAGGGTGGGAACGACCTGGTACTCCACGGTCACGCCAAGCGGAATGTAGTGACTCGTGTCGTT
>Ga0209157_1001417_pt1 | contig 19963 bp, 25 predicted proteins | sample GraSoiAngelo_135_FD_185892 | JGI IMG/M metagenome (GOLD analysis project Ga0209157, IMG submission 185892) | Grasslands soil microbial communities from the Angelo Coastal Reserve, California, USA - 14_0929_05_40cm (SPAdes) (version 2) | ecosystem: Environmental > Terrestrial > Soil > Grasslands ...
CGCGGGAAGCTCCCCCAACCCCCGGATCATCGCGTCGGCCAATGATGGGTCGTCGTTTTCCCCCTGGCGGTTGACCCAGATGCGCGTGATGCCCAGCTCGTGCGTCGGCCGGATGTCGTGGAAGTAGCTCTGGGCGACGTGGATCCACGCCTTTGCGGACGACCCGAACGTCGACTGGAACAGCTTGAAGTGGGCGTGGTTGGGCTTGTACGCGGAGACGTCCTCGGCGGTGACGACCGCGTCGAACGACGCGGGAAGCCGGCGCTGCGTCTGCGCGATGAGGTCGCGGTCGCAGTTGGTCAGCAGCGCCAGCTTCCAGCCTTCCCGGCGCAGTGTCGACAGCGCCGGCCCGACGTCACCGAACGGCGGCCAGTGGGGGATCGTCGAGACCAGCGCGGTCGCGTCGTCAGGCTTGAGGTCTACGCCGAGCTTCTTCGCCGCGCGGCGGGCGGTCTCGGTCAGGACCGCACGGTAGCGCTTGAACGGGCCTTCCTCGACCTCGGCCTCCAGTGCGATGTACGCCTCGAGGAAAGCTTCGCCCCGTCCAGGAAACAGAAGCTCCCCGGTCGTACGGATCCCGTGCCGCCAGTCCACGAGCGTGCCGAAGCAGTCGAACGTAAGCCACCTGTCGGTCACCGACAGCTACTGGCCGGCGGCGCGGAACGCGAGCGTCTTCTTGGTCGCCTGGTCGATCTCCTCGGGCGTGAGCAGCACGGTCGTCCTTGTGCCGACCGTCCCGGTGGAGGAGATCCCGATGGCCAGCGCCGCGGCGGTCACGCTGTCCGGCACGTCGACGATGGTGACCACGTCGTTGTCACCGAACGCGAAGTAGTACGCCTCGAGATGACCGCCCATGTGCTTGACGGCGTCTTCGACTGCCTTGCGCCGGCCGGTCCCGCCCTCCTTGAGCAGGCCCCTCAGCCCTTCGGTCGTGTAAGAGCCGGTGACGAGGTACTTCGGCATCGCTTCCCTCCTTGTGACTAGCCCGCCTTGGGCAGGTACTCCTGGATCGCATGCGCCAGGTGGTGCATGCTCATCGACTGCAGCCACACCCTCCCGGGTCCGGTGAGCGCGGCCAGGAACAGGCCCGAGCCGCCGAAGAACATGTTCTGGATCCCGGGCACGGTGACGATGTTGAACTGGACCGACTCCTGGTACATGCCGACCTGGCCCGGATGGACGCGCAGGGTGTTGCCCGGCTGCAGGTCGTAGACGACGACCTCGCCGTGCAGCTCGACCCAGGCCCGGCCCTGTCCCGTCAGGCGCTGCATGCGGAAACCGGTGCCGCCGAAGACACCGGCGCCCAGGCGCTGCTGAAAGCCGATCGAGAACTGGACGCCGATGGTGCCGCACATGAACCCGTGCCTGTGGACCATGTAGCCGTGGCCGGGCGCGATGTCGAGGGGCACGATCTGGCCCGGCAGCTTGGCCGCGAAGGCGAGCAGGCCCTCGCCGCCGGCCGCCGTGTACTCGGTCATGAACAGCGTGCCGCCCGCCATCGCCCGGCCGAGCGCGCCGAGGAAACCGCCCTGCTGCCCGCCGACCGACGTACCCGTCTGCATCTGGATCGCCATCGACATCCAGGAAAGCTCGCCGGACTCGGCGAAGACCTTGTCGTTCGGCTGCATGCTCAGCTCGAGGACGGGCATGACGGTGCCCACGATTTTCGATTCCATGACCGCTCCTTAGTGTCTGTGGTGAGGGTCGATGACGCGCCGGCGCGAGGGATGCGGCGCCGGGTTGCGCGAGCAATCGTCGCAGACCCCCACCACAAGCACCTCGGTGCGGACCGGCTTGAAGCCGTGCCCCTCCTCCAGGTGGTGCTCGAGGTCGTGCACCAGCTCTTCCTGGATGTGCATGACGCCACCACACACCTGGCAGACCGCGTGGTGATGATCGCCGCTCGCCAGCTCGTAGTGCGTCGGACCTTCGCCGAGGTGCACGGCGTAGACCGAGCCTGAGGCGGTCAGAGCCTCGAGCGCGCGGTAGACCGTGCTGCGCGGGAAAGCGGGCCTGGTCTTCTGCAGCTCGTCGGTGATCTGCTCGGCTGTGCAGTGGCCGCCGAGGCGGACGATGACGTTGTAGACCATCTCGCGCTGAGCGGTGTGCCGCATGCCGGGCGCGAGCATCTTCACACCACCCTCAGGGAGCGGTCCGCCTGCGTCAGCACTCGACACCCGCCTTCGGTGACGACGACGTCGTCTTCGATGCGCACACCGCCGAAGCCGGGGATGTAGATGCCGGGCTCGACGGTGAAGACCATCCCGGGCTCGAGCGCGGTGCGCGATCCGGGGTCCATGCTCGGGTCCTCGTGATCCTCGAGGCCGAGGCCATGGCCGATGCGGTGGAAAAAGTTCTCGCCGTAGCCGGCGGCATCGATCACCCGCCGCGCCGCCGCGTCGACGTCGCCGGTGGTCACGCCCGGCCGCACCGCCGCGATCGCGGCGTCGTGCGCCTCGAGAACGACCTTGTGGATCTCCCGCTGCTTCGGGTTCGGCTCCCCGACGACGGCCATGCGGGTCATGTCCGCCTTGTAGCCGGCGAAGGCGGCGCCGAAATCGAGGAGCACGAAGTCGCCGCGCGCCAGCTTCCGGTTCGAGGGCTCCAGGTGGGGCAGCGCGGAGTTCGGCCCGGACTGGACTAGCGACGGGAAGGCGAGCGCGCCGCCGAGCTCGCCGATCACCGATCCGATCATGAACGCCGCGTCCACCTCGCTCTGCCCGGCGCGCAGCCTGGCCAGGACCTGCTCCCCCGCCGCGTCGGTGATCGCGGCCGCGCGGGCCAGCTTTTCGACCTCGTCGTCGTTTTTGGTCAGTCTCAAGCGCCGGATCTCGCCGCCGACGTCCACGAGCTCGCTCGCTCCGGTGCGCGTGGTGATGACCTCCGCGGCATGGAGGCTCAGGTGTTCCTTCTCCACGCCTATCTCGACCGCCCCTCCCAGTGCCTCCGCGACGAGCGCGTAGGGATCCTCCCCATCGCGCCACGACTCGACCTCCGCGTGCTGGGCGCGCTCGGCCGCCTTCTGCCTTTCCAGGGCGGGGACGATGAGAGTCGCGCGTTCGCCTCGGATCGCCAGGCCCATGAGGCGTTCGTGCGGATTGGCGAACAAGCCGGTGAGGTAGGCGATCGACACGGGACTCGAGAGGTACAGCGCGTCGAGGTGGCGGTTGGCCATCCAGCGGCGCAGCTCGGCGAGCGGGCTGGCGACGGCGGCCGGCTTACTCAATCGCGGTGATGCGCACGCTGTAGGCGCCGCCGGGAGTCTTGATCTGGACCTCGTCGCCGACCCTGCGTCCCAGGAGAGCCTTGCCGACCGCGGACTCGAAGCTGACGCGTCCGTCCTTGGGGTTCGCCTCGGCCGAGCCCACGATGCGGTAGGTCTCCTCGCCGTCCTCCCCTTCTTCGACGAAGCGCACCGTGCTGCCCATGCCCACCACGCCTTTCGCAGCCGTGGTCTGGATCAAGACGTGGTTCTTGACTATCGCCTCGAGCTCGCGGATGCGGGCCTCCATCATTCCCTGCTCGTTCTTGGCGGCGTGGTACTCGAAGTTCTCGGACAGGTCGCCGAGCTCGCGGGCAGCCTTGATCTTGGCCACGATCGCCGGGCGGTTCTTGCTGGTCAGCTCCTGCAGCTCGCGCTCGACGGCCTTCAGGCCTTCGGGAGTGATCGGGACGTCATTGGGGATCGACACTGATTCGAGTCTAATCCGTGACCAGGCCCGGTCCCGGCATATACAGTCGCGAGCGTGAGACCGCTGATCCTGCGCGTAGGCCTGCTGCTGATGGGCATCGGTCTGCTCGGGGGCGCCGTCGGCACCGTCCTGGTCGCCTCTTTCAAGGCGATCGACGAGCAGGTTGGCACCAACGGCTCGGCCGCCGCCGCCGTGCTCGGGATCGGCCTGATCGTCGCCGCCATCAACCCCTCGGGCTCGGTCGCGTGGGTTCGCGCCGGCATCCTCTACGGGCTGGTCGTCCTGGTCTTCGAGATCGTCTCCGCGCTCAGCCATAAGGGCTTCCACCTCGGTCCGGTGATCTTCGGGCTGGCGTTCACGCTGCTCCTGATCGCCTCCTACCCGGAGCGCAAGAAGCTCCTTCCGGATAGACCGTCAGCCGCGACGGAGGCCGAACCAGCCAGGAGCGAACCTGATGAGGTCAGGGAGCCGGAGAAAGCTTCCTAGGTCTTCGGGATCAGGGACTGGACCTCTTCCATCATCCGGCGCTGGAGCAGGTAGCTGACTCCGTAGACGGCCGCCCCCAGCGCGGTGCCGGCCACGACGGCGAGGCCCGCGTGCAGCGCCGACGGCTCGATCGGCGCCAGGGCCACGGCGTCGTCACCGATGATCGCGGCGACCGCCAGCGCGAGCGGCGTCAGCACCGGTAAAAGCTGGAGGCGCCGCATCACCGGCGGCACCGGCGGCTCGACGCGGCCCACCATCCGCTGGCCCATGACCCCGACCGACTTCACGTGCTTCAGGTTCGGCGTGACCGTGAGGACGACGTTGACCTGGTTGCCGGGCACCTGCTTCAACCGCGCGGGCGGGACCAGGTACTGCTCCACCCCGCCGCGGGTCTGAACCATCATCATCCCCAGCCCGATCGAGGTGCTGACGGAGCTGGCGCCGACAAGCTGTCCCTGCACGAGCCGGGGCTCGGTCCTGCGGTCTTTCAGCGCCAGCCGGAATCCTGGACCGACGAAGCTGGCGAGCAGCGCGATCGGGAGCACCCACGCGAGCGACGCGGCGACGGCGACCGGCCACCCATAGATCGGGGGGATGACGAGCAGGCAGGCGGCGATGACCAGCGCGCACAGGACCGCGATGCCGATCGAGACGTAGCCGATCCGGATCACGTAGTCCGGCGCGTAGCCCTGGAGCATGCCGCCGGACTGGACGTAGCGCTCGCGCTGCTTGCGCGTCGCCCCGGGGGCGTTCGACGCAGCCGTCTTGGGCTGGACCTTCCGCATCTGCTGCCGAACCTGCCGGACCTGCTTTTTGCCCATCCCTCTTAGAGGGCGAGTGTATCCGGCGGTGGATAGGTGATGCGCCCCGCCTCGACGCGCGCGAAGGGTGTCAGCGAGTGGGCGGTCGGCGCCGCCTTGCCGGTGATGTGCATCACCCTGTCTCCGCCGACGGTGAGCGCGTCGGCGATCAGCGAGCGGTGGCACCGCCAGGGCACCGCTTCGGCGCACATGACGGCAACGCGTCTGGCCCCGGCCAGACCCTCGAGCCGCGCGATCGCGTCCCAGAATTCGTCGGTCTGCATGTAGTCGGCGTAGCCGCGAAAGCCAACGTTGCGCCAGCCCAGATTGGTCGAATCGGGTCTCGGCTTGCGCAGGCCTCCGAGGTCCGGCATGTGCTCGTAGGCGATCCCGTGGGCGGGCAGAGATTGCTCCAGCGCCGCCCTGGCGAAGTGCGGCATGCGCCGCGACGCGGGCACGCTGCGCACGTCGACCAACAGCTCGACGCCGTGGTGTCGCAGCAGCTCGACCAGCTCCGCGAGGGTGCGGGTCGAGTGCCCGACGGTCAGGACGGTTACGGGTTGCGCTGGGAGGGGTCGACCGCGGCCACGAGGATTCGTTTCGTGTACATCTTGCCCCCGACCTGCACCTTGCCGGAGAAGAGGTAGGCCGGCTCGTAGAAGCTGTGGTCGCCCGCGGCCACGAGCACGTAGACGAGCTCCGCCTGGGTTAGCTGGGCCACCGGCGGTGTCGACGGACTGTCGTTGGGACGCGCGCTGGTGAGCGTCTGCACGGCCACGTCGGGGGACACGATCGGGTACTCGGCGGCGTCCATGCGGACGGGAAGCATGCCCGCGACCAGGATGGGACGGTTGCCCTGGAGGTCGACCTCGATGCCGTAGCGGTCGCCGTTGGCGTCGACCAGGAAGGCGGATGGCGTGCCCGCCGCCACCTCGAACTGGCGCTGGAACACGACCCTGATCGGATCGCCGGTGGTCGTGAACATGACCGCGTTCGCCCAGTCGGGGTAAAGGCTGTGCTGGCTGAGGAAGATGGTTGCCACGTCGACGGGGCTCGCGCCCGCGGCGTCGACGGGGGGCATCGAAGCCGACGAGATGACGTAGTACGTCGGGCTGGAGAGCGGCCGCTGCACCGTCGGCCGGATGTTCAGGTTGTACGTGGCCGCAGAGTAAGAACCGAGCAGGCCCTCCGGCCTCTCGCGGAGGACCGCGCCGAGCGCCGACGCGAACTGGTCCGCGTCAGTGGTCGACGGCTCGCGGTAGCGGTACACGCGCGCGGACGCCGTGCTCACGGTGAGCCTGCCCGACCACACGAACTGTGCCGGACCGAAGTACTCGTCGCCCGTGATGGTCGGGGCGACCGGTTGACTCGTCTTGGTGCCGTCGCCGAACACGGGCGAAGGGAGGCGGCCGAATGCGACCGCGGCCATGTCGGCGCCCGCACCGCGCGTCGACTGCTCGGCGTTGTAGTTCGACGTCGCGGCCCCGCCGCCGCCGCCGAGGCGCGGATGCACGGCCGCCAGCAGTCCGACGCCGAGGATGACGACGAGCAGCGTCGCGACCGCAGCCGCCGGCACTGCCGGCACCTCGCGGATCCCCTGCAGAAGCCCGGCGATCGCGTCGCGAAGTCGATTGGTCGCAGGTCGCGCGGCCTGCATCCGCAGCCACAGCTCGTCCTCGAAGTCGCGCCGCGGCCGCGTCGTGGCAAACGCGTCGTCGAGCTCGCGCTGCAGCGCCTGGAGCTCGAGGTCGTCGTCGCGCTCGCTCATCGCGTGATCAAACCCCCTCCCTCTGGACGGCCTCTTTCAGCGCCTTGAGCGCACGGTGATACAGCATCTTCGCCGCGTCCTCGCTGCAGCCGATCAGCTTGCCGACCTCGTCGAAGCTCAGGCCGGAGTGGCGAAGCGAGATCGCGTCGCGCTGCCGCTCCGGAAGCTCGGCCACGCGGGCCATCAGCGCCTGGTACTGGATGCGCTCTTCTGCCTGCCCGGCCGGGTCCTCCTCGACGACGGGCTGGTGCTGGATCGTGCGCCGCAGCCGCTCCCGCCGGCCAGACGCGCGGAAGTGGTCGAGGGTCGCGTTGCGGGCGATGCGAAACAACCAGGCCGCCGGGGTCGTGTGCCTGGCCTCGAAGCGGCCGTAAGCCTGGTAGGCGTTCATGAACACCTGGGCCGTGATGTCCTCGGCGTCCGCGGACGTGCCGACCTGAGAGCGGACGTAGGCGTAGATGCGTCCCAGGAACTCCCGGTAAAGGTCTTCGAAGGCTGGCCGCTCGACCACGGCCGGTTCATGTTGAGGCAACGCCCGGTCGAGCGGACCTGTAACGGTGCCGGCTAGACCACCGCCCAGTTGCGCAGCGCGGCCCCGACCTCCCTGGGCCGGTTGCTGAAGATCGCGTCCGGCTGGACGTACCGGCACCAGGCGATGCCCTGCTCGTCGTCGACCGGCCATACCGCCACCGCACCGCCGGCGGCATGCACGTCCTTGACGACCTGCGGGTCCGACGCTCCCCAGTGCGGCGAATAGACGTCTGCGCCGGCCTCGCGGAGCATCCGCGCAGGGTCCATCGGCCGCGCGCCCTCGAGGATGCCGAGCTGCAGGGACGGCTCCATCTGGCGCAGCTCGTGGATGACGGCGTGGTTGAAGGAGACCGCCGCGCACTCCTGGACGGCGCCGAGCTGACGAAGCATGTTGACGAGCTTCTCCTCCAGCCCCGGGTAAAGCGGCGGCACCTGCTTGATCTCGATCACGAGCCCGACCTTGCCGATGGCCAGCTCGACGACCTCCTGCAGGAGCGGAATCTTCTCCCCGTCGCCGGCGTCGAGCTTGCGCAGCTCGGCCGCGGTGTACTCGCGCACCAGGCCGACGCCGTTGGTGGTGCGCTCGAGCGTGTGGTCGTGGATGACGACCAGCCTGCCGTCCGACGCCAGGTGGACGTCGCACTCGATGAGGTCGCAGCCCGCGGCGATCGCCGACCGGAACGACCTCATTGTGTTCTCCGGATGCTCGGCAGGGTTGCCGCGATGGCCGCCCAGGAGCGGCCGTCCCTCGTCGTGCGCAGCCTCGTAACGAGAGCGAATCGATTGAGTCAAGACGCGTCGTCAGTCTAACTTCCGGAGGGCCTTGTCTATAGTGCAGGGGTGACCACGCCACGGCCTCGCACCATCGCCGAGCTTCGCGCGACCGGGCACAGGCGCGAGACCGTCAAGCAGGAGATGCGCCGCAACCTGCTCGCCCGCCTGCGCGCCGGTGAGCCTCTTCTGCCCGGCATCGTCGGCTACGACGAAACCGTCCTGCCGCAGCTCTCCAACGCGGTGATCTCGGGGCACGACATCATTCTTCTCGGCGAGCGCGGCCAGGCGAAGAGCCGGATCATGCGCTCGCTGGTCAGCCTCCTCGACGAGTCGGTGCCCGCCATCGCCGGATGCGAGATCAACGACCATCCCTACGACCCAATCTGCCGTCGCTGCCTTGACCTGGTGGCAAGGGAAGGCGATGCGGTCGAGGTCGCGTGGATCAAGCGCGACCACCGCTACGGCGAGAAGCTGGCGACACCCGACATCTCGATCGCCGACCTGATCGGCGAGGTCGATCCGATCAAGGTCGCAGAGGGCCGCTACCTGGCGGACGAGCTCACCATCCACTACGGCCTGTTGCCGCGCACCAACCGCGGCATCTTCGGCATCAACGAGCTCCCCGACCTCGCGGAGCGCATCCAGGTCGGGCTGCTCAACATCATGGAAGAGAAGGACGTCCAGATCCGCGGCTACCGCGTGCGTCTTCCCCTCGACCTCTTTGTCATCGCCAGCGCCAACCCCGAGGACTACACGTCCCGCGGCCGCATCATCACGCCGCTCAAGGACCGCTTCGGCTCGCAGGTGCGCACGCACTACCCGCTGAGCATCAGCGAGGAGATGCAGATCATGGAGGCGGAGCGGCACCCCGTGCCCGAGGACTTCGAGCTGATCTTCCCGACCTTTATGAAGGAGATCGTCGCCGAGCTGACGCACCTCGCCCGCCGCAGCCCGCACATCTCGCAGTCGTCGGGCGTCTCCGTGCGCATGTCCATCGCCAACGTCGAGAACCTGGCGAGCAACGCGGTGCGCCGCGCCGCGCGCCTGGGCGAAGGGCTGGCGGTGCCGCGCATCACCGACCTCGCGTTTCTCGCCTCTTCGACCGCGGGCCGCGTCGAGATCGAGGCCCTGGACGAAGGGAAAGAGGAGCAGGTGCTCGCCCGCCTCGAGCGGGGCGCCATCAGCTCCGTGTTCAGCCGCCACTTCTCGGCGTCGCAGTTCGAAGGCGTGGTCTCACGGTTCGAGGAGGGCAACATGCTCGAGGTCGGCGAGGGCATCCCCGCCCGCGCCTACACGCGGGCGATCGGCGAAGTGCCGGAGCTGGCGACGGCGCTGAAGCGGCTGGGGCTTGCGGACCGGCCGGAGGTCCGCGCCTCGGTCATCGAGTTCATCCTCGAGGGCCTGCACCTGAACAAGCGGCTGAACAAAGACGAAGTCGAAGGGCGAGCCATCTACCGGCGGTAGAGGCAGGCTCCCTCTCCGTTGAGGAGAGGTGCAGAACCATCGATAGTCGCGACTAACGGGGGTTGCGGAGGTGCAGCACCATCGATAGTCGCGACTAACGAGGGTGGCGGAGGCGCTGAAGCGTGGATAGTCGCGACTAACGCGGGTTGCGGAGGCGCTGAAGCACGGATAGTCGTGACTAACCGGGGTTGGCCGCGCGGAAGACTACTTCTGGACGGCGTAAACCCACACGAACCCGGCGACCAGCAGCACGATGCCCAGGAAGAAGACGAGCTCGACGCGAATCGCCAGCCTGACCAACCGGCGCGCCCGGCGCGTGCGCGCGCCGCACCTCTCGCAGTACGCCGCGTTCGCCACCAGCTCCGCGCCGCAGTTGTCGCACGCGACCTGGAAGTGTTCCACCGCAACGAGTATGCGACCAACACAGGCTTAAGCTGGAACCGATGGAACTCCAGGAAGATTTGTCCACGGCCGACGTGGTCCTCCTCCTCAGCTCGGTCCCGGAGCGGACAAGCGACCTCGTCCACTGGCTGGACGAGAACCAGCTGAAGTACCGCCACGGTCCCGCGTTCCCCACCCTCGGAGGCCTGATCGCCCACCTGGTGGACGCCGCGCCGCGCGTCGACTCGCTCCTCCGCCGGGCCCACCTCGACGGCCAGACCACCGCCGACGTCCGCAACGCCATCGACCCGGGCCACGATGCCGAGCTGAGCCGCCCCCTGCAGGAGGCGCTCGAGGACTTCAGCCGGGTGCGCCGGCGCACCGTCGACCTTCTCCACGGCTGGGGCAAGGCCGAGTGGGACCGCGCCATCACCGATCCGCGCGGCGGCGAGGCCACGCTGCTCGACGTCTGCCGCATGGTCGCGCGCCACGAGATGGCGCACGTGGTCCAGATCCGCAACCTTAGCGCCCTCCTGCCCGAGCCGCAGGACCTCGGGCCGGCGCCGCCGGGAGCGAACGGCCAGTAACCTTCAGGCGTGTCCGAGCAACAAGTCCAGGCGCAAAAGTCGGAGGCTGAGCGCCCGGTCCGGTCACGGTCGCGCCGCAAGCGCAAGTCCGGCGAGGGCGGACGTTCGGCCCAGTACTGGATGGTCGTCAGCTCGCCTGAGAACTTCCGCAAGACCCGCGAGCACGGCTTCACGATCCAGGGCCTGAAGAGCCGGCACCGACGGCGCGTGGAGACCATGCGCGCCGGCGACCGCCTCCTCTACTACGTCACCGGGCGCATGGGCTTCGCCGCCACCGTGACGGTGGCCTCGCCGATGTACGAGGACCACACGCCGATCTGGCGCTCCTCCCGCCGCGACGAGGACTACCCGTGGCGGGTCCACATCCGCGCGGACCACGTCCTCGACGAGGCCGACTGGGTCCCGGCCAAGGAGCTCGCGTACCGCCTCGACTACGTCCGCAAGTGGCCGCCCGAGCACTGGACGCTCGCCTTCCAGGGTCACATCCACGCGCTGCCGCGCGCCGACTTCACAGTCATCGAGGACGAGATCTCTCGGACCTCCCGCCGCCGCAAATCTCTGGCCGGCTGATGGCCGCGCTCGTCAAGGACCTCTACCGGCTGCACTTTCGCGACGAGCGGCGGGAGCGGCTGTTCCTGGCCTCGGCGGGCTTCCTCGTCACCTTCGCCATCGTCCGCCTCATCACCTACCTGATACGCACCAGCACCGGACCGGTGCACAACGTCACCGTCGGCACGCTGCACGTCCACCATCTGGTGTGGGGCATCCTCCTGCTGATCCTGGTGGGCTACGTCTGGTTGCTGGAGATCGGCGTCGGCTCGAGCTGGGTTGCCGCGCTGACCGCCATCGCCTTCGGCGTCGGCGCCGCGCTCACGCTTGACGAGTTCGCGCTGTGGCTGAACCTCCAGGACGTCTACTGGGAGCGGCAGGGCCGTGAGAGTATCGACGCCGTCCTCATCTTCGCGGGGCTGCTTTCAGTTGGATTCTGGGGGTGGCCGTTCTTCCGCGCCCTTGCCCGGTTCGAGCGTCACAATCCGGCTTCCGGCGGTGCTTCATGAGCGGTGGGATTGAATCTCGGTGCGCGCCGCTTGACCGCCGTCAGGACTGACGAAGAGGCGTTCGAGGCCCTCTTCACGGCTGAATACGCGCGCGTCGTCAGGATCGCCAACCGCGTCCTCGCCGACCCGCACGAGGCCGAGGACGTGGCGCAGGAGGTCTTCGTCGACTTCCACCGGCTCCACTCCGCGACCGCGCAGTACGGGCCCGCGTGGCTGCATCGAGCCGCCGCCCACGCGTCCCTGAACCGGCTGCGCGGATCGAGGCGCCGTCAGAAGCGCGAGCTCGCGCAGGCCCTCGACGAGGGCGACAAGATGCTCGACCCACAGAAGCAGGCCGAGCTGGAGGAGGACCGGCGCCGGCTGCGCCAGGCCCTTGGCCGGATGGCACCCAAACCCGCGGCGGTGCTCGTGCTGCGAGCCAGCGGGCTCAGCTACGCCGAGGTCGCGCAAGCGCTCGGCGTGGGCATCGGACAGATCGGAACTTTGTTGAGGCGCGCGGAGGCAACGCTGCGCAAGGAGGTAACCCGTGGCACATCTGAGTGAAGGCGCCCTGCGCCGGATGTTCGACGACCCGGACGCGAGGGTCGGCGCCGACGCGGCGCACCTGGAGACATGCAGCGAATGCAAGGCCAATTTCCAAGTCATCGCCGACGACGCGCGCGCGGTGGCGACGCTGCTCGCCGTGCCCGACCCCCGCGTCGACGTCGATGGCGCCTTCGCGCGCGTGATGCGCGAGCCCAAGGCGCAGCCCGCGCTTGGCCTCCGCTTCCCGATCCTCCGTCCGGCCCGCCGGCCGGCCCTGGCGCTAGTGGCGGCGCTCGCCACCGCCGCGGTCGTGGTTGTCGCCTTCGCCGCGGGCGGGTTCTTCTTCCAGCCGACCAAGGTCCAGGCCGTGCCGATCACGCTCAGCGACCTGCAGGCTCTGTCGCAGCTCGCCGACTACGGCACGTTCAACTGGACCAAGGAGCCGCAGTTCCAGATCAGCCCGACCGCGCCCGAGGGCGACCTCCAGCCGCCGGTGGTGTCGAAGCTTCCGGCCGGCGTGTCGACGACCGTCACCTACGGCCAGATGTCGCAGGCCGTGGCCACCTTCAAGTTCAGCGCCGAGAAGGCCGCGGCAGCAGCAGCCGCGCAGGGCAAGTCCCTGCCCAAGATGCCCGCGAACATGGACGGCGCGACGCTGACCATCACCGTCGGCCCGGCGGTGGGCGAGGTCTATGGCAACCTCGAACAGCCGTCCGGCGCGAGCGGCAACGACATCAACCTGCCCCAGCTCATCGTCGCCAAGTCCATATCTCCGACGGTGACGGCGACTCAGGTCAGCGTGACCGAGATCGAGGACTACATCGTCCAGCTGCCGGGCATCTCAGACGAGCTGAAGAAGACCATCGGCGCCATCGGCGACCCCACCAAGACCCTCTTCATCCCCGTCCCGGTCGAGTACGGTACCTCGAAGGCCGTGAACGTGCAGGGCGTCGACGGCGTGGCGCTCGGCGACAACACCGGCGTCGGCTCCGCGGTCGTCTGGATCAAGGGCGGCCACGTCTGGGTCGTGGCCGGGAGCATCAAGCAGTCGGACGCGCTCGACATCGCGAATAACCTCAAGTAGCCGGCCGCCGTTAGCGTTGTGCTGATGGCCGGCGTAGCGGAGCAAACACAGGCGGCCGTCGCCACCGAGACGGCGGCCGCCACCCTCGCGGTCAAGACGGTCGAGCTGCGCAAGACCTTCGGTCGCACGGTCGCGCTGGCCGGCCTGACGATGACAGTGCCCCGCGGCGAGGTGTTCGGCTTCCTCGGTCCCAACGGCGCGGGCAAGACGACAGCCGTCAAGCTGCTGCTCGGCCTTCTGAAGCCGACGTCCGGACAGGGCTGGCTGCTGGGCCGGCCGCTCGGCGACCTGGGCGCGCGGCGACGCATCGGCTACCTGCCCGAGCTATTCCGCTACCAGAGCTGGCTGACCGCGACCGAGGTCCTCGCCCTCCACTGCGAGCTCGCCCCGCTGCCTCGGTCCAGCTGGAAGGACGAGATCCGCAACGTGCTCGACACCGTCGGCCTGACCGAACGCGCGCACGACCGGGTGAACACCTTTTCCAAGGGCATGCAGCAGCGGCTCGGCCTGGGCGCCGCGTTGTTGGGCGAGCCCGAGCTGGTCTTCCTGGACGAGCCGACGTCGGCACTCGACCCCGTGGGCCGGCACGACGTGCGCGAGATCATTCGCGGCCTGGCCGCCCGCGGCTCGGCCGTGTTCTTGAACTCCCACCTGCTGAGCGAGGTCGAGCAGGTCTGCGACCGCGTGGCGGTCGTCGACCACGGGCGCGTGATCGCCGAGGGGACGATGAACCAGCTGCTCGGCGGCACCTCTGTGCGCGTCCGCGCCGGCGGGCTCACCTTGGCGGACAAGAACAAGCTCGCGACGTTCGGCCGCCTCGACGACGAGGGCGAGCACCTCACCTTTGCGGGCCTCGACCCGGACCGCGTCCCGGAGCTGGTGGCCACGATCGTCTCCCTTGGCGGCCGCGTCTACGAGGTGGCGCCGCGCCACCAGACCCTGGAGGACAGATTCCTGCAGCTGCTCGAGGACGAGGAGGACAAGACGTAGTGCCTCCCGTGCTCGTGATCGCGCGACTCACGATCCAGGAGTCGTCTCGGCGCCGGCTGCTGCTCGCGCTCCTGATCCTGACGCTGCTGGTGGTCGGATTTTCGGCGTGGGGCTTCAACAAGATCACAACGGTGACGCGCTCCGACGGTTCACCGCTGCCGCCCGAGCAGGTGTCGTTGATCACCTCGCAGCTCTTGATCGTCGTCGTGTTCATGTTCAGCGGCGTGCTCGCGCTGAGCGCCGCCGTGGTGGCGGGGCCGCTCATCTCGAGCGAGGTCGAGAGCGGGCTCCTGCTGGCGATGCTCGCCCGGCCGGTGCGCCGCAGCGAGGTCGTCATCGGCAAATGGCTTGGCCTCGCCGCCCTGGTCGCGATCTACGCCGCCGGCGCGGGGTCGCTCGAGCTCGGCGCGGTGGACTGGGCGACCGGGTACCTGCCACCCCATCCCGTCGAGCTCCTCGCGCTCGTCGCGGCCCAGGGGCTGGTGCTGCTGTCGCTGGGGCTGCTGCTGTCCACCCGCCTGTCCGGGGTCACAGGCGGCGTCATCGCCCTGGTCGCATGGTTGATGGCCTGGATCGCGGGGGTGGTGGGCGACATCGGGACGGCGCTGCAGAATCAGCCGCTCCAGAACGTCGGCCTGGTAAGCCATCTGCTGGTCCCGTCGGACGCGCTGTGGCGGGGCGCGATCTACACCATGGAGCCCGAGGCATTTCTGGCGACCATGCGCGCCCTCGGCACCGCGGCGCGCGCCAACCCCTTCGTGGCCGTGGACCCGCTGCCCCTGGCTTTCGTGGGGTGGGTCGTGGTCTGGTTCGCGCTGGTGCTGGGCCTGAGCATCCTGAGCTTCCGCCGGCGCGAGATCTGAGGCCCGCATAAAGCGCGTTTTGCGCAAAAACCCGTCCTTAACGGCACCACATGCGGTGTTTTGCGCAAAGGGGGGTCTGGCGACGTCAGGGGTAGAGGCCGCGCTCCCTCGTCGCCCCCGCGACCCGTGAGACCGCCTGCACGTACGCCGCCATCCGCATGTCGACCTTCTTCTCCTTGTGCGTCTTGAGCACCTCACCGAACGCTCGGGAGAGGATCGCCTTCAGCTTCTGATTGACCTCGTGCTCGGACCAGAAGAACGACTGCAGGTCCTGCACCCACTCGAAGTACGACACCGTCACGCCCCCGGCGTTGGCCAGGATGTCCGGCACCAGGAAGATCCCGCGCTCGCGGAAGATCGCGTCCGCCTCCGGCGTGGTCGGGCCGTTCGCGCCCTCGACGATTAGCTTCGCCTTCACGTCGCGCGCGTTGCGCGACGTCAGCTGGTTGCCGATCGCGGCCGGGACGAGCAAATCGCAATCCACGGTCAGCAGCTCCTGGTTGCCGATCTCCTGCGCGCCCGGAAAGCCCTTCAAAGTCTTCTCCCGCGCGCGGTACTCCAGCACGCGTTTGATGGAGAGCCCCAGTGGGTTGTAGATGCCGCCGTAGTCCTCGGACACGGCGACCACGGTGCACCCCGCCTCCTCGAGGAGCTTGGCGCTGACGCTGCCGACGTTGCCGAACCCTTGCACCGCCACCTTGGTCTGGTGCGGCGCGCGGCCGAGGTGCTCCAGGGCCGCGATCGAGCAGATCATCACGCCGCGCCCGGTCGCCTCGATGCGACCCGCCGAGCCGCCAACCTCCAGCGGCTTGCCCGTCACCGACGCGGGCACCGAGTAGCCGAGGTGCATCGACAGCGTGTCCATGATCCAGGCCATGACCTGCCCGTCCGTGTTGACGTCCGGCGCGGGGATGTCGCGGTCGCTGCCAATCAGGATCGAGATCTCCGTGGCGAACCGCCGCGTCATGTGCTCGAGCTCGTTGGGTGAGAGCTCGCGGGGGTTGACGATGATCCCGCCCTTGGCGCCGCCGAACGGGATGTTGACCACCGCGCACTTCCACGTCATCCACATCGCGAGCGCCTTCACCTCGTTCAGGGAGACGTCGGGGTGGTAGCGGATGCCGCCCTTGGCCGGACCGCGGTTGATGTTGTGCTGCACCCGGTAGCCGGTGAAGATCCGCGTGTGCCCGTTGTCCAGCTTGACGGGGAAATGGCACGTGAACTCGCGCTGCACCTCGCGCAAGACCTCGCGCAGCCAGGGCTCGAGCTTGATCAGCTCCGCCGCCTCGTCGAACTGCGACTGGGCCGTTCTCCATTCGTCTGCTTCGATGACGGGCTTCAATGCACTAGCTGTCACGTCGGTCTCTGAATGCGGGGGGCAGTCCCCCCTGATGCGCCAGTTGAGCGAAGCCCAACTGGCGCCCCCCCTGTGCTTCGATGACGGGCTTGAGCTGTGCGGCGCTCACATCAGCACTGATGATCGCGGATATTCCGCGTCTGGATCACAGATCACGTTGATGCACGCGGGGAGTCCGGACTTGAACGCCCGCTCCAGCGCCGGCCGGATCTCGGACGGCCGCTCGACCAACTCGCCGTACCCGCCCAGCGCCTCCACCACCTTGTCGTAGCGCGTCTTCTGGCCGAGGTCGGCGGCGATGCTGGTCCCGAGCATGGTCTGCATCGGGTGCTTCTCCAGCGCCCAGATTCCGTTGTTGCCGACCACGCACACGACCGGGATATGGTGCCGGACCATGGTGTCGAACTCCATCGCGGCGAACCCGAAGGCGCCGTCGCCGGAGAGGAGGATCACCTGCCTGTCGGGGCGCGCCAGCTTGGCCGCCATGGCGTAGCCCGGGCCGGAGCCAAGGCATCCGAACGGCCCCGGGTCGATCCACAGTCCCGGCGCATCGCGCTCGATGAGCCGGCCGGCGAAGGAGACGAAGTCGCCGCCGTCCCCGACGATGATCGCGTCGCGGTCGGCGAAGCGGTCGACCTCGGCGATGAGGCGCGCGGGGTGGACCGGCGACGAGTCGGAGGCGGTAATCGTCTCGTCCCGCTTGCGCGCGGCGGTCTCGGTCTCGCGCAGCGCCTCCGCCCACGAAACGTCTCCGGCGCGTCCCTCCATCGCGGCGGCGAGCTCCGCGGTGGCGGCCTTGAGCCGGCCGACAATCGGAGCCCTGTCGACGTCGACGTGGACGATCCGGGTGTCGTCGCCGAAGACCGGCGGCTGGCCGAAGTTGAGCCGGAAGTCGAGGCGGGCGCCAAGCACTAAGACGAGGTCAGCCTCGCGCAGCGCTCTCGACCGCGCGCGGGAGAAGTACAGAGGATGCGACGGCGGCAGCATCCCGCGCGCCATGCCGTTGACGATCAGCGGCAGCCGACCCGCCTCCACCAGCTCGCGCAGCTCCGCTTCGGCGTGCGCCCACCAGACGCCGCCGCCGGCCATCACGACCGGCCTGTCGGCCTCGCCCAGGGCGCGGGCGGCCTCGGCGAGCTGCCCGTGGTCCGGCGGCGGACCCAGGTCCGGCGTCAGGTGCTCGGTCGCCTCCGGATAGTCGGCGGCGCCGAAGAAGACGTCTATCGGGATGTCCATGAAGACCGGGCCCGTGCGCCGGCTCAGCGCGGTGCGCACGCACTCGGCGGCGATCGCGTACGCGTCCTCCGCGTCGGTCACCGTCACCGCCTTCTTGGTCAAGCTGCGCGTGACCTCGACGTGGTCCATCTCCTGCAGCGAGCCCATGCCCCACCGGGAGATCGGCGCGCGGCCGCCGATGACGAGCAGCGGGCTGTCGCCGCCCTGCGCCTGGGCGAGCGCGGTCACCGAATTCGTCACGCCCGGGCCCGCCGTGACGGCGGCGACGCCCACCTCGCGCGTGACCTTGGCCCAACCCTCGGCGGCGAAGGCCGCGGACTGCTCGTGTCGGACGTCGATGAGGCGGATGCCGTGCTCAGTCGCGCCCATCAGCACCGGCCAGATGTGGCCTCCGTTCAAGGTGAAGAGGTGGCTCACCCCGGCGCGCTCGAGGGCGAGGGCGATGAGCTCGCCGGCGTTGCCTGAGTCGCTCACTCGGCGATGGCGAAAGGCATCGCCGGCGTGTTGAACGCCGCCTGCGGCGAGCCCTCGCGCCCGACGACGATCACCCCACCCGACGCGCGCAGCGTCTTGGCGAGGTGGTCGACAGCGCCCTTGGCGACTGAGGCGGGGTCCATGCCGTGCTGCAGCTCGACGACCATCAGGCGCGCCAGGCCGAGCCGGATGTATGCCTCACCCTGCCCCGTGCCGCACACTCCTCCGAACCGGTCGTCGGCGTAGAAGCCCGCGCCCGCGATGGGCGAGTCGCCGATGCGGCCGGGCAGCTTGCCCGTCCGGCCGCCGGTCGAAACCGCCACCGCGATGCGGCCGTCCGCATCGCGCGCCACCGCGCCGACTGTGTCCGCGCCCTCGAGCAGCTGCTGCCGCTTGCGGTCGGTGATGAAGAGCGAGGGATCGGCCATCTCCAGGCCGTGCTCGCGCGCGAAGCGTGACGCACCGGACGCGGCCAGGAGGACGTGCCGGCCGTCCTCCATCACGGCGACGGCGAGGTCGATGGGATGGCGGACGTCACGCAGGCACGCGGCCGCGCCGACGCGCAGGCCATCGCCCTCCATGACGCCTGCGTCCAGCTCGACTTCGCCGTCGCTGTTGAGGCAGGCGCCAATGCCCGCGTTGAGCAGGGGCTCGTCCTCCATGCGCCGAACGGCTGCCACCACCGCCGCGAGCGCGCCTGCGCCGATGCGCGCCCAGCCCTCGTCCCGGGAACGCTCCACCGCCGCCTGGCGATCCCCGCGTTCGTTCTCGGGTATGGAGCCCGCGCCGCCGTGGACGATCAGGGCCAGGCGGGCCAAATGGTCCGGGGGTGGCTTAGTAGGCCAGCGTTTCGGGCTCGGGCCAAAGCCCGCGCCGCTCGACGAAGCGGCGCTCGGCGACGCGGCGCTCGAAGGGAGAGACGATCCGCCGGTTGGCGGCGGCCCGCTCCGGGCTGCGGCGCTCGCCAAACCGCCTCTCCACGCCGACCCGCCGATCGACCTGACGACGCTCCGGGCCGCGTTCCACCTTCTCGCGCTCGACCATTTCCACCGTCCTCTTCTCCGGAGCGCTGATGCTAGCGCACCTTGCGATCGAGCGCCTGCAACTTTTCGTCCATGCGGCGTTCCGAGGCCCTTCGCTCGAGCTCGTCCCGTTCGCCCAGGTCGACGAAGCGGGCGTAGCCCGCCAGGCGGGGGTGGACCTCCTGGACGCGCAGGAACATCTGCTGGGCGACCCAGCGGTACTCGGGGTGACCCTGCGGCGTCGTCCGCAGCTCGCACAGGTGGAAGACCTCGCGCAGGTTGGCGCGGAAGTACCAGCGCACGTGGAAGGCGATCGGCACCACGTACTGGGCCAGCGCTGCACCGAGGTCCCGCTCGAGCCTGTCGTGCGCCGTCGCCGCAGCCTCGACCGCGCTCGCGAAGTCGCCCCCCAATCCCAGCTCCTCGAGGCCTGGCGGGAGGTCGTAGCCCAGACCCGTGCCCAGAGCGCCCGCGGCGCGCGCTGGCGCCGGTTCGCACGGTCGGCGAAGAGGGTGTCCAGCACGGTCCCTGGGTCCGCTGCCTGCTCGCCGAGCGGCAGGTTGGAGTTCGGGAAGAGCGCGGCCTGGACGACCTTGCGCTCGGCGTCGGGGTCGAACTCGACCAGGCGCACCGCGGGCGTGGTCGCTGCCGGCTCTCCCCGCCTGGCCAGACTCGCCATGGCGTCGCGCACCCCAGCGATGCGGTCCGCCGAAGGCCGCCCGTACTTCTCGTCGAGAGCACGCCGCACGAAGGCAGGAATCACGAGGGAGAGCTCACGGTGCAGGTCGGTCGCCAGCTGCCGGCACTCGGGCAGCTCGTGGGCAGCCATCTTCGTGATCAGGTACTCGAACGCGCGCCCATTGCCGAACAG
>Ga0209157_1001419_pt1 | contig 19934 bp, 15 predicted proteins | sample GraSoiAngelo_135_FD_185892 | JGI IMG/M metagenome (GOLD analysis project Ga0209157, IMG submission 185892) | Grasslands soil microbial communities from the Angelo Coastal Reserve, California, USA - 14_0929_05_40cm (SPAdes) (version 2) | ecosystem: Environmental > Terrestrial > Soil > Grasslands ...
GTTTGGCCTTCTCATTGCCTCCACTAATCTCCCAACGCCTGAATACGGTGTTTCAGTGATTGCGTCCATGGCTTAAGTGGCCCACACTCGCTTACAGGAGAGAGGACTTTTATTCCATCGGTGGCACACTGCAGGGTGCCTCAGGGAAGGGAAGAGCTGCCTTCGCCTGATGAAGAATGGAAGTGGTATGAACGCGGTCTTCTTCGATTCGAAGATGTCCGACGACGCCCGTCGTTGGTCTCTCTATGGTGGGCAGCTTTTCGTCTTCTCACCGAGCCAAAGCTCCCTCGAGCTGTGTCGCCTCGCCCGGGAGATGGCCCAAGAAGCTTTCGGCTCGCTCGATCCACAATTTGCGCAGTTCGGCCTCCCAGTCGAGCAGTACGTCGCCATCCTGGCCGACCTCAAACCCCGGTTCATTCACCACCCGAAGTGCAAGGAGCTGCTCCCCAGGATCCTCGGTAAGCTCGGCTGCGATCTCGAGAAGACGTATTTCGACGTGCCACGAATGCGGACGGCGACGCACGGGGGATACCTGACAGCCGGTATTGCCTACGCCTTCCCCCCCCACCGCGACACTTGGCACTCGGCGCCGATGTGCCAGATCAACTGGTGGATCCCGGTGTACGAAATCGACCACGAGAACGCGATGGCGTTCCATCTTCGATACTGGAATCGCGCCGTGCGGAACGACTCCGCGGAGTTCAACTACGCCGACTGGAACCGAGAGAGCCGGTGGAGCGCCGCCCGGCACATCAGGGTCGACACCCGCAAGTATCCGCGGGCGGAGGAGCCGCTGGAGCTCGACCCTCAGCTACGTCTCATCTGCCCACCCGGCGGGATCATCGTCTTCTCGGGGGCGCACCTCCACTCGACGGTGCCGAACACCTCGGGACGCACACGGTTCAGCATCGATTTCAGGACGGTGCACCTCGATGACGTGACGACCGACACGGGCGCCCTCAACGTCGATTCGGCGTGTACCGGCACGACAATGGGCGACTACCTGCGGTGCACCGATCTCACGCACATTCCCACGGAACTGATCTATCGGTATGAGGCTGGCAACATCGTCTGTCTCGGTGTCGCGGCCTCTCGTGAGGTCGCACAAATTATTCCGGCCTGAATGACAAAAGTAAGACTTTTGCGAAAATCTCCTGTAAACGCTCACAGATTTCCGACCAATGGCAATATTAGGTCATGATCTTCGTCGAGACAAAGCTCAAGGGTGCGTTCATCCTCGACCTGGATCTCCGCGAGGACAATCGAGGCTTCTTCGCGCGCGTGTTCTGCCAGCGGGAGTTTGCTGAGCACGGGCTCAATCCGCTCATCGCCCAGGCCAACATCGCTTTCAATAAGAAGAAGGGCACATTGCGCGGGATGCACTTCCAGTTCCCGCCAGCGGCCGAGACCAAACTCGTGCGGTGCACCAGGGGAGCCATCCTCGACATCATCGTGGACCTGCGGCCGGAGAGCCCAACCTACCTCCACCACATCGCCGTTGAGCTCACGGCCGACAACCACCGTGGTCTGTATGTGCCCGAGCGGTTCGCGCACGGGTACCAGGTCCTCGAGGACGGGACGGAGACGAGCTACCAGGTGGGCGCGTTTTATACGCCGGGCTCGGAAGGCGGGCTAATGTACAACGATCCCCGGCTCCGCCTGAAATGGCCGCTTCCCGTCACCGAAATCTCGCTGAACGACGACAGCTGGAAGCTCCTTGCAGATGTCGAGCCGGAGCTAAAGAAAAGGATGACCGTTTGAGACAGAGAGGGAGGACGCCGTGATCATCGTGGACAAAGTGCTCCGGGCCCGTGAGGAGCAGGGCAAGCCGATTCGCGTCGGCATGATCGGCGCTGGCTTCATGGGGCAGGGACTCACCAATCAGATCGTAAATAGCGTTCCCGGCATGCGCATGGCCGCGGTCTACAATCGGCGTCCCGAGCGCGCATTACACGTTTACCGGTACGCGGGCTGCGACGAAGTCGTGTCCGCTGGCACCCAGGGTGCGCTCGACGACGCCATTCGGCGCGGCGTCGGGACCGTCGCCGAGGACCCGTTCGCGATCTGCCGTTCCAGCGAGATCGATGTGGTGGTGGACGTAACGGGCTCGGTGGAGTTCGGAGCACACATCATTCTCGAGGCCTTCCAGTTTGGAAAGCCGGTGGTGCTGATGAACGCGGAGGTGGACTCGACCATCGGTCCGATCCTGCGCGTGTACGCGAAGAAGCATGGGGTCATCCTCTCGGCCAGCGAAGGAGACGAGCCCGGCGTCCAGATGGACCTGTACCGCTGGGTGAAGGGGTTAGGGCTCGTCCCGCGCGTGATGGGAAACGTGAAGGGCCTCCAGGACCCCTACCGGAACCCGACCACCCAGCAGGGCTGGGCCGAGCGTTGGGGGCAGAACGCCGCGATGGTCACCTCGTTCGCCGACGGCTCCAAGCTCAGCTTCGAGCAATCTATCGTAGCGAATGCTACTGGCTTCCGGGTGAAGTCGCGTGGAATGTCTCGGGGCCTCAAGTATGATGGCTCCATCATGGAAATCCACAAGCTCTATGACATCGACGAGCTTCGCGCTCTAGGGGGGATCGTCGATTACACGGTCGGTCCGCCACTGATCAAGGTCTTTTGTCTCGCCGAGCACCCCGACCCCAAGCAGCGCCACTACCTTAACTTGTACAAGATGGGCGAGGGGCCGTTGTACCCCTTCTGGACACCCTATCACCTGGTGCACTTCGAGACACCGAACGCCATCGCACGGGTCGTGCTGTTCGGCGACGAGGTCGCCCCACCCCTCGGCGGTCCGGTGGTCGAAGTGTGCGCCGTCGCCAAGCGGGATCTCAAGGCAGGCGAGGTGCTCGACGAATACGGGATGTACATGACCTATGGGGAGGCGGTGAACGCGGAGGAGATGAGCGCCCGACGCTACCTTCCCGAGGGCCTGGTGGAGGGCTGCAAGCTCAGGCACGACGTCGCGCAGGACCAAGTACTCACGTACGACGACGTGGTGTTACCAGCAGGACGCTTGGCGGACCGGCTGCGCGCCGAGCAGTATCGGCACTTCCTAGGCGCGACCTGGCTCGAGGAGCGACTGCAAGGCTCGCGGACCGCCGGCAAGGCCGGAGGCGACGCCGAGTTCGTGGACGTCGCTCCGCACCGTTGAGGCACTCCTCGACACCGCGGATAGCGGATGACGACTCCAGAACGTGTGCCGGGCCTCCATCCGACCTCCCATAAGCCCTACTGAATTCTAATCTACCCGACAGGAGGGTATCCCGATGAAAGTTGTCCTATTTTGCGGTGGCCTTGGCACCCGGCTGCGCGAGTACTCGGAGACGGTACCGAAGTCGATGGTGAACATTGGCTACAGACCGATCATCTGGCATCTCATGAAGTACTACGCGCACTTCGGCCACACAGAGTTCATTCTCTGTCTCGGTTATCGTGGCGATTTCATCAAGCAGTACTTCCTTGACTACGACGAGTGCCTGTCGAACGACTTCGAGCTTACCGGAGGCGGCAAGAACGTCAGGCTATACGGCCGCGACATCGAGAACTGGAAGATTACATTCGCCGACACCGGTCTACACTCCAACGTGGGCCAGCGTCTCAACGCCGTCCGGCACTATCTCGCGGACGATCCCGTCTTCCTCGCGAACTACAGCGATGGGCTCTCCGATCTCCCGCTGCCGGAGTACCTCGACCACTTCCGCCGGCAGGACAAAATCGGCAGCTTCGTCTGCGTCCGGCCGAGCCAGAGCTTCCACGTGGTCGCACTCGACGACGCCCTGGTCAAGGATATCCGTCATGTCACCACGTCCGACCTCTGGATCAACGGCGGCTTCTTCGTCTTCAAGCGCCAGATCTTCGACTATCTCAAGGAGGGCGAGGATCTCGTCGAGGAACCCTTCCAGCGTCTCATCGGTCTCCAGCAGCTGACCGCGTACCGATACCACGGCTTCTGGGCTTGCATGGACACGTTCAAGGACAAGCAGGCGTTCGACGACATGGAGGTTCGCGGTGACACTCCTTGGCAAGTCTGGAAGTCAGTTGGGGGAGGGCGCTCTTCGCAGTGTCGGATGGAGGGTCAAAATGCACGCACCGCAATCGATACCGGCCAGAACGGCAAAAGTAAGACTTTTGCGAAGATCTCCGGTAAACGCTTACTTAAAACTAAATAAATGGATTTTGAAGCATCTCCCTCCATCCTTAGCCTCCCTTCCTCCAATACGTTCATACGGGAGTTTCTTGCATCGTTTAGTTCGGTTGAGAGCGGCGCGACGCCAGTATTTGGGTACGTTCTTTTTTCGGAACCGTCCGAAACTGAAACTGATCCGCCTTTTGTCGGATCAAAGAGGCATTGGTTCGACCTTGAAAATAGCATTCTTGGCATGCAGCAATGGGGCTGAGGTCTACTCTATCCTGTGGACAATCCGCTCAAGAAGACCGGACCTGAAAGTCATTTCACATGCCGTGGATCTCTCAAAGGAAATCTTAGAAGTGGCGCAAAAGGGAGTGTACTCGCTCAAAGCTTACGATTTAGTGGGGGAACCGATTTTTTCTCGCATGCACGAAGAGGAAATGCAGGAGATGTTCGATAGTGATCGCGATGCAGGCGAGGTAAAGATTAAATCATGGATCAAGGAAGGGATCAGCTGGCATCTTGGGGATGCCGGATCCCAGGAGATGCTTAATGTCTTGGGACCGCAGGATATGGTAATCGCCAACAACTTTCTCTGCCATATGGATCCGCCGAATGCAGATAGATGTCTGCGTAACATTGCGCGTTTGGTGAATCCCGGCGGATATCTTTTCGTTTCAGGAATCGATCTCGACGTACGAACCAGGGTGGCGCTGGACCTGGGCTGGAGGCCCGTCCGTGACTTGATGGAAGAAATTCACGATGGCGACCCGTCCCTGAGAAATGACTGGCCGTGGCAATATTGGGGTCTGGAACCTTTCAATAGAAGGCGGCAGGATTGGGAAATCCGGTATGCCTCGGCTTTTCAGATAGTCGCCCCTGGCCGTAGGGACACCCCTGCAGCATGACAGTGGGCTCGCTTCGCGCCAGTCGTGGCTCGGGTAACTTCGTGGCGTCTAGGTACAGGCAAGTCTGCGGGTAGTCTGACGGGATGGCTTTGGGGAACCCCGCAGTGTAGTCTTCGAGCACCCCAAGCAGAGTCGAAAGCGAGGAAGATCCTTCGAGCCGCGATGCGGAGGCATCCGGCGCACCCGAAAAGATTGTGGAGCCATGGATACCTTGGGTTCAGCGCCAGTATGATTCCACTGGGTTTGAAACGCAAACGGAAGCAAAAGAAGATCAGCTTCTTGGGGAACTTTGGACGCGGTAACCTGGGCAACGAGAGTACTCTACACGCAATCCTTCATAATCTCCGCCAGCGCTTGCCGGATGCCGAGGCGAACTGTATCTGCACAGGTCCTGAAGCCGCCTCGACAACCCACAACATAGATGCAGTTTCCATACAGGACATATTCGTCAAGCCGGACCTGCGCCGCAATAATCCACTGGCTAGAGTCCTTCGGAAGGTATTTATTGGGATACCAATCGAGCTTTACCGATGGATGAAGGCCTACAGGACCCTTGAGGGTACAGACATGCTTATCGTGCCGGGGACCCAATTCCTGTCAGACAATCTGACAGGACCGCTGGGTTGGCCCTATCTGGTATTCAAATGGTCAGTCACCGCCAAGTTGCGGGGGTGCAAGCTCCTTTTTGTAAGCGTGGGAGTGGGCCCGCTCCGCCACCGCCTGAGCAGGTATTTCGTCAAGGCCGCGCTCTTGCTTGCAGACTTTCGCTCCTACCGAGATGACTTCTCCAGGCAGTACATGCGTCGCATTGGCTTTGATACGAGTAATGACCCAGTCTATCCTGATCTGGCTTTCAGTCTGCCTACGCCTACAATGCCACGAGGTCGCCATAGCAACGGGGAAAGACCTGTAATAGCCATAGGCGTTAAGGACTATTACGGCCAATACGGTCTATGGCCGCGCCAGCACGAAGCTGACGATATTTACCGCCACTACATTGACGGGATTACCGCCTTCGTCGCTTGGTTGCTTGAACACTTGTACACTGTTCGCCTCGTGATTGGTGATGTGTCCTACGATACTCAAGTGCTAGCTGACCTGCGAAAATCACTAAGTGAAAGGAAAATCAAATACGAAGATCGTCAGCTGATCGAAGAACCGATTAAATCGCTGGAAGAGTTGATCTTACAGCTGGCAACAAGCGACATCGTCGTGTCGCCTCGCTTTCACAACATAGTGCTGGGCCTGTTGCTTGATAAGCCGGTGATCGCACTGTCATATCATGAGAAGTTTGCCGCGTTGATGGAGTCACCGGATCTCGTTAAGTACAATCTGCAGATCGATCATCTGGATGCCACTACGCTTATGGAAAAACTCCGCGAACTCGAGGGAGATAGTGAGGAACTCACACGACACATCAGCCGGAGGGTCGATGAGTATCGCAGGTCGTTAGATGAGCAATATAGAGTCATTTTTAACGGTCTCGGGTGCGAGTAACACGGGTAAGGCCTTTTGGACGAACGCTAACGGTGCGGAATACTCTTAACATTCGAGGGCGAGGCGCATGCTGAGCGCGCGGGCTGGGGAGGACCATCAAGTTGGAGAGCGATCCGAGTATCGTTCGGAGTTCGGGCGACTTTCTTAACTCGCGGACGTTCCCACTCGCAGAGGCATGTGCACGTCAGTCGCTTGTCAATTGTGCAGCCGCAGGAGTGCATTCGCATGACGTCGGCTAGAGCGAAGAGGACGATGGACGTGAACACCGCAGAGTCTTCAGAAGGCTCGCGCGAACCTCGGATCTGCATGCCGACATTCTCGGCGTTTGCCGGACATGTATTCCGATCTGGGTTATATGAGGCTCAAGACGTGCTCGCGGACTGTGACGATGTCGACCTTATTCACTTGGAGGCTTCCAAGAGGTTGGCGTTTGGAGAGAAAGTGCTGAGGCGACTCGTCTACCACGACGTATCGCGGAAGCTGGTGTCCCTCAACCCGGGAATCCGACCGGTGCGCCTTACGAGGTATTACGATTTGTTTTTGGTTGTCTGCCCACACGTGCGAGACGTGTGGTACGCCAACGCGATCCAAGGATGGCGAGATCATTGCAGGACGAGTATCTGCTGGGTTGACGAAGTGTATGTACCCAATCTGCCATGGCTTGAGTACTGGCTTCCTATTCTCAGCCGGTTCGACTACGTGATAGTGGGAATAGGCGGGTCAGGCAAAGCCCTCAGCGATGCAATCGGGCGTCCTAGTAAGGAGATCCAGGGTGGGGTGGATACGATCCGCTTCAGCCCCTATCCGGACCCACCAGCACGGGTCATCGACGTTTACAGCATCGGGCGCCGATGTGAAGGGGTACACCGGCGTCTTCTCGAGTCGGCCGCGAAGAAGATCTTCTACATTCACGACACGCTGGACGCGGCCAACAGCGAGACATGGGACTACGCACAGCATCGCGATCTTTACGCCAACATCGCAAAGCGGAGCCGCTTCTTCATGGTGGCGCCGGCAAAGCTGAATTCCCCGGAGCAAACCCAAGGTCAGGCCGCTCTTGGCTTTCGCTATTTCGAGGGATCGGCGGCGGGCGCAGTGCTGGTCGGGCAGACACCCGATTGTGAAGCGTTCCGCTGCCACTTCGATTGGCCGCAAGCGATCATCGAGATCCAACCTGACGGTTCGGACGCCGTGGAGGTCATTTCGAGACTGTTAGCCGAGCCTGAGCGGCTCCGAGAGATCAGCTGTCAAAACGCCGAGCAAGCGCTTCGGCGTCACGACTGGGTATACCGTTGGAAAGAGATCCTTGGTTTCGCGGGATTGAAGCCGACGCCGGCGATGGAGGCTCGGGAGAAGCGACTAAAGGAGTTGGCAGAGTTGGCGCGGGAGAGCAGTCGTCATGACTTGGAAAGTGGCGCAATCTTAACCGCCAACCCGGCGAAACTCTTGCAGCACAGTGTCACGAAAGGTGGGGCACCCCATGAGCACGGGTGAGATTCCTCTTCTCGATCTTGTCACGGTTCACCGCGAGCTCCGGGAAGAGTTGCGCTCGGTTTTCGAGACCGCGCTCGACACCGCCGGGTTCATCGGTGGCCCCATGGTCCAGGGGTTCGAGCGCGACTTCGCACAGTTCTGTGAGTCTCAGTTCTGCGTTGGAACGGCCAGCGGCACAGACGCTTTGCGGTTCGCCCTGATCGCCGCGGGAGTGCAATCGGGCGATACGGTCGTGACCGTGCCGAACACTTTTATCGCTACCGCGGAGGCCATCTCTCAGGCCGGCGCGCGGCCGGATTTCGTAGACATCGATGAGCGCACCTACAACATAGATCCTGAGAAGCTGCGCGCCTACCTGGAGACCGAATGCACACCAAGTCTGCCAAGGGGCCGGGTGGTGAGCAAGCGCACTGGTAGCCCAGTGACAGCGGTCATCCCTGTGCACCTGTACGGGCAGATGGCCGACATGGACCCCATCCTGGAGCTGGCGACCCAGTACAACCTCATCGTCGTCGAGGACGCCTGCCAGGCGCACGGTGCGGAGTACCTTTCGAAGAAGGAGAACCGCTGGCGCAAGGCCGGGTCGATGGGCCGCGCCGCGGCATTCAGCTTCTATCCGGGAAAAAACTTGGGCGCCTGTGGAGAGGCGGGAGCGGTCACCACCGACGACGAGCAACTGGCGCGGCGCTGCCAAATGCTCCGCGATCACGGCCAATCGAGGAAATACTTCCACGACATCGAGGGGTACAACGGCCGGCTCGACGCCATCCAGGCTGGCGTCTTGCGGGTGAAGCTTCGTCATCTGGCGAAGTGGAACGAACATCGCCGGGAGCGGGCACGCAGCTACGACGGGTTCTTCGCCGACACCGAGAAGACGGTCATCCTTCCGCACGTGCCGTCGTGGTCGCGGCCGGTCTACCATCTCTATGTAGTGCGGGTTGCGGAGCGGGAGCGGCTCCAGAAGGACCTGTCCGCCGCAGGCATCGCAACGGGCATCCACTACCCGACCCCGCTCCATCTCTCCAAGGCGTACGAGGCTTTGGGCTTCCGCCGCGGTGACTTCCCGGTCGCCGAGGAGGCCACCTCCCAGGTGCTTTCGCTCCCGATGTTCCCCGACCTCTCTTCTGAGCAGCAGCGCCGCGTAGTCACCGAGGTGCTCCAGTCCATGGCTGTAAGGGAGAGCTGCGGACTCAGGTAGAGGCGCGGCCCTCCGGTTCCTCACCCCGCGCATTGCCCAAGGATCTCGCGAAATCTTGTCGGCAGTCTTCCCACTCGAACCAATGCAGGTCACGGCAAAACTGTCACCGCATCGCGATGGCCATGCGCAGGCAGTGCACCAGGGGCTACTGCAGCCAGAGGGCCCGTGAAGCTTGTATCCATCGTGGGGGCGCGGCCCCAGTTCATCAAGGCTGCTGCGGTAAGCCTGAAATTGCGCGAGCGGCACAAGGAGATCTTGGTGCATACGGGTCAGCATTATGACTACGAAATGTCCGGCATATTCTTTGACGGACTCGAGGTGCCTCCGCCCGATGTGAACTTGGGTGTCGGTTCTGGTTCGCATGGAACTCAAACCGGCACCATGCTCAAAGGAATTGAAGATGTGTTTCTTGTCGAACGTCCGGACTGGCTCCTCATCTACGGCGATACGAACTCTACCCTGGCCGGCGCCCTGGCAGCCTCAAAGTTGTCCTTGCCCGTAGCCCACATCGAAGCTGGCCTGCGAAGTTTCAATCGCCGTATGCCGGAGGAGATCAACCGTGTCGTGGCGGATCACCTGTCGAACCTGCTGCTTTGCCCGAGCGACACGGCTGTCGGTAACTTGGCCGCTGAAGGCATTTCGCAAAACGTCCATCTCGTCGGGGACGTCATGCTGGACGTCCTGAACTGGGCAAAGAAATGCGCTGATGTGAAACCGCCCGAGATTCTGCACCGACTTGGCTTGAGGAAGAAGTCTTACTTGCTTGCGACAGTGCACCGCAGTGAAAACACGGACGATTGGGCGCGGCTCTCGCGCATTCTGAGCGCGTTCAACTCGCTCGACGAACCAGTAGTCTTCCCTGTTCATCCTCGCGCCCGTAAGGTCATCATCGAAGCGGAATGCCAATTGAAACCTCACGTACAGTTGATCGATCCTGTGGGCTACCTTGACATGGTGACCCTGGCGGGGTCCGCGCGGTTGGTTCTTACAGACTCCGGCGGACTACAGAAGGAGGCCTACTGGCTGGGTGTGCCTTGCCTCACACTCCGAGACGAAACGGAATGGGTGGAGACCGTGGAAGCAGGTTGGAATACCTTGGTGGGGTCTGATTCCGAGAAGATTGTCCAGGCGGTGCGTACATTCGCGCCAGCCGATTCGCGTCCGGCCCTGTACGGAGATGGATCCGCAGCGGGCAGGTGTGTCGATTTTCTCGGTGAGCCTCCCCCAAGGTGTGATACGTCTCGTTGGATGACAGTAAATGCCCCCGTGTGAGGAAAGGGCAGCCATGCAAAGCAAATCAGTCGGTAAGTCTAAGATCAACGTGGCTGTCGTTGGAATTGGTTACTGGGGCAAGAATCTTGTTCGGAATTTCCACGAACTTGGCGCCTTGGCTATGCTCTGCGATGCGGAAAGATCTGTTGAGGAGGGCTGCAGGCACGAATACGAGAGTGTCAGGTTTTGCCGGGACTTCAGCACCGTCCTTTCCGATCCTTCAATTGCCGCCGTCGCTTTGGCCACGCCGGCTGTTAGCCACTACGAAATGGCCGAGGCGGCTCTAGAAGCCGGAAAAGACGTTTTCGTAGAGAAGCCGTTGGCCATTGATGTGAAGCAGGGCGAGGACCTTGTGGAACTGGCCAAGGCAAAGAGCAGGATCCTCATGGTTGGCCACATTCTCAGGTACCACCCGGCAGTCGTAAAGTTGCAGGAATTGATTCAGGACGGAGCCCTTGGACAGATTAACTACCTGTATTCCAACCGTCTAAACATTGGGAAAATACGCACCGAGGAGAATATTCTCTGGAGCTTTGCCCCGCATGACATCTCCGTGATGCTGGCACTCCTCAATGAGACTCCGAATCGTGTTACCTGCCAGGGCGGGGCCTATCTGAATCACCACGTCTTTGACGTCACCTTGAGCCTCTTCGAGTTCCCAAGTGGGGTTCAAGCCCACATTTTCGTGAGCTGGTTGCATCCGGTCAAAGAACAACGGCTTGTGGTTGTTGGTACCGAAAAGATGGCTGTCTTCGATGACACCGCAGAGCACAAGCTCATCTTGTACCCTCACAGAGTGGAATGGAGAAACCGGGTTCCGACGGCGGTCAAAGCCAAGGGCGAAATCGTTGACCTAGACAATCGGGAGCCACTAAGGGCGGAGTGTCAGCATTTCCTCGACTGTGTGGGGTCCAGAACTTCTCCTTTGAGTGACGGCGCGGAAGGCCTGCGGGTCTTGCGAGTGTTGGACGCGTGTCAGCGTTCGCTGCTGCGCGGCGGAATTGCCGTAGAACCCTCCGACGCCCAGAGTGCGAAGCAACAACTGCCTTACTTCGCACATGAATCTTCCCATGTAGATAACGGCGCCGAGGTCGGTGCCGGCACAAAGATCTGGCATTTCTCTCACATCATGAAGGGCGCACGGATCGGCGAACGCTGCATCATAGGGCAAAACGTCAATGTCGATGGCGGGGCGATAATCGGCAACAATGTCAAGATTCAAAACAACGTGACTGTCTATGCGGGTGTGGTGATTGAGGATGATGTGTTTCTCGGACCTTCATGTGTCCTGACGAATGTCACTAACCCTCGTGCCCAGGTGAACAGGCACTCGTTGTATGAGACCACCAGGCTGAAGCGCGGCTGTACCATTGGAGCCAATGCCACGATTGTCTGCGGGGTCACCATCGGGCGTTATGCCTTTGTGGGGGCCGGTTCGGTTATCACCAAGAGCGTGGCGGACTTCGCTTTGGTCGTCGGAAATCCAGCCCACCAGATAGGATGGATGAGTCGCCATGGCCACCGGCTCGACTCGCCCGACTCCGATGGGGTGATGCGGTGCCCGGAAAGCGGCTACCGCTATAAGGAGGTCGACTCCGGCGTTCTTCGGTGCCTCGACTTGGACGAAGAAGCTCCGCTACCCACCGAGTTGAGCAATGGCACCAAATCGTACAGGCAACTGAAAGAAGAAGCCAAGCGATGAGTGTTCCGCTAGACGCGGAGTGAAAGCGCTATGATTGGGGTCATCCCCAAAGCCGACCAAATTGCAGTCGCTGAGGAGTTCTTCCAGTTGTTCAAGACACCCTGGGAGATCTACGAGCCAGGCCGAACATACGACGTCGTTGTTGCCACAACCGACGAAATACCGGAAGTGGATACAAGGCTCCTTCTCATCTATGGTTCCGCAGCCAAGAGCAGTGACGCGAGGAGCGGAATTGCTGTGGGCTCGCGGCATCAAGGCGCATCCCTGAACTATCAGGGGATTCTTCTACCGATATATGGCGAGGTACGGACGTTCGAGGAGAGAAGTGCCGGCATCCCTTGTGTCACAGCGGAATCCGGGATGGCAGGTCTTAGGGTTCGTTCGGCTGATTCCACCGTGATGCGGCTTGGGTATGACTTGTTTCACGAGGTCCAGTTGCTCCTTTCGGCCGGCCAGCCTGTCGAAAAGGCACACATCCCTACGCTCGACATTCACATCATGATGCTGCGGAACTGGATACTGGACGCGGGAATTTCCCTCTTGGAGGTTCCTCCCTCCCCCGCGGGACACAGTTTTGTCGTTTGCCTGACCCACGACATTGATTTCGTCGGAATACGAAACCACAGGTTCGATTACTCAATGTGGGGATTCCTCTACCGGTCCACAGTCGGTGCGCTCCACAAACTTTTTAGACGCAGAATCTCAATAGCGCGTCTTTTCCAGATCTGGCGCGCGGCAGTGTCTCTTCCGTTCGTGTATCTCGGTTGGGCGAAAGATTTCTGGGATCCTTTCGATTGGTATTTACGAGTCGAAAAGGGTCTGCCCGCCACCTACTTCTTGATTCCTTTCAAGAGGCGCACTGGCGAAAACGTGGCCGCGCGACATGGGTCGCGGCGCGCCGCCGCCTACGATATCACCGACCTTCCACAGTGGACGGCGATTCTGATGCAGGAAGGGTGTGAGCTTGGCGTTCACGGAATTGATGCCTGGCATAGCGTGGAGAAAGGGCGCGATGAGTTAGCGCGAATCGGCGCGGTCACCGGCGAGTCCAGAATCGGTATCCGGATGCATTGGTTGCTGCGCGACGAGAACACATTTCGTGTCCTGGATGAAGCAGGTTACGCTTATGATTCCAGCGTGGGGTACAACGAGACCATCGGGTACCGCAGCGGAACAACCCAGCCGTTTCGCCCGGTGGGCGCGCAGGCCCTCCTCGAGCTCCCCATGCACATTCAGGATGGAGCGTTGTTCTATTCTCATAGGCTTGATCTGTCTGAGTCGGAGGCTTGGAAACGTTGTGGCGACTTGATTGACAATGTCAGAAAGTTTGGAGGTGTGCTCACGGTTCTCTGGCACGACAGAAGTCATGGGCCGGAGCGGTTTTGGGGCGACTTCTATGTCAGGCTCGTACAAGCGCTGAGATCCCTTGATGGATGGTTCGGTACGGCTGTACAGGTGGTCGGTTGGTTTCGGAAACGGCGAGAGGTACGTTTCGACCGGGTTGAGGCTACGGACGGCGTCGCTCGAACTTGGCTCCGTTACCATGGGGACAAGATTCTGCCTCCTTTAACCGTAAGGTTTCACCGCCCGTGCACCAGAGGGAGCAATGGAGACTCGCACTCCGAGACGATATCGAAATTTGTCGACATACCTTGGAGCGGCGAGACCGATATCGAACTGGACGAGTTGCTCCGACCAGTTTCTCGGGTCCAGCCAGGCCGCCTGGGTTCGATGGGTGCTCTCCGATGAAATCTGTGTGCATACTGGTCCAAAGCCCCTACGAGTTGGATATTCGAGTGAGGCGAAAGGCTGAGGCGTTGGTAGCTGCAGGATACTCCGTCGACGTGCTGGCATTGCGCTCCTCATCCACAAGGAAGACCTTCACGTTGAACGGAGTGAATGTTCAAACGATTTCATTGGGCAAGAAACGCGGGTCCTTAGCGCGTTACGCCTTCGAGTACGTTGCATTCTTTTTGTGGGCTTTCGTTCGCGTGCTTCTCCAGATGCGGAGGAGACGTTATGCCGTCATTGATGTGAACACTCTGCCTGACTTTTTGGTCTTCGCTTCGGCTTTTGCCAGGTGGAAGGGGGCCAAGCTCATCTTGGACATGCACGAAATTACCCCCGAGTTCTATATCTCCAAGTACGGGATCGCGGAGAACTCATGGGTGGTTCGTTTCCTGAAACACCTGGAGAAGATCAGCTTCGACTTTGCGGATCACGTGATCACAATCAACGAGCCGATCCAGGATCTCCTCGTCTACCGTGGGCTCCCCCAGTCGAAATCGACCGTGATCATGAACGCAGTGGACGAGGCGCGCTTCGCCCACGCCTCGAGTTCGTCTGCTGACGTGGATTCGGCAGCGGCCCCGTGAAGATTCGTGATGATGTATCACGGCACGCTTACAGAGATTTACGGGCTCGAACTGGCCATTGAAGGCTTTGGCATGGTGCACAACGAGATGCCTGGAGCGGAGTTGTGGATCTTGGGGGACGGGCCTGAAAAGGGGTTGTTGGAAAGTCTGACGCAAGAACGTGGGTTGGCTTCGAAGGTCAGGCTGGTTGGGCACGTCTTGCCAACCGAAGTTCCTACGTGGTTAGACAAGTGCGACATCGGGGTCCTGCCGATGCGCCGCGACATATTCCTCGAGTTTGCGTTCCCCAACAAACTGTCGGAATACATCATCATGGGCAAGGCCGTTCTCATCCCTCGGTTGAAGGCGATCCGGCACTATTTTAGCGAGGAAGCACTGGCTTATTTTGAGCCCAACAACCCAGCTGATTTGGCGAAACAGATGGTATGCCTTTATCGAGATGGCGGGTTGCGTGCTCGGCTGGCGGCTAGAGCCAAGGAGGAATACGCGCCGATACGCTGGGATGTGATGAGACAGCGCTACTTGAGACTGATAGAAGACATGGTGGGTCCCGGGCACCGCACGGCGGGGAGAGAAGCCAGCCAATATACCTACGTTCTCATTACTCCGGCGCGGAACGAGGCAAAGTTCATTGAACTGACCATCAAGTCCGTGGTGGGGCAGACGATCCGACCAGCTAAATGGGTCATCGTCAGCGACGGTTCGACTGACGGCACGGACGACATCGTGAGCAAATATGCCGCTGAGCACAGATGGATTGAACTGGTCCGGATGCCTGAACGTCGCGAACGGCATTTCGCAGGAAAGGTTCATGCCTTCAACTCCGGTTACGCCAGGATGACAGACATGAAGTACGACGTAATCGGCAGTCTGGACGGCGACATCTCGCTTGAAGACGAAGATTACTTTTCTTTCTTGCTAAGCAAGTTTGCCGAGGATCCTACACTGGGACTGGTCGGAACACCGTACAAGGGCCGTTCAACCTACGACTATCGCTTCGTGAGCATCGACTACGTCTCCGGCGCGTGCCAGTTGTTTCGGCGGGAGTGCTTCGAGGAGATTGGCGGATATGTGCCGGTAAAGGAAGGCGGCGTAGATGATATTGCAGTCATCACTGCGAGAATGAAGGGTTGGAAGACAAGGACGTTTACGGACAAAATGTGTCTGCACCATCGGGAACACGGATCGGCCGAGCACAGCGCATTGATGGCAAGGTTTAGAGATGGTGCCTTGGACTACGCTCTTGGAGGCCACCCGGTTTGGGAACTCTTCAGAACGGTATACCAGATGACGAAGAGGCCTGTTGTCGTTGGTGGGCTAACGCTATTGGCCGGCTATGTCTGGGCGATGGTTCGACGCGTGCATAGGCCAGTGTCTCGTGAACTGGTAGAGTTCCATAGACGCGAGCAGATGCGGCGATTGTGGAAGTTTCTCACGGGCAACAGGTCTCCGCGCAATCACGCGTTGCAGCATCCTCTGGATGGTGCGGACGCGGGGGGCGGATGAGCGGGCCGTCCACAGTGCAGAGTCCACTCCTTTTCGACGGCTCAATTATGCTGTTGAGGAATATCTATTACCTGCTAAAGCCTGCCATTCCGTGGACGGTCCGCCTGGCGCTTCGACGCTTCCGCGCCAGACGGCTGAGGCGTCAGTTCAGCAGTTCTTGGCCTATCAATAAGGTAGCTGCTAGGGCCCCGGAGGGGTGGCTCGGATGGCCAGACGGCAAGGAGTTTGCCTTCGTCCTGACGCATGATGTCGAAGGCAAGAGAGGGTTGGAGCGATGCCGCAGGCTGGCTGAAATGGAGATGGGTCTGGGGTTTCGTTCCTCATTCAACTTCGTACCGGAAGGCGAGTATGCAACCCCGGAACCGCTCCGCGCCTTTCTCAGCGAGCGCGGATTCGAAGTGGGCGTCCACGACCTGCATCACGACGGTAAACTTTACCGTTCTTTGAAGACCTTTAAAAATGACGCTCAGAAAATAAATCATTATCTAACGTCATGGGGCGCCGTTGGCTTTCGCTCCGCATTCATGCTCCATAATCTTCAATGGCTTCAGCATCTCAATATCCTTTACGACGCATCCACTTTTGATACTGATCCATTTGAGCCACAACCAGACTGCGTGAACACCATCTTCCCGTTCTGGGTCCCTGGAAAAGACGGCACCGGTTACGTCGAGTTTCCATATACCTTGCCACAGGACTCCACTCTTTTTCTTGTGTTCCAAGAGAAGACGATCGACGTGTGGAAAAGCAAGCTCGACTGGGTGGCGGCACACGGCGGGTTGGCGCTGGTCAACGTTCATCCCGACTACATGAATTTCGATGGAAAGAGGACCTCATCGGAATATGGAGCGGACCTTTATAAGGACTTTCTCGAATACGTAACCAACCGTTACCGGAGTAAGTGTTGGTTTGCCCTGCCACGCGACGTAGCGAAATACGTCCGCCAGCACAAACCGGCTCTTCCTGAATGGTAAACCAGACTTCTATCGCCTACGCCGTAAATGTGGAACCGAGTGCTGCACACGCCAACGATACGTTTGTGTAATCAAATCGACCCTGCCTGTTGAACCCAGCAGAAGAAGGGACCAAAGATGACAGCGTCAACGAAGATCTCTGGCAACGTGCTCGAGCGAAATATCTACATGGACGGCGAATTCCTGAAGAAAAATCCCCTCTGGTATATCGATGAATCCCCATTCAAGGTCAAGCAGATCCTGCGAATGATACAGAAGAACCAGCTGCGGCCAAAGACCATCTGCGAAGTCGGTTGTGGTGCGGGCGAAGTTCTCAAGCTATTACAGGAAAAGATGGACGCCACATGCCGTTTCTGTGGTTACGACATCTCGCCGCAGGCGCTGGAGATATGCAAGAGCCGAGCGAACGAAAGCCTTCAGTTCAAACTGGCGGACATCTCTCAGGAGGCGAACACGTTCTTCGATCTCATGCTGGTCCTCGATGTTATCGAGCATGTCCAAGACTATTACGGTTTTTTAAACGGAATCCGACAGAAAAGCGAGCTGAAGATATTTCATATTCCACTGGATCTGAGCGTGCAGGCTGTGCTGCGTAAACGAGGCCTTCTGAAACGTCGTGAAATGCACGGCCACATTCAATACTTCACCAAGGAGACAGCGCTTGAAACACTGAAAGACGTGGGCTATGAGCTGCTGGACTACTTCTTCACGCCGCGCTGCATCGAGCTCGGAGAGGAAACCGTCCAGAAAATCGCCCGGCTGCCCAGGAAGATATGCTTCGCCATTCATCAGGACCTGACAGTCCGGATTCTGGGGGGATACAGCTTGCTGGTGTTGGCCAAGTGAGAAGGGGCGCTGAGGTGGCAATGACAACGTGCGATGTGGCGATCGTCGGTGCCGGCCCCTACGGACTGTCAGCGGCCGCACACTTGGGGACGGTCAAGGGCCTGGACGTTCGCGTGTTCGGCGAACCCATGTCCTTTTGGGAGCACCACATGCCAGTCGGCATGATTCTCCGCTCCGCTTGGACCGCGACGCACATCGCGGACCCGAACCGTTCGCTGACGCTGGAAGCGTACCAGGAGGCATGCGGCAATCACTTGTCCGCTCCGGTGCCACTCGACCGCTTCATCCAGTATGGCCTGTGGTATCAGCGCCTGGCGGTACCCGACGTCGATCAACGGAAGGTTGCCCGCATTGAATCCGGTCCGGCGGGCTTCCGAGTTATCCTTGCAGATGGCGACGTGATCCGGTCCCGCCGTGTCGTTGTTGCTGTCGGCATCGGTTCGTTCGCCTGGCGTCCGCCTGAGTTTGAGGGCCTCCCCCCTTCGCTGGCCTCGCACACGTCCGAACACCGTGACCTGAGCCAGTTTGCCGGCCAGCAACTGGTCGTGATCGGTGCTGGCCAGAGCGCGCTCGAGTCGGCCGCATTGTTGCACGAAGGCGGTGCCGAGGTCGAAGTCGTCGCGCGGTCGCGTCGGATCCACTGGCTGCAAGGTTGGGCCTCCACGATGCTTCATTATCGCCTGGGCTCATTTACCAAACGGCTCCTCTACGCGCCGACCGACGTTGGGCCCGCGGGCATCAGCCAGCTTATGGCACGGCCCGACTTGCTCAGGCGGCTGCCTCGCCAGCTTCAGGACCGACTCTGGAAGAGATCGGTTCGGCCAGCGGGCTCGCGCTGGCTGGAAAAGCGGCTCCAGAATGTGCCCATCCAGCTCGGACGCTCGATTGTTTCTGTTGTTCCGGTTCGCGGGCGGGTGAAAATCCGACTAGACGACGGAAGCGAGCGAACGGTCCACCATGTTCTTCTCGGAACTGGATACCGCGTGGACATCTCTATGTACGAGTTCTTTGCCTCAGAGCTTGTACAATCCATACGTCGCTTCAACGGTTATCCTTGGCTCCGGGAGGGGCTCGAAACTTCGGTGACGGGCTTGCACATTCTGGGCGCGCCAGCCGCCTGGAGCTTCGGCCCGCTCATGCAATTTGTCTCCGGCACGCATTACGCCTCGCGCTCACTGACTCGCTGCATCGCCGAAGCTGGCACGAGGAGGCTCTGACCTGATGGCTGAGTCTCCTCCTTCCGACTAAGTGGGAAGTGAAGGGCTCTCGTGACCGTTGGCAAGACAATTCCGGAAAACCAAATCGGCGGTGTCGTCGTCGGCGGCGACTACCAGGGTCTGGGGATCGTTCGTAGCCTTGGACGCCGGAAGGTGCCGGTCTGCATCATTGACGATGAGCACTCAATCGCCCGCTTCTCACGCTATGCGACTCATGCAGTAGCGGTCGAGAACTTGCGCGATGAGCGCCAGACTGTAGACACCGTGCTACAAATCGGCCACCGGCTGGGCCTCAAGGGCTGGGTGCTCTACCCTACCCGAGACGAGACCGTGGCCGCTTTCGCACGCTACCGGTCAATGCTGACAGAATGGTTCCGCGTACCTACCCCCAAGTGGGAAGCAATGCAGTGGGTGTGTGACAAAAGGAATACCTATCGTCTGGCGAATGGGCTGGGGATTCCCACGCCGAAAACCTGGTGCCCGCAAGACGAAGACGAGCTGGAACAGATCTCGATCGACCCTCCCCTGGCACTCAAGCCAGCAATCAAGGCGCACTTTATCTACGCAACGAAGGCCAAGGCATGGCGCGCCAACAACCAGACCGAACTGCGGGAGCTCTTCCAGCGGGCAGTTAGGCATGTTGGACCGGGTGAAGTGATGATTCAGGACTTGATTCCCGGTGATGGCCGACAGCAGTTCGCCTACTGCGCCTTCTTCAAGAGAGGCCAGGCGGTCGGTAGCATGGTCGTCCGGCGGAGTCGCCAGCACCCGCCCGAGTTCGGCAGGGCCAGCACGTTCGTAGAGACC
>Ga0209157_1001420_pt1 | contig 19933 bp, 17 predicted proteins | sample GraSoiAngelo_135_FD_185892 | JGI IMG/M metagenome (GOLD analysis project Ga0209157, IMG submission 185892) | Grasslands soil microbial communities from the Angelo Coastal Reserve, California, USA - 14_0929_05_40cm (SPAdes) (version 2) | ecosystem: Environmental > Terrestrial > Soil > Grasslands ...
CCGGGTATCGCCGCCCGAAACCGGGTGCGCGCGCCACGCATCCTCGCGTTCTGCGCGCACCTGCGCGCTCCGAGCGTCTGGCACCCCCTTTGAAGTGAGCGTCGATCGAGTCGCGCCACGATCGAAGACCTAATTCGGTGCCGAGCGGTCAGCCGCTCCGGGACGAAGGAGTCACGATCATGAACCCTCTACGACGCCAATGGCGATTTGCGTCCGCCGCGTGGGCTCTCATCGCTATGATCACAGGGCTTGTCTGCGCTTCACCGGCTCAGGCCCAGACCACCTTCAGCGGCCGTGCGTTCGCGGCGTTCATCAACACCCCGCTCACGGGCCCGATCTTCGTCTCGGACACCGGCCAGTTATCGCCGAGCGGTGGCGCTCGCGATGACGCGCTTCTCGATACCCGGGACCTCGGCCTGGCGACGCTGGACAGCGTGCTGACGGCCGAGGTGCTGGCCGCCTCGACGAGCGGGGCGAGCGGAAAGGCCGACAGCTCCGCGTCGCTGGCGAACGTGGTCGTTCTGCCCGGAAACGCCGCCCAGGTCACGGCTTCGTTCGTTCGGGCGGACTCCCAGGCGACGTGTACCGGTGTCAGCGGCTCCAGTGAGATCGTCGGCCTGACGTTCGGCGGCACCGCGATCACGGTGTCCGGCCAGCCGAATCAGACCCTCACGCTGCCCGGTGGCGCGACGCTCGTGATCAACGAGCAGACGACGAACTCGAACGGAACTTTTCGACAGATGCAGGTCAACGCGCTTCACCTGACCGTTCCGGGCGTCGCGGAGGTGATCCTGTCGAGCGCCGAGAGTGACATCAACTGCGCGGGCACGACGAGCCACGGCCCGTGCCACGACTTCGTCACCGGCGGCGGCTGGATCGTGACGACAGGGACGAGCCACGGCAACTTCGGCCACGATGCGGGGTTCAAGGACGGATCCCTCACGCCCACCGTCCACCTGAACTACATCGACCACGCCTCCGGCATGAAGGTGAAGGCGACGAGCATCACCGGCTACGGCCGCGGGCCCACCCCCACGAGCCGCCACTTGACGGGCGGCGCCGCGGTCGACGGTGTGGATGGCTACACGTATTCGGTCGACGTGGCCGATAACGGCGAGCCCGGAAAGGACGCGGACACCTTCAGCATCACGCTGTCCAGTGCCGGCCAGATCGTGTATCAGGCCGGCGGCACCCTGGCTGGGGGCAACGTCCAACTCCACAAACCGTGTCCTTGAACGTCCACGGATCTTCCTCCCGCGGCGGCCCGGCTTGCGGCCGCCGCGGCACAAAAAGCAGAACGGGCGCTTCGGAGATCTCCGAAGCGCCCGCTTTGAACGATGGGCCGTCACGAACTCGAACCTTGGACCCGCTGATTAACATGGGAGGCGACCTGGAGACGTCATGCCCGATGCCGACCGTACCTGTCAGGCACATCCCATGGCGTAGACCTGCGTGGCCCCGTCAGGCAAGTGACGCTCGGCCCAGCTCTGGCCGCCATCATCACTGGCGAACACCTCACCGCCGCTCGTCGCACACGGTCTCGCGGTGCTCAGGGTGCGTGGCAATGGCCCGGATGGTAGGCCCCGAGTCAGGAGCTCCCACCGATCGTCACCGACGGCCATGCGATACAGGCCCGATTTGACGGGGCGGCCGGGGGCGGTCTCACCTGCCAGGCCCACATACACACATAGGATGTGCGACTCGTCGCCATAGTTCGCTCCTTCTTCACCCGCGGGTCCCTGCCCCTTGGTGCACCGGCGCGCAGGAGGATCGCGCTGTCGACCGGACCGCGTCAATAGCCCGGCGACGCTGCGAGCGGTTATTGGGTGGGCCGTCAAGGACTCTAACCGCGCTCGACCTGCCTCACGAACCCGGCCCCGCCGGTGATGGCGGCGGCGCTCGCTTCACGTACACCGTATCGTCCCTCACCTGTACCTGATAGGTGGGGACGTCCTCGGCTACGGGCCCGCTCAGCAGCTTGCCGGTGCGCACGTCGAAGGTCGCGAAGTGCAGCGGGCACTCGATGACATGGCCCTCGAGCGTCCCCTTCGACAGCGGCGCCTGCCGGTGACCACAGGCGTCCTGCAGCGCGTAGAAGGCGCCGTCGACGTTCGCGACGAGGATCCGCTCGCGATCGACGACGGCCCACGTCATCACGCCCGGCGCCAGCTCGGACGCCCGGGTCACCGGCACGAACCCGTCCAGCATGCCGTACGCTGTCGGACCGGCCTCCTAGCTCATGTCAGGGCGAAGCCGAAGAGCCGCGCGGCATTCTCCGCGGTGATCTTGCGAAGGTCCGTTTCGGGCGTTCCGGCGAAGATCCGATCCAGAAACTGCCTCGACTTCGGCCACGTGGACTCGGCGTGCGGGAAGTCGCTTCCCCAGAGCATGTTGTCGACGCCGATGGTGTCCCGCAGCTGGACCCCGAGGTCGTCCTCCATGAACTCCACGAACATGTTGCGGCGCCAGTAGTCGCTCGGCAGGAGTCCCGCCTTCGACTTCCATCCCTTGGTGAACACCGGCCGCTCTCGATACGTGAAGTCCATCTGCTTCAGCCAGTGAGGAATCCACGCCATCTCGTGCTCGACGGAGCCGACCTTCAATCGCGGATACCGATCGAAGACGCCCGCAAAGAGCATCGCCCCCAGCGAATAGCGAACCCAGTAGTCCGTCGTGGAGCGGCCCGCCCCCGTGAGCTCGTCGAGGTTGATCGTGAACTCGCAGCCCGGCACGCCGATGCGAGGCGTGCCGATGTGCAGGAGGAGGGGAACGCCGACGTCTTGCGCGGTCCACCACAGACGCTCGTAGATCGGATGGCGATAGGGTCGGTCGGGGAGCGGCGAGACCGGAATGAACGCGCCGACCAGTCCGAGCTTCGCGCATCGTTCCAGCTCCTGACAGCCCTCCTCGACGTCGTCCACGTTGAGCATGGCGATGCCCTTCAGACGATCCGGCGAGGCCCGACAGAAGTCAGCGATCCAGTCGTTGTAGACGCGACAGATGGCGGAGAGCAACCCGCTGTCCGAGATCCGGTACCAGAAGAGACCCTGGCTCGGCTGCAGGCACGCGCCCCAGACGCCGTCCATCTCGTTCTCTTTGATCATCGCCTGTGGATCGTACGCGCCGAGCCTCACGTCTTCCCACGTGCCCAGGAAATCGATCTGGGACGGGTCCTCGAACCGCTGGCCGGCCTGCATCACGGCACCCAGGCTGCCGACCTGCTGGCCCTCGATGAACCACGCGTCGTACTTGCGACCCGTGGGCGTTTCCATCCGTTCCATCCGAGGCGCCCGCTCTCTGTACTTGGGCTCGATCCGGTGGGTGTAGAGGTCCGGCGGCTCGACGATGTGAGAGTCGGCCGAGATGAGCTTGTGTGTCGTCATCGCATACCTCCTCGGGCGATTCGCCCAGCTCAGGACGGCAGGCCGTAGTACGCGGCGCAGTTGCTCCAGAGGATCTTGCGTTTGCTGTCGTCGGAGATCGGCAGCCGGAGGAACGACTCGACGGCGCGCGGGAACTTCGAGTCGCCGTGAGGGAAGTCGGTGGAGAAGACGATCCGATCGTCACCGATCGCGTCGATGACGTACTTCACCGGCTCCTCGTCGCATTCGACGGACACGAAGCACTGTCGCTTGAAGTACGCGCTCGGAGCCATCGTCAACTCCGGCGCGTAGACGTCACCTTGCCGCTCCCAGTGCTCGTCCATGCGCCAGAGAAGGAACGGCACCCAGCTGCAATTCCCCTCGAGAAACGCGACACGCAGACCCGGATGGCGCTCCAGGATGCCGCCCAGGCAGAAACTGCCCGCCGCCAGCATCTGCTCCACCGGGTGGCAGTAGACGTGCTTCAGCATCGCGTTCGCGCCGAACTGCTCGCCGACCTGCCGCAGCTGCGAGCCGGCCCCCTCGTGGAACCCCAGCGGAACTCCGAGATCCTCGAGCGCCGTCCACAGAGGCTCGTAGTAGGGATCGTGCCAGTTGCGCCCGTTCACCTCGTTCGGCCGAAGGAACACGCCGCGGAAGCCGAGCTCGCGCGCGGCGCGGCGGACCTCGCGCACGGCATCGTCGACGTCGAACGGGGAGATCATCCCGGCCCCGAGCAGCCGCTCGGGGTTCTCCTGGCAAAACTCGTAGAGCCAGTCGTTGTAGGCCCGCGCCATGGCGGCCGCGAGCCGTGGCTCCATGTCCGGGATCGTGAGCGCGAACAATCCGCGCGAGGGGTAGACCACCGCGACATCGATGCCTTCGGTGTCCATGGCTTCGAGCTGGATCTTCGAGGTCCAGCCGCGCTCCTGGAACGGACGCCAGCGGTCCTGGTTACGGGCGTAGTCGTGCCCGCGCCGGCGCCGGCTCCGATCCGCGTCGGCGGCGACACGGCCCCACGCCTTGCCATCGAGGGCGAGGCGTAAATCGCCGGCGTCCTCGGTCAACCCGTGCGGGACGCGATCCCGGAAGGCAGGATCGGCGTATCGGTGCCACAGATCCGGCGGCTCGATGATATGGATGTCGCTGTCGAGCACCTTGAAGTTCTGGTGCGCCATGTCCGACCTCCATGGACCGGTTGATGGTCGGCAACCCTACGCCGACGACGCCCCGGTGTCAAAGGCGCGCATCGCCTCAGGCACATCCCATGGCGTAGACCTGCGTGGCCCCTTCAGGCAGGTGACGCTCGGCCCAGCTCTGGCCGCCATCATCACTGGCGAACACCTCACCGCCGCTCGTCGCACAGTACATGCGCCTGGGCTGCCGCTCGTCGAAGGCGATCGTGAACATGGTGGTCCGTGGCTTGACGCCCATGTCCACTCGAGCCCAGCTCGCGCCGCCGTCGTTGCTGCGGAACAGGACGCCGACGTCGCTCTGGAAATTCGCACCTGCAGCCACCCAGATGGTCTTCGGATCACCCGGGACCTCGCGGATATCACGGCAGTAGGTGTGGCCCTTGGGATTCAGCGGCTCCAGCCTGGCGCTGGCCCAGTGCTGGCCGTGGTCCGTGCTGCTGAACAGGCCGGCGCGGCCGATGGCGAAGACCATTCCCGGACGCCAGCGTCCGACCAGCACGCCATGCATGTCTACGGTGTCATCGTTCACGTACTGCCCATGGCTCATGTTCTCCCAGTGCATGCCGCCGTCGAGACTGCGGATGATGCCGCCGACCTCGATGGCGCCGTAGACCTCATCGGGGTTGGAAGGATTGACGGCCATCTCCAGAACGCGCTTGGCCGGGTTGGCCCCTGGGGCCACGGTGACCTCTGGGAAGCGGACTGTCACCGGGAGTTGCTGCCAATGCTCACCGCCGTCCGCACTCCGAAAGATCTCGCAGTTCTCGTAACCCGCGTACAGCATCTTGGAGTCGCGAGGATCGAACAGCAGGGACCAGACGGGCAGGCCGTGATCCGAGATGTTGAGGCGTTCCCAGTGCTCGCCGTTGTCGGTGCTGCGGTAGGGACCGTTCTGCGTCCCCACATACACGGTCTCGCTGTGCTCAGGGTGTGTGGCGATGGCCCGGATGGTGGGCGCTTTGGGTAGGCCATGGGTCAGAAGCTCCCACCGATCGTCGCCCACGGCCATGCGATACAGGCCCGATTTGACGGGGCGGCCGGGGACGGTCTCACCTGCGAGACCCACATACACATAAGATGTGCGACTCGTCGTCATCGTTTGCTCCTCCCGGATGGCGTGTGGACGAACCTGTACTCGCCGAGCAGCCGCTCGCCGCCAGCCTCGTGGCCGATGAGCGCGCGGGAAGCGCGTGAAGCGCCCGCGATCGTCCAGACTCGAGCGATCGGCTCACTTCGCCAGCGGATCCGGCCGCACCTGGATGTGCACGGCGCGCGGCTTTGAGCCCTTGCCGCCTTCCATCAGCCACGGCGTGCGGTCGCCGTTCGTGCTCCACAGCCCGCGACCCTTCCAACCGGCGTTCGGGTCGTCGATGCGTCCGTCCAGACCCTTGGCGAAGAAGCCCATCGGGTATGGCACGCGCATCAGGATCATGCGCCCGTCCCTGAGCGCCGCGAAACCGTCCTGGAGGTTGGCGGTCGAGATCGGAACGTTCTCGCCCAGGCCCACCGTGTTGTGCTGATCGACCCAGGTGTAATAGCTCGCCTCGGCGCTGGTGTTCTCGAAGCCCTCGAACCCCGGGCCCGGATACTTGTGGAACGCGAACCCTTCCGGGCAATGGTTGCCGGTCGCGTTCGGTCCGTTGAGCGGCCCCTTGCACTTGCGGCGGTCGAAGCTGATCAGGCTGCCGTTCGAGCCTGACCCCCACACCACGCCGTTCTTGTCGATGTCGCCGCCGCGCACCCCGATGCCCTCCTTCGGAACGGCGTAGAACTCCGAGAGCCTCGTCTTGGGGTCGAAGCGCAGGAAGCCGGGCGGGCCGACGAACACGTTGAAGGTGTACCAGACCGAGCCGTCGGTGGGATGCGGCATCACGGCGTAAGGACCGGACCCAGCGATGCGCATGTCCTTGCCCGCTTCGGGCTCCTTGCCCGGCTCGGTCCATTCGTCGACCTTGCCGTTGCCGTTGGTGTCGAGCACCCACGGCGCCCAGCCCTGCGCCTTCGCGGCGTCGCCGGTCTCGTCCCACACCTTGGTGTTGACCCAGCCGGCCACGGGGCCGCTGCCCGAGAGCCACAGCGTGTCGTCGGCGTCATAGCCGAACTGCGGGTGATGCGTGCCGAAGCACGTGTCGACGAAGCTGTACTTCATCGTCTTCGGATCGAGCATCGACACCTGGCGTCCCGACCGCTCGAGCGGGAACACCTTGGCCGAGGGATGCTCCGAGCCCTTCTTGCAGAAGGCGGGATTCTCGATGCCGCGCACGGCCGCGGCGAACCATACCCGGCCCTTCTTATCGAACATGCCGTTGTGGTTGTTGGCCCGCTGGCTCCAGATCTTCTCCTCGCCCCAGTATGCCGAGGGGAGCATCGGCTTCATGGCGGCGGAGGCATGGAAGGGAGGTCCGAACGATTCGGGTGCGTCCCGATCCGCGACCGGCATCTTGAAGAACGTCACCTTGTGCGTCTTCGGATCGAGGATCGGCATGTCGTCGCTCGAGTACTCGTTCGAGCCATACAGCGGCCCGTAGGCATTGACGGTCGGATGGCGCCGGTCCGAGGAGATCAGGTCGTGCACGAAGTGCTTCTCGGTGGCCCACTCCCACGAGGTGACGACGACGTTGCGCTCGATACCGGCCGGCCGGGGCGGCTTGTGTCTGGGCAGCTCGCCCCTGGCGACGCGGTCGGTCCAGTCGCCGAAATACTTGAACGGCACACCGCCGAGCTGCACGGCGAGCCGGTTCATCATGAATTCGCCGGTCTGGCCCGAGGCGATGCGGCGCGCCCACGCTTCCGCGCCCGACTTGAATTCGCCGAGCGCGGCCGGGATCGTTCGCGTCGATTCCTGACCGAGCTGGTGGCAGCCGATGCAGTCGGTGTTGTTCATCCGATGGCGCCAGAGCTCCTGGGTGACGTTCTTCGGGATGTCGCTGGCGCCGCCGAAATCCTTTGCCGGCGGGATCTTCATCAGCGTGTACCAGTAGAGCGCCGGATAGTAGTGCGCGGCCGCCCGCTCGTCCGGCGCCGGCACCGCGGTCAGATTGAGCTGCTGGCCGGGCTTTGCGCGCACCTTGGGCGAATCCACCAGCCCGTAGCCGCGCACCCAGACGCTGTAGTTCGCCGTCGGCAGGTCGGGAATGACGTAGCGCCCCTTGTCGTCGGTGACCACCATCTTGGCGTACTTGGTCGGAAGTTCCGTCGTCTCCGCGATCACCCACACCCCGGCTTCCGGCCCGCTCCGGCTGCGCACGACGCCGCCGATATCGTCGTGATCGATGGCGACCTGCGCGGTCTGCTGAGCGGGGAGCGGGTCCGGAGCGGCCATCAGGAGCGCGGCAAAGACGAGGACCGCCGCGCTCAGGTACGACGCCGTTGTCCTGTGCATGTTGACCTCCCCGCGTCTGTTTCACGGCACCAGTGGTCCGTGGTGGCCAAGGGTATTCCGAGACGGAACAATGCGCCAGACGCCCCCTGCCTTCCTTTTTCCGAGGACTCGGGTACCCTCGAGCGGCGCGCGCGTCACGCCGTCGGGCGCTGCGACGGTGTCGCCGTCGGCCTCTCCCGAGGCGTACACGCCGAGCCATCTCGCGGAGCGGATTCTCACCGCCAGGTCGGCGCTCGAAGGCGAACGGAAGCAGGTCACGGTCCTGTTCGCCGATCTCAAGGGCTCGATGGAGCTGCTCGCGGACCGCGATCCCGAGGAAGCGCGCAAGATCCTCGACCCGGTCCTCGCGCACATGATGGACGCCGTGCACCGCTACGAGGGCACGGTGAACCAGGTGATGGGCGACGGGATCATGGCCCCTCCTCGCAGGCCGTGAACCAGATGCCGCTCTGACGCCGCATACAGCGTACTCCGACCCGGCTTCGTTCGATGGAACCCTACGCGGGAACGCCACGGATTCCGCCGGCACGGAGGCACAGTAGGTCGCGTTGAACGGATAGACGTTCCCACCGCTCGACGCTGCAGCGTCTACCTCGGTCGAGGTGGCATCAAGCGCGACGGGACGCGCGCCGGCGGGTGGTTGGGGAACGCGCTCCCCAACCACGCGGCGACCTGACAGCGACTACGGCCTGCCGAGCTCGTCGGCCGTCCTAGCGATCGCCACCAACGCAGATGTTGCGGTTCACACCCGAGCCGGAAAAGTCGAGCGGGCCCTTCACCTCGTGCTTGTATTTCGTGAGCACGTCAACGCAGACGACCTCGGGCGCCTCCAGATCGCCGCCGCAATGGAAGTTGGCCGCGTCGTCGGTGCTGCCGCTGCCGTTGTAGATGGCGGTCTGCGGATACGGGCACAGCGGCCGCGTCCGCGTGACGACGCCGCCGCTCGTGGTCTGCGCGCGGATCTGCGCCGGCGCCACTCCGTGTTCGACCCAGTCGACGAGGGCATTGAACAGGTTCTGCGGCTGCGGCCCGCTGCCACCGCCGCAGTGCGCGACACCCGGCGCGCGGAACAGTCGATAGAACTCCTGCAGGCGTTCGAAGTCGGGCCCTTTCCCCGATCCCTGGCCGAAGCGCGAGGCCATCTGTCGGTAGTAGTTGATCACGCCACGCGGCATGATGAGCTGGTCGTTGCCGCCGACGAACGTGAGCAGCTTGCCGCCGTGGCGCCGGAACACATCGAGGTCGCCGAAGGTATCAGTCACGTCAGCAATGTTGCCCGAGCCGTCCTGCGCCACCTGCGGATATTGGTCGATGCTGACGGTGCGCCAGTCGAAGTTCAGGTCATGCTCGTCCCAGTGGAACTGCGTGACCCCGAGGAAGAACGGAGTCGTCCCGTTCAGCGCCGCCAGGTTCGTGCCGCGATCGAGCCCGAACCAGATGCGCTGGCCATCCTGGTTGCGTGGGCCGTCCCAGATCATGTCGATCGCCCGCGCCTCCAGAGGGGTGAGGCAATTGGTGGCGGGCGCGGTCGGGGCGCCGCAGGTGTTGGCCGTCGCGCTGAAGTGGCAGGTGCGGGGGTCATCGATAATGCCGTCGGTCACGCCGTCAGCCGCATCGCACGCGGCGACGGCGGACGCGGTCGCCTGGTTGAGCTTCGCCGCCGAAATCGCCCCGCCGAGCAGATCCTTCATCACGATCTGCCCCCACATCTGGGCGGTCTGAAAGCGCGTCCAGTAGATCGCGGGCGCGTTGGCGAGGATACCGTCGAGCTCCTCCCCCAGCTCCTGCGCGAGCAGATACCCCTGCCGCCCGCCGGTAGAGCACCCGTTCCAGTAGTTGTACGCGGGCGCGATGCCGTAGTAGGCGCGCGCGATCACTTTCGACAGCACCACCTGCTGCTTGATCGCGTTGCGGATGAAGTCGTTGATGAACTGCAGGTTGTACGTGCCGTCCTCGTTCACACCGGGCTCGCAGTTGCCGCCGGCGTGGCCGGTGTCCGTTCCGGACCCGACATAACCGGCATTCACCGGCGCCGTGACGTTCACGTTGCCGGCACATCCACCGCCGCCGACGCCCTGCGTGCGGCCGTTCCAGGCGCCCTGAATGCCGCCCGTGCCGCCGTCCAACGAATTGAGCGGCAGGCCGGCACGGATATTGATGTTCTGCTCGGGCGACGTACCGTACAGCACGTCCACCCGGCAATGGGCCTTGTTCACACCGCTCGCCGGGATGAGTGTGCTGGTTGCAGCCTTGATGACAGGATTGCCTGCCAACCCGACCGCCGGATCGGTCGCGAGTTGGACGCAGTTCACGGGGACGCCCAAAGGCTCCGGCTTGTCCTTCGCCGTCGCGATCGACGGGCTCAGGGCGAGCGTGGCCAGCAGTACTGCTGCGAGACTGACAAGGGCCGCTCGTCGACTCGTCATCATCGTCGTCCCTCCGTTGGGGCGCTCGGTGCGTCACTTCACACGACCCACCATACGATTCCAAGCAGCGCGGCGACCGCCGCGTGCAGAGCGTGGCCTACGATTCAGAGCGGACACGGCTGTCGGAGGTCGACGACAAGAGCGCGCACGAGGTAAACCCCGACCAGCACGCTCACGGCCCCCACGATCAGGTACGGCCATGGGACCGCCACGCGGCCGCTCACCATCCACGAGAGGGCGAGGCCAAGTAAGGCCACGTTCCATACGATGCCCACGTGGACGTTCGGTGCTCCACCGAACAACCGGGCATACGGCGTCCGCACGACGATGGCGCAGGAAGACGTGTCGGCGCCGCAGGTCGTGAACAGGACCCCCAGCCGGTGGCGAAACCCGGGCCACCGGCCAAGCATCAGCGACGTGAAGTAGAGATTGATGAACAAAGCGGGGACTGTCAGCATAACGAGGCCGATCGCCAGTGCCGCTGTCATGCGAGGCAATGCCAATAGGAGGGCCGGCAATCCACGGAGAAGCTCGAGTCGAGGGTCACGTCTCCATCCCGGCCGCTATTTTTGACTAGGGAGTAAGGAATTTCAATTATCGTAGGCGGAGAACGTGGGGCGACTGCCACTGCGCCGACGAACCCATGAACGTCGTCATCACTGGCTCGTCAGGGTTGATTGGATCGGCGTTGATGCCGCGGCTCTCGCGGAACGGCCACACGATCCGTCGCCTCGTTCGCGGGGCTCGAGCTGAAGGGGCGGCACGTTGGAATCCCGACGATGGCTCGCTCGACGAGAGCCCGCTCGCAGGCGCCGATGCCGTCGTGCATCTGGCCGGCGAGACCATTGCCACGGGACGGTGGACGGCTGCAAGGAAGGCCCGGATTCGGGACAGTCGTGTCCGGGGCACGGGGCTTCTCACCCGCGCACTGGTCAAGCTCGATCGCAAACCGAGGGTGCTTGTCTCTGCGTCGGCGGTCGGCATCTACGGAACCCGCGGCGACGAGGTTGTCGACGAGCGAAGCGCTCCCGGCCAGGGATTCTTGGCTGAGGTGTGCTCCCAGTGGGAGGCGGCGACGCGTCCCGCCACCGACGCGGGGATACGGGTCGTCAACGTCCGCATCGGCGTCGTCCTGAGCGGCACGGGGGGCGCGCTCGCGAAAATGCTGCCGCCGTTCCGACTGGGACTCGGCGGCGTCATGGGGTCGGGAAGGCAGTACATGAGCTGGATCGCAATCGACGACGTGGTCGGGGCGATCGAGCATCTCCTGCTCGCTGACACGGTTGTCGGACCGGTCAACCTCGTTGCGCCCGACCCGGTCAGCAATAGGGAGTTCACGAAGACCCTCGGCCGGGTGCTACGGCGCCCTACGATTCTGCGATTGCCCGCGTTCGCGATCCGTCTCGGCCTCGGCGAGGTCGCCGATGAGCTGCTGCTAGCGAGCACGCGCGCCCAGCCCGCACGCTTGACCGCGTCGGGCTACCAGTTCGGCTACCCAACGCTCGAGGGCGCCCTGCGTCACCTCCTCGGTGTCGGCCGATGACGGCCACCAGCGAGCAGACCGACGCCGAGCGTCTGCCCGCCCTGTATCCCCGACTGCTGGGGCCCGCGTGGCTCGACCTGCACCCGGCGATCCGCTGGCTGCACCTGACGGATGGCGTGGCCACCGGACGGGTCGAGTTTCGTCGCGGCCGCGGCTTGGCGGCCCGCCTCACGTGCTGGGCGCTTCGGCTTCCGTCATCCGCAATGAGGCTCGAAGCCCGGCTCGCGATCGCACGCGACGGTGAGTCGGAGAGATGGGCGCGGACATTCGGCCGGCGGTTGCTCGTCACGATCCAGCGCGGACTGCCTGACGGGACGCTGGCCGAACGGTTCGGAGCGCTGGAGTTTCGCTTTCACCTTCGCGTGGCCGAGGGCGCACTGACGTACATTCAAGCGGGCGCCGGGGTCATGGTCGGGCGGCTGCGGATTCCACTGCCACGGTGGATCTCTCCACGCGTCGAGGCACGAGAGGCATCCGCCGGCGGCCGAGGCGCTTACGTTCGCGTCGGGATCTCAGCGCCCGGGTTCGGATTGGTGATGTCTTACGAAGGATGCGTTCAGGTGGAGCGCCCGTGACCTCAGCGGCCATGTGGCTGCTTGCTCTCCAGGGCATTATCGGCGCCTTCGATACCCTGTACTACCACGAGTGGCGTGCGCGTCTTCCGGCGCGCGGCTCCATCGCCGCTCCCGAGTTGAAGCTGCATGCCGCGCGCGACTTCCTCTATGCCGTGCTCTTCGGGACCTTGCCCTGGGTGGCGTGGCACGGTGTCTGGGCCGCGGTGCTTGTTGCGATCTTGGTCGCTGAGATCGCCTTCACCATGGCGGACTTCGTCACCGAGATGAGTGTCCGCCGATCGCTTGGGGACGTGTACGCCGGGGAGCGGGTCACGCACGCGGCCATGGGCATCGTATATGGCGCGATGATCGCGGTGCTCCTCCCCGCGCTCTCGACGTGGTCGCAGCAGCCGACGGCGTTGCGGCTCGCTCCGGCGGCCGTCCCGGCGGCCCTGCGCTGGACGCTCGTCGTCATGGCCGTGGGGGTCTTCGTCTCGGGGGCGCGCGATTTGTACGCCGCGGCGCGCCTGCCGCACGCCGACTGGCCGTGGACCGTGAACCGCGCGATGTGAGAGGGCGAGACAGAAACGGGGAGCCGCCCGGCGCAACTCCCCGATTCGATTGGTGGGCCGTCAAGGATTCGAACCTTGGACCCGCTGATTAAGAATCACTTTGGGGAGGACAGCATCGGACATCATCGCGCAGAATCCGCAGCGATTACGCGGCTGAAACGCGTTTCGCCGGTCTCGATTCCGCGCGTTGCTTGATCTGGGTTTTCCCTCAGTTTTTGACCCGCTGTCGTCCGCTTACACGTGTCATGCATGAGAGGGGGCCTTCTTCCGGCGATCGAGCGTCGCAAATTCATAATGGCCCTTCTTGGGGCGCTCTCATCAGCGCCATGTCCTACTGGGCCTACAATTGGGCTTCACGGTGGGTGGCGCGTCAAGGATCGGAGACCATTTTCGTGCAGATCACTGCGGGGGCGCGCAATCACTTGCCGGCGAATAGGTCGGTAGCGTTTCGCTTCGAGATCCGAGCCTAGAACCCGCGTGTTCGCGATCTCTACTTCCTGGGTGAAATCTGGGTAAGGCGTTCGCGGCTCTTGCGTCCGCTCACGACCCGGCTAGTTCCTTGCCGTTGCCGCTGGTGCAGAGCCACCCACCCTCGGCCCGGCCACCCAGCGGGCATTTCGCAAAGCGGCGTTCCAGCTAACCTTCCGGCCGCCAAACGCTGGTGCAACAATTGCACGATCCGCTTCACCCACATTGGGGCTCGAAGTATCTCCGTATGGCGCCACTTGGGCGCGTCGCCGCATCTCTCCTCGCACGGAAAGGTGAGGGGCAGATCGCAGCAAGGATGCTGGAGGAGCGTTTATGCGACCGCGCAACGTCGTGTTCATTGGTATCTTGCTCGGCCTCGTCAGCGGTTCGACTCTCGCGGCGGCGGCGGACGAACGATACATTCTGCCGCTGGTCCCAACTCAGAACTGGCCAGGCGCCAGTGGACAGCTGGAGCTCAAGGTCGACGGCAGCGGCCAGACGCACGTGAAGCTAAGAGTCCGAAACGCGGACCCGAACATGCTTTACACGCTCTGGACCGTGTACAACGAGCTCGTATGGCCTCTGCCGACTCAGGGGGAGGCGGTGCCGTCGAGGCCCGCCCGGAATCGCGTCGATCCCGTCTATGGGCCGTTTCCCCAGCAAGGCAATGGCGTGTCACCGGTGGCGTCGTTGGATTCGGCGTTCACTGGCGGGATGGGTCTCGATCCCGGCATCACTTTCTACACGGACGGTCACGGCAACGGCGACTTTGACATCAAGCTGGACTACGATCTCGTCCGCGCGGCGCCAGTCAGTAGCAAGGACGTAATAGCACAGCCGGTCTGCACGAGCGGTTGGACCCCGGCTGGTAGCTGCTCGAGCACTCCGGTATCGGTTCTCATCACTTCGACGTGGCTGCGACAGTTCATCGCCGATTTCCCGCGCGATCAGCGGCCAGCCATGTGTGCGAACTATGAGCCTGAAGGCGATCCGCAGGCCAACCCCAGCTGGGTACCCGGCGGTGAGAATGCGCTGTTGTGGCAATGCATGGATCCGGAGACGGCGAACGGACAGGGACGCAAGGGGATGTCGCGGGTGTATCGATACGTGTTCGATCACTTCCGACTGGCGGGACACGTCGATGAGTTCACGCATGGGTTCATTGGCGGCAACGCTACGGATCACCGGATCGACATGGTCGGGCGGCGGCAAGACATGCTGTCCGTGCGCTAGGAGTCCAGTGTGTTCACGCCACAGAGCGGAGTCGCCCAGTCTCGGCGAAGCCCGAAGCGCGGGTCTCTGCTCGTGTGGTCGATGCTGATCACCCTGGCCTACGAGGTCGCACTCGTCCTGGTGCCCGCGCTCCGTGGCTACCGTCTCCCGATCCCGTATGCGGTACCGATTTTCGACACGCCCTTTGTTTTTGTCGCCATCGGCGTGGGATATCTCTGTCTCGAGCGGCATCGGGTCCGCCAGGACTTCGGGTCGGCTGCCCTCGGAGCGAGCCTCTGGCTTGCCGCGCTCCTGGCGGCCGCTCACATTCTGGCGCAACCCGACTATCCGATCAGTCCGGGTGTGGATGCCGGCATCGCCCCCTATTTCTTCTTTCTGAGCTACCTCAGTGCATTGGCCGGGATCGGGCTCGCGACGCAGTATGGCGGTCGTCCGTTGCCCCTGTCCGACCGAGCACGGGTGCAAATCGGAATCGGCGTGTTCGTCCTGAGCCTCGTGATCGTGATCGTCGTGGTCGCCGTCCGCCCCATCCTGCCCAGCCTGGTGATGAGGCCGGGACGACTCACGCCCTTTGCAATCTCGGCAGCCGCCGTGACGTTCGGCATTGTGGGCGTGTGGGCTCTCGCCGGAGGTCGAAAGAGGCTCCTGGCGGAAGACAGCGATCTCGTCGCGAAGTTCTATGTGCTCGCGGCCTTCATCTGGCTGTTAGGGCTGGTCGGCTTTCTCACCCACCCGTACCGGTACGCCGTGAGCTGGTATCTAGGTGGCTTCGCGCGCCCCATCGGCGTCGCCGTCGTCTTCGTCAGCCTCTTGCGCGAACAAGTGTGGCTCTATGCGGAGCTGCGGGGAAACCTCCAGCGTCTCAAGGAAACGCAAGCGCAGCTGATCCAGGCGAGCAAGATGACCGCCCTGGGCACCCTGGTCTCGGGGGTTGCGCACGAGCTCAACAATCCCCTGACGACTATCAGCTTGAGTGCGCAACTCCTGCAGCGGCAGGCCGACGTCTCCCCGGAGATTCGGGGTCGGGTCGATGCGATCAGTGACGAGTGCGAGCGTGCGTCGAGAATTATTCGTGACATGCTGACGTTTGCTCGTCGCAACGAAACCGAACGCCGACGAATCAATCTCAATGCCGTCGTGGAAGCGACGTTGTCCCGGCAGGCGCGCGCGCTGGAGCTCGACAACATCCGTGTCGTCAAGGCGCTTGAGCCGACCCTGCCACCTGTGTGGGCCGATTCCTGCCAGATCGAGCAGGTGTTGCTCAACCTCTATTCCAATGCTGCCCACGCGATGAAATCCACTCAGGGCCATGGCGTCCTCACCGTGCGCACGACGCGACGGCCTGAGGAGGTCCACGTGGAGGTTACTGACAACGGGCCGGGCATTCCGGCGGAACATCTTGCTCACATCTTCGACCCGTTCTTCACGACCAAGCCAGCCGGGGAAGGAACAGGGCTCGGCTTGAGCCTCGCGCTCGGGATCATCGCGGAGCACGGAGGCAGAATGACAGTCGCCAACGTGCCGGGCAGTGGTGCTCGATTCGTGATTTCCCTGCCGTTAGGCCTCCGTGTCGACGTGGCCGCTTCCCCCGCACCGGAGATCCCTTCGTCCGTTCAGGGAGCCCGCATCCTGATTGTCGACGACGAGGAGAAGCTTCGCCGAATCCTCCGTGACGTCCTCAGCAGGTCGGGCCACCGGGTGGAGGAGGCTGCGACCGGTCATGAGGCTATTGCGAGGATCGAGCGGCAGGACTATGACATCATTGCCCTCGATCTGCGACTGCCGGACATTCACGGCAGTGCCGTCTGGCGCCGAATCCTCGAGGGCGGGCGAGGCATGGCGGCTCGTGTGATCTTCATTACCGGAGATACGATGAGCCCCGACGCCCAGAAATTCCTGGAGGACGCCGGACGCCCCGTGCTCAGAAAGCCATTCACCCTCGACACGATTCAAAAGACGATCGCTCTGGTCCTGAGCCAGCCACCGGTGATGCAACCCGAGCCTTCGCCGAGGAATGCGGACGCCGAGATCGCGCACATGTTCTAACCCCGTAACCCGAACCCGTTGAGCCGCAGCGGACGCTGCCTCATCGTGGGGCCGGCGCGACGAGATCGGAACTTCAGCACGAACCCGATCCGCATGCCGTGGTCATATGGTCGTGGAGCGGTGACTATTGGCGGGCGCGGGTGACGCAACGCACGTCGCCCGTCACCGAGCCCGCACCGAAAACGTCACCGGCGCGTCACGCCCCGGCTCCTGCCTTCTCATACGCTCCGCGTGTCACTGGCCCTGTCAGAGCGACCGGGACCAAAGAAAGGAGCGCCGTAACCCCGGCGACAGCACGCAAGCGATCCTCGACACGCCAGAGGCGCCGCTCAGTGCGCGAGGCGATGCCGACTTCTCGGGTCACATCGGGCCCATCCCCGCTGCGTCCTCCAACCCGATCTTCCTGATTCACACCGCTACGCCGGCCGGCGCGCTCGGGCAGTGGATCGCGACAGGCACCGAGCGCACAAGCGGCGACAAGCTGGAGGAGCGATGACCTTACTTCGCCACCTGCCTCGTCTCATCGCTGCTGTTCGCGGCTATCCACGTGCCCGGCTGGGTCTTGCTGCACATGCTGCGGGTGGATCGTCTGCTTTCGGTTTTTCTGAGCAGGTGTCGAATGACTTCCTCTCCGACGTCGTGGTTCGTACTCAATGGAGGCGCCGTAGTCGCTGAGGGAATAGCGCAGGTGAGCCGCGCGTGGGATTTGATTAAGAGTCCTCCCCGGAGTATTTCCACCGAGAACCACGACGATGTAGACCGCGAAGATCTCTACGCTTGGGACTGACGCTCTGCGGCATGGATCGACCTGGCACGAACCTCGCCTACGGGGCCCGGCGTCTCAGAAGGCGTTCGGCGCGCCCGGGTTGAATCAAGAGCTTTCGGAGGATCCCTGTGTCAACGAGGACATTGCTTGCCAGGCCGGCACGGACGGTGATCGAGAAATCCAAGGCGGTCCTCCCCTCGTCGCGCACGTTCTTCGAACTGCTCGGGTTGGTCGTGCTCGCCACCGCAGTGTTTTGCGGCCTCGCGCTGTTCACCTACGACCCGGCCGACCCCACCCGGATCGTGACGTCAGGCGACGTCTACCGGAACATGGGCGGGCCAGCGGGCGCCTGGCTCGCCAATGCGCTCCTCGGCGCGATCGGCATCGTCAGCCTGCTCATCGCGCCCGTGCTGTTCCTCTTCGGCCTGGCCATGGCGCTCGGCTTCATCCGCTGGCCGAAGACCAAGCGGTTCGTCGGCTTCGCCGCCGTCCTGGTGGTGTGCTCCGGGCTCTCGCACATCGAGCACCCGGATCTCAGCATGACGCATCTGCCCAGTGGCCACGGTGGCGTGATCGGCACGTTCCTGGGCGACACGCTGATGAGGACCATCGGCTACGGTGGCGCCGTGATCGGGCTGAGTCTCGCGGGCATCGCCAGCCTGGTGATCAGCGGCAACCTCACGGTGTCCGGCACGGCGCGGTTCGTCGAATACCTGATCTTCGTGCTCGGGCGGATCGCCAGCCAGCCGACGGGCCGAGAAAGCAGGAGAGGCGCCAGCCCGCTGACAGGTGAGGCGGCCGCCGCGACCAACGGCGAAAAGGAAAAGCGCCCAGCCCGTTCAGTGGCGGCCGACAACGGCGACGAGAGCAAGATCGACGTTCCCCTCGACCTCACGTCGGCGGTGCCGAGGAACGGGAAACCCGACCTCGACATGTTCCAGCCCAGCAAGGTCAATGCGTCGAAGCGAACCGACTTCACCGCGCTGGTCGAGCAGCTCGAGGGTCACCTGCGCGAGTTCAAGATCGACGGCAAGATCACCAACACGACCGAGGGGCCAGTCGTCACGACGCTGGAATGCGAGCCGGGCGCCGGCACCAAGGCGGCCCGCATCGTGAGCATCGCCAACGACATCGCCCGCATGCTGCGGGCGCAGAGCGTGCGGGTGATTCCCGCGCTGCCGGGCCGCAACACCGTGGGCATCGAGATCCCCAGCGAGCAGCGGAGCATCATCCGGTTCGGCGACGTGATCAAGAGCCCCCGGTTCCGCGGCGGCGAGCTAACGCTGCCGGTCGCCCTCGGCGTCGACACCTTCGGCAACCCCGTGGTCGAGGACCTCGTGCAGATGCCCCATCTGCTGCTGGCCGGCACCACCGGCTCGGGCAAGAGCGTGTTCATCAACAACCTCATCGCCGGACTCGTGTGCAAGCGGACGGCGAAGGAGATGCGCTTCGTCTTCATCGATCCCAAGATGGTCGAGTTGGCCGCCTACAAGAACCTCCCCCATCTCGCCTGCCCGGTGATCAGCGACGTGCGAACCCAGGCCAAGGCGCTCCTCGAGCGTCTGGTCGACGAGATGGAGAGCCGCTACGAGATGATGCTGAGCCTCGAGGCTCGCAACATCCAGGAGTTCAACGAGACCATCCGCACGCGACGCCGTAGCGAGTTCGTCCAGTTCAACGGCAAGTGGCAGCCTCTGCCGTACGTGGTGTTCCTCATCGACGAGTTCGCTGACCTGATCCTCATCCTCGGCAAGCCGGCCGAGGACCTCATCACCCGCCTGGCCCAGAAAGCGCGCGCGGCCGGGATCCACCTGATCATCGCCACCCAGCGCCCGTCGGTGAACGTCGTCACCGGACTGATCAAGGCCAACTTCCCCACCCGGGTCGCGTTTCGCGTGCAGAGCGGGACCGATTCACGCACGATCCTGGATCAGACCGGCGCCGAGACCCTGCTGGGCAAAGGCGATCTGCTCTACCAGTCGGCCGGCCGGCTCCAGCGACTGCACGCCGCGTTGCTCGAGGACCACGAAGTCAGAAAGCTGGTCAAGGCCTGCGCCTGAGCGCCCGCTAGCCCTTCTGCAAAAACGACGACGGGCACCTCGGCTGTCACCGAAGTGCCCGTCAACGATGGTGGGCCGTCAAGGACTCGAACCTTGGACCCGCTGATTAAGAGTCATCGCCGCTAAGATAATTTGACGGTAAATCGCCACTCGTTGCGTTCACTGAGTCATAGCACCCCCATCGCCAGGAGGGGCTATGGCCAAGCGCGCGAAGACGATCGATCTGCTGCGGGTCGTCGATCTGCTGCAGGAGCACATCACGCCAGCACTGTGCCGCACGGTCTTCGGCGCGGTGCGGAAGACCGAGCGGCAGCGGGTGTGGACC
>Ga0209157_1001421_pt1 | contig 19928 bp, 12 predicted proteins | sample GraSoiAngelo_135_FD_185892 | JGI IMG/M metagenome (GOLD analysis project Ga0209157, IMG submission 185892) | Grasslands soil microbial communities from the Angelo Coastal Reserve, California, USA - 14_0929_05_40cm (SPAdes) (version 2) | ecosystem: Environmental > Terrestrial > Soil > Grasslands ...
AGACGGTCAGCGTGTCCGTCCCGGTCGTCGTCGGCGCGGAATACTGTACGATGCGGCCGTCCGAAGAGAGGGGGAGGCCTCCGGACCATGACAACGTCCCGGCGGAGATCACGTTCCCGTTCGTGTCTTGGAGGGACGCGACAAGGGTCGACGTCGATCCCGCGGGCACGGACAGGCTCGTGGGGCTCACGACGATCCGAGCCGGGGCCGCCGGGACGATCGTCACTGAGACCGTCGCAGACGCGGAACCCGCTGTCACCGTCACGGTCCCCGTTCCGACCGCCGTCGCGGCGGTGAGTACGCCGGTCGAGGCGATCGTTCCGAGCGAGGAGCTCGCGGACCATGACAGCGCGAGGCCTGAGATCGCGTTCCCGAAGAGATCGCGCGGCGTGCCGGTGAAGGCCAGTGTGCCGCCCGCCGCCACCGTGGCAGAACCCGGCGAGACATCGATCCGACTCACGGCTCCCGGTACAACCGTCACCGTGACGAGGACGGTCCGTCCGCCCGACGCGACGGACATGGTGCCCGAGCCCGCGGCGTAGCCCGCCGTCAAGACGGCCGTCGGCGCCCCGCTCCCCGTCGGCGTGACGCTGCCGATCGTCGAGGTCCAGGCGAAGGTCAGCCCGGAGATCTGGTTGTGATACGCATCGAAGCCTTCCGCGTTGACCAAGAGGAACGACCCCGCGACGATCGTGACCGCAGATGGGTTCACCTCGAGAGTGGCCAGCGCGCCCGGGACGATCTCGACCGGAGCAGAACCCGTGCGCGCATTTGCTCCTGATCCGGTCGTCGCGGTGACGACGCCGCTGCCGGTCGTCGTCGACGCCGTGAAGACGCCGGCCGCGGAAATCGTGCCGATGCCCCCGACGACGCCCCAAGTAAAGCTTGCACCGGCCACGGTGTTGTCGAAGCGATCTCGTGCTTCCGCACCGAACGTCAGTTGCCCGCCTGCGACAACGCTCGCGACGCCAGGGATGACCTCCACGTGGTCGAGGGCGCCCGGGAGGACGTGAATCGTCGCGGTCCCGGAAACCGAGCCGCTCATCGCCACGGCGGTGTCGGCTCCCGCCACGGTTCCGGCGATGTAAATCGCTCGGTCTCCCGACGGGCTCACGGGGAGCACGGTCCCGAGTCCGTTCATCGAAGACCAGCTGAAGCTGGCTCCTCCCACTGTGTTGCCGTAGATGTCTTGAGCTTGACCGTTCAGCACGACACCGCTCGTCACGGCCACATCGGCCGTGGGTGGGTTGACCGACACGGTCGCCGCCACGCCGGCCCCGACGAAACTGAACCCGTCGATGCCGCCCGCCTGGTCGCCCACGACGAGGTACCCGTCCGCCAACGCGACGGAAGACGAACTGCCGCGAGGCGACAGCGAGAGTTGCTGCAGCAACGTGCCCGTGGAAGCCTCCCACGCGTACAGGTTCCCGTCCCACGTGCTCACGAACACGGTCCCGTTGTTGTACGCGGGCGAGGTCCCGACGGCTCCGCCCGGGATGAAATTGTCCCAGACGACGGCGCCCGTGTTCACGTCCAAGGCCACCATGTCTCCGCTGAAGAAGTCAAAGGCGAACGTCCCGAACATGACGAGCCCTTCGGCGACCACGGGGGTCGAGGTGTCGATGAACGGTCCGAGTCCCGGGGTCGACCAGATCAGGGCTCCGGTGAGCGCATCCAGCGCGTTCATCGTCCCGGCCCCGTCGCCCACGTAGACGACGCCGCCGGCGACCGCGGGGGCCGCGACGACGTAGGAGGGCAAGGTCGTTTGCCAGATCAGGCTGCCCGTGAAGGCGTCAAGAGCCACGACGTTGCCGGCGCCGTCCGCAGCGTACACCATGCCGGCCCAGTACGCGGGCCCTTGGTAGACGGTGGCTGCCATGGGGTACGTCCACACGGGTGCGCCGGTCAGCGCGTCGTTCGCGTGGACCGAATTCCCGAGGAAATCATACCAGTAGACGTTGCCCGCGGCGACTGCAATCGTCGTCGAGGCCCGGAACGTGAACCCGACGTTCGAATCGGCGCGCCAGACGAGCGCTCCGGTCGCTTCATCGACCGCAAAGATAGAGACCGACGACGCGGAGTTCGTGACGAAGGCGGCGTACACGAGCCCGTAGGCGACGGCGGGAGTCCCCGTGACCCATCCGGAGTCCCCGAGCGAGACCGACCACTTGATTTCGCCGGTCCCGAGATCGGCGGCGACGAGGTTCCCCTCCATCTCCTCGAAGAAGACGGTGTGACCGGAGATCACCGGCGCCGTCCATCGTTCTTCGAAGCCGCCGGGCGAGGCGGTCCACCGCGGTGTGAGGTCCATTTCGAAAGGCACGGGGTTAATCCCGCCGCGCTCCCGATCGTGATGGAATTGGGGCCATTCCGGTGAGGGCGGCCCGAGGAGCTCGATGACGACAGAACTCACCGCGGTGGCCAGGGGATCCGCATGCGAGCTCGCCGTCACATCCGTCCGATCGACGATTTCAAGCGGAGCGTTCGCGGGCACCTGGATTTCCGCCACGATTCCCCTCGCCGTCAGGCCGGGGATGACGCCGGTGTCGACCAGGCCATCTCCATCCGAGTCCTGCAGCGGCGCGAGGGTGGCCGCATCGAGTAGGGTAACGGTCCATCCGTCGTGCGACGAAGCGGCCAGTTCCACCGTGTCCGGGAATCCTCCCGTGTTCCGCGCGGTCATCGGGACCTGAGCCACGTCGCCCGGTTGAAGCGGGAGATAGGCCCGAGGCCCGATGCTCACGCCCGGCGGCGGAACCGTGGTGATCGCCCGAGCCGTCTTCGATTTCGTCACGTCGTTCGACGACGTGAAGGTGAGCAACGACCGCTCCGAATCTCCGAGGTTCGCGTTGCCGGGGACTGTGACGGTCACGACGACATCGACCTTTGCGCCGGTCGCCATCGTCCCGGTGTCGGGGACGCCGTCCCCGTCTGTGTCCGGAAGCGGAGTGACTCCGTCCGATTGATAGAAGGCGATCGGCCAACCATGGGCCCCGGGCGTCGACGTGGCGTCGAATGTGTCGGGACCCGACGATCCAATGTTCTCGAGGCTCAGTCGGTACGACACGACATTCGACGGGACGGAGTCCTGCGCCTGAGTCAACGGGCTTACAAGGACCCCGACGGCGACCTGCCCAAGGAATCCGAACATGTTCCCATTGTTGTTCTGGACAAAGACCCACCCATCGGAAATCGCGGGCACCGACGTCGAGGCGGCATTTAGATTGTAAATCGCGACGGTCGATCCGTCCAGCGGGTCGAGAACGCGCAAGTTGCCGTCCCAGGAGTCCCCGTAGAGCAGTCCGTTTGCATATGCGACGGACACGCCGACTGGTCCCACCGGCGTCCGCCACAAGATCGCTCCGGTTGAGGCGTCGAGGCCAACGTACTCGTCGGGGCCCAACAAGCAGCCGCCGCAAGATCCAAAGTAGATGGAAGCACCGTCGTATGCAGGGGTCGCGAAGTCAAGGAGGCCAAAGCTGCTCGTCCGCCAGGCGAGGGCCCCCGTCGCAGCGTCGAACGCATACATCGTCCCGGAATATGTCCCCGCGTAGACGTTGCCCTGAGCGACGAGTGGTGGCATCGCGATCGTGTCATCAACTCCGGATGACCAGACGAGCGCCCCGGAGAACTCATCCACCGCGTACAGCATCGGAGCCGCGAGTTGTCCGGTACCGCCTGCATACGCGACGCCGCCGGATACGGCGACGCCGCCCCAGGGGAGGTCACCCGTCTGGTACGACCACGCGAGTGTTCCGGTTGCCTCTTCAATCGCAAAAATCTCGCCACTCCACGCCAGCCCGAAGACGAGTCCGTCCGTGGCGAGCAACGGCAGGTACGGATTGACATCGACCCCGACGCTTCGGTCGACGACCCACAGGGTGTCGCCCGTCGTCGCATCCAACGCGTACAGTTGGTCGCTGGATTGCCCTGCGAACGCGGCGTACAGGACTCCATTGTCGAACGACGGGGTTCCGGTACGGGCGCCGCTAAAGCCGAGCTTGCGATCCCATTGGATCGTGCCGCTGTACGGATCGCGGGCTCGGAGGTGGCCGTCCCACGTCGTCTCGAACAACGTCCCGTCCGCGAAGATCGGACTGCTCCACCGGCTAGTCTGGTAGGGGCCGGCGGACCACCGGAGGGTGAGAGGCGGGAGGAAGACGCTGGGTGACACGCCTTGCCGCGGCGGGTTGTTCTGGAACGTCGGCCACTCGGTGCTGGCGGGGGCGGTCGGTGGCCGCGGTGGCGTTGTGAACGTGAAGAAGTTCGTGCCGTTGTCGTCCGTCGCGGTGTTGCCTGCTTCGTCCGTAGAACGCACGTAGAATAGGTAGGTCGTGTTTTCGAGGAGGTTCCGCAACGTCAGGGAATGGCTCGCCACGCGACGTGCATCAGAAAGTGAATCCGGGAACGGAGGCGATGTGCCCCAGGAAACGAACGAGTCTGCTGGCTCGTCCGTCGTCCACCCGATCGTCGCGCGGTTGAACCGAACGTTCGATACGCCCACGCCGCTGATGACGGGCGGCGTGTCGTCGACGAGTGCGGTGTCGGTCGTGGGTCCTCTGCCGCCGAGCCCGTCATCGTTATCATAGTACTCGGCGGTAATCGTGTCGCCGTTGGCGACTTGAAGGAGTCCGTCACCTGGATTTCCGGGACCGTTCACCAGGTTGATGGACCCCGCGAATACCGAACTGGAGTTCGCGGTCTCCGTCACCGTGACGACTTCCGGCGTGGTCTCCGTGGTGCTCGTCATGTTGATGTCGACCGTGTCCGGAGCGCCGGGGTCCACGTTCAGGCCCGTGTCGATGACCTTGATGCCCACCGTTGCGTTGGACTGGTATACACTGCGGTCCATTCCGATGACGCCGCGGTTCGTCGAGATCCCACCGGACATCACGAGCGCGAACGACTGCGGTCCCTGAGGCACATCGAAACCGGATACCGAGATGGTCCACAGGCCGACCTGCACACCCGTGAGGACGAGGACGCTCTCGACGTTATTTGTGGCGTCGCGCCCCGCGGGATTCGGCGTCGATTCGCCCGGGTTCGAGCCCGTGTACTGGTTGCCCCGATACACCGTGCCATCTGGGGCTGTGATCGCGAGATCGAGATCGTTCACGAGACACACGCTGCACCCGGCGGTGCCTGGGAAGTCGGTCCATACGAGGGTGACTTCGACCGACTCCGAGGGGTCCCCGATCGCGAGGGAGTACGTGACCGTGTCGCCCGTGTTGATGCCTGAGCGATGGTCGTCGATCGACAGGCCGCGGGCATCGCCGGCAAAGAACATTGCGTCGTCCAAGGTGACGCGCCCGAACCCTTGGTCGAAGTTCGGGTACCGCGTCTCGCCGAAGGCATACGCACCCGTGCCGGTCATCTCGCGGCCGCTGTTGATGATCATCGACTTGAGGAGAGCCGCCGAGGGCGTGAAGCCGTTCGCGGGTTGCGGGCTACCCGTCGGGTACCATCCGTCCATGAAATACTGCCGGACCAGGGTCGCGGCTCCCGCGGTCGTCGGTGTGGCCATGCTCGTGCCGCTCAACTGGAAGTAGCTCGTGCCGTCTCCGAACGGGTCGGCGCCTTGGGCCGACCATACGGATACCCCGGGCGCCATGACATCGGGCTTGATCCGGCCATCTGCGGACGGCCCGCGGCTGCTGAAGTCCGCGACATCCTCCAGGCCCATCCCGTTGAACGTGGCGCCGGCCGCGATCACGTTCTTCGCTTCCGCGAACGGGTTCATCGTGTGGAGACCGACAGGTCCGCAGGCGCCCCCGCCGCAGTTCCCTGCCGCGAAGACGACGAGGAAGTCCTGGTTGTTCCAGATGAACTGGTCCGTGTCGGCGGATTCTTGGATGTACGCATTGCAGCAGCTTCCCCAGCTGTCGGAGTGAATCGAGGAGTTTCGATCCTTGGCCATCTGCCAGAGGTCGGTGACGGAGTTGAAATTGATCGAGTTGCCATCCGCGGAGAGGTCTTGCATCTCCAGGGACGCGTCGAATGCCTGGCCGTCGTGCGGACCGGTCGTACCGTTCGATCCGCTCGCGTCTCCGTTGTACACATGCCAGACGCCATCGTCGCCTCCGATCGATCCCGAGGTGTGCGTTCCGTGATTGATGCCATCGTCGTGGTTGTTGCATCCGCCCACCGGGCACGGCGGGCTGTAGTAGTCCTTGACCTTGCGGTGGTCGGGACCGGGAGTGGTGTGGTTCGGGTCGGCGAAGTCGGGGTGACCGAAGTCGAGGCCCGTGTCGCCGAGGGTCACGAGCTGACCCGTGCCGTAGATGCCGTGATCGTGGACCGGGGTCGCGAAGTTGACCGTGTCGCCGCTCTGGATGACCCATCGTGCGATGTCATTCGAAACGGTCGGCTGTACGAATCGATCGACGTACATGACTCCGGGTGTGCGCGCGAGCAACGGGAGGGTGCTCTTGTCGAGCTCGACCCGCACGGATCCCGACTGCCCGAAGCTGAAAATCGGCTGCACGCCGCCGAGGTAGGACACGACGCGGAGAATCTCCGACAGTCGGGACGGCTCGAACGCGGTGATTTCAAGCGAGATTCGTGAGACCGAAGAGCGAGAATCCGATGACCCCAGGCGGTCGAGTGAGACGGCGGTGCTTCGCTGGTCGAGGTTGTCGGCGGTTCGAGGGCTGGTACGCGGGCCGGTGGCGGCGAGGTCCGAGCTGAATGAACGCATGCTATTGCCGGTCGCGATGCTTGTCGCGCTGCTGCCCGGAAGCGAACGGTCCAAGGCACGCTGGGCCAGGAGGTCGTAGTCATCCGACAGGCGAGGGCTGAGCTTGTAAGCGGGCTCAAACACGCCCGTCCACCGGATACTCGCAAGGGCCGAAACGCGGTCCATCGTTAGCCCGTCGGCCCGCACGATGAACGTGTTGTAGGGAATGTAATAGAGGATCGTCGCGCCCGTCGCCGTGAGCTGGGCTTTCATCAGCGGCGTAACGGGGCCGTTGAATTGTGCGAGGTAATAGAGGGGCTGGTTCCTTGGGAGCGAGTTGTACTGGAGAGACGTCGGCATCGTTGGCATCGCCGCGAGCGGATCGAAACGGAAACTATTCACGACGATGAATTTCATGTAGTCCGGCATGGCTTCCGGCAGACCGATCCGCGGTCGTGACGAAGCCCGCGCGGGTGTCGTCACGATCGCCAAGGCTGACGCAACCATGACGAAGACCAAAACGAATGCGACGACGCGGCTCCACGACCGACGAGACACAGCGTTAGCTACTCCATCAAGCGAGCCAGCACTCATGCAAACCCCTCTCCCTGACTGAGCGGTAGGATCCTCCCTCCGGCACTCCTCCGAACCCTGGAGTGCCGCCCCCAACTCGGCGGGGGAATGGTTGTAGACATGATAAGGCTAACGAGGATGTTCGGACCGAAGTCCGGCGGAACCGAGACGACGCTCGATGGCATCCGGGGAAAACGTCTCTAGGCAGGACAACCATTCTTGAGCTCGAGCTTGCCGCGGATTGCCAAACGCTAGACAGTACGGCGCGTCCACAAACATCACGGTTGCTCACATGGAGCCCGCGATGAAGCGGCATAGTCGGCCTTTCAGTTCCCAGCCGCCCCGGTCAACGCCGTGAGAAGGGCGAAAGAGCGAGAAGAAGGATTAGCCGAAGACCGCCCCGCACTTCAGGCAGTCGCTCCAGTACTTGCCGACCGGCGCGCCGCATTCCCCGCACTCGCCGCCGGTCGCCGTCTGGTCGGCCTTGATGACGACCAGCTCGGGATTCTTCAGCTTGTCCCACCGCGGCTCGCGGACGAGGAGGAACGCGAAGTCGTCGGCCCACGTCTCGAGTTCGAGGAACGCGAGCTTCCGGCCGACGAGGAGATCGTTGACTCCCTTCAGGAAATCCCGCGCGTCCTTGAACCGGACGACCTTCTCCTGCTCCCCCAAGATGAGCTTGACCTTCCGCAGGTTCAACTCCTGGTCCAGCCAGGTGGAATCCTTCGCGGCAAGCGTCAGCTTGAACGAACTGAGTCGCGGGTTAACTTCCTTCAGGATGGCATCGAGCTCGAACGCCTCCGGCACGCGGAAGCCGAGCCAGTCCGCGAGGACGCGGGTCACGGCCTTGTACGGGGCCGATCGGTACTCCGCGACGAATGCGGCCTCGCCCCCCGGGTATGTGGCAACGCGCTTCGCGAATACGCCCTTCGTCGGTGCGACCGTGAGCCCAAGGTCGACGAGTCCCGCGTGGGCCTCGTTCACGAAGACCTCCACCTCGCCCGGCTTCGGCGGTGCGGCTGGTGCCGCGGGTTTCTCCTCTGGTTTCTTCACGGCGGGTTCAGGCTTCGCGGCTTTCTCGGCCGGCGCGACCTTCTCCGCCGGTTTCTCTTTCGGCTTTTGTTTCGGCTCCTCCGGTTTCTCTTCTGGCTTGCCCTTCTCGGGTTTCTCTTTCTTCCAGAATCGGAGGGGCATCTCCTGCGGAAACCCGGATGGCTCGTAATAAGAGTTGTGCTCTGAGGACCGCAACCGAGAGCGCCCCTCTATCGACGCGGCTAAGTATGCGAGCCGCCTAGCTCCCGCGGCCGACCGGAACCTGATGACGTCAGCGCCGCGTATCCTATCATCCCAGCCCTTGCGCGAAGGATGGCCCCCGATCTCCGAGGAGGAGGTCGAGCTCCCGAGCGGCGCGCGGAAGCGTTGGATCCGGATGCACTTCGGAACGTCCGCGGCGGTCCTTCCCGTCACCCCGCAGAAGCAGATCGTCCTCACCCGCGAGTACCGCCATGGGCTCGGGCGGGTCGTCCACTCGTTGCCCGGCGGGACCGCGCGGAACGGGGAGTCGGCGGAAGCGTGCGCGCGGCGTGAATTGATGGAGGAGACGGGCTACCAGGCGCCGAAGTTCCTCGAGATGTATGCCGGGAACAACCTGACCGCGTACCTCGAGGGGACGCTTCATCTCTACTTCGCGAGAGACTGCCAGGCCACGGAACGGCGGCCGGATCCCGACGAGATCCAAGCGGTCGAGCGGATGAGCGTGACACAGGCGCTCTCGAGCGCTCGAGCCGGAGAATTCGAGTCCGCCGTCGTCACGCTCGCGATCCTGATGGCCGATGCACGCGGCTGGCTCGTCGGGTGAGAGACGCGGCTACGGGCCCGGTGAACGGAGACGATGCGTGGGCAGGATTCAACCGCAACTAACGGTGAATTCGGTCCACCCGCCGGGTATACACCGGTTCGGACTCGCCCATCTCCGTGTCGGCCGAACTAAAGCCTCGATGTTGAGCTAGGCGGTCCGTCAGCTCTCTGATGGGCTTGCAGGTTCCGGAGTCGACCCGCTCCGAGCACTCCTATCCTTTCTCGTGGTCAGCCTCGCGGTCCTGCTTGCTCCTCTTTCCAGGCTTCCTAGACGGAGCATCACTACGGTCAACCCCATGAACGACCGGCTCGGGTAACTGTGTCTCGTCTTCGTTGGGGCCGAACGCGCATCACACTCCTTGACTGAAAGTGATCCCTCATGCGCTGCATCGGTAGATAGGATCACGTCACTCGTTGTCCCGAGCTGTACTGGATGATTCGTTGAGAGTGCCATTATCTCCCTCATGGGCGACCGTTGCGAACCGACGCTCACGAGGCAATATCCGCGGGGACTGGCTACACAAGTTTTCAGATAGGAGGCTCCTAGCCGTATGCGGGCAAGTCGTTCGAACCTGCGCGGCGAAGATGCCTGTCCTTCGTAGTGATCGCTTGCCGGGTCATGCCGATGCTGGCGATAATCGTCCGCGCGGCAACATGACTAAGAGAATCAACACCGAAGTCAACGATATCCCGGCTTCGAAGGCGAGAATCAAGATGGGCGAGATTTCGAAGATGAGGGCAATTGCGATAGGTGCGGGAAGCTTGATGATCCGCATGAGAAGGCTGAATACTGACAAGGCTGTAGCCCTCCCGCGCGGACCGACTCCTTCGCCGATATAAACGGACGGCGCATTGATGTCGAGGAGGTCCACCGCCTGCCAGACGACGAACAAACTGCCGGCAATAACGAAGTCCCGTGTGAACATTATTAGCAATACTGCGACCCCTTCGGCTAGGAAGCTGATAATCATTGCCAAAGGGGGTCCGACCAAATCGATCAATTTTCCCCCGACTACGGAAAATATGGCCACGAGCAAAAGGTACGTTGAAAACAGCGCCCCAAAAAACTGCGTTGAGGCGCCGAGGAACTGAGTGAAGTATAGGGGCAGGAAAGGTGCCACGCCACCCTCACTGAATGCATCCAAAAGATAAACAAACACAACTAGACCTATTGGTGAGAGGAATGCGACGCGCTTCAACCGCGGAAGAAAGCTTCGCCACGGATTGGGCCGGGATCGGATCCCGAGGGTATTCTCCCGCAGGAAAACGAGTCTTCCGACTACGTTGAATACGAGAAAGATGAAACCGACAAAGAATACGAAAGACCAACCGAGCTGTTGGCTCCAAATCGATCCAACGAATGGCATCGGAATGGAAGCCAATGACGGTAGAAAGTAGGGTGAACTCATAGCAGAGCCTCTTAAACCCTTTCGTGAAGACTCGATCAGAAGAGCCTGAGTGGGACCAGTCGCTAGCGAGGAACCAAAAAGGACGATCGAAAATCCGAGTGCCGCCAATAATGCAGAGGTTGCCCCTAGTAGCAGAACGCCCAACGAGGTGACTGCTCCCGATGCCACAATCACAAGCTTTCGGCCAAGTGCGTCCCCGGCGAAACCTCCCACACTCAAGCCTACAATTGACCCAAGAGTGCCCAGTGCAAATACAGAGGCAATATCGATACTCGTCATCCCGGTTTGGTGCAAGAAAAGCGGAAACAGTGGCAACCACACGGAAATTCCAGATGTCAGGAAAATGCCGGTCAATGCGATTGTTCGAGCGTTTCCGGGCGGCAATACGCTCTCTGCAAGTCGCTCAATCTTTGACGTCGCGGCGACATTTTGTTCGCGTCGATATACCTTTCGAGATGCTGAACTTCGCTAACGACCACAGGTCCGAAGCTCAAATACGGATTAAGGATTCCGAATCCGCATCTAGTAGCAGTCAATTCCGAATCTGACCCGCGGAGCGGGTAGGCGAAAAGGCATGAGCGACACCGAGAAGAAACCTTGGGTGGAAGAGTTAGAAGGCCTTGAAAGGGAGGAAGCGCCGGAGATTCCGGATTGGGAGCCAAAACCGCACCGCCTCAGTCCGGGACCGATGTGGGGAATCACCTGAAAGGCTTTCTCTTCCCCTTTTTTCGGGGGGGCTGGACATCCCATCCCTGAAGCGCGTTATCTGGCACCTCACGAATCGTTGCAACCTTCGCTGCAGGTATTGTTACGTGTCAGCGGGGACCTTCAATGATGAACTCCCAAGAGAGAAAATGCTGGCTATAGCTGATCAATTGAATGAACTAGATTTGAGCGATCTCAGCCTTACTGGCGGAGAGCCCACGATGAGCCATTCCTTCGACGCAATTCTCGACAGGTTAAGGAAGGATATCCCCAAAGGGCTGAACACGAACGGAACAACGTTAACCCCCAGGTTGCTCAAAACCCTCTCGGCTAACGGCTTCGATAGGCTCACGATTAGCATGGACTCTGTTGTTCCCCTGGAAAATGACGCCTCCCGCGGCAGCAATTCATATGGGGCGATATCGCGAGGCCTGAGAATGGCATTGGAGGCGGGCTTTTGTATCGGGGTGCCGGTTCAGGTATCGAAGCTAAATGTCGATTCCGTCCCTTCTAGCATTCGTGAGTTCGCCCGAATGGGCGTCGACTCCGTGAAAATCAACTTCGTTGAAGACCTGGGATACGCTATTGGACAAGGACTCTCGCTCAGCATCTCAGAACGTTCCCATGTGCTGCGAACCATCCGCCCTTTGATCTCCGAAGTTGAGCATCTTTACGGAGTAAAGGTCGGCGTGGAATCGGGAATCCCCTTCCCAGAACTGTTTCAAATGTTTGAACAGAGCCCATGCTACTGTGGGCATCATCGAGTCATGATAAAACATGACGGAGGCGTGGTACCCTGTGATGCCATGGCCTATCCCGACGGTTACTCGAAACTAGGATTCCCGGTACGAAAGGTTCCAGATGACTCGCTCGCCGACATTTTCGCGCACGACCTACTCTTTCAACTCTATCGCGATGCCAGCGGCTATTTTCGCCCGAGAGGATGCGAAGGGTGTAGATTCTTCTCCTTCTGCAGAGGCGGGTGTAGGAGCCAGGCCTTCCTCGCCGCCCATTCCTTGTTCGTGCGCACGCCAACATGTTTCAAGGGCCCGCTCCAAGAAAATGTGGTGAACTCAAGTCAGGAAGAGGACCGGCTGTATGAGCGTCCTCAAGCTGCAAGATGTTGAGAGTGGCAGGACTTACGTCCTGAAATCCTTTCAAGAGCGACGCGATGGCCATTCCCGGCTTGCCAATGAATTGCGTTGGCTGATGAGAGGTGCGAAGCACCTACCGGTTCCCAGAGTCATCTGCTGGAGCGATCCGGGACAATTGATGATAACCGAGCATATTGCGGGGCTATCTGTCTTGGAGGCGGCCTCACGGGAGGACCCTGAACGCCTCGGAACTCTTCTCGGCAAATGGCTTGCCTATTTTCATTCTATGGGGCGAGTCACTTGTACTCGAGTTACCATCCTCTGTTCCTTGGATCTGGTTCTTCGTCGAGCAGTGGCGCGCGGACTTCTTCGTACCGGAGTTAGTGAAATGTACGATAGCTTGAATGCGGAGGTGCCTCTGGTTGGGGCCCCTTGGCGTCGCGCCACGTACAAATCCCTCCTCAAGTCGGATTGTCAACTCGCTAATTTTCTTATGGTCAATCACCAAATTATCGGGATCGATTTCGAGGAGGCGGGGATAGGAGATGACGTCGGCATCGATTTGGGACAGCTGGGGGCGTCTTATGTCGCGTGCACTAAACGCGAGCGCTGGAAGCCGTTCCTGGATGGACTTCAGCGCGGATGGGCTGATCATCTCGGACTGAGTCTTCCGGAGACTTGGACGTTCTGGCTCGGCTGGTACTGGCTGTACCTCCAGACAGACAACGCCGACAAGAGCCGGGAATTCCACTCGCTGTTCTTTCCCTCATCCACCACCGTGGGATGAGGTGATTCGCCGGCTAGCTTGCTCCTGTGTCCTGCTGGATCGCATGCAAATCGGGACCTAGTCTATCCTCGTCCGCTTGGAGAGCTCTTCAACGCGGCATGCCGACGTCAATGAAGTATCGGACCAGTCCGATGTAGGGTTTTCAGGGGTGGAGATTCAGAAAGCCGTACTCCCCGAGAACACTCCGCACGTCGGTGAAATAGGTCCTAAGGAAAGACCTCCCACGGTCCGTGACCTGCAACTCTTCGGTTGAGAGCAAGCCATTCCGACGGAGGCGTTCGATATGAGTGTTCAAGCAATTCCAGCTCAAGTACACTCGCGCCTGAAGACGGGTCTTGCGCACATGACCGTCTTCAACGCGTTGCTCGTCGAGTATGGCCATGAGGATGGCCGCGGCAATTTCGAGCTCGCTCCGGCGCTTTCGCACCGCTCCCTGACTTTTCGAGGCGCGGGTGGCGACTGCGCCGCCGACTGGTAAAAGAAATTTCCCTTGACCCTCCAACTCGAGAGACGGGATCATCCAGCCCCCTACGACGATGACGCAAGCAGGTTTGGCATCCCTTCCAAATCGTGACCGATATCCGCAATATATATTCTATGTTTACGTCCCGCCTCCTGCAGCCCTTGATTTCCACGATCGTTCCGGATGAGGGTGAACGACAGCTGACCCGCCCGAAGTTCGCATGGACATATCTTCCCGTAACTCGACTGAGGCCAGAACTTTTCGCGCTCGGACACACTGTCCAAGTTTCATTACAGCTCCGGGAGATACCTTAGAGATCCGCATCAGCACGCCAAGCCGACTCCGGGCATTCAACCGTGTCCATGCTAACATCGATGCGGAATGCCTGCTCATGCCGCGCGCGTAGCTGAGATGGAGCGGGGGTGAAACTCAGTGGGTGAATCCGAATGCGTGGGGCAGGATTTGAACCTGCGAACCCCTGCGGGACAGCGACCTCAACGCTGCGCCTTTGACCAAGCTGGGCCACCCACGCACGGGGCGCTTTCATCGCGGGCCTCGATATTAATCTTCCTTCAGCGAGACTTCGCGTCGGTCTCTGCACGCTCTCCCGCAAGATCCCGCAAAGGATTATTTGGCGCGGAGCCGGTAGGTGAGAAAGGAGATTCACATGCCGTCTCAACGCAAGGCGCGGGCCGCAAAGCGTCGCACGTTCGATGTGATCAACCCGGCGACGGGAAAGGCCCTGGCGACCTATCCGATCCTGACGGCACAACAGGTCCGCACGAAAGTCGAGGGCGCCCGCAATGCCTTCCGAACTTGGTCGCGACTCGATCCGAAAGAGCGCGCGGCGTACCTGCTCCGATTCGCCGAAGTCCTCCGGAAGCACAAGGCCGCCTACGCGGAGACGATGACCCTCGAGATGGGCAAGGTCATCCGCGAGGCGATCGCCGAGGTGGAGAAGTGCGCATGGGCCGCCGAGTACTTCGCGGAAAACGGGCCGGCCTTCCTGCAGCCCGAGCTCGTCGCGACCGATGCGTTGCGCTCCTACATCGCGTTCCATCCCCGCGGCGTCCTCGGATCGATCATGCCGTGGAACTTCCCGATGTGGCAAATCGTCCGGTTCGCGGTGCCGGCCCTCATCGCCGGCAACACGGTCGTCGTGAAGCCCGCGAGCGCCTCGCCGCAGTCCGGCTGCAACTTGGAAGCCGCGTTCCGTGAGGCGGGTCTCCCGGACGACGTCTTCCAAATCGTCGTCGGGGATCGAACCACGGCGACCGCCCTGATCCGCTCCCCCGTGTCCGTGGTCAGCTTGACGGGATCCGTCGGCACCGGGGCATCCGTCGCCCGCGAGGCATCTAAGGATCTGAAGAAAGTGGTCCTGGAGCTCGGCGGATCGGATCCGTTCATCGTGGCCGGTGACGCGGACTTGGACGCGGCGGCAAACGGCGCGGTCGCAGGACGGTTTGTCAACGGGGGACAATCGTGCATCGCCGCCAAACGGTTCTTCGTGGTGGATTCCGCGGCGGATGAGTTCCTCGCGAAGTTCGCGGAGAGAATGCGGCGACTCCGCGTGGGCGATCCGCTCGATCCGACGACGGACGTGGGGCCGCTCGTCAGCCAGACCCAGCGAGACGAGATTGAAAGCCAGGTGAAAGACGCGGTTGCGAAAGGCGCGAAGGTCGAGGTGGGGGGAAAGCGGAGCCGTCGGCCCGGTTGGTACTTCGAACCCACCCTTCTCAGCCACGTGACAAACGCGATGCGCGTCCTCCGCGAAGAGACGTTCGGGCCCGTCGCGCCCGTGATGGCGGTGCCGAACCTGCACACCGCGATCGAGGAGGCGAACGACTCCGAGTTCGGCCTCGGCGCGAGCATCTGGACGCGGAACCTCGGTCAGGCCGATGAACTCGCGAGGCAGGTCGAGTCCGGGATGGTCTTCATCAACGGCGTCGTCAAGTCGGATCCGCGGATGCCCTTCGGCGGCGTGAAGCACAGCGGCGTGGGACGCGAGCTGAGCCGCTATGGCCTCCTTGAGATGGTGAACATCAAGACGGTCGAAATCTTCCCAGGCCACCCGGGCCAAGCCGCGATCCAGAAGAACACAGAGTAGGGCCGATCCGGGGAAGCGCGACGCTACGCCTCGCAGCCGATCCCGTTCCCGTTGCCATCGAAATGATGCGGGTCGGGCGGGAGCACCCGGAAGTTCCGGTAGATGATGTCCGCGCAATCGAGGTCCGGAGGCGGGGGCGGGATGCATACGTCGGGATAGGCTGGGTCGCAGTCCGCAGGTGGCAGCGGCGAGGGAGATACACATCCCGACCAGGCCGTGCTCCCGAACTCGCTGACGGAGCAGAACACGTAATACGTCGTCGCATGGCCGGACGAAATCATCGCCCCATTTGCGTTCGTGCCATCGCAATAGACGACCGCGAGCAACCGGCCGTATGGATCGTGGCCGATCTGGAAGTCGTCCTCGTCAACGAGGGCCATCGAGCCGGAGCAGATGCCCGTCAGGTAGTCGCGGGATTCCGGCCCGCCCGAAGCGTTGAGTTCCGGGGCGTTGACGAGGACGAGGCGGATGCGAAGGCCTCCTTCGACGTCGAGGGTGTCTCCGTCAAGGACTCGCGTCACGTTTCGCTTGACGCAGAGACCGACGGACCGGGGACATGCCGATGGCGTCGGCTTCGGCGTCGTTGGCGGTGCGTTGACGCCGGATGACGGTCCAATCGAAAGGTGGCTGGCGACAAATACGGCAGCGATGACGACGACCGAGACAGTGATCGCAATCAGAACCGCGGATCGGCGACGGGAAATCATCCGACATAGATAGGCGGGTGGTTTCATCAACTCGCGGATCCGCGGCAACCGTGGGGAAGAACAAGCCGCCCGAATCCCCGGCCTTGCCGTCAGGAGAAGGGGAACGCTGAGGGGGAGATTCGAACTCCCGAGGGCCTTGCGGCCCACCAGATCTCAAGTCTGGCGCGTTGGACCGAGCTTCGCTACCTCAGCGCCTCGCCATCGTCCGATGCGAGAAATACCTTCTCTCCCAGGCTCAGTGGGAGGACCGCAACGGCTCGACATCGAGTTCGAACGCCATCACGGGTTGGACCAAGGTGTACGTCTCTAGGATGCGCGGATGGATCTCCCCGAATCGACCGATCTCCCGGCCGCCATGGATGACCGAGGCCGCGCGCCCGGGGATAAAATTCCCGTCCTCGACCGGATCGACATTCGCGGTCCGACCGACGTCGCGCATCAGGCTGAGGACCAGGGACTTCGCCTCCGTGAATGAGGCTTTGTGATGGATCGAGGCCGCCCCAATCCGTCGCACGTTCCTCGCCCCGAGGACAACGTCCGAGATCTCGAAAATCCGCTGCGGCAATTCGCGGTGCTTGTTCAACCGGAAGATGTTCATCAGCGCCGGCAGCATCGACGAACGGAGGCTCGTGAGCTCCTCGTTCAGCGGGTTCTGAATCACCACGTGGTCCGGGGTCTCGAAGCCGTCCTTCGTCGAGGCGACGGTGAGCGACATGACCTCCTGGTAGCCGTAGCCCACGAGGAGGACGCGGAGGGTCTCCGCGAAGTCATTCGCCGCAAGCGACTCGCCGATCGTCTGCCGTCGCGGCAGCCCTCGAGGATATCGGTCGTATCCGGAGGCGATCGCAAGATCCTCGGCCAGGTCGACTTCGTGCAGGATGTCGAGACGGTACGCCGGCGAAAGGACCGAAACACCGTCTCCGTTCGCGCGGGCGTCATGCCGCATCCGTCGCAGGCCGTCGACCGCCTCGGCTGGTTTGAGGGAGAGACCCAGGAGTTTGTTCGCGCGGCTCAGATCGAGCGAGTGCGGGCGGGGCGCAAGGTCCGGCGTCTCGAGGGTTCGGTCTGCGTATGTCGTGCGCACGGTCTGAATCCGTCCCCCTCGCTCCGCGAGCGCCGTCGCGAGGATCACCAGGCAACCGTTCACCGCCTCGAGGTCCGTCCCCGTGACGTCGATGAACAGGTTTCTCGTGTCCGGGGTGAGCTGTGTCAAAATCCCGTTGATCACGGGAGGAAAGCTCAAGACCCGACCGCGCGAGTCCGTGATGATCGGGAATCGCGGCTTCGAGGTGACCAGGTGGGCGTATTCCCGGCCCTTCTCGTGGTTCGAGAGAATCTGCCGGAGGTCCAGCTCCTCGGCCATGCCGAGCGGCGTGAAGCGGACGTCCTCCGGGAGCACGGCCTTGTAGGTGTACGGCGGGGTGACCTTGTCCATGTCGTGAATCCCGATCGCGACCTTCTTGCGATGCCGACCCACCGTCAGGTGGAGCTTCTCCTGGAGGTCGACGAGAGACCGCAAGAGGGCGTCCTCGAGTTCGAGCCCCCGGACGATGCCGCCGACCGCAAAGGGGCGCACGTCGGCCACACTGTGATCCACGACGAACTCGATCCCAGAGGATTCCAGATGATAAACCGGCAGGCCCACCTCGAGGTCGAGGAACCCGCGCAGGCCGCGGGCGATCCCTTCGACGGAATACAGGTCCGGCCGGTTCGGGAAGACGTCGAACGTCATCACGTCCCCCTGGACGCCTTCGGGGCCGGCCCCCATGAACGTGATCCGATCCACGCACTCCTCGATCGAGAGCGACTTGCCGACGAGCTCCACGAGGTCGTCGTGACGGAGGTCGACGTTCGTCAAGGAGAGCTCCGATGCCTTCTCGCTATTTATATCGTTTCAAGAGACGGAAAAGGAGAAGGACGGACCGTCGATTCCGGCATCGGATCGCGGGCGGTGACCACATGCAGAAGGAGAACACGATCGGAATCGCGGGCGTCGGCAAGATGGGGGAAGCGCTCGTCCGGGGCTTGATCGTCGGGCGCGTCGTCCCCACATCGAGGATCCTCGTCAGCGATGCGATCCCGGCCCGCGGGAAGGAGATCGCGGCGAAGCACGGGGTCACATCGCTGGAGACCGTTGCGGAGCTCGCTCGGGAATCGGACATCCTCGTCCTCGCGGCGAAGCCGAAGGACATGCCATCGCTCGTCACCGGAATCGCGGGCCATGTGAAACGGGACGCGTTGGTCATCACCCTGGCGGCGGGCGTCCGCACCGCGTTCGTCGAGAAGGCGCTCGCGGGCCGAGGTCGTGTCGTCCGGATCATGCCGAACCTCGCCTGCGCGGTCGGTGAGGGTGCGACGGCGTTCGCGTTGGGCCGGAGCGCGACCGAACACGACGCGCTCGTCGTCGAGGAGATTTTCGGCGCGATCGGTCGGGTGACGATGGTCGACGAGCCGATGCTCGATGCGGTGACCGGGTTGAGCGGGAGCGGCCCCGGGTTCATCGCGGCCCTCGCCCACTCGATGATCGAGGGCGGGGTGCGGTCCGGGCTGCCGAGGGACGTCGCGTACAAGCTCGCGCTCCAGACGATGAAAGGGACCGCGGAGCTCTTGCTAATCGACGGGCTCGAGCCGATGCAGTTGTTCCGCATGGTCGCGACGCCGAACGGGACCACGGAAGCGGGCTGGGCCGTCATGGAGAAACACGGCGTCCCGTCCGCCATCAGCGATGCGATCGTCGCCGCATCGAAGCGGGCCGCGGAACTCGCGGCGGAAGTCGCCAGGGCGCACGGATAGCCTTACGATCGCCATCCAAACGCGATATCGCCCTGTGTTAAGAGGACGCCGTGGCACCGTTGGCCGGTAGAAAAGAAAAAAGACGCTGGCCGCAGCTAGTGAGCCGCGGCCGCAGCGCCCTTCGCGCCGACTTTCGCGACAGCGGAAACGGCTGCGCCGATTCCACCGCCGGCAGCGCCCCCCGCCAATGCGTTCTTCACGGCCGTCACGACTTCGTAGCCGTGCGTCGTTGGCGGGATGTGCTGGAGCGCAATCGCAAGTCCGGGGACATCGCCGTGTGTTACGGCGGATGCGGCCCCGAGTGCGACGGCTCCAATCGCGGCTCCGATGGCGGCTGCGATCCCGAGAGATATCATCCGTCACCTCCACTCTGTGTCGGGATGTAGCTGAGTATGGCCCTTATGGTACGCCCATCGAATGTACAATTTCGGCACCGCGGCCAACGAGGCGGCAGCGGAGAGGCGATTGCCACCTACCTCTGTTTAGAGGTAAAATCCAGGTTTCAATAGCCGCTCGTCGTGAGGGCGTTTTACTCAATTGAGTAAAAAACGATGAGCGGCCTCGACTGATCCAATGTAATTCGACAAGGGCCCCGTCAGAGCCTACGGCCTGCCGCTCCCGACGAGGGCAGCGAGGCGCTCCGCGATGTTCTTGATCTTGTCTCGGAACGGGGCAATCTTCGACCGATCGGAACGGCTCAGGTCTTCCAGGTACGAGGCGTACCCCTGCATCTCGTTCAGCATGTCCTCGACCGTCT
>Ga0209157_1001428_pt1 | contig 19885 bp, 16 predicted proteins | sample GraSoiAngelo_135_FD_185892 | JGI IMG/M metagenome (GOLD analysis project Ga0209157, IMG submission 185892) | Grasslands soil microbial communities from the Angelo Coastal Reserve, California, USA - 14_0929_05_40cm (SPAdes) (version 2) | ecosystem: Environmental > Terrestrial > Soil > Grasslands ...
TGCCGGTGCTCGCGCCCACTGACGCGCCCGTGCTCTTGTTGCCGGTGCTGCCCGAGGCCGCACTTCCGGCGGTGTTGCCGGTGCTCGCGCCTACCGACGCGCCTGTGCTGTTCTCGTGGCCGTTGCCCGTGCTCTTGTTGCCGGTGCTGGCCGAGGCCGCGCTGCCGGCCGTGTTGCCGGTGCTGGCACCGACCGAGCCCGTGCTGGCGCCGACGCGCACGCTGTTGGTCGTCGCGGTGCTGCCAGTCGTGGTCCCGGTGCTTGCGCCGGTGCTCTCGCTGTCCGAGTCGGCCTCGTGCATTGCCTTGCCGTTGGCCGTCGTCTTGACGCGATCGTCACCATTGCCAGTCTTGCCGCCGGCCACGTCACCGTGGGAGTCGGAGTTGTTCTCCCCGGCCTCCTTGTGCTGGCCAGTGGACTTTGTGTCGGCCGCGGCGCCGGCGTTGGCACTGGCGCTCACGGTGGTGCTCGCGTGAGCATTGGCGCTGCCGCTCGATTGAGCCTTGGCGCTGTCGCTCCCGTGAGCCGTGCTGTTGCTGGACGCCGACGACATCGAGTTGCCGCCACCGGTGTGCACGTCACCGCTGGCATGCGTGCTCGACTGCGCCTGAGCCGACCCTTGGGCCGAAGCCTTGGCGCTGTCGTTTGAGCTCGACTTCGCCGCGGGCGCCTGCGCGCTCGCGCTGCTGGTCGTGCTCGCCCCGCTCGTTTGGCTGCCGGCGGCACTGCTAGAGTGGCTGCCGGCGCCTGTCCCGCCTCCTACCTTGGCCTTGCCTCCGCTCTTACTCTTTCCATCGCCGTCCCCGCCGCCACCGATGTGCTGGTCTTCCTTCGCCGTGGGACTGTCGTGGCGATTCGCGACCGCGGATGCACTCGTGTGGTCGGTGGCTTTGCCCTGACCGTTACCGCTGTCCGCGGCCAGGGCCGGCGACGTGCGAGCAAGCATGAGGAGAAGCCCGGCTAGAAGCACAAAAGCAGTGACGATGAGCCGCCGTGCGTACACGGGCAGGCTCGACAGATGCGTGCCGATCGCTTCCAAATGCCCACCTCCACGTGGAAATGAGCGATTGCCTCGCCGCCGCAATCCTGGACACTGACCCCGCAGCCCCGGGGGTATGTCGTAGGACGCCCCGCTCAGCGTTCCCTATTGCAGGGCAATACGCTTCAAATTGGAAACGCAAACTTCGTCCCGAGTAACCATGGACGCCGCCACCAGCAAGGAGTCGGTGGCCGCCTTCATGCAGGACGTACTGACCGGCACCGGCTGGGAGCTAGGGTCCATCCATCGGCGCAGCACCAGGTTGGAGCCGCCCGACTCCTATTGGGCTCTCTTCAACGTCGACATCAATAAGGACGGGGAGGACGAGCGCACCCTCCGGCTGGTCGCCAAGGGGGCGCTGAACGAAGTCGCGTGGTCCAGGCTGGCCGCGCGCCTGGCGCGCGACGGCAACGGCAAGATCTGCGATCCCATCAGCGGCATCGGCTATCCATGCCTGTTCCACGAGACTCAGCACGCCTACTGGTTCTATCCCTACGACCCGGCGATGCCGAAGCTGCCGCTGGCCAACGACCCGGTGCACATGGCCTCGGTGCTGCTCGGGCTCGACGACCCGCCGGCCATGGCAGCTGCGGCGAACCGGATCGAGGTCGAGCGTGTGCGCTACCTTCCGGAGGTGGCCGCGATCCTCCGCTACACGCTCGACAGCGGCGGCTCCACCAGCGAGATATATGGCAAGGCGCAGCCTGGGTCGCGCGGCCTGCGCGCGTACCGCGTCGTCCAGGGGCTGTGGGCCGCGGCCCAGCGCTATCCAGGCCTTCTGAACCTGCCGCGCCCGCTCGGATTTGTCGAGGAGCTCGGCCTGCTCCTCGAGGAAGGCGTGCCTGGCCGGCCGGTGGGCGGCAACCGCAAGAAGGCCGAGTTCATGCTCGCGAGCCTGGCTGCCGCGGACGCCCTCGCGGTGATCCACGAGTCCGGCGTCGAGGCTGACCAGGAGATCAGGATCGAGTATGAGCTGGCGCGCCTGGAGCGCGTCATCGAGCAGTTCGCGTACGTCCTGCCCGTCGGTCACTTCCTGCTCAAGGACCTGGTCACCCACATGCGGGAGCGAATCCGCAGGTCCGAGGCGGAGGACTTTCTCCCCACCCATGGCGACATGAAGTACGACCAGTTCGTCTACCACAACGACCGGTACACGCTCCTCGACTTCGACTACTGGGCGTCCGCGGAGACGAGCTACGACCTCGGCAAGTACTGCGCCTACCTCGTCCCGTCAGCGCCCCGCGACTGGAGGGACTCCGTCGCCGCCGAGGAGGCGAGGACGGAGTTCCTGCGCAGGTACAGAGAGATGCGACCGCACGCGACGCTGCAGCGGTTCGGCGTTTATGAGGCGCTCCAGCTGGCGCTCCGCTCGATGGCGGCGATGTGGTCCCAGTCGAACGGATGGGAGCGGACGGCGGAGACGTTTCTGGTCCTTGCCTTCGAGCGATTGAAGAGCCGCCTGCCCGACTAGAAGCGGGTTCCGGACCCGCGGCGTGATGTCTCGGGGGTGGTTCTAGGGCAATTGTTAAGGATCGCCTATGGCTCGAGCGGGTCTGTTTACAAGAGTTAACCGCAAACTGCTTAGGGATGCCGCCGCCGCTGCGCAGACTCGGTCGCCATGCGGAGTGCGACGTGGCTTACCGCTCTCATCACCGTCGCGGTTGTCGCGGGCGTTCTTTTGACCACGCACCGGGCGCCGAACACCGCCGGCGCGGTCACGGACGCGACCCAGAAGACGGCCGCCGTCATCCGCGCCAACGAGGGCACGCGGGTGGACCCGCCCCACGTCATACCGCCCCCTCCTCCGAGCCCATCGCCGGTGCCTCAGCCACCACCCTCCACGTCCGGGGGTGGTGGATCGGCGCCGCCCGCGCGCCCTGCCGCCCCAACCATCGTCGTCAACAGCACGCAGCAGGCGCTGATCAACCAGGACCGCGCCGCCCACGGCCTGCGGCCCCTGACGTGGAGCAACTGCCTGTCCGGGGTGGCGGTGAGCAACGCCAACCGGATCGCCGCGCAGGGATATCTCTCGCACACCAACGGCCCGCAGGTCGACCTGACGTGCCGCCTGGGCAACCAGGCCGGCGAGAACATCGGCTACTGGTCGCGGGGCATCAATGACGCCCAGCTCAACACCATGTTCATGAACAGCCCCGAGCACTACGCGAACATCATGGGTCCGTACCACTACGTCGCCACCGCATGGGTCGTGGCGAGCAACGGCTATGGATACATCGCAGTCGAGTTCGGATAGGTGAGCGAGTTCGCCTGAGTTCGAGCTAAACCGGTTTGCCCGGGTACGCCGAATCCAGAGGGCGTTTCTCCTGACGTAGCGCTCGAACGCGGCGTGTTGACGCCCATCTGAACGCTCGGAGGAGGAACGCGAAGGGTGTCCACCGCACCGGTTGCTCGTGGCGGCCCATCTTCTCCCCTGACCCGGCCGTTTGCCTGGCTGTGGGCGAAGAAGGCGTGGATCTCCGCGGCCATCGGCGTCGTGTTCCTCGCCACGACCCTCTACGTGCTGTGGGCCCTCAAGGACCTGCCCGACCCGAGCCAGAACGTGCTCGCGGCGGGCGACGTGGTGGTCCTCGACCGCAACGGCAAGCTCATCGAAGACTGGAGCCCGGCCGGCCACTACCACGTGACGCTCACCATCGACCAGATGGGCAAGTACGCGCCGAAGGCGGTGCTCGCGGCCGAGGACCGCAACTTCTACACCCACGGCGCGCTCGAACCGATGTCGATCGCGCGCGCGGCCTGGGTCAACGTCACCACCGGCGGGGTGCACCAGGGCGGCAGCACCATCACCCAGCAGCTGGTCAAGATCCAGCTCCTCACGCCGGAAAGGTCCCTGACCCGCAAGCTCCAGGAGGTCGTGCTCGCGGTCGCCCTGGAGCAGCGGTACTCCAAGGACCAGATCCTCGGCATGTACCTGAACCGCGTCTACTTCGGCCACGGCGCCTACGGCGTGGGCGCGGCGGCCAAGACGTATTTCAACAAAGACGCGAAGGACCTGACCCCGGCGCAGGCCGCGTTCCTCGCCGGCATGATCCAGGCGCCCGCGGCCTACGACCCGAAGCTCCACTACGACCTGGCGCAGGACCGCGAGCTCTACGTCCTGCGCGGCATGGTCGCGACCGGCGCTCTGAGCCAGGCAGAGGCGGACAAAGCCGCGCAGGAGGACGTGAAGTCCGAGCTGCAGATCCAGGCGAACGCGCGGCAGAGCAAGGCGCCGCACTTCGTCGACTACGTGCTGTCCCAGCTCGAGACGACGTTCGGCTCCGCCGCCGTGCAGCAGGGCGGCATCGTCGTCAAGACGACGCTCGACCTGGGCATCCAGCAGCTCGGGGAGAGCGCGGTGGCCAACGGCGTCCAGGACCTGACCTACCTGAACGTCAACAACTCGGCGCTGCTCGCCGCCAACCCCAAGACCGGGGACATCCTCGCCTGGGTCGGCTCCGCCAACTACGGGGACGACGCCATCGGCGGTCAGTTCGACGTCGTCCTCTCCAAGCGCCAGCCCGGGTCGTCGTTCAAGCCGTACGTGTACGAGGCGGCGCTGCGCGACAAGAAGATCACGTGGGCGACCATCCTTCACGACGCGCCGACCAACTTCAACGGCTACCGGCCTGCCGACTTCGACAACGGCGGCATGGGCGACATCCCCGCGCGGACGGCGCTCCTCTACTCGCGCAACATCCCCGCGGTCCAGGTCGGGCAGATGGAGGGAATCCAGAACGTCATCGACCTGGCGCACGCGATGGGGATCAGGAGCCAGCTGCAGCCCTACCTATCGACGGCGATCGGAGCGAGCGACGTGACCCTGTTTGAGCACGTGCAGGGATACCAGACCTTCGCCAACCAGGGGCAGCGCGTCGACCTGCACTCGATCAACGAGATCCAGGACGCGGGCGGCAACACAGTCTTCAAGTACGAGAACCCGAACAGCAACACAGTCCTGACGCAGGCCGAGGCCTACCTGATGTCAGGCGTGCTCAAGGACTACCAGAACACCTGGCGCTTCGGTTGGAACCGGCAGATGGCCAGCAAGACCGGTACGAGCGACAACGGCAAGGGCGGGATCCCGGACTCGTGGATCATGGCCTACAACCCGGATATCGTCACCGGCGTCTGGGTGGGGAACACCGGACCCAACGGCAAGGGCGGCCTGATCCGCGCGTACGGCGAGAACGTCGGCCTGACGATCATGCGGCGCTTCATCAACGCCCTTCCCAACAACATGCGGGACTGGTACCAGCCGCCTTCGGGCGTCAAGATCGGCTGCGGCAGCGACTCCCGCAGCCCGTTCCTCCCCGGCGCCTGCACGGCCTCGCCGACGCCCTCGGCCTCACCCAGCCCGTCGTCCAGCCCGTCGCCCAGCCCCAAGCCGTCGCCCAGCCCCAGCCCGTCCAGCCTCCCCTCACCATCGCCATCTCCGTCGCCCAAGCCCAGCCCGGCCGCGCCGAGCCCCGCACCCTCGCCTTGATGCTGGCCGTGAACAACACTGAGAGTCCGTTCCTGGAGAGCGTCGAGCGACGGAAGCCGGGCACCTCCCTGCGCGGCTACGTAACGAGGACGCTTCCGCACAGCTCGGCGGTCGTGGTCGCGAACCGGGCGCCACACGAGCCCAGGCCTGAGGGCGGGTTCACAAGGGGCGCGGGGGGCGTGATCACGGCTCTGCTCACGTTCGCCGAGGTCGCCGGCGCGGAGTGGGTGGCGTGCGCCCGCACCGAGGGCGAGCGCGCGCTGATCGAGCAGCACGGCGCGACCTGGGACGCGCCCTTGATCAGGAGCTCCACCAAGCTGCACTACGCCACCCCGACCCCAGAGCAGTACGAGCAGTACTACTCGCTCATCTCCAACCCGGTGCTCTGGTTCGTCCAGCACTACCTCTGGGATCTGGCCCACCAACCGGTGATCAACGGCCGTGTCCACAGGGCGTGGAAGAACGGCTACGTGGAGGTCAACAAGCAGGTCGCCCGCAAGGTGGTGGAGGTGGCGCGTGGGCTGCAAGGCCGCCCGCTGGTGATGATCCACGACTACCAGCTGTATCTCGTGCCTCGACTCGTGCGCGACCAGCTGCACGGCGCGATCATCCAGCACTTCGTCCACATCCCCTGGCCGACCCCGCAGTACTGGAAGGTGCTGCCACGGGAGATTCGCGACGCGATCCTCTTCGGACTCCTGGGCTGCGACATCGTCGGCTTCCAGACCAGCCTCGACGTGCGCAACTTCCTCATGACGTGCGAGGAGAACGCCGGCCTCGCGGTGGACGACCGCGAGCGAGCGGTGCTGGTGGACGGCCGGGTCGTCTACGCCCGCAACTACCCGATCTCGATCGACGTTGCGAGCACGACCAGGCTCGCGTCCTCGCACGGGGTCATGGTCGAGCAGCGCAAGCTACGCGACTGGCGGCCGGAGCATCTGATCGTGCGCATCGACCGCACCGACCCCTCGAAGAACATCGTCCGCGGCTTCCTCGCCTACGAGAAGCTGCTGGCCCACCACCCGGAGCTGAAGGGCCGGGTCCAGTTCTGGGCGTTCCTCCAGCCCTCGCGGCAGGACGTCGCCGTCTACCGGAATTACGTGCGCAAGGTGCGGCAGGTCGTGCAGCGGATCAACGCCCAGTTCGGGGCCCAGGGGTGGCAGCCGATCCGGCTCGAGTTCGGGGAGAGCGTGCGCAAAGCGATGGCCGCGATGCGAACCTTCGACGTCCTGCTGGTCAACTCGGTGTACGACGGCCTGAACCTCGTCGCCAAGGAGGGCGCGCTCGTCAATCGGGCCGAGGGCGTGATCGTGCTGTCCGAGAACGTGGGCGCGCACGAGGAGCTGCAGCAGCACGTGCTGTCGGTCAATCCGTTCGACATCGAGGCGACCGCCAACGCCATGCACGAGGCGATCGTCATGGGCAGGGACGAAAGGCGGCGGCGGAACGAGGGCGCGCGAGAGGTGGTGCGCACCAACGACATCGCCAGATGGATCACGCGCCAGGTCCAGGACATCCGCGACCTGGTCGCGGAGCCGGGTCTACGGGCCGGCTAGCCAGATCGGTAGGGCAGCAGGCACGATAGTCCGGACTATGGACGCTTTGGTCCTCGCCACCGGACGAGAGTCCGGACTATCGACCAGGGCAGGCCTAGCCGGCGGCTCTTCTAAAAGAAGCCTCTGCGCGCGACGGTCACGTCGCGGAAGAAGATGATCGCCATCAGCCGCGCCAGCCCCCACCCGATCAGGGCGTAGACCAGGATCGCGACGACCACGGACATCTCCAGCACCGAGTTGTTGTTGCCGATCGTGGGCAGGAGGTTGTGGAATGGGGCCAGGAAGAAACCGCTCGCGTTGTAGACCCACTGCGTGAACGCGGCGGTCGTGTTCGCGCCCAGCAGCTTGAGCACCAGCCGGACCACCAGCAGCCCGTCGATGACGCCGAAGGCGAGGTAGACAAGGTCCATCGCCCGACGCCCGGGGTTGACAGTGCTCACGACGGACGACGACCCCACGGGCGCTGTGGGTTCGCCGGTGACGGCTCGGTGGCGCTCGAGCTCGCGGCCCGTTTCGGGGTCGCGTTCGATCTCGGACTCCCTTCGTTCCATGTTTCGCATCTCCTCACGGCCCTGGTTAAGAGCGATGAACGGGGCCAAAGCAAGAACGCCCGGGCGGTATTGGCCACCCGGGCGCGGCTTTGGGGGAGCCTCTGCTTTTTGGCCGGCTAGGACGGGTACCAGAGGGGGGCTGTCGAAAGCGCCTCGTCCTGGTCGACGTCGGGGACCGACCCGGCGCTGAGCACGTACTGCCAGATCTCCATGTTGCCGGTGCATCCGGTGTCGTAGGGCGAGTAGCCGGGCGCCGTCGGCTTGTTGAAGTCCCCGAGTAGGGAGGGCTGGAAAGACCACAGCTCGGAGTCGGCCGCGATCGCCGGGCGCTTGCTCACGCTCGCGCACCAGGCGCTGGCGAACTCGCTGCCGGCGGTCCCGTTGCCGTAGTAGCCCGGCACGTAGCCGGCTGCCTTCACGCCGTCGTACCAGCCCTCGATGAACGCTCCGTCCACGTCGACAGCGCCCGGGCAGGCTGCGCCAGGTGGCTCGATGTCGATGACGAGCACGATGCCTCGCGGGATGCCGATGCGCCGTGCGGCGTCGGCCGCCTCGACGGCGTAGGCATGACCGGTGTCGTAGTAGGAGACGTTGGAGCAGTTGTACTCGTTGTAGATCGGCAGGATGCCCATGTGGTGGCGGGCCGCGAGCGCGACTTCCGCGGAGCTGATCCCGGGGCAGACGGTGTCGGTGAGGTAGCGGCCCCAGAACTCGGGGGTGCCGATCTTCGCCACCGTCGCGGAGAAGAGCTCGCCTGTCGGGTCGCCCGTGAACGCCTTGCACGAGTCGACGCCCCACAGGAGGTGCGCCGGCTCGACGGCCCCCGACCTCGCCTGGACATCGACGAGCGAAGGCGCGACCGAATCGGTGACTGCGCCGACGACCTTGCCGATCAGCGTCGACCGGGGCGGAGGCGCCGGCAGCGCACCGACGACGGCGGTGTAGGCCGGCGTGGCGCTTCCCTCCACCCACGACTGGACGCTGCAGGTGGTGCCTGTCCGGCAGACGTGGTCCACGAGGTGACCCCGCTGGTCGTAGATCCCGAGCACCCACCCGGTGTCGGTCAGGTCGGCGTTCGTGGTCGCTTTCAGATGGACCCATCCCGCGGTGTTGGAGCCGATCGAGCTCGCCGTGAGGTGCACTCGCAGCCATGTCACGTTGATCGGAGTGGATACCGCCTCGGGCTTGCCCGTGACGTAGCCGACGATCTGGTGCACGCCGTCGCTCGGCTGCCTGACGGTCGTCGTGCACACCGTGCCCCGGCTGCAATAGGTGATGCGAGCGCCCGCCGTCAGGTCGTAGATCTCCAGCCAGCGGCCGGAAGGCCGGACGTCGAACGTCGACGTTACTGTGATCGTCACCGGCTGACCCGGGCCGACCGCGGTCCTGTCGGCGGTGATCGTGCTGTCGAGCCATCCGACCGAGACATGGTTCGAGGGCAGCGACACGGAGCTGCCCGGCACTGTCGCCGCCGGAGTCGTGACGAAGGCGCCGAACTCGTGGACGCCCGACGTTGCCGTGTATGCGACCGAGCACTGGCTGCCCTGCGCGCACGCCCCGGCAAGCCTGCCTGTCGTGATGTCGAAGATTTCAATCGCACGGTCGGTGCCGGTGACGCTTGCGTTCGCCGCCGCGGTGAGGACCACCGGCTTGCCGGCGCGGACGGCTTGGTCGCCGGCGCTCAGCGTGATCTTGTCCGGTAGCCGGGAGCCGAGGGTGACCTGGGGCACGCTCGGGGCCACGATCGGCCGGTCGCCAACGACCGGCGATGCCGCCTGCGCATCGGGAGAGAGGAGCTCGCCGGCGCAGGAGGCAGGCGTCGCCGCCACGGGCTTCCCGTCAACGGCTTCGCATACGCTCAGGCCGACCGGCGTGGAAGACGTGCCGGCGGTGACCGCGGGCGAGTCCATGTCGCACGCTGCCGACGGACCAGAGTCCGCGCACTGCGCCGTCCCGGCGGGAAGGCTCAGGGTGGACCTGGACGTGCCGACAGCCCGCGTTGCGCAGCCGGCGTCGGGGCCGCAGATGGCTTGGGCCGGCGACGCGATCTCGAGCACGGCGGGACCCGCGGCCAGGGCGACGGCTCCGAAGTGGTTGGAGACGACGACGAAGGCGAGCGCCAGATGCGCCTTCGGCCGAGACTGGATGCTGGAAAGAAGCTGACGTAAAGAGCGCACTGGTGCCCCCGTTTGGCGCACGCCCGGTGGGGGGCGGCGCGAAATGACGGGGGCAAGCTAAGCTCGGCGTGCCCGTGCACCCACGGCGGCAGGGTTAATTAGGTTCAAGCGATGTCAATTCGCTTGATTTGGGGTCGCGGAGGGTCGTTTTACAGGCCGAGGCCCGGCCGGGCTAGGTTCTGGCCGGGACCGCTCCGAGCACGTTCCCGTACATGATGCCGAGTACGAGCAGCCCCATCAAGGACAGGAGCACGAGGATGAGCGTGCGCGCGCACGTGTCGATCATCGACTCCGGTCCGCCACCGCCATCGCGCGAGTCCGAGTCGGCGACGTTCCACCGGCGTCCGTAGAGCCCGGCTCTCAGCGCCAGCCCGATCGTCGCCAGGAGGATGATCCAGAGGATTGCCATAGGCTGAAGAGAGGGGGAGGCGTGGACGCCGAGCGGGTCAGCGTCCGCGCTACCCAAGACAACGCGCCGCAGCACCAAACTGAACAAGTCGACCTTTACAAGTGCATAAGCGGGCGGCCTCGGACCGCCAATACTCGCCCAGCGAACTGCGTTCTCATGGCGTGGAGATACCGCTTCTCCTCCAGTTCTCGATCGCGCTCCTGACAGGCATGGTCGCGGCGACTTTGGCGCCGCCCGTGCGGAGGGCGATCCCGAGGCCGGTGGAGGTTGGCCTGTGGATCGGGTTCGCCACTGTCTGCTTCCTCGGCGTGATGAGCGTGACCGATTCCGACGCGCGCGACCTCAGCTACTCCGTGCTCTGGGGCGCGAGCCAGGTCGTGAACACCGTCTTTGCCCTGCTGGTCGGCGGAGTCGCGACCTGGGTCGCGGAGAACAGGTTCGCGCTCGCGAGCTGGCTAGTGATCGTCGCGGGCGCCGACGTGCTTGCGCTGATGCTCATCAAGTCGCTTCGCAGCGCGGCGCCCTGGCGGCCACGCGTCCGCCTGCGCGAGTGGATGGAGCTGCCCGTGACCACGCCGGCGGTCGTGGCCGCCCAGCCGATGCCGGTCGACCACCTCGCCGAGGTCAACCGCAAGCTCGCCGGCGCGAGCGCCCTGCTCGGCGCCGCTGTGTTTACGCGCACTCTGGGCCTGTCGACCCGGCTTCTCAGGTTGAGCCCGTCGCGTGACCTGCGCGGGATGGCGTCCGCGGGTCGCGTCGGTGCGCACGCGCGACTTCAGTTCCTGGGTGACGCATCCGCTCATCTTTCGTTTGCCGCGCGGGCCTGGTACGCAGGGGCGGGCGAGCCCGCCATCGACGGGGTGGCGGCGAAGGCACGCGAGGCGCGGCGTGGCCTGCGTCCGCGGGCGCTGCGTCGCGGTGAGGTCATCGACGTCCAGGCGCTGCTGAGCGCGCAGTCGATCGGGTGGTACGGGCCGCTGAGCGCCGGACCGCTCGCACCGTCGAGGGGGGAGGACGATGCCACTGAATCGCAGCGACCAGATACTCTGGCCTCGTAGGCCCGACGGCATCCGCCTGCGCGCGAGCGCACCGCGGATGCTGAACAAGAGGCACGTCATCATCTCCCGCCCGGCGGGCTGGCTGCTGCGTCTGCTTGCGCTGCTCGTCATCGCGGTGCCGAGCCTCGTCGTCACCTCGCCCGGCTACGTCGCGTTTGCGGAGAAGCTCCCCCAGGCGACCGACGTAACGTCGGCCATCCCCGAGGACACCTTGATCTATGCGGCCGACAACAAGACGCTCCTTGCCGACCTGCACCCGCCCGGCTACCAGGCTTACTTCGAGCCGCTGTCGCAGATGGGCCAGCTCCTGCCGCAGGCGGTGATCGCGATCGAGGACCGCAACTTCTACAACGAACCTGGCATCGATCCGCAGGGTATCGTCCGCGCCGCGACCGTCGACCTCAAATCGCACCGTCCGGTCGAGGGCGCCTCCACCATCACGCAGCAGCTCGTGAAGCTCCGCCTGGTCGGCAACGACGCGACGCTCGACCGCAAGGTCCGCGAGGCGCTGCTCGCGTTCGAGATCGAGCGCAAGTTCACCAAGGACGAGATCCTGGAGTGGTACCTGAACAGCGTCTTCTTCGCCAACACCGCCTGGGGCACGGCCGCCGCGTCGAGGATCTACTTCCACACCGAGACGAAGGACCTCGACCTGGCGCAGGCCTCGATGCTCGCCGGCATCATCCGCGGACCGACGCTCTACAACCCCCTGGTCAACTGGACGTCGGCCAAGATGCGGCAGAAGACGGTGCTCGACGCCATGATCCGCGACGGCTACATCACGCCGGCGGACGCGGCCAAGGCCTTCGCCGAGGATCTCTCGCCGCCGGCGCACATGTTCTACCCGAGCAACACCATGATCGCGCCCGCGTTCGTGAGCTACGTCACCGGCCAGCTCCTGCAGCAGTTCGGCAGAGACGTGACGTACACGGGCGGCCTGCGCGTGGTGACGACGCTGAACCCGCAGATCCAGAACATCGGCCAGCAGGTCGTGACGCAGACCATCGGCAGTCTGTCGCGTCGCAACATCACCCAGGGGGCGCTCGTGGCCCTCGACCCCACGACCGGCGCGATCATCGCCATGGTCGGTTCCGCGAACCCGAACGCCTACGGGGGTCAGTACAACCTTGCCGTCTGGCCGCCGCGCAACCCGGGATCGTCGATGAAGATCTACACGTATACCGCGGCGATACAGAGCGGCAAGTACACGATGACCACCCCGATCGTGGACTCGAGTTTCAGCTATCGCGATCCGATGTCGCTGGAGGTGTACACGCCGCGGAACTACGACGGCCGCTACCACGGCACGTGCCAGCTGCAGGTGTGCATGGGCAACTCGCTCAACATCCCGGCAGTCAAGGTCGAGCTCGGGATCGGCGTCTCCACCGTGGTCAACATGGCGCGCACCATGGGAGCGCCGCCGTACGTACCGCACGGCCTCGACGCCAACGGCTACCCGATCTACACGAACGACGATCCCCTCAACGTGTACGGCCCGTCGCTGACGCTCGGCGGCTACGGGGAGACGCCGCTGCAGATGGCGACCGGCGCCTCGGTCCTGGCCACGCAGGGCCTGCTTCGCACTCCATACGCCATCAACCTGGTGACGCGCGGCGACCACCTGGTCTACATGCACGGGCTTGACCCAGGCAAGCGCGTCCTCGACGCGCGGGTCGCCTTCATCATGCAGACGATCATGTCCAACGACAACAACCGGGCGATGATCTTTGGACGCGGGTCGCTGCTCACGCTGCCCGGCCGCACGGTTGCGGTCAAGACAGGCACGTCGGACTCGTTCGCGGACGCCTGGACCGTCGGTTTCACCCCGCACATCGCGGTGGCGGTCTGGGGCGGCAACGCCGACTGGCGAATGAAGATGACCAAGGGCTCGGACAGCTACTACATCGCCGCCCCGATGTGGCACAGCTTCATGCAGCAAGCCCTCGACACGATGGGCATCGGCAACGAGTGGTACAGCCAGCCGCCCGGCCTGGTCGTGCAGACCTGCAAGGGCGCCACGGCGTACTACATGCCCGGCACGCACTGCTAGGAAGAGCCCGAGCGATGCAGGCGCGGTTCGACAAGCAAGGACGCCCCCTCCCGGACACGGGTCGGGGCTGCGGCTGCCAGCAGTGCGCGGACGCGAACGCGCCGCGCTACGAGCGGCGCATGGAGCCGGAGCGCGTGACGCGATGGAGCGCACTTCGTCGCACCATCACTAGGGTGGCGAGGGCGGGGCGTCAGCTCGCCTAGGCGCTAAAAAAAAGAGGGCCTGGCCGCGGCGGCCAGGCCCCTGTCTTCTGGGTGGGAGTTTCTCTTTTGTCAGTCAGCCACCGCGAACTTGGCTGGCTCCGGCGCCTCGTCCATCGCGGCCTGCGGGCCGTACGAGTGCTTCAGCATCACGCGCAGCCTCTCCTTGGCCACCGCAAGCCGGGACGCGACCGTGCGCTCGGGAATGCCCAGCGCCTGCGCGATCGCCCGATTGGTGTAGCCGTGGTAGTGGCGGAGGACGATGGCCGCCGCCTGCTTTGGCGGCAGCTTCGCGAGCGCGGTCGCGAGGTCGCGGTGCTCGACCACCTCCTGCGGATCCGGGGCGAGTCCCGGGCGCCCGAGGCGGCGGATGACCTCGCCGACCTCACGCAGCCGCATCTTCCTCTGATAGGAGACGGCCGCGTTGATCGCGATGCGGTGGACCCAGGCCTCGGCCGGCGCGATCGGCTGCCAGGTGGCCCACTTCTTGTACGCACGCTCGAACGCGTCCTGCGCGCAGTCCTCAGCGGCGGCCCGGTCGCCGAGCATCGCCGTCAGCGTGCCGAGGATCTTTCCGTACGACGCTTGATAAAGACGTTCGAAGTCCGCTTCGTTGCCGGCCTTGTAGCTGTTCGCGGCCTCGCGAACTTCGCCGGCTCTCGATGCAGAGATCGGCTCTGCCATATTGGTTCCTTCACCCCCCGTAAGTTCCGGCGAGTCTCCCTCTCGCCTGGCCTTTACTCTCGCCCATGGGGGCCCGGCCGGTCGCCGTACGGATGGGCGGATTTCGCCTAACTCACTTGAGGTAGCGGGTGAACGTGCGCCCCACGCGTTTCTAAGGAGATGAACCCGGGCGCCGAGTCGGGCGGCAGCTACGCGGTTGACGTTCTGGCGACTCTGGCCAGCGGACTGGGCGTCGATTCCCTCGAAAGCGGTCGGAAGGCACTCGAGGTGGTGCGCGTGCGCTCGCCCGAGATGATCACGCTTAGCGAGTTGACCGGCGAAGACCTGGTGTCCACGTCGGCCGGCTTCATCGAGATGTTTCTCGCCTCGCTGCGGAGCGACCTGGAGCTTCCCTGGGGCGACTTCGAGCAGCGCTCGCGCGACTACGGGCGGCTCCGCGCGGCTCAGGGGCTGCCGCTCGAATCGCTGATCGACGTCCTGGCGGTCTATCGACGCGCGACGATCGAGCTCATCTCGCGGCCCATCCAGGGCAAGCCGCACTACGACGAGATCATCGCCCTGGCGCAGGGCCGCCTCGAAGACGTGACCGAGCGTCTAACGGCGGCGCTCGCGCGCGGCTACCTCGAGTACATCGACGAGGAGCATCGCGCGCGCGAGAGCGAGATGTACGGACTTGCGGCCATCGTCACCGCGATGGGCCGGTCGCTCGATCTTGCGGAGACCGCCGAGGTGGCCCTGGTCGAGTCCCTGGCGGCGTTGCGTCTGAGCACGGGCGCTGTGTGGCTGCGCGAGCGTTCGTCCCATAAGGTGGCGCACACCGTCGGGCTCGATAACGACCAGGTCGACGAGTTCGGGCGCCAGGTCGGGCCCCACGCCAAGGCGTCTGCCTCGGCGGCGGGGGGACGATCCGAGTCGCAGGTCGACCGCATCTCGACCCGGGACTGGAACGCGCTCCGCGCGCAGCTCCGAGTCAAGGGGCGGACGGTCGGCATGATGACCGTTGCCACGGTGCAGGACCGCTTGTTCAGCACGTCCGACATGCTCTTCATGGCCGCGGTCGCGGACCAGGTCGCGATCGCGATCGACCGCGCGCGGCAGTTCGCGAACGAGGCGCGGACCGACCACCTGACCGGGCTGGCGAACAGGCGCGAGTTCGAGCGCGTGATGGAGCGCGAGGTCGCGCTCGCCGAGCGGCACAAACGCCGTCTCTCGCTGATGATGATCGACGTCGACAACCTCAAGCGCATCAACGACCGCATGGGTCACAGCGCCGGTGACGGCGCGCTACGCCTGGTGGCTCAGCAGCTGCAGCGCGTGGTGCGCGCCTCAGATGTGGGTGCGCGGGTCGGCGGCGACGAGTTCGCGGTCGCGATGCCCGAGACCGACCTCGAGCGGGCACGTGACGTCGCCATGCGCCTGCGTCGGGCGGTGGAGCACGGCGCCCTCAGCATGCGGTCGCCGGAGCACGTAGAGGTGAGCGTGGGCATCGCCGCGCTGGGACCGGGCCAGGACTGGCAGACCGTTTACCAGGCCGCCGACGCCGACCTCTACCAGGACAAGCGCAGACGCAAGACGGTGCGCCGGTGGCAGCAGGAGGACAAGCCCGCGGTCAGGATCTTCGGCCGGGCGGGCGGCAGGCGGAGAGTGTCCGGGGCGTAACAAGAAGCCGGCGCAGCCCGGCCCGTTACTCGACCAGCGCCAGCTCCCGCGCCTTGACGATCGCCTCGAGCTTCGAGTGCACGCCCAACTTGCTGCCCAGGCTCCGGATGTGCGTGCGCACCGTGGTGTAGCTGATCCCAAGCTGGCTGGCGATGTCCCGGCTCGACGTGCCTTCGGCCATCAGGCGCAGAACCTCCTTCTCGCGCGGGGTCAGCCTCTCCAGCTGCGCCTCGACCTCGCGCCGCGTGTTCAGCAGCTGCGCGATCGTGCGGGGAGTGAAGAGCGAGCCGCCCACGGCCACGGTGCGGATCGCGTCCACGACGTCCTGAGCGGCCCGCGACTTGTGGATGAACGCGCTCGCGCCCGACTCCAGCGCAGCGATGCGCGCGGCGTCGCTGTCCTCGCGGGTCAGGAAGATGAGCTTGATGTCGGGGCGCATCTGCCGGATCGCGGTCGCCGCGTCGGCGCCGGTCCCGTCCGTCAGCCGGAAGTCGACGAGCACCAGGTCGGGCTTCAGCTCCACCGCCTTGGCGATCGAGTCCGCGACCGAGCCGGCATGCCCGACCACGGTCATGTCCTTCTGGTCGTTGATCAGGGCAGCCAGGCCCTCGGCCACGACCTGGTGGTCCTCGAGGATGAGCACACGCGTCGCCTGGGTGGTCACCACCTAAACCTTAGTCTCCGAGAACGGCAGCCAGAACTCGACGGTGGTGCCGAGCCCGGGCTCGCTCGTGATTTTGTTCCAGCCGCCCGCAAGCAGCGCGCGCTCGTGGAGGGCGAGCAGCCCAAGGTGCCCCGGCAGGTGCTCGCGCTCGGCGAGCACAAAGCCGCGGCCGTCGTCCTCGACGACACCGTGGATGCCGCCGTCCTCCACCTGCAGCGTCACCTTGACGCGGGTCGCCGAGGCGTGTTTCTCGACGTTGGCCATGGCCTCCGTGAGCTGCCGGAAGAGCATCGAGCGGTACTCGTAGGAGAGCTCGTCCGGAATGTCGAGGTAGGTCTCGACCTCGGCCGCCGTCAGGGACTTGAGGAGGCGTACGCGCTCGCGGATGGTCTCGATGAAACCGCCTGGGACCTCGAGCGCGGGCGGGCGGACCTCGAAGAGCAGACGGCGCAGCGCCTCTTCGGTCTGCGACAGCAGCGCCTGCGCCTCGTTCAGCAGGCCCGCGGGATCGCCGTTCGGCTCTGCCAGGCGTTGGAGCTGCAGCTCCGCCGCCGTGAGCTTCTGCAGCGCGTCGTCGTGCAAGTCGCCGGCGAACCGCTTCCGCGCCTGGTCGACGGCTGTGGAAACGTTCTTGAGGAGCATCTGCCGAGCCGCGTCCACCTTCTGCAGTCGATCCACCGTCTTCTTGAGGTCGGTCTCGGCGTATTTGAGCTGCCAGACGAGACCCGCGGCAAGGCCTGCCTTCTGGAGAACCCACGCGTCCTCGCGAGAGAAGCCGTCCTCGCGGCGCGAGTTGTATGCCGCGACGAGGCCCAGCCGCTCATCGCCTGCTCGCCAGGGGACCTCGATCGCGTCCTTGACGCCGAGGACGTCGAGCACATATTGAAAGTCGCGCGACTCGTCCTCACGGCCGGCGCGAAACATCAGGTCGTGGAACACCACTCGACTCGCCAGGTCGTCGCGGTCCGGCGCGCAGGGCGTCGGGTGCAGACGGCCGAAGAACTCCTCGTCGATGGCGTGGGCGCCGCGGATCGGAGCCAGTAGGCCGTCCTCGTCGAGCTTCCAGAAAAGCACCATGTCGGCCGCGACGAGCTCGGCGATGCTCCGGGTCAGCCGGCGGTAGAAGTCGGCGATGCCATGACCGCTGCGGGCGTGCCGGGAGACGGCGAGGAGGGCGTCGACCGCGGCCTCGTGCGCATGCTCGACTCGCTCCGCGCTGCGCGCCCGTTCCTGGTTCAGAAGCCTCTGCCTCTCGCTGCGGTCAAGGTCAGCCCGCAGATTGACCAGGGCGTCGACCATCTCCTGGCGGCGTTCCTGGAGCTGCGCCAGGGCGATCGACGACGCGGCCTGTCCGGCGAAGAGGGCGAAAGCCCGTTGCTGGGTCGCCGTGTACCCGTTGGGGCTGGCCACTGCGAACAGGCCGAGGGTCCGTCCCGCCGCTTCCAGGGGCTGGGTGCGCGTGAAGCGGAAGGCGCGGGCCGGCGTCTCGGGGCCCTGCGGAACGGAGAAGATGCGCTCGATCTCCTCGGGCGTGAGCCCCTCGACGGCGTCGGCCGCCCGGGAGAAGACCCGCTTGTCCTCACCGTCCTCCTCCACGACGGCGATGTAAGCTACCGCCGACCTCGTCAGGTCGAGGGCGATGGCCAGGGCGGCCTCCGCGACCTCAGGTACGGTCTTGAACCGCGAGAGCTCCGCCGAGGCGCTCGCAACCTCTTCGAGGATGTTGCCGTACATCGCGTCCAGGCCTGCCGCTTCCACGGAGTCCTCCCCCCTTTGTTGCACAGCGCGACGCGCCTAAACACGAGTTTACTTCCGTGTGTCGCCCGCAGACGAAACATCTTCACCGCGTACTCGTGGGTACTGCCCGCGCCGCCTGCGTTGCCAAGGCGAAGAGGCTGCCGCTGGTTGCTTCAGTGGAGCCTCCTTGGAAGGTTGGGAGCAGGATGGCCACCGAAGCGTTCGACGGAAGCCAGGTTCAGCGGTACTCGAACCGGCTGCGGCGTTCTCTAATCGCGATGGTTTCCCGCCGCACCCTCCGGCGAGTCAACGGTACGGCGGGGCTGTTCCTGGTCCGGCCGGTCGTGGTCATGGCGGCCCGGGCCCTGGGCCCCGGACCGACCCGTCTGAAGCTCGTCAAGCTGGCCCACAACCTCAGCGGCCGCGAGCTGTTCGGACCCGGGGAGGAGCTCGACTTCGATGAGGCGGCTTCTCAGCCCCAGCAGCGCGCGGCGTAGGATCGCCTTTTTCGGGGGGCATATTCCGGGGGCCGGGCTGGGCTGCACAGAAAAATCGGTCTCGGTCGCGGGTACTCCCGTTGTGGGAGGCGTTTCTGCTACAGATGAACGAGTTCGACAGGTTCCTCGAAGTCGAGCTTCGGCTCATGCTCGACCCGGTGGTGGTCGTTCAGCCCCCCGCTCGGGGTGGGCTGAAGGAACCGCGGAAGCCGGTCCTGGCGGTCGTCCCGCCCACGATTGAGCTTCCGGCGGAGGCCGTCGGCGAGGTCGAGCCGGTGACGGTGGCCGTCACGGTCATCCCCGCGCACACGATCTAGCAGAACCCCTTCCTTCCTCTCGCGAGGCCGAGCCGCAAGGCTCGGCCTCTCCTCACACATCGCAGGGGAAACCCTGCCGGGTTTCCCCTACGTCGCCGCCCTCAACGGCGCTTGGCGAATGACTCACCTCTGTGGTCGTGTGCGCCGGATTCGGGCGGCTAACCCCTTCCGGATAGGTGCGGATTTATCTAAAAGTCATGGCGCAAGGCAACGTCTGGAGACGAAGAGGGAGGTGTGTCGCGGCCGGACCAAGTCCGGCCGCCAAAGCGGTGTCTATCTGGCAGGGGAAACCCTGCCGGGCTTCCCCTACGTCGCCGCCCTCAACGGCGCTTGGCGATTGACTCAGCTCTGTCGTCCTGCGCGCCGGATTCGGCCGGCTAACCCCTTCCGGATAAGTCGGATTTGCCAAGTAGTCATGGCCCATCCCGATGTCAGTGGGCGAGAGGTGACGCGGGCTGCGGCTGGGCGTAGCCCAGTCGCCACTGCGAGGTCGGGTTAGTGTTTTGATCCGTGGCCGCCCCTTCCCTCAAGTTCAAGGTCAGGCATGTCAGCCCGCGCGTCGCGGCTGAGGAGCGCCAGCGACTCCTCTCCGACCCCGGGTTCGGCCGCATCTTCACCGAGCACATGGTCCGCGTCCGCTGGGACGAGGCCCACGGCTGGCACGGCGCCGAGCTCGTTCCCTACCAGCCGCTCACCCTCGACCCCGGGACCGCCGTCCTTCACTACTCGCAGGCCGTGTTCGAGGGCCTCAAGGCTTTCCGGCAGGCCTCCGGTGGCGTGGCCGCCTTTCGCGCCGACGCC
>Ga0209157_1001429_pt1 | contig 19877 bp, 19 predicted proteins | sample GraSoiAngelo_135_FD_185892 | JGI IMG/M metagenome (GOLD analysis project Ga0209157, IMG submission 185892) | Grasslands soil microbial communities from the Angelo Coastal Reserve, California, USA - 14_0929_05_40cm (SPAdes) (version 2) | ecosystem: Environmental > Terrestrial > Soil > Grasslands ...
ACGACGGCCACACCGACGCCGCCGGCGATGACCACCGCGCCGGCCAGGACCAGTCCGGCTTGCGACCGCGCGTGCCGCGACGGCGCCATCAGCCGAGGATCTCGTCCAGCGCCGACGTGACCACGGCGACGTCGTGGCTCAACCGCCCGGGCTCGACGACGACGACCCGTGTCGTCCTCGCCCACGGTTGCCACGCGAGGCGCTCGGCGCCGAAGAGCGCGACGGTTGGCCTCCCGATCGCTGCCGCGAGATGAGTGACGCCCGAGTCGTTCCCGAGGCATGCCGCGACGTGACAGAGCGCTCCGGCCAGATGCGGCAGCGTCGGCTGCTTCAGCACCAGCGCGTCGATCCGCTCGGCGAGCGCCGCAACGGCGTCGCGATCGGCCGGGCCCTCGTGAAGAGCGACGACCAGGTCGTGATGGCGCGCGACCTGGGCGACGACCTCGGCAAAACCTTCGACGGGCCAGCGCTTGTCGCGCCCACCGGCTCCCGCGTGAACCATCATCACGCGCCGGCGGCCATTCCAGCCCGCCTCGCGTAGAACGTCGCTCCCGGCGGCGCGAAGCTCCGACGTCACCTCCACCGGTGCTCGGACGGCCTCGCCGTCGGCGCCGATGGTCGACATCACGTGCTCCCACACCACGCGCGAGCCGTTGCCGGCCGAGCTGGCGACCACGGCGCTCGGTGCCACCTCGCGCAGTCGCCGAGGGAACGTGGGATCACGTGAGCCGAACCAGCAGACGACCCGCGCCGCACGGCTGACGGCCGGCACACTGACCGGCTCGCCGTTCTCCACGAACAGGGCCTCGAGCCCGAGCGCTTCGAACGCGCTCGCCGCGTCGACCTCGCCCAGCTCGACGAGCAGTCGCCCGAGATGCGATTGGGCCGCGAGCACGAGCCGTCCGTCCTGATGTCGCGCGCGCAGCCTCCGGAGCGCAGGGATGGTGAGGAGCACGTCGCCGAGCGCGCCGGGATGGATGACGAGGACGTCGCCGGCGGCCACCTACCGACGCAGCATCGCGAGCGCCGTCTCGTGCAGCCGGCCATTCGTGGCCAGCGCCGTGCCGGTGTAGATCGAGCGCCGGCCGTCGAAGTCCGTGAATCGCCCACCGGCTTCTTCGACGAGGAGCAGGCAGGGCGCCAGATCCCAGGGCTTCAGATCGACCTCGGCGTAGATCTCGGCCTTGCCCTCGGCCACGAGGCCGTAGCCGACGTAGTCGCCGAAGCCGCGCTGGCGATCGGTGGCGTCGACCAGACGGACGAAGCCGTCCCAGTAACCCGCCCGCCGCAGCAGGCCGAGGCCCGCGTGGATCAGATGGGCCTCACCGATCCCGGCCACGTCGGAGACGCGAATGCGCTCGCCGTTGAGGAACGCGCCCCCGCCCCGGCGCGCCGTGTAGAGCTCACCGGTCACCGGATTGTGGACGACACCGGCCGTGATCTCGCCCGCTTCCTCCAGCGCGATCAGGGTCGCCCAGACGGGGATGCGGCGGACGAAGTTCTTGGTCCCGTCGATGGGATCGATGATGAAGCGCCGCTCCCGCGATCCGCGCTCGCCGAATTCCTCGCCCAGGAATCCGTGGTCGGGAAAGGCCCGGCGGAGGATCTCGACGATCACCTGCTCGGCCTCTCGATCCGCCTGGGTGACCGGCGTGAGATCGGGCTTGATCGTCACGTCGAAGCCGCTGCGGTAATACTTGAGCGCGATCTCACCGGCGGCCCGGGCCGCTTCGGTCACCGCGTCGAGTGCGGTCACGTCGCCTCGTCGCCAGGAAACGGCTCGCCGCGCTCGCCCAGCACGCGCGCGTAGACGTCGAGGGCGTCGACGACGACCGGCATGCCGCCGTAGGTCACCTGCTGGAAGATGACCTCCGCCACCTGCTGGCGCGTGGCGCCGACGTTGAGCGCGGCGTGGATGTGGGCGTGCAGCTCGTGCGGCCGGTGGAGCACCGTGAGCGACGCCACCGCGCACAGCTCGCGCTGGTGCTGGGAGATGACCTCGCGACTGTAGAGCCGGCCGGTGAAGAACATGCTGAGCTCGCGGGCCAGCGTCTTGTCGAAGCGCCGCCACATCTCGTAGCCGACGCTGCCGGCGGGGAGCGAGTGGAACAGCCGGCGCGCGGTCCGGCGCGTGAGCTCCTTGAGGTCGGCGTCCTCACTCATATCTTCTCCAGGACCTGCACCAGCTCGTCGACGTGGGACAACATCGGGCCGTGGTCGGAATCGAGATCGATCGGGGTGACGCCCAGGCGCGCGGCGTACTCGGCGGCCCGCGCCGGAGGGATGGCCGCGTCGCGCAGGCAGCGGATGTACGTCCGCGGGATCGCCAGCGCGTTGAACTGGCTCATGTCCACCCGCTCGCGCCACGGCCGGAGCGGCTGAGGCGTCAGCAGAGCGAGCGCGCGCGTGAGCCGCTCGTCGCCGGCCGGCAAGTCGCCCATCCAGCGCGCATGCGCCATCGCCGCCGGGTACTGCACGGCGCCACCACCGGCCCGTGCGCCCCCCGTGAAGATCGCCCGCGCCGCCAGCGGGAACTGCTGATCGAGACTGGTTCCGCTCGGCAGCACGACCGCGGCCAGGAACACCAGGTGGCCGACGCGGGCCGGGACGAGCTCCGCGACCTTGGGGATGACGATGCCGCCCATGGAGTGACCGACCAGCACGGCGTCCCGCACACCCTCGCGAGCCATCGCGTCGGCGACGGAGTGGGCGTAGCTCTGCACCGATGCGTGCCGCCATTCCGACGCCCGGCGCCCGTGGCCGGGCAGATCGCGCGCGAAGACGCGGTGGCCGTTCTTGACCAGGCGCTCGCTCACGAGCTCCCAGCACCAGGCGCCGTGACTCATGCCGTGCACGAGCACGTAATCGCGCGCCATCAGGAGTCCTCCATCGAGGAGTCCTCCATCGCGGGCAGGCGCAGTGTGAACCGCGCGCCGCGGCCCGGGCCTTCGCTCTCGCCCGTCAGCGATCCGCCGTGACGCTCGGCCAGGTAGCGCCCGATCGCCAGGCTCACGCCGAGTCCGCCGCGGCGTCCCGCGCCGTGTTGCACCTCCAGGCTGAAATCGAAGATGTGCGGCAGGAGCGCGGGCGCGATGCCCTCGCCGGTGTCGCTCACCCGGCACACGACGTCACCACCCTCCCGGACGATCGACACCATCACGCGGCCCCCGTCGGGCGTGAAGCGCGCCGCGTTGGCGATCAGCGCGGTGAGGATCTGTTCGATGCGCGCGGCGTCGCCGTTCACCGCTAGCGGGCGGTCGGGCAGGTCGAGCTCGATGGGAAGCGATCGCCCCTCGAGCCGGCGCCGCTGGTCGACGACCACCGCGCGGCCGATCTCGGTGACGTCGACGGGCCGCATGACGAGCTCCAGCGTGCCGCGCTGGATGCGGGTGACGTCGAGCATGTCGTCCACCAGGCGGACCTCGATACGCACGTTGCGCTCGATGACTTCGGCGGCGCGGCGCAGCACCGGATCGTCGGGCCGCTGCTGCATGAGCATGCGCGCCCATCCTAGAATGGGCGTGAGCGGCGTGCGGAGCTGGTGGGCGATCAACGCATAGAACTCGTCGGACATCCGTGACGCGCGCGGCAGCGCTTCGTCTCCACCGCCGCTCGACGCATCCTGCATGACGCCGAGAGCGGCGACGATCTTTCCGTTCTCCCGCAGCGGCGCCCAGCTCACGACCAGCATGCGGTTGGGGCCCCCGTGGTTCCATTCGACGAGCGCGCCGGTGACCACCGCGCCGCGCAGGGCCTCGTCGACCAGGCTGGGGCGCGGTAGCGCGGAGACGGCAGCTTCGGAGGGGAGCCCGAGGAGCTGGCGTGCCGCCGGATTGAGCGTGGCGTGGCCGTCCGGAGAGCCGAGCACGATGCCCGCCGCCGCCTGCTCGAACAGGGCGAGGAGGGCAGGAGCCTCGAGCTTCATGTCCCTCATGGTACCCTCGTAAGTATGCTGAATCCCCACATCTTCCGCGCTTACGACGTGCGTGGACGCGTCGGTAGCGACGTCAATCCCGAGGTGTTCGAGCAGGTCGGACGCGCGTACGCGACGCTGATCCTCCGCACGGGCGGCCGCGTCGTCGCGGTGGGCCAGGACAACCGGGAGTCGTCGGCCGATCTGCGCGCCGCCTTCGTGAACGGCGTCCGGGCCGCCGGCGTCGACGTCGTGGACATCGGACTGGTGACGACGCCCATCCTGTATTTCGCCACCGCGCACTGGAAGCTCGACGGCGGGGCGAACATCACGGGCAGCCACAATCCGATCGAGTACAACGGCGTCAAGATGGTCCACCGGGGCGCGGCGCCACTGAGCGAGGACGAGATCCAGAGCCTGCGTAAGATGGTCGAGACCAGCGATTGGGACACCGGCGGAGGGCGCCTCGAGACGCGCAGCCCGCGCGAGGATTACTTCAGCACCGTGCAACGTCTGGTCCGTCTCCCCCGGCGCCTCACCATCGTGGCCGACGCCGGTAACGGCATCGCCGGCATCTACGGCCCCGAGCTCTTGCGACGTCTCGGGTGCCAGGTCGTCGAATTGCACTGCGAGTCGGACGGCAGCTTCCCCAATCATCTGCCCGACCCCGAGGATCCCGAAAACGTCGTCGACCTGCAAGAGAAGGTCGTGGAGGTCGGCGCCGACCTGGGCGTGGCCTGGGACGGCGACGCCGACCGCGTCGGCATCATCGACGAGCGCGGCCATCGTCACGAGGCCGACCTGATCCTCGTCCTCCTCGCGCGCGACCTGCTCGCGCGCCGGCCGGGCGAGAAGATCGTCTTCGACGTGAAGTCGTCCCAGTCGCTGGTCGACGACATCCGCGAGCACGGCGGTGTGCCCGTGATGTGGAAGACGGGGCACTCGCACCTCAAGCGCAAGATGCGCGACGACAAGATCCTGCTCGGCGGCGAGGTGAGCGGCCACATGTTCTTCGCGGAGAACTACTACGGCGTGGACGACGGCATCCTGGCCGCGTGCAAGATCATCGAGATCGCCGCCCGCGCGTCGGAGTCGATGTCCCGGCTGTTCGAGTCGGTGCCGCATCTCCGCGCGACGCCCGAGCTGAAGGCCCCCTGCCCCGACGGCGAGAAGTTCCACGTGATCAGCGAGCTCTCCCGCGACCTCAAGCAGCGCTACGAGACCATCGACATCGACGGGGCCCGCGTGCTCTTCCCCGGCGGTGGCTGGGGCCTCGTCCGCGCCTCCAACACGAATCCGTACCTCACGCTGCGCTTCGAGGCGAAGACGGACGCCGAGATCGAGCGGATGAAGCGCGTGATCTACGACGAGCTCAGGCGCTTCCCCTTCGTCACGCTGCCGTCCGACTGACGCGGCCCCACGCTCGCACGTTCCTCACTTTCCGCTCCAGCGCACGGCCTTGAGCGACTGGTAGACGCCCGCGAAGGTCGGGATCGGCACGAAGCCATCGTAGCTCTGGCGGGTCACGTAGACCTGCTGCGGGAAGTACAGGAACACGTAGGGCGCGTCCTCCATCAAGACCCGCGAGAACTCGGCATAGGCCTTCTTGCGCTCGGCGACCACGCCCGTGCGCCTCGCCTGCTCGAGCAGCTCGTCGACGCGCGGGTTCTTGTAGTGGGCGAAGTTTCGGCCCTTCCACTGGCTGGAGTGCCAGATGGTGTAGGCGAAGGGATCGGGGTCGTGGTGATTGGTCCAGTTGACCACGATGGCCTCGAACTCCGAGGCGAAGAGCTTCTTGACGAACGTCGGCCAGTCGAGCGGCTCCATCGTCGCCTCGACGCCGACGCGCTTGAGGTACTCCTGGACGATCACCGCGGTGTCCTTCACGGTCGGGTTGGCCTGGTCGTGGCGGATCGAGAAGCTGAAGCGCTTGCCGTCCTTGACCAGCACGCCGTCGGGGCCGGGCTGAAAACCGGCCTCGGCCAGCAGCGCCTTGGCCCGGTTGGGATCGTACGCGTACGGCTTGACGCTGGCGTCGTAGGCCCAGCTCGCCGGCGGGAACTGGCCGTTGGCCACCGCGGCGTAACCCTGCAGGACTTCCTTCACGATGCTGGGCACGTCGATCGCGTGATTCAACGCGCGCCGCACGCGCACGTCGTTGAACGGCGCCAGGTCCTGGCGCCAACCCAGATACGTGTAGGACGTGTTGTCGGCGAGCAGCACCTTGAGCCCGGCCGTCTGCTTGAGCCGCGCGACTTCGGTCAACGGCGGGTTTTCCATGAAGTCCACACCGCCGGCGCGCAGCTCCTGGAGCAGGACCACGCCGTCGGGGATGATGCGGAAGATCAGCCGGTTCAGTCCCGGTCGGCCGCCGTGGTACTGCTCGTTGGCTTCCATGACGATGCGATCGCCGCGCCGCCACTCGACGAACTTGAAGGGCCCGGTCCCCACCGGCTTGCGGTTGAACTCGGCCGTGTTCAGATCCGCGCCCTTGAGCAGATGCTCGGGCACGATGCCGGCGCGCGGGTTGACGAGGACCGCCAGGAACGAGCCCGACGGATAGCGCAGCCGAAAGCGCACGGTGTGATCGTCGACCACCTCGATCGGTCGTACGGCCAGATCCTCGGGGCGCTTGGGATTCTCCTTGGCCGTCAGCTCGGGAAACCCGACCAGCGCGTCGAAGTACGCGCGGTGCGGCGTGGTCACCTTCGGATCGAGGACCGAGTAGAACGTGAACGCGACGTCGCGCGCCGTGAACGGCTTGCCGTCGTGCCACGTCACCCCTTTCTTCAGCTTGAACGTATAGGTGAGGCCGTCCTTCGACGTCTCCCACGACTCCGCCAGCAGCGGGCGCACGTTGAGCTTCTGGTCCAGCTCGACGAGGCTGTCGAACACGGGCCACTCGACGGTGTAGGACATGCTGTCGGTGGCGATCACCGGGTTGAGCGACGTGGCGTCGCCGCTGAGGCCGATGACGAAGTCCTTGCCGGCGGCCCGGCCTTGGCCCGGCCCTGACAGCGAGAGCGCAACGACGAGGACGGCGAACAGGATGGCGTGGATCACGGTGACTCCTCCCTTGGCGATCACGACGACTCGGAATAGAGCGCGGGATCGAACGCATCCCGCAGTCCGTCCCCGAAGAGATTGAAGCCGAGCACGGTGACGAAGATGGCGAGCCCGGGAAAGGTGGCGATCCACCACGCCGACGCGAGGAACTGTCGCCCGTCGACCACCATGTTGCCCCAGCTCGGCAGCGGCGGCTGCGCGCCCAGCCCGAGATAGCTGAGGCCGGACTCGATGAGGATCGTCTGGCCCAGCAGCAGGCTCGTCTGCACGACGATCACGGGCAGCGCGTTGACGAGGACGTGGCGTCCGAGGACGCGCGCGTGCCCGGCGCCCAGCGCGTGGGCAGCCTGGACGAAATCGCGACCGCGCAGGCTCAGGCATTCGCTGCGGACGATGCGGGCCACCGGCGCCCACGTGACGAGCGCGATGACCAGCGCGGTGTTGATGAGGCTGGCCCCGAAGAGCGCCACGACGATGAGGATCAAAAAGAGCGCCGGCACCGACAGGAACACGTCGGCGGCCCTCATGATGGCCGTGTCGACCGCGCCGCCGAGGTAGCCGGCGACGCTGCCCACCAGCGTGCCGACCACGAGCGAGAGCACGGTGGCGAACAGTCCGATCTCGAGCGACACGCGACTCCCCCAGATCGTCCGGCTCAGGACGTCGCGTCCGAACCCGTCGGTGCCGAGCCAGTGGGCGGCGCTGGGCGGCTGCAGCCGCTGGAGCAGTGACTGCGTCGAGTAGCTGTAGGGCGCGAGCGTGGGCGCCAGCGATCCGGTGACGACCATGGCCATCACCGCGAGCCCTCCCAAGACGCCGCGGCGGTGGCGCAGCAGTCGGCCCAGGCCCGACGTCGGAGACGGCGCCGATCCGATCATGAATACGAGATCCGCGGGTCGATGACGCAGTAGGCGAGGTCGGTCAGGAGATTGGCGACGATGACGACGGCCGCCACCATCACGTTCACGCCCATGATCACCGGATAGTCGCGCTCGAACACGGCACCGACGGCGAGTCGTCCGATCCCCGGCCACGCGAACACCGTCTCGGTGAGGACGGCGCCGCCCACCAGCGTCGGAAGCGAGAGCCCGACCACCGTGACGACCGGGATCAGCGCGTTGCGGAGGGCGTGACGCCAGATCACGCGCGGGCTGCCCAGGCCCTTGGCGCGCGCCGTCCGGATGTAGTCCTGGCCGAGCACCTCGAGGAGGCTCGAGCGCGTGAAGCGCATGAACGACGCCATCTGGATGAGGCCGAGCGTGAGCGTGGGCAGCACGGCGTGGCGCACGCGCGACGTCACGTCGCCTTCACGCCCGTACTCGCTGAGCCCGGACGGCGGCAAGAGATGCCAACCCTCCGAGAAGAGCAGGATGAGCATGATGCCGAGCCAGAAGCTCGGGAACGAGACCCCGAAGAGCGACACCGCCGATCCGACGGTGTCCCAGACGCTGCCCCGCCGCACCGCGGCCAGCACGCCGAGCGGAACGGCCACGGCGATCGCGAAGAGCAGCGCGCCCGCCGTGAGCTGCAGCGTGGGGCCGAGGCGGTCGACGATGAGCGTCGCCACGGGGTCGTTGGTCTTGAACGATCGTCCGAGATCTCCGCGCAGCGCCGCCCCCGCCCAGCCGGCGTACTGAGCGACGAGCGGACGGTCCAGGCCCAGGCGCTGACGGACGCGCGCGGCGGTCTCCGGCGAGAACTCGCCTCCGACCAGCACCGCTTCGGGTCCACCGGGCGCCACGCGCATGATCGCGAAGAGGATGATCGTGACGCCGACGAGCATGAGCACGGCGAAGCCGAGCCGCTTGAGGGCATAGGCGATGAGTCCGCGTGCGCTCACGCCATGACCTCAGAGGTAATTGCCGCGGCGCTCGGTCTCTTTCACCATGCCTCCCGGAGGTGGCGTCATGGTATCGCACGTGTTCGTCGTCGTTCTCCTGGCGCTCGGTGGAGCGTGGGCGGCGTGGAGAGGCGGCGGCCTCGTCGTCCGCTCGCTCGCGCGAGCGGACGACCCGTCGGCGTCGCTGTGGCTCATCCGTGGCATCCGCGGCGTCGTCGTAGGCGTGGCCGCCGGAGCCCTGGCCAGCGGTCTCCTGTTCGAGCAGACCTGGCTCCTGGTCTTCGGTGGCATCTTCCTCGCCGAGGAGCTCTACGAGACGGGCGTGGTCGCGCTCATCCTGCGCGCCGGGCAAGGATGAGCTTCACGGCCTCCAGCACGTCACGCGCGACGAGGCAGTCGCGCTGGCCCCAGCACCCGCCGGGGTCGAGCAACACCGCGCGGAGGCCGGCTCCGCCGGCGCCCAGCACGTCCACGGAGTAGAGATCGCCCACGTACGCGGCCTCGGCCGGCGCGACGCCCGCCCGCTCCAGCGCCAACCGGAAGATCCGTGCATCCGGCTTCTCGACGCCCACCTCGCCCGAGTCGAGCACGAAATCGAGATGGCGACCGAGCCCGAGTGACTCGAGGATCTGGCGCACCGAGCCGTTGGAGTTCGAGATGACCGCCGTGCGGAGACCGGCGTCACGCGCCAAAGCCAGCGCTTCCGCCGCCAGCGGCTCGGCCGTGTTCCACACGCCGACCGGCGGATTGTACGTTCGCCGCCAGGCCGCCACCGCCGTCACGACCCGTGCGTCAGTGACCCCGGCTCCCTCGAGCACGTAGCGAAGGTAGCGATCCGCCGTCGTCACGCTCTCCGTCGAGGTCCGGTGAGCGTGGAGATCGGCATCCAGGCGGACACGCGCCGACCAGTCGGCCCGCGCCAGCGCCTCGGGCGCCATCGCCACGCCTTCCCGGGCCAGCGCCTGCGCGATCGCGCCGTAATTCATGCGGAGCAGCGTGTTGCCGGCGTCGAAGAAGATCGCCCGCATGAAGAGGAATGCTAACATCGCCTCTGTCGCGTGATCACCTTCGGACTGTTCGTTCGCTGGGCTCACCTGGCCGCCTCCATGCTCGTCGTGGGCGCTTTCGCGATGACGCTGCTCGCGGGCGCGCCCCGCTGGCCCACGGCCCGTGCCTGGCAGGCCAGCGTCCTCATGCGCGCCCGGGCGCTCCTGCTGATGGCCATCGTCTTCGGTCTCGCCAGCCTGGGCTGGCAGACCGCCGTCCTCGAAGGCCGCGCAAGCGCCGCGCTCGATCCCGCCGCGCTCCTGCGCGTGCTTCTCGAGACTCAGGCCGGCCACGTGTGGCTCGCCCGTCATGGCCTGCTGATCCTGCTCGCGGCCTGGGTGGCGCTCGTGCCCGAGCGCGACGACGAGACCGACTGGCTCGCCGCGCGTGGGCAAGCGGCGCTGCTCGGTGTGGCGGCGCTCGTCCTGCTCGGTGCAGCCGGCCACGCCGCCGCCGTGGAGCCCGGAACGCTCGGGGCGCTCGTCGTGGACGGCGTGCACCTGCTGGCCGCTTCAATCTGGGTCGGCGCGCTCTTGCCGCTGGCCGCGCTCCTGCGCTGCGCGATGACCGAGGCCGGCGCCGATTCACGCCCCTACGCGGTGGTCGCCGCGCGCCGACTCTCGCGGACCGCGCTCCTCGCCGTCGTCGTCCTCGCCGCCACGGGCGCCGCCAATGCGTGGACCTTCGTGGGCAGCGTCGGCGGGCTGCTCGGCACGCCGTACGGTCGGCTGCTCTTGCTCAAGCTCTCCGTCCTCGCACCGATCCTGGCGCTGGCGATCGCCAACCGGCGGCGTCTCCTTCCCGCGCTGTCGGGTGACGCCGTCAGGGTGGGCCGGCCCGCGCTCAGGATGCTGGCCGGATTCGTCACGATCGAAGCCGTGCTGGCGCTCGCCTTGCTCGCCGTCGTCGCGGCCATGGGCGTCACTGCGCCCGCGCGTCACGAGCAGCCGACGTGGCCGCTTCCGTTCCGGCTGACGCTGGCCGCGATCGAGGGAGCCGGTGCGCGACTGCCCGTGCTGATCGGCTCGCAGGTCGTGGTCCTCGGGCTCGTGGGCCTGGCGATCGCCGCGCTCGTCAGCGCCGGCCGCCGCCTGATCGTCGTCGCGGCGCTCGCCTTGCTCGTCACCGGGCTGGCGCTCGCGGTGCCGCCGTTGGCCGTGGACGCCTATCCCACGACGTATCGTCGTTCCGATGTTCCCTATTCCGCCACGTCGATCGCTCACGGCGCCGACCGCTTTCGGAGTGACTGCGCGGGCTGCCACGGATCGACCGGCGCCGGTGATGGCCGCGACGCGCGCGGGCTGCCCCGCCCGCCGGCCGATCTCCGCTCGCCGCACACCGGCCAGCACACCGCCGGAGATCTCTACTGGTGGATTACGGCGGGGATCCCGGGCGCCGCAATGCCGGGGTTCGGTCAGCGGTTGGGTGACGAGGAGCGCTGGGACCTGGTGAACTTCGTGCGCGCGCTCGGATCGGCCGAGGCCGCGAAAGCCCTGGGCACGCGTATCGAGCCCGATCGTCCCTGGCTGGTCGCGCCCGATTTCAGCTTCACGGTGGGCCCGATGCCGGCGCGCTCGCTCCGCGACTACCGCGGCCGCAACGTGGTCCTCGTGCTCTACACGTTGCCGGCGTCCCGGCCGCGAATCGAGCGGCTGGCCGCCGCCTACGAGTTCCTGAACAGCCTCGGGAGCGAGCTGATCGCGGTGCCGCGGGACAGCGCGCCCGACGCGATCCGCCAGCTCGCCGGCGACGTGCGCATGTTCTTTCCGATCGTCACCGGCGGCGCCGAGGACATCGTCACGACCTACTCGCTGTTCACGCGGGCGCCCCACGCCGAGTTCGTGATCGACCGCCAGGGTTACCTGCGGGCGCGGTGGGCCGTCGCCGGGACGCCCGAGCGCGACATCGACCTGCTGCTCGCCGACCTGCATCAGCTCAATCAGGAAAAGGTCGCGGTGGCGCCCGCCGACGAGCACGTGCACTGATGCGCCTCTGGAAGGTCGCGCTCCTCTTGAACCTCGCCATCATCGTGACCGGCGCGTGGGGCTGGGTGCAGTGGGGCCGCCACGTCGAGCGCCTTCGAGGGGAGGTGGCCGAGGCGCGCGCCTCGGCTGGCGGCGAGCGCGAGTGGCGCGTGGCCGGGGTGGTGCGGGCGATCCTTCCCGAGGTCGGCGTCGTCATCCTAAGCCACGAGGAAATCACGGGATTCATGCCGCCGATGACGATGGGCTTCCGGACCGCATCGCCCAAGATTACCGAAGGCGTTTCGGTCGGCGACGCGGTACGATTTACTTTACGGGGAGCGCCTCCAAACGTCCTCGTGACCGCCATCGACAAGACGGGTTCGCCGTCCGGAAGGGAGAGGAAGTGAGGGCGACCAGGGTCTTCGGCCTCGTGACGCTTCTGATCGTGGCCTGGCTGGCGCCGGCGTCGGCGACCACGCTCCTGATCACCAACACCAAGTCCGACTCCGTCTCGATCATCGACACCTCCACGCTCGAAGTGGTCGGCACCATCCCGCTCGGCCGCGGCAAACCGAACCGGATCGTCTTCCATCCGGACGGGAAGCAGGCGTGGGTGGTCTTCGACAAGAGCCACGATCTCGGCATCGTCGACGTCGAGGGCAAGAAGCTCGTCAAGCGCGTGAAGATCGGCGGAAACCCCTACAACCTGACGTTCAGCCCGGACGGCCGGATCCTCTACGTGCTCGACTGGTCGAGCGACGTCAGCCAGGACGAGGTGATCGCTTACGACCTGCAGGCCGAGAAGATCGCCTGGCGCGTCGAGGTCTCGACGTGGCCGGCTCACGGGATCTTCTCGCGCGATGGCCGGTTACTCTACGTGTCGGGCGAGACCGCCGGCGACGTGACGATCATCGACACGACCACGCACGCCGTGGTGGGCCGCGTGGTCCACGGCGGCGGCGACGCCATGGGCCTGGCGCTCACCGCGGACGGCAAGATCCTGTACGCCGCCGCGGGCGAGAACAAGGCGATCTTAAAAATCGATACCGCCACCAACAAGATCGTCGGTGAGATCGCGTTGCCAGGCGTCGTGCACGAGGCGACCCTGACCCTCGACGGCAAGTTCCTCTATGCCACGCTCCGCAAGACGAACAAGCTGGTCGTCATCCGCACCGCCGACGACAAGATCGCCACCGTCATTCCTCAGCGCGCCTACCCCGATCTCGTCACGATGGAGCCGACCGGCCGGCTCGCGCTCGTCACCAACCGCTACGCCGATTCCGTGGCGGTGATCGACCTCGCCAGCCAGGCCCAGGTTCGGACGATCCCCGTGGGCAAGGCGCCGCACGGCATGGCGCTCAGGCCGCGCTAGTCGCTTCTCGCGCCGTCGAAGGAGACTGTCGATGCGCCTCCTCCTCGCCCTGATCGTCGTCGGTGCCCTCGTGTCGACGCTCTACGCCGAGCACCAGCACAGTGCCCAGCATCAGCACGGCCAGACCCCGGCGAGCCAGACCCCGACGAGCCAGGCCCCGGTGAGCGAGGGCACGGCCGTCACGGCTCCGACGAGCCCGGCACCCCGGCGGGCGACAATGCAGGAGCTGCACGAGATGGGCGGAGTGCCGCGCGGCTGGAAGTTCTCGCTGCCCTCCGGCGGTGACGTCGCGCGCGGTCGTGAGCTCTTCGTGAACCTCGAGTGCTACAAGTGCCACAACGTTCAGGGCGAGGCGTTTCCAGAGGTCACTGGCGACGCCAAGTACGTCGGCCCCGATCTCAGCGGGATGGGCGGCCATCATCCGGCCGAATATTTCGCCGAATCGGTTTTGAGCCCGAACGCGGTGATCATTACCGGTCAGGGATACACCGGCCCCGATGGCCTCTCGATCATGCCGAGCTTTGCCGACAGCGTCTCCGTCGGCGAGCTCCTCGATCTCGTCGCGTACATGAAGAGCCTCACCGACGGCGGGAATCACGACCATCATCACGCGGGCCCGAGAGGCGAGGCCGTGGCCGGGCCGTATCGGGTTCGCCTCGTGTACGCGGGCGGCGGTCATCAGCACGATCACCATCAGGGTCACGATCACCGTGCGGCGAGCAAGACCTCCGGGCACCTCATGGCCTTCATCACGGACCGCGAGTCCGACGAGCCGCTGCCCTATCTCCCGGTGACCGCGATGATCCAGGGCGCCGGCAAGGCCGCCCGGACCATTCAGCTCGTGCCCATGGTCGGCGGCCGGGGCTTCCACTACGGCGCCGACGTCTCGCTTCCCGCCGACACTCGCAAGGTCACGCTGGCGATCGGCGCGACCACGATGGCCGTCATGGGTGCGAGCGCCGAACGCTACAAGAAGCCGACGAGCGCGGTCTTTGACTGGCAACCCGACAGCAAGTGATCGTGGCGATCGTCGGGCGCGCCTGGGCCGATCACGGCGGCACGCTGACGGCGCCGCTCGCCGGAGCGATGAGGCTCCTGGCGGGCCTCGCCTTCGCCCTGATCCTGGTGGCAGGGCTGCCGGTGAACGCCGGCGCCCACGCCGCGCTGGTGAAATCGTCGCCCGCGCGAGGGACGACGCTCGTCCAGCCTCCTCAGCGCGTGGAGCTCACGTTCAGCGAGCGCCTGGAGCCGGCCTATTCGACGGTCGACGTGGTGGACACTGCAGGCCAGCAGGTCGACCTCCGCGATGCATCGCTGTCGCCCGCCGACAGTCGCCGGCTCACGGTGTCGCTCCCGCACCTGGTCGCCGGCAAGTACACCGTCCGGTTCCGCGTGCTGTCCGTCGACGGCCACGTCGTCCAGTCGGAGTTCGCGTTCACGGTCGGGACGCGGGGTGTCGCCCGCTGAACAAGCGGGCACCGTTCGGTAACCGCGCCAACATCGCCGAGGCGAGCCTGGGAAACTGACGGACCGAATCGATTCCACAGAGACGTTCGGCCGGCGACTTCAAAGACTCAGCCATCGCAGCCGTAGCGCGTTCGCAATGACCGACACCGAGCTCAGGCTCATTGCCGCACTCGCGATCATCGGCGAGAGCAACACGCCGAGGACCGGATAGAGAACTCCCGCCGCGATCGGCACGCCGAGCGCGTTGTAGATGAACGCCCACCACAGGTTCTGGCGGATGTTCCGCATCGTAGCCCGAGAAAGCCGCCGTGCGCGGACGATGCCGCGCAGATCACCCTTCACCAGCGTTACGTCGGCGCTCTCCATCGCGACGTCAGTGCCGGTGCCCATGGCGATGCCGACGTGCGCGCCCGCGAGTGCGGGGGCGTCGTTGATGCCGTCGCCAGCCATCGCCACCACGCGGCCCTCAGCTTGGAGGCGCTCGACGACGGCGGCTTTGTTCGCCGGCTGGACGTCGGCGATCACGTCGTCGAGTCCAAGGGTTCGAGCCACGGCTTCGGCGGTCGTAGGGTTGTCTCCGGTCAACATCACGACACGAAGGCCCTCAGCGCGAAGCAGCCGGATCGCCTCGGGTGTGGATTCTTTGATCGAGTCGGCCACGCCGATCAGGCCGGCCAGCGTGCCGTCGACGGCGAGAAAGACGACGGTCTGGCCTTCCTCGCGCAACGCCTTGGCACGCGCAGCGAGCGGCCCAAGCTCCAGGCCGTCCGCTGCCAGCAGTCGGACGTTTCCCAACACCACCCGGTGGCCTTCGACGATCCCGGTGACGCCCTGGCCGGTGACGGACTGGAACTTCTCGACCCGGGACGGCCTCACGCCGCGTTCTTCGGCGCCGGCCATCACCGCCGCGGCCAGCGGGTGCTCGCTGCTCTGCTCGAGGCCGGCGGCGAAGGCGAGCACGTCGTCTTCTCGAAAGCCGGACACAGCAACCACCCTGACGAGCTTGGGCTTGCCTTCGGTGAGCGTGCCCGTCTTGTCGACCACGATCGTGTCGACCTTCTCCATAGTCTCCAGGGCCTCGGCGTTCTTGATCAGCACGCCGGCCTGGGCGCCGCGCCCGGTCCCGACCATGATCGACATAGGCGTCGCCAGACCGAGAGCGCACGGGCAGGCGATGATGAGAACCGCGACGGCGTTGACGACAGCGTACGCCAAACGCGGCTCGGGGCCGAAGAACCCCCACCCGAGCGATGTCACAACTGCGATGAGCACCACGGCAGGCACGAACCAGGACGAAACGACATCGGCCAGACGCTGGATGGGTGCACGGCTGCGCTGAGCGTCGCTCACCATGCGAACGATCTGCGCCAGCAAGGTGTCGGCGCCGATGCGTTCGGCACGCATGACGAAGCTGCCCGTCGTGTTGACGGTCCCGCCGGTCACGCGACTGCCCGGAACTTTCTCCACGGGAATCGGCTCACCGCTGACCATTGACTCGTCCACAGCGCTCCGGCCCTCGATGACGACACCATCGATCGGCACGCGCTCGCCCGGCCGTACGCGAAGGCGGTCGCCGACGTGCACGTGAGCGAGCGGGATGTCCTCCTCGCCACCGTCGTCGCGCAGTCGCCGTGCCGTCTTCGGCTGAAGACCGAGAAGCGCTCTGATCGCACCGGAGGTCGCGCTGCGAGCGCGGAGCTCCAACACCTGCCCGAGAAGAACCAGCGTGACGATGACCGCCGCCGCCTCGAAGTAGACGGGCGGCGCACCGTCGTGGCGCATGTTCTGCGGGAGCGCATTAGGAAAAATGACCGCGAACACGCTGAAGCCGAACGCCGCCGCTGTGCCCAGCGCGATCAGCGTGAACATGTTCAGGCTGCGGTTGACGATGGACTGCCAGCCTCGCACGAAGAATGGCCAGCCGCCCCACAGCACGACCGGCGTCGCGAGCAGGAGCTGACCCCATAGCCGCAAAGGCGTGGGGAGCGACTGAACCAAAGCCGGCTCGAACATCTCCGCCATGGCGAGCGCGAGCAGCGGCAACGTCAGGACGACACTCACCCAGAAGCGACGCGTCATGTCGGCCAGTTCGGCGCTCGACCCTTCGTCGGTGGTCGGCGCCTCGGGCTCTAGCGCCATTCCGCACTTTGGGCAGAATCCTGGCCCCTTCTGCCGCACTTCTGGGTGCATGGGGCAGGTGTAGATACGGTCGTAGATGGTCGGCGCCGGTCGGGGGCCTACCGTGTCCTGGTGGTCGTGGTGATGTCTCATCGCGCTCATCATTGGCCTCCTGGTCGTCCATGGAGACGGTCGACGAGCGAAGGCATTACACGGAGCCGGCAATAACCGTCGCGCCGCAGATTTTCGACAGGAGCACCGAACCGGAGCATCATTTCTCCAGCACGACCTTCACGGTTTCAGCGACTTCGTTGCCGCCCTCGTGCTTAGCGGTCACGCTCACCACCCAGCCGGGCTTGAGGTCCCCGAGCACGAGCGCCTGCTCGACGAACCCCGTCTTCCCCGGCTCCGTTGGTCGTGCGAACTTCACGATCTTCGACTCCGGCTTGAGCACGATGGTTACGTCCCTCGTCTTGCCCTTCGCAGTCGTTTGAAGGGTCAGCGTGTTGGCCATCGTGTCGTCCGCCTTCACCGTGCCGGAGATCGGCGCCTCGTCGGCGGTCACACCCCAGGGGGACACGCTGGCTGTGACAATTACGAGCAGAGTCAATATTGTTCTCACTCACACCCTCCTTGGGCTCACCTCGGCCGACCTCGCATCACCGCGCGCCCGCCTCGGCTGTCCGTCTCCGATCCCGCGAAAGCGAGAGCACGTAGAAGGCGAGGTCCCACGCATGGTCGGGCTCGAGGGAGTCGGCGTACGAGGGCATCGGCGTGCCGGCCAGCCCGGTCATCAGCGTCCGGTAGATGTCCTCGGGCCGCGCGCCATTCTTGAAGCGCTCGGGCCGCGCGAGGTCCGTCGCTGCGATCGGCAGATCGCGGTTGTCCTTGAGCGTCGGAGCCGAGAGCCCATCGCCGCGTCCTCGCCCGCCGTGGCAGGCCAGGCATTCCGCGTCGGCATAGAGTTGCTTGCCGCGCGCGAGACGCTCGGGCGTCATCGCCGGTGGCGCCGGAACCGCAACCGTTTTGATCTCTTGACGGTCCCAGAACCGGCGATTGAGGCTCTTGACGTACTCGATGACCTCGAGCCGCTGTCCCAGGGGCATATGCCGGAAGCCCGGCATGATGCGGTGACCGCGCAGCCCGATCGTCATCGGGCCACCGGCGCTCCGCACGCCTTCGGTCACGGTCCGGAGCAGATCAGCGGTCGTCGGGAGCTGGCCCGAGGGCGTGGAACGGAACTTGAACTCCCCGCTGGTGAAGTCTCGTGGCTGCGGAGCCCGCCGAGGGGCCAGCGTCGGCCCCACCGAGCCGTCACCCTTGCCTGCCACACCATGGCAAGGGACGCACGCCATGACGTAGATGTCGCGGCCCACAGTGATCATCTCCCGATGCTCCCAGGGCACATGGGGTCCCTGGTGTCCTGAAAACGTGTGCTGGTAGGCCATCACCGCCCAGCGCTCTTCGACGGAGAGCTGACCCTTCCACGGCGGCATGGCAGACCCCTTACCCTTGAACGGCTCGACCTGGCCGCCCTCACTCACTCGCCAGAACCAGTAGTTGTCGCGCATCTCGGCGACGCCGTCCTTGTCGCGGAAGTCCGAGGGCTTGAGCGGCAGCGCCAGGCCGGCCGGTCCTTTGCCGTCGCCCTGGTCGCCATGGCAGACCGCGCACCGCGTGGTGTAGATCTCCTTGCCTCGCGCGATCATCGTTGCGTCTGTCCACACGCTCAGCGGGGCGTGGACGTCCGCATACTCGAGCGGAGCCGGCACGTGCGCGTGGCCGCCCTTTTCATCGTCCTTCTCACCGTTGGCACGAGTCGGCGCGGGGTTGCTACCCCAGAGGCCGATCACGAGCGCCGCCATCGCAACCACCGTGAGCGACCAGGATCGGATTCGCATGCCGAGTCTCCTCAGAAGTCCCAGTCGATGCCGACGAAGAGCTGGTTCCGCCAGTTCCGCAGCGGACTCTCCTCGACGAAGTCGCGGACGTTCACGCTGTCGCGGACGAAGAACGCGACGTTCTGCCACGGGTAGAACTTCGCCTGCAGCGACAGCACGCTTCCATCACGCTTCTCCTCTCTGAGCCCGCCTGCCCAGAGCTGGTCGAAGCGGGTCGAGAGAAGAATCTTCTCGTGGAGGAGGTAGTCGATCTCGAAGGACAGCCCGGCGGCCGTTCGGTCGACGTCACGCCTTAGCCCACCGGGCAGCCCGTACAGCCGATCCCAGATGAGGGCGCCGTACACGTCGAGTTCCTTCCACCGCACGTTGGCCGCGATCCCATAGCGCAGGCGATCCAGCCGCGTGCCGCCGGGGTGATCGTGGTCGTCGGGATCGGGCGCCCGGACGACGCCAAAGCCCCAGTTGAAAAGCGCGGAGACGTTGAAGGTGAGCTCCCGGCGATCGAGCAGGTCGAAGCGCAACGCTCCGTAGGTATTGAAGCCTTCGTTCTCTCGGAGAAAGCCGACCTGGGTCAGCAGGACGTCGTTGATCATCGCGTGGACGTCGGCCCCTGGCGCCCCCTGCACGTTGTACATCACCTGGTCGGTGACGAGCTGCGGCTCGCGCTCATCGCGGTTCTTGAACAGGCCGAAGAACTTCGACGTGAACGCGTAGGGCACCACGGGGAGCCGCTCGACCGCACCGTGCTTGACTTCCAATTCCGTCGGCGCGATGAGCTGGCGGTTCGTCGCGTACGAGAAGTTCGTGTTCGGGTCGACCTTGCCCGCCATCAGCATCGGGCCGTGCATCGAGAACCCGCCGTGCTTGCCCACCATGGTCTGGCCGCCCATCTCCATGGTCGGCGCTCCGAGCGCGCCGAGCAGGCGACCGAAGTTCAGCATGAAGAAGGCCTCTTTACCCAGCCCGAGCTGGCCCTTCGTGAAGTAACGGCCCTTTTCGAAGACCACAGCGTTCGGCTCCCCTTCGATCTCGACGAAGATGCTCAGCTCGGGCAGCAGGGGACGGGCGACGAACAGCGTGATCTCGTCCGGCGGGGCGAACTTCGTCTCGGTCTCGCGCGGCGACGTCGTGTACTCGAACAGCCCGCCTTCAATCCGCAGTGCGAGGCTGTCGATCAGCGTCTTGACCG
>Ga0209157_1001431_pt1 | contig 19850 bp, 19 predicted proteins | sample GraSoiAngelo_135_FD_185892 | JGI IMG/M metagenome (GOLD analysis project Ga0209157, IMG submission 185892) | Grasslands soil microbial communities from the Angelo Coastal Reserve, California, USA - 14_0929_05_40cm (SPAdes) (version 2) | ecosystem: Environmental > Terrestrial > Soil > Grasslands ...
TGTGCTGTCCGGTCTGCGGGCGAGTTGGAATTACATTCACGCAGGCGCTTCCGGATCGTTTCTTACGGGCACGCCGCGTGGCGGCAAGACCGAAATCGAGATCATTGCGGATGTCTCGATCGATCAGTTGCTCGCCCGTCATTTCAGCAGCGAAACGCAGGTTGGCTCGCTGGAACTCTCCATGGATGCGCCCGCGAATGCCGGCGCCTGCACCGGCATTCTGAGCTGCGCATACACCCACACACTCTCCTGGCGAAGCGCGACGCAACCGTTGCCGATGGAATACAACCCGCGGGCCGTATTCGAACGGCTCTTCGGCGATACCGGCCGAACCGATTGGACCACGCGGGAAGCCCGCATGAAACAGCACAAGAGCATTCTCGACTCGGTTACGGAAAAGCTGACGGCTCTCAAGGGAGAACTCGGAGCGCAAGACCAATCGAAAGTGAACGAATATACGGATGCCGTACGCGATGTCGAGCGCCGAATCCAAAGAGCCGAGGAACAGAGCAGCATCGAACTGCCCTCCCTCGAGCAGCCACAGGGTGTACCTCCGGTATTCGAAGATCACCTTGCGCTAATGCTCGATTTGCAGCTTCTCGCGTTCCAATCGGATTTGACGCGGGTGATCTCGTTCATGATCGGAAAGGAACAGAGCGCCCGGCCATATCCGCAAATTGGCGTGCCCGAGGCGCATCACCCGTTATCGCATCACGACAATGTTCCGGACTTGATCGCGCACATGTCGAAGATCAACCGCTACCATGTCGAGCTGTTCTCGAAATATCTGGCGAAGCTGCGCGGAACCATGGACGGCGACGGATCGCTCCTCGATCACATGATGATCCTTTACGGCTCGGGCATTTCCAATAGCCAGCAGCATGCCGGCGTCAATCTGCCGCTGATGTTGGTGGGAGGCGGAGCAGGAACCCTGAAGAGCGGCCGTCACCTTCTGTATAAGGATAGACCGTCGAATGCCAATCTGCTTGTGAGTCTCATGGACAAGATGGGGGTCCCGGTGGAGAGAGTCGGCGGCAGCAACGGCAAGCTGAATATCGACACTTTGCCGGAGATCTAGCATGTTTCTCGCCCTTACCATATTCCTGTTGGCGACTGCTCCGCTGCCGCTGATCGATGCGGCAAAGAACGTGGATCGGGAGGCCGTGCGCTCGCTTCTCAAACAGGGCGCGAACGTCAATGCGACCCAAGCCGACGGCACGACCGCACTTCACTGGGCCAGCTATCGTGATGATCTGGAAAGCGCGGACCTGCTCATCCGCAGCGGCGCCAACGTCAATGCGCGAAACGATCTCGGCGCGACGCCGCTCTGGGCCGCCTGCCAGAACGGCAGCGAATCAATGGTTGGCCGTCTATTAACGGCGGGCGCTAATCCGAATGCCGCGCTTCTGTTGGGCGAAACACCCGTGATGGTGGCCGGGCGATCGGGCAGTCCTGCCGTCGTGGAATTGCTGGCCGCGAAAGGCGCCAACGTCAATGCCCGCGCAGCGCGAGGCCAGACGGCGCTGATGTGGGCCGTGGCCCAGAAGCATCCGGAAGTCGTCAAGGTCCTCATCGCCAATGGCGCCGATATTCACGCCCGTTCGGATTCGTGGACTGAGGTGATGGCTGTGCCGCCGCACGGCTACCTCGAGTACAACCGCGCGATTCCTCACGGCAACGACACGGCATTGATGTTTGCGGCGCGGGTGGACGATCTGGCTTCGGCCAAGCTGCTTGTGGCTGCCGGCGCCAACGTCAACGACGAAGATGCCTGGGGCGTGAGCGCGGTAGTGCTCGCGGCTCATTCCGGATTCACGGACGTCGTGAAGTTTCTGCTTGAAAAAGGCGCGACTGCCAACTCGGACAGGGCCGGTTTTACCGCGCTGCATGAAGCGATCATGCGCCGCGACGAAAACTTGGTGAAGGTCCTTCTCGATCACGGCGCAGACGCGAACTTGCCAGTACGCTCATGGACCCCAACGCGCCGTTCATCGCGTGATTTCAATTTCCCGCCGGAACTGATCGGAGCCACGCCATTCTGGCTTGCAGCTCGATTCACCGAACCGGAAGTCATGCGCCTTCTCGTGAAACACGGCGCCGATCCATTGTTCGTGCTTCGTTCCGAAAGAATGGTGGAAGGCCGAGGCGTTGCATGGGAGCAGCGGAAAGAGGCCACGACCGCGGTCATGGCTGCAGCCGGAATGGGCGGAGGCGGATCTCCGTGGATTGAAATCGAACGCAGCCAGCGCGAGAAGCTCGCTCTCGAAGCTGTTAAGATTGCCGTTGAACTTGGCGTCGATGTGAACGCGAAGAGCGTCAACGGCAGTACGGCGCTCGATTCCGCAAGAAGACTGAAGTGGGATTCTGTCGCTGCCTTCCTGGTCGAAAAAGGCGCGAAGTCCGGCACGCCGGAGGCGAAATAAAGATGGGGGTCCCTCTCCATCTGGGAGAGGGCGGGCCATCAATTGAAGGGGTGCCGGGTGAGTAGCGCAAGTCTAGTCAAATCTTGAGACCCTCATCTTTTCTTGAGGCTTCGCGCTATCTCCTAGAGGGAGAGGGTACCTCATCAGAAATCGGGCTTGTCCGCTTCGGGTACCGGAAACAAGTTCTGGTGAAAATAATCGAAGTTGTCTTCCGCGCAGACCGTTTCCATTAGCGGGTTGTTCACCTTGCGCCATCGCTGCACCATGTGCAGCGGTTCATTGAACGTATCCGGATCCTCGACGGTAACGGTTGCTTCCAGCGTCCTTTCGTCAGCCGAAAGCTTGAACCGCTCGACGACGTGCAACTTCTCCGTGTGCGGAGTGCGGAAGTTATCGATGTAACTATTCTTGGTCGAAAGTCCGAGCGTATCGACGACCAGCGTATCGCCGTTTTCGTAGTGGCCGATGGATTCCCCGAACCATGAAGGCTTTACGTTTGCAGAATGCTTGTCGGTAAGGTAGACCCGCCGGACCATGTGATCGCGCTGCCAGATCATCCACACCTGCTTCGGCGTTTGGATGAAATAGAAAGGCTCCGCGGGAAACAGTAATTGTCCGGGAACACCGCCGGGATAACATCTCGACTGCGCCGCGAACGGAAGACCGCGCTTCCCGCTCAGGACCTCTTCATTCGAGGCGCGCATCTGCTCCGCCGCCCACGGCTTCAACACCGTGTCTTTATAGTTTCCGATTCTCAGCGTCACCTGACCCGGGCCTGCAGTATTGCCGTGGAACGGATGATCGGGGTCGTTCTGGATCGGCCCGCGGATTCCTGCCGGCGGGCTGATCCAGTCGGCGCCCGCGGAAAGCCACGCAAAACTGCTCGATGCGAGATTGGGAATCTTGTCCTTCGCCGGGGCTTGCGCCAAAACGACACCAGTCATCGCCCAACAGCCCAACCCGATACAAAGTACTGCACGATTCGACATGTTCTTGTCTCCCTATGGCCGGCGCACGCCTCGCACGGATGAAATGTCGCGATGCCGTTCCCCGCAAAGATAATCCTCGATACGGATATCATTGCGCTGCGCGTAAAGGAAGCGCGCCTGCCAATCCCGTGAATAATATTCGGGATCGTGAATTGTAATGACGATCTCGAGCTGATTGGGATTCACCTTGCGAATCCGCTCTACCGTGCGCAACTGGTCCGTATGCGGCGCGCCGGTAGCATCGATGAATGTCTTTTCATTGAAGCCGGCGGACTCGACCACCAATGTATCACCTTCAAAATGGCCGGCGGAGTGGCCGTTATACCAAGGAAAGGAAATCAGTTCTTTCTCGTTGGGCAGCGGTTTGTCCATCTGAATCGTCCGAATCTGGTGGTTGAGTTCGTAAATGATCGTGATCACTCCCGGAGGGCCTTGGACGATTTCGAATGGATAGGGCGTGGCTAACACGCGAGGCAGACCATCAGGTACGCAGTACTTGCGGGCCCCATCGACGACGGAGCCGTCCTTCAGGTCCGCCATATTCTTCTCGTATGCTGTCCGGCCCGCTGGAGTGAACGGCACATCGCCACCCCCAACAAGTTGGATTTTGGCGTTGTATTGCGTTGCCCAATAGATTCCCGACAGATCCGGCGTTCTGGCTTGCCCGAAAAGAAGGGAATAGCCACAAAAAAGCACAAAAAACACAAAAGGTATTTGAACTCGTTGTGCTCTTTTGTGCCTTTTTGTGGCCATATCCCCTACCACATATCATTTGTTGCAGCTCTGAGCAAGCTGTGCGATGCTCGTTCTCAATTTCACTGGAGGCGGCAATGAAATTTAACCTATTCGCCATCGCGACAATAGCGTTTTTGATGTTTGCGCTTCCTGCAATCGCACATCATTCCTTTGCCATGTTCGATGCCAGCAAAACGGTGACTCTAGAAGGCACGGTCAAAGAGTTCCACTGGACGAATCCCCACAGTTGGATCTTTCTGAATGTTGCCGATGCCGAAGGTCGTCTGGTGGAATGGCCGATCGAGCTTGGCTCTCCCGGCGGTTTGACACGGCAAGGCTGGGTGCCCAAGACCCTTGTTCCCGGCATGAACGTGAAGATCATGGTCCGTCCGCTGAAGGACGGGAAACCCGGTGGGCAATTTCTCACTGTTTGGCTTCCCGATGGAAAGCAGCTCGGCGATCCCAGCACCAGGGGCGGCGGCAACCGCGGCAGGGAGCCGGTCGATTAGCACGGATTTCTCACGATTAGACGTCTACAGCCGCAGCAGCCTTCTCGCATTACCCCGGAGGATGAGCTCGAGATCCTTCGCCGGAAGGTTCAACTGTTCGACGAAGGAGTTCGGGTACTCGATATCTCTGGCGGCGAATAGATCTGTCCCGATGACAATTCGATCCGGCCCGACCTCGCTGATCAGGAATCGAAGCGCCTCCGGATAGTAGTTCAGATAGTCGTAATGGAATCGGCGGACGTACTCTCGGAACGGACGCTCGACCTTCAACTGCACCGAACCCATATGGTAGAGGCCGTGCTCGACTCGTGCAAAGATGAATGGGAACGCGCCTCCGCCATGCGGTAACACAATCTCCAGTTTCGGAAACTTATCGAGCGTCCCCGTCGTGATGAATTTCGCGGCGGTCGTGGCGTGTTCGAATGTAAAGCCAAGCCAGTTGGTGAGGCTCGGAGGACCAACGAGCCTCTTGCTGTAAATGTTCGCGTCACCATCAAGCGGATGGAATAGCAGCGGATAGCCCAATTCCTGGCATCGCGCTAGGACGGGATCAAACGAGGCCTCGAATAAATAATCGCGCTGTTCCATCGAGTTCGGCAGATGAACCGCCCTCATGCCCGGCTTGCCCGCGACGCGATTCAGTTCCTTCAATGCCATGGCGGGATCCTTCACCGGCATGGCTATCCCGGCGACAAAGCGATCCGGAAAAGCAGTGTGCGCTTCGATAGCGGCATCATTGACGAGTTGCGCCAGACGCACGCCTTGCTCGGGCGTCGCCCACTGCCACGGCATACCTCCGGATAAAGTCAGGACGTGCATTTGAATGCCATGCTCGTCCATCCATTTGCGCCGCTTATCGAGATCGAAATCGAGCGGATTGCGATTCGCGGGTGCCGGCCGGCCCATTTCGATCTGCGCTTTCACGTACGCCTCCGGCGCCCAATGCGTGTGCATATCAATGGAAACCGGACGAATCGTTTTCGGATTGGTCGGACGCGCCTCCCAGGCGGGTACAGCTTGCGCGAAAAAGGCTCCAGCACTCACTTTCAGAAAATCGCGACGGCGCATCTGTCCATGGTCTCTACTCATATCAAAACTCCTTCATAAGCTATTTCTTTTCAGGGCCGCAGTCTAAGTGATGACGGCCGCAGTGATGGGAGTGGAATCGGAATCTCCGGCGCCTGGAGGCCGTCAGCAAAGGTGGGCCAAATCTGCGCAGAAGACGAACATCACGAATCAATGCCACGACATCAGAGTCCTTCTGGAGATTAGCCTGGCCGCAGCGCCTGTTCCGGTAACGGCATTTCTGCTGGATATCTCGGATCTCGTACATGCGGTGCAGCTCGACCAGGCGGTCGACAAGAACTTCGTTTATTGGCACTCGACGACGTTCAACAACGACGGCTGGAAAGTGATCTTCGCTAACGAATGGCGTGGAGGCACGAGGCCGCGCTGCCGCGCAACGGATCCGTCGACGTGGGGAGCCGACGCGATCTTCGACATTGTCGATCGCAAGCTGCGCGTCGACTGTCATGGCTCCTCACTAACAAGGATTAAGCGATTTCGGAACGTCGTTCTCAGCACGGGTACTAATTTACGGTATGTCCTGAACGTTTTCATTCGCGTTCTGTTTGGCGAACTGCGCCGGCTCGCCCACAAACTGCTTGGTCTTCGCTCCTCGCAGTGCGGCGCCGTCACGTTTGTGCAGCGCTACGGAGACGCCCTCAATGCCAACCCGCATTTTCACTGCCTCTGCATCGACGGAGTTTACGCGGCTGGCAGCGATGGCCGCCCTGAGTTTCACCAATTGCCGGCGCCCAAGGATGAGGATGTGCTGCGCTTGACGACGAGAATCCTGTGTCAGCGTTCAATCCTTCTTGAAGCGTCGCGGCCTTGGACCAGAAGCGGATCCGCAACAGGCAGATCCTTTGTCGCAGAAAGCCGATGCGATGGCGGCTCTGCTCGCTAACTCGGTGCGCCGCAAGATTGCCGTGGGCTCCTACACCGGCCGTGGCATCGTGCGTGTGGGAGATCAAATCGACGAGGACAGCATGGATGCGTTCGAGAGCCCGCGCTGCGCGATGGTTTCCGGGTTCAGTGTGCATGCTAACGTTCATATCGAGGCCCGCGACAGGATGCGCCTGGGACGTTTGATTCGCTATTGCGCCCGGCCCGCCGTCGCCACGGAACGTCTGTCCGAACAGCCCGATGGCCGGCTCCTTTACCGTTTGAAACGTCCATGGCGTAACGGGACATCGCCGGCGGTCATAGACCGCCGCTACAGTTATACAGACTGTCAGTGATTTAGAATGGGCGATCCGTCGTCGCCAATGTAACTCAACGTGACGGTTGAAGCTGCCGGACTTGTACTCAACAGGATGATTTGAGTCTGATAACCGCCCCCCTCTGCGATCTGCGGAAAGATCAATGGCGCAGGCGGCGCCTGATTCATATCTGCGACCGGGAACGTCGTGAGTAGAAAATCTCCGCGCCCGTTGATCAACGAGCGCAAGGTTACGACATTAAATGCGGATGCAGAAACAAGGTCCAGTACCCCGGTAAAGCCGTCCGGCAAACCCGTGATGAATTGCCCCACAAATTTCGCGGTGTGTCCCGACGAAACCAGATCCACCGTCGCCGGGCCGTTTCCCGCCGGTGTCACCCCGTCGGATTGATACGCTGCTGCAGTAATACGAATACTCGATTCTCCAGGATTCGTCACGGCGAGCCCCGTATCATGACCGCTCGACTTGTCGACATAAATCCTGGCATGAGTTGTGGATGTGATTGCGGGTACCCCGGATTCTGTGACAAGCGTGCCGAGCTGCGTAAGACTAAAAATCGCAGTGCTGACCGGAGCGCTCATTCCTGCATCCGGCGTCAATTGTGCCCATCCGGCATTAACGCTCGGAGGGGACCCGTCGGTAGCAAGCCGAACGAATCCTCCTGGCGGAATGGAATAAGAGAAGCTGCTGTCGGCCGCACTTCCACCTGTCATGTGCGTCGACAGCGGCGAGCCGTCGTCACCGTATAAACGGGCACTGCCCGTCTCCAAAGCATTCGACGTGTTCATCAAAATGAGAGTCGTTTGCAAGCCACCTCCGTCCACGATCTGTGGGAATGACAGGACACCACTGGGAGCAGGCTTGGCGAGGTCGCCAATGGGCGTGCTCGTGAGAAGAAGATCTCCACGCTGATTGACCGTTAGGCGAAGGGCGACCACCGATACCGGCCAATCGCTCGTGATCTCCAGAGAACCGAGACCGTTATTGGCGAAGCCGGGGGGCAGAACGAAATTAGGCGCGAGCTGATCGAGAAACTTTGCTATATGGGCGCCGGCTGCCAGCTGAAGGCTGCCCCGGGCGAGCGTTGAGCCATTGCTGTCGCGCAGATTCAGATTGAGATTTGCAGCGGTACTGTTTCCGTTAGCGACGGCAAATCCTGTAAGAATATCCACAGTTCCATTCCCGGAAGTGGTGCCGACCTTCGTGCGGGAATCGACAAAGAATCGCGCCGCAATGGTCGGCGGCGACGCGGGTACGCCTGCCTCGCTCACCACGACTCCGTTCTGCGTGTTGCTGAAAACCGCAGTGGCGTAAGGAGCACTTCCCGCTTTGACGGTTCCTGATACGTAGCCAGTGATCAATGGACCGAAGGGCCCTGGTGTGGAAGTCGATGCTGCTCCAGTTGCAGAGATCGTCAACGATTGAATCCCGACTGGTTGTGTTAATACATACACGCCAGTGTTACATGACCCCGCATATACGGTCGTCGGAGCAGCAGTCACAATCGCTATGCTATGGACATAGGGGTCTGGGAGGCCGGTGTTAAGCGGACTCCAGTTGCCCCCGCTGTTAGTGCTTTTGTATACCCCGCAACCGAATTCGCCTGCATAGACGGTGCTCGTCGTTACCGGATCAATCGCAAGGGCGTGGAGACCGCAAGCGGTGACCGGCAGGCCGGTGCTGACGGGACTCCACGTACTTCCGCTATCGGTGCTGATGTAAACCCAACCTGCCGTTGTTCCCGAAATTTCTTCCGTCGCGGCGTATAACGTCGATGGAGTTACGGGATTAATCGCAATGGCGGCGATATCGGCGTCGGCCGGCAGGCCGCGGCTGGCGGCACTCCAGTGGGCCCCGCTGTCTGTGCTCTTGTACACCCCATAGCCATCCAATCCGGCATACACCGTGGATGGAGTGTTCGGATCGACCGCAATGGTGTAGATACTTGGGTTGGCTGGCATGCCAGTGCTGGCGGCATTCCAGGTGCCCCCGCCGTCGATGCTTTTGTACAAACCGGCGCCATCCATTCCCACATACACCGTGGACGTTGTCTTAGGGTCAATCGCAAGGGAGTAGACCTTAGGGTTGCTCAGCGGGGGGCTCATGGTCGCAGCCCAAGTCGCGCCACTATCGACGCTCTTGTACACTCCACCGTCAAAATTCCCCGCATATAACGTGGACGGAGTCTTCGGATCAATCACAAGACTGTAGATATTAGGATTGGTTGGCATGCCCATGCTCGAGTTACTCCAGGTATGGCCGCCATCGATGCTTTTGAACACCCCACCGACAGGATAGTGGCCGCCCTCAAACACCATCCCGGCGTATAGAGTGGACGGCGTCACCGGGTCAATCCTGACAACCCGGACATAGTCAGAGCCAGGACCAATGTTGGTCCACGTCTGGGCGGATGCAACGGAGGCTTGGCTCAGCCCGAAGAGCACCCAGACGGCCAAAAAATAGGTCCACTGTCCGAAGCTGCGTCCCACGAAACATGCGTTGAAATCCAGCTGTACTAGTCGCGAGCGCTCATTTCTCATTTGGTCCCCGGGTCTTTGAAATTTGCTTACACCCTGCTTGATTGTAGAGACTTGTAATGCGGGAAACATCAGAAGATCCTCCCTTTTCTTGGGGACAAATGTCACTCCTTAGATCAACAATATTCCGGCTCGACATCGCCGTCTGCTCCAACCAGGCGTCGAGCTCGGTATCATCCGCCAACATCGTCTGGATATGCCGGGTTGCTGCCCGATTCAAAGTCGTTTCATGGATGTAACGTCGGAGTTCCCGATCCATTGGATTTGACCAATTGTAACAAGCGACTGTTAGCGGCCCTCGGCTGATCGGCACGCTGCGATCACCAGTGCAACGCCGCAATTCGCAATTGTCACTTTACAATTGGGATTACAAAGCTGCAAATGCGAATTGCAAGCTTGCAATTGCCGTTCGAGCGCCGCAATGCCCAGTTGTCACCCCGCGATTGGGATTGCGAGGCCGCAAATGCCAATTGCCGGGTTGCAAGCGCCGTTGCGGCGCCGCAGTTGCCAATTGTTGCTCTGTAATTGGGATTGCAAGTATCCCTCGCACTCAAGATTAGAGCGTCCGTGCTTCGTTTAAGGATAAAGAGAACCGACAAATATCGGCCCGCATCGGTACGAGTCTCTTACGCAATCTCTCGAAAATCGAACTGGAAACCTGGCAGGACGGGATCCCCGTAGATGATGGTTGGGTTTTCAATTCGCTCGGGCAGCTGTCCGGGCCAGTAAATGGTGGCGCAATTATCGAAAGGATCCAGCAGCCAGCCGAGGCGCGCGCCGTTCGCGATGTACTCTTCCATTTTGGTCTGGACATCGGAAAGGCGGTCTGAAGGCGATCGCAACTCGACCACGAAATCAGGACAAATGGGCGCGAGTTTCTCCTGTTGCTCTTCAGGAATCCGGTGCCATCGCTCGCGAGACATCCACGCGGCATCCGGTCCGCGCTTTGCGCCATTCGGCAGCGTGAACCCTGTGTCGGTACCGAAGCCGACTCCGGTGCCATCTTGTTCGGCCCAATTGGCAAGCCGCTGAAGGATTACCAAATTTCGTCTGCCAGTCATTGATCCTGGCGGCGGCATGATGATCAATTCTCCCTGCGCGCTCATTTCAATTCGAAAGTCGCGATTGTCGCTACAAAGGCGGAGAAATTGATCATCCGTCAGGCCTAGAGATCGCACATTCAAGACGACCCGATCTGGTGTATCTACTTCGATTGCTGGTGGCCGCGCCATATTCTTCCCTCACCGTCAGCATAGCTCCCGGCACAGAGCGATGCAATTCCGGTGCCGGTGTAGGCTGTCGTGAGTAGGTATCTACAATCCAAACACGATGACGACGGGATTGCCTTTGGCTTCGAGGATGTTGTCTTCGAGGCCTGCAGCGACGCCGATGCGCTGCGTGCCGCCGGCCTGATAGGTAACGACGCCACCGCCTGCAGGTTGCTTGAGCGGTATGCGGTGGAGGATCTTACCGCTGGCGGCGTCGAGTGCGAGGAAATCGCCGTCGAGTCCCGCCGTGAACACCAGTCCGGAAGCAGTGACCGCGATACCCGCGACTATCGGCTGGGACGTTTCGCGGCGCCATCGGACAACGCCGGTGTCCGCATCGACTGCGGTGATCCAGCCTTTCTTACGCTCGTCTTTGTCGCCGAAAGCATTTGCCGAACCGAGAAAAGGCTTGCCGGCTTCGAAGACCGGGGCCTTCGTGTCGAGCTTTACGGTGCTACACCAATCGATGCTATTGACGAAGACGAGGTTCGCTTCGGGTGAAAAAGCGGGACCGTTCCACAGCACTCCTCCCGCTGTTCCCGGACAGAAATAAGTGCCGTCGGGCGAGAGGGGAACATCAGCGTTGACGATGCTGGTCACGGGCGTTTTCCAGGCGATCGCCTTGGTATCGATGTCGATCGCATGCAGGTAGCCGTCTTTGCCGGCGGCCATGGCCCGATGCCGGCCGCTTCTGGTATTCACTAATGTCGGGGTAGCCGCCTGATCCCAGTCGTGAATATCGTGAGGCACCAGTTGATACCACGTGCGAAGAGCGCCGGATCTCGCGTCCAGCACCACAACCGAACCGGTAAACAAATTGGCGCCCGGCCGGTAATCGCCGAAGAAGTCGGGGCCTGGATTCCCCGCTGAGACGTACAGTGATCCGGAATTGGTATCGACCGAAAGCGAGGTCCAGACCGAACCTCCGCCGATGCGTACTCCTTTCGGCCAAGTATCTGCACCCGGAGCGTTGCCGGTGGGAGCCAACGCGAACGTCCACATCACACGTCCAGTAGCGCCATCTAATCCTGCCACGATGCAGCCACACGCTCGTTCGGCCCCGGACGTTCCGATAAACACCATCCCGTTCCAGGCTACAGGTGAAGCGGCAATGGTAGCGGGCCTTCCATCCGTTTCCGCAAGTCGCGTCGCCCAAACTTGATCACCGCTGCCCATGTCATACGCGACGACGTAGCCATCGCTGAATCCGCGATAGAGCCGGTTCCCCGCAACCGCAACGCCGCGCACCGTACGTCCTGGAGTTTGCGTTTCGCGCCGAACGCGCCACCGCAGATTACAGTTGGAGGCGTCCAGCGCATACGTGTACTGGGCAGTCGTGAAGTACATGGTTCCACCCACGACGACGAGACTGCTTTCAAATGTCGCTTGCTCCGGCAAGGAATAAGAGCAGATCTGATGTAGCTTCGTCACATTGTCGCGCTGGATTTCCAATAGCGGCGAATAACCTGTCGAGCCGTAGTCACGGCCATACGAAGGCCAGTCGCCGGCGCTGGGATTTTGCGACCAAACGGGAACGCTGATCCACAGAAGGAAACAGGAAACGATCAAAATTGTGCGTCGCATGTCGAAAAAATCTAGCACCCGAACTGCTAGCCTCCAAGATGATTCAGCAACGCTCCGGTTGTCTGGCGTAACCGCTGGCTCATCACCTTCGAGATCTTCAGCAGGATCTTGATGGCAAGCCGGGGCACTTCAACAGAGAGGCTCTGGAAATCATCGCCTGTCAACACCAGCAAAGTGGCGGCTTCTTCGGCAATAATCGAAGCCGAGCGGGGCTCGCCATCAATCAAGGACATCTCGCCAAACGTTTTTCCGGGACCAACGGAACCAAGCGATTTAGCAACGCGCCGATCGCCCTCCTTCTCGACCCGCACTTTGCCGTCGACGAGCAGGCACAAGTAAACCTCATGGCTGCCTTCACGGACGATCACACTGCCCTTTTCGGCGGTGTAAACGCGCAAGTAGCCGGCCAGAAGTTCGACTTGTCTGCCCGACAAATCATCGGCCCATTTCGTAGTCTCCAGCAGGTGGATAGTCTCGGACAGGTTTCGCGGTTGCGGCTTCAGATCCCGCGGCAAAGCAGCACTTGTTGCATCTTTCATATCGATGTAGTCAACCGGGGCATAGTTTAGCGTAAACTAGAGCGCGCTATGCCAAATCAAGTTAAGAATGCAATGTTTCTTACTGTGGCTCTTGCCTTATTCGGCAGTGCATCATTCGGACTGACACCGGCGGCTGCTCAAGCCCGCACCCCGGACGGCAAGCCCGACTTCAGCGGGATATGGCAGGCCAACACGACGGCGAATTGGGACCTGCAAACCCACGCAGCGCGTCCGATGGTGGCGCAACCAGGCGTTTATCCCGATGTTCCGGTGCTGGCGGCCCCGGTCGTGGCGCTCGGAACGGTGGGCTGGGTCCCACCTGGTATGGGAGTCGTCGAGGGCGACGAGATTCCTTATCAGCCCTGGGCGGCTCAGCGAAAGCGCGAGAACGCTCAGAACTGGTTGGATCGTGATCCGGAGCTCAAATGCTACATGCCGGGCGTCCCGCGCGCGATGTATCTGCCGTACCCGTTCCAGGTCGTTCAAGGGACAAACAAGATCATGATGGTCTTCGAATTCGCAAATGCTCAAAGGACCATCCATCTCGACGACGTCGCTCCGTATCCCGCCGACGCATACATGGGCCACTCGGTCGGCCATTGGGACGGCGACACACTTGTCGTTGATGCCTCCAGCTTCACCCCGTATACCTGGTTTGATAGATCCGGCAATTTTCATAGCGACGCCCTGCATGTTGTCGAGCGATACACGCCGATTTCGCGAGATGCGATCCAGTACGAAGCGACGATCGAAGATTCCAAAGTATTCACGCGGCCTTGGAAAATCAGCTTTCCGCTCTACCGCCGGCTCGAACCCAATGCGCAGCTCATGGACTTCAGGTGTGTTGAAATGGTCGAGGAAACAATTTATGGTCATTTACGTAAGCAACAACTCGTCAAGCACTGGGAGGGAAGAACCGTAGCTGTGGATGTCACCCGCAAGGTCCCTCCCGGCGAAGAGGTTTATGAGCGCTTATGGTCCGGAAATCCTGAAGAAAAGTAAGCAGAATAAGGCGTGGGGGAACCGGCCGATGGCCTATCAATGAGGTAGTACCGACAGCAGGCCGGCCGGTGGGCCCGACGCTAAATTTTAGGAGGAGAAATCCGATGCCAACCCGACTAGCCATTACAGTTTCAATAGCTGCCGCGCTTCTCGTTTCGGGCGCGATGCCGTTGTGGGCGCATCATGCGTTTGCGGCAGAATTCGACGCCAAGCAACCCGTCAAATTCAAGGGCGTCGTGACGAAAATGGAATGGACCAATCCCCACGTGTGGATTCATCTCGACGTGAAGCAGCCGGATGGAAGCGTCGAGAAGTGGTCTGTTGAAGCGGGCACGCCGAACGTCCTGTTCCGGCGCGGCTTTACCAAACAGGCATTGTTGCCGGGCACCGAGATCGTGGTCGATGGTTACAGATCCAAAGATGGAACACGTCGCGCCAACGGACGAGATCTCACGCTTCCCGACGGCCGAACGCTCTTTCTGGGTGGGTCTTCGCCGGACGCGCCGGACCAGGAAAAGCAGTAAAACAAAATGACAATTGAACAGTGAACATTTATCCCCAAAATGTTCATTGTTCACTGTTCAATTGTCATTTATTCGATCCGGCGGCCGGCGCCACCGGTAGCATTGTCTTGAGTCGCCGGATCGGGACCGCGTCCTTCGGCAAATGCCTTCTCCGCGGCGCGCGTGTTCGCGAGCATACCAATCAGGCCGTAGTTGCCCTCGTGGCAGTTCCCCTCATAAACCTGATTCTTTTGATCGCTGTTCTTCTTCAATTCCTGGACGGCCGTCCATGGCCTTGTCCATGTGGTTGGATCCTCAATCGTGACCTGGTAGGAAAGCGTATTGGCATCGATGCGCTTGTACCGCTCGATCAGATGCAAATTCTCGCGGGAATCATGATATTCGTTCCGCTGGTTGAAATTCGTGACGTCGACGACGAGCGTGTCCCCTTCCCAATGTCCGCGTGCATCGCCCCAGCGCTCGCGGATACGGCTAGGCAAATGCGGAGCGTTTGTAATTGGAATGACGCGGCTGAAGCCCTGCCCCTGGCCGATGTCGTAGTTAATCGACACCGCGCCGCGAGTCTGGACAATCCGTGCGACGCCCCCGAAACTGCCGGACTGCAATAACACCGGCATGTTCGTTCCGAAGCAGCGTTCCGGCCCGCCCCGGTCCTCGGGACCGTCAGAGCGATTCATACGATCAAGGTTATAGTCCGGGGGAGGCTCATTTCTTCGGGGTGATATCGATCCCGGTTTCCCGCCCGATGTTCCTTGCAGCAGCGCGGCGAGATACTCTTTTTTTGCCGCAATCCGTTGCTGCGCCGCCGCCGTCAAGGGAGGAATTCTCCCGTCGGGCGGATCGATAATCATGGATGTGCGAGTACTTCTCAACAGGGAAGGATCGCCAAACCAGTGTTCGTTGTACGCCCGCGCGACATCTTTTTCCGTGCCGGTCCCGTCCCGGTTATCGCGGCCGGGGCCCTTTGCAAGTTCCCGGAGCCGCCGCTCTTCGGCTGCAATTTCTTCTTTCGTCAAGAACTCTCTTGTGCCGAACTGTTTGGGCCGTTCCAGGGGCATGACGTAGGGATTGCCCCAAATCCCTTGTAAGTCAGGATCGCCCCAGGGCGTGCGTACAGTGGTTGTCTGCCCTAGAATCGAAGCAGGTCCGAGAGCCGCAATCATGATGACGACGCCCGCGGCTGTAATCGATACGGTGAGACATAGGTTCCTGGTTTTCATCTGCAACCTCTCCGCAAATGTTCCGATTCGTCCTTGTGAGTATACTGCGCTCGCTCGAGCAGGGTATGCACGAAAATTTGTGTTTTCTTGCGCGTTTTTGTGGCTATTCTAACCACATAATCAGGAGGTGCGGTTATGAATGTTCGACTACCGGCCATCTCAGCGATTCTAGTGTTGATCGTGATTGTCGCGCCTTTATTGGCTCACCACTCCGTGCAGGCTCAGTTCGACCTCAACAAGCCGATCACATTAACAGGCAAAATCACGAAGGTCGAGTGGATCAATCCTCATTCGTATTTGTTGATGGAGGTTAGCGACGACAAGGGCAACGTGAAGCGCTGGGCTTTCGAAATGGCCGGGCCGGGCGCGCTGCGCAAATCCGGCCTCAGCCGGGCAGACCGGGGCGGTTTGAAAGCCGGCGACGTCGTCACCGTCAATGGCGTGCTTGCGAAGGACGGTTCCGACCTGGGACTTCTCAAGGACATCAAGCTGCCCGACGGCCGGGTTTTCACGGTGTGGACCAACGATCCCTACGCGCGATGAAGGCGAGAGTTGAGATCTTACGAGCCTCAATGGAGAGTCTTATGAATCACCGAGTAACTCTTTACGGTTGTGCAGCGGTAACAGTCTTCTGCATCATTTCCCTGTCTGCCGCCGCGCAAGCTCTGGCCCACCCGGATCTCACAGGAATGTGGAACGGTGGTCCTCCCCGCGGTCTGACGGTCAGCCCCGATGATCCGTTTGGAGCTTACCTGCCGGCGCGCGAGGGCACGCTTCTGAACTTCGAGCGCGATAACACGATCATCCGGCGCATGGACCCGAACAAGCCTCTTTACAAACCGCAGTTTTGGGAGAAGGTTCAACAGTTCGATCAGAACGGTAACAACGCCGATCCCTCGTTTGGATGTATGCCGGCAGGCGTTCCGCGCATGGGACCGCCGGCGAAGATTGTCCAAACGCCGGCGGAGTTGTTGTTTTTCTATATCAGCGCTGGAGCACAGGGCTGGGGCGATCAGTACCGCGTCATTCCCATCGATGGCCGGCAGCACACACCGCTCGATCAACTCGATGGAACGTGGAAAGGCGAATCGATCGGGCACTGGGAAAGCGATACGATGGTGATCGACACGATCGGGTTCAATGACATCAGTTGGCTCGACATCGGCGGCTACCTTCACAGCGAGAACCTGCACGTCATCGAACGCCTTCGCCGCGAAGGCGACACGCTCACGTGGCAGGTCACAGTTGAAGATCCCGACGTGTTGATCAAGCCATGGGTCATGAATCCGCGCGTTCTGCGACTCAATCCCGATCCCAAAGCCGTGCTCGAAGAGTCGCTGCCTTGCTCTGAGCGCGACCTGGAACACCTGGTGACGAAGGAACACCACTAGGTTGCTCGCAAATGCGTTACGCAACTATCCTGGTTACGATACTCACGGCAGTCGTCGCGCCCGCTCGCGCCCAAGATGCCACTGCTCGAATCAAGGCAGCACAGTACGCGTTGGGAATGATCCGCGGCCCCCAACGGATCGACGCGATCAATACAATGGAGTATTGGGGAACGGGAACCGACGGCCGTCTAGCTGCGAAGGTGACCTGCCACGTCAGTTTGAGCTACTTCACACCCGCGATGCGTGTCGATGTCATGCGCGACCCCGGGGCGCGGCAGATTCAGGTCGTAAGCGGTAACTTCGCATGGGACGAATCTGTTCCCGGCGGCGGTTTCATCCCGGGCACCACTGCCACGCCGGCTCCCGCAGCCGTGAAGGATCGGCTTCTTCAGTTATGGAGCACTCCGCACGGCGCGCTCAAAGCCGCCGAAAGTGCAGCCTCGAATGCGAAGGTAACAAAGGAGAACGGCGTGACGGCCATCACATTTCCGATGACTGCTCCGTTGGCCGGCATCACGATGAAGATCACACTCAATGCGAGCGACCATGTCGAGAAAGTAGAGACGCGAACGGAAAGTGGGACGGTGACCGAGACGACCTATTCCGACTACAAGGACCTTGGCGAAATTCAGAGCGACGTCTTGTTCCCTTTGCACATCACGCAAAAACAAGGCGGAGTTCAGGTGCTGGATCTGACGATCACTAAAACCGATCCGAACAATCCCTACGTTGTCTTTCCTGTTCCCGAGAGCGTCGAGAAACCTAAATGACAATTGAATGTCATTTGGGAGGCGGTTTTCTGCCCGATCCGGCGCGGCCGCGACATCCTAAAGACAAACCGATTTTCGAAAACAGTGTGCGTTAACGGCCGCGTCACCAAGGCGCAGGCCATTCTACTGCCGCATTTGCGCGACCGTCCCGTCACCTTGAAACGATATCCCAATGGTGCTCTCGGCGAATTCTTCTATGGCGTCTTAGGACTGGTGTCCAACTCCGCACTTTCGCGTGAAAGCATCCATTCTGCAACCTGGGACAGATAGGGCTTTCTACCGCGGACAGATAGGAATTTCTACCGCGGTCAAGTAGGGCTTTCTACGCAAAAATCGTCAGACGTCGGCAGACATGGTGTGGAATCCGAACTCGGCATTTCGCCGCCAACACTCGACGTGTTGGGTTGTGTCGGCGAATGCGAATTGGCCATATTGCGTGACGTTTTGCGCAGAGTCTTCGGATGAACATAGTGGCACTCAAGGGACATCTGCAATTGGTGGGAACGAGGATGCCACCTTGATGCGGCCGACGCCGGTTGCGGGAAACTTTCCATCGAAAAGAAATTTTTTTCCCGAAACCCAACACGTAGCCCCACGCGTTTTAGTTCCGAAAGTCAATGATTAGCGGGAGACCGTGTTTATGGAACGATTTTTGCAACAATCGACTACGACTTTTGAATCCGCAAGACCGCGGCTGGTAACTTCAGAAACTTTTGGGTGCACCCCAAGGGCGAAGTTTGAATGCGGTCTTGTTGCAAGTAGTCCGAATGGATTAGTCCGAACGAAGGATAGACACCAAGAGCCAAGTTTGAATTATGTTTTGTTGCAAGCCTGGGGCTCGGGCACGTCGCCAGTTGGCAGGAAGCCTGGAGTAATTTCAGTCGCGGCTCAAACGGAGCTGTCGCTGCCGAGGGGGTAAGATGGCCACGATTCGTAGCTTGCTGGTACCACAGACGATCAAAGGGGAGCCGGAGCGGAGGGACGACTACGCCCTCACAAAAGGAGGGAAACATCTCGATCAGATCCCGGCATCGGGTCTCGCCACGCGTTTGAAACTGCTCCGAAATACCCTACGACCCACGCCACATGTGCAGTTGGCAATGAAGGGAATGGATCTCTTTGCCAAACTCGAGTATGTCAACCCTGTTGGGAGCATCAAGGACCGCGCCGCCTACTGGATCCTCACGCGGGCGGCCGAGCGAGGTGAGATCTGCGAAGAGACAACCGTGATCGAGTCCTCCTCCGGCAACTTCGCCGCCGCTCTCGCAGCGTTCACTCACCTGGTCGGCCTGCGGTTCATCCCGGTGATCGACCCCAATATCTCTGGTACCTACGAGTCGTTCCTCCGGCGCATGTGTCCCACGGTGGTGAAGGTCGAGGACCGTGACGACACCGGCGGGTTCCTGAAGACCCGCCTGCAGAAGGTGAAGGAACTATGTGCCACCATTCCGAACGCCTACTGGACAAACCAGTACGGAAATCCGGACGCCGTAGAGGCGCACTACGAGCTCACGGCGGCTGAGATCTGCGCCGATTTTGACTCGCTTGATTATGTCTTCATCGGCGTCAGCACGGCGGGAACGATCGCCGGAGTATCTCGCCGGCTCAAAGAGCACTATCCGCACATTCGGGTCATCGCCGTCGATACCGAAGGCTCCGCTATTTTCGGTGGAGCACCGCGCAAACGCCATATTCCCGGCATTGGATCGAGCATCGTTCCGCGGTTGCTGTCGTATGCCAAAATCGACGACATTGTCTTGATATCCGAGCGGGAGACCGTTCAAGCGTGCCGGGAACTCCTCACGAGCCACGGACTGTTCGTCGGCGGTTCCAGCGGCACAGCGTTCGCAGCGGTCAAGCGGTATGCGGCGAGGATGCCGGCGGACAAGCGCCCCACCGCGCTGTTCCTGTGCGCGGACCGCGGCACGCCCTACCTCGACACGGTTTTCGATCCCAAGTGGGCGGCCAGGCTCGAGTATAGCGAAGCGGCGTAGCCATGCACTTCGAGCTATCGATCATCAACGGCAAGACGGTGTTCGACATCGTCCGCGCGCATCGGAGTGAATGCGTCCAG